>Ga0105048_10002603_pt1 | contig 29311 bp, 22 predicted proteins | sample MAT05_FD_78382 | JGI IMG/M metagenome (GOLD analysis project Ga0105048, IMG submission 78382) | Freshwater microbial communities from Lake Fryxell liftoff mats and glacier meltwater in Antarctica - MAT-05 | ecosystem: Environmental > Aquatic > Freshwater > Ice > Liftoff microbial mat | place... | reverse complement strand
TGCAAGTTTTGAGCTGCAAGTTTGAAGCTGCATGCTGCAAGCTACATGCTGCAAGCTGCATGCTATAAGTTGTAAGCCACAAGGTGTCATCAAATAATAATTAAAGTCAGTCTGAAAAGATAAACTTATTTTAGAATTTTCACTACTCACTATTGATTCACCATTCACCATTCACCATTGACCATTCACCTTCCTTAAGCCCTCTTTATATAAGGAAAATGCCTTGCAAAAGCGATAGTAATATTTTGTATTACTTGGTTGGCAGGCACCATAAAACTACTGCTGCTAACATACGAATCGTTCCAAAGTGTTTGGTTATTGCTTACAATGCTGCAGGTGGCGTTTATACTACTGGTTCGTGAATAAACAGGCACTATCGCGGGGTCTTTTGAAATCGCGTTAACTATTTGGCCAGCCGTGAAAATGCCTGCTGCGGCCACGTCGCTCATAATCCGCTCTTTTTGAATGGTAGTTCGTACCAATGCATCAACCCCTAAAATCCGGCTTAACTCTATATCGTCCATATCCCAACACTTACGCACGTCAATCTTATTTTTTTCTAATAAGGAAAGAGTGGTTTCAAATGGCTGTAGTTCTACCAGTAGCGCCCGCCTGTGTTTATTACTGCTCATTAAAAGGTTGTTGAACAAAGCCTGTTGAAACAATTTGCTTTCCCCAATTTCAAGTCGATCTATTTCCAACTCATTGTATTGATTAGGCTGGTTTCCTGTCAATATTATTTTTGGTGGCAAAATAGCGATTTTTTTATGTTGGCTGGTTTGTTGGTTAAACCGTTGCGATGTAAACGAACGGTGGCCCCATGAACAACTTATACATGTAACAAAAATGACTGGCGTAAAAATTTTTTTCATAATGGTAGTTATTGTTTTGTAGCACAAAACAAAATAAGTGCCATTATTCACCGGTTTAAAAATTATAATTTTAAACGGAGATTATAATAACGGTTGCAAAAAAGTAAGTGAGGAAATGGTAAACACGCTTAAATTAGTATATACAAGTAATGAGTAATTATATTAATGATTTCGTAATTGCTTTAATATGTCAATTAAGGCGCGGTCCGGCACTCAATAAAAAATATTTTCGAGGCATTTTGTAAAAGCGATTTATTCCTCCAATTGTCGATTAATAAAATAAATTATTGGTTGCAGTGCTTCAAATGCCTTGATTAATTTTTTTACCAGGTCTTTACTGGTAAGCTCCTCATCAGTCAAAGGTTTTAGCGCAACAAAGCTTTTTAGTTTAAGGTATTTAATGGCGGGGTTCTCCTTTTCATAGCCTTTTGGTTCGCGGCTAAGGGTATGTTCCTCAATGTCCAGGTCGCCATATTGGTCTTTAAACGCTTTTTTGTTTAGTATTTTATTAAACTCTTCCCAGCAATAATCTATCTCCTGCCTCACCTTTTTTAATTGCGGTGCTTCGGGCATCCACATGCCGCCACCTGCAAAACTGCCGTTGCCTGGTTGAAGGTGAAAGTAGTAACCTGAAAAAGTCGATTTTTTACCACCGCGGTTTATACTGGCGCCCATGTTTACTTTGTAGGGTGCCTTGTTTTTGCTAAAGCGTACGTCGCGGTTTTGCCTAAACACACACTCCTTTGAGGTAAGATGCGCTATTTGTTCATCTTTTTTACCAAGCGAATGAATGACCTTTTCTACTAATTGCTGAAGATCGTCTTTAGCTGCCTGGAATGCCTCGCGGTGGTCATCCATCCACGATTTATCATTGTTTTCTTTTAGGGTGGTTAAAAACTGTAAAGTGGATTTTTGAAGCATCTATTAAGTTTTTTTTATTAAACAAAAGAATTTCAAATTTGGTTTTTCATTGTTTTGGCAGGGCTAATTCTTTCAGGCAATTTTTAAAGTTAAAAATAATGGTATTCGATTATACAAAAGGATGATGAACTTGTGAAGGCGATTGATTATGCGGAAGTAGACATAATTATTTTTCAGAAAGCAATTTTTTTGAGACATGAACATTGACAAGTATCCGGTAATTATTGGCGAAACTGAAATGGTTTTTGAATTCGTAAGCGAAGGTGTTGGCGGCAGTGTTCCTAAACTTGTGTTTTATACTGAAACACATCTTCATAATTTTAAAAACCTCGGGTTTGGTCACAAAGACTCAGAAACAGGGCAAATTGACCATGAAGTAGTTACCAACAACCGGGACAGTGAAAAGGTGTTAGCAACTGTGGCTTCCAAACTTTATATTTTTACCTACAAATATCCCGGCGTTATGGTTTTGCAACAGGTAGCACCCTGGCCAGGACACGACTTTATAGAACTGGAATAACTAATCATTTTTTTCAAATACAGGAAGACTTTGAAGTGTATGGTCTTATTGGTAAGAGTTAAAATCAGTTTCAAAAGCAAGTGGAATTTGATGCTTTTATAGTAACGCGGAAAAAAAAGTAATTTTACAAAATGGAAAAAGAAAAAGAAATTAACAAGAAACCGACGATAATAAAGGTTGATAAAAATCTTGACAAATACCTTAAATAAGGCTTGTACAAGGAAAAGGTAGATAAAGCAAACGAAGTGCTAAAAACTGTAGGTCCTCCTAAGTTTTCTCAAAAGTAAGTACGCCTTCAAAGTGTAACCGGTACCTGAACATAACGTAATCCTATCCCACTTCTCTGCTAACTTGCCTTTGTTGCTCAAAAAATAAGTAAAATAACCTTTACACTTCATCTTTTCATATATCAAAATCAAATGGTGGTTATGCAGCAGTTGAAGTACTTTTTCCCTGTAATCATCACTATTACAATACTGGCGCGCAACCAAAACAGGTACGTTTAAGGGATATTATTTTTAGCAAAGAAGGCTGGATAGATATCCGTGTTAATAATATTGAGGGCAACCCCGCAGATAAGTTTACACTTAGAAGAATAAAAAGGATTGTGGAATGGACCTTCAAATGGCTAAGAAAGACATTTGACCAAATTTATCACCCTTAGCTTTTGCAACTATCCCACCAATGCTATAAACTCATCTTCACTAATAATCCTCACCGTATTTATTTTTTTGGCTTTTTCCAGTTTGCTGCCTGCATCTTCGCCTACTACCAGGTAATTAAGTTTACTACTTACACTGCCCAATAATTTACCTCCATGCTGTTCTACCATTTCCTCGGCCTGGGTTCTTTTTATTTTGCTTAACGATCCGGTAAATAGAAAGGTTTGGCCACTTAAACCACCCTCAGCCACAGCCGATCGTTTAGTGTTCTTCATTTCTATACCCAGCTCTTCCAGTCGTTTTAAAATGTCAATATTGGTTTCGTTTAAAAAAAACTGGTGAATGCTGCTGGCCACTTTAATACCAATATCTTCCAGTTCCTGCATTTGCTCTATGGTATAGTCTTTAAGATCTAACAGGTGGCTGACTTTGTTAGCCAGTACTTTGGCGGTCGTTTCGCCCACAAACCTGATACCGAGGGCAAACAGCAGCCGATGTAATGGTTGTTTTTTAGAAGACTCAATAGCTTCGGTTAAGTTATCGAGCGATTTTTTACCAAAGCCCGGCATTTGGGCAACAGCCCTAAAATCGAGTGTATAAATGCCGGGTATATCTTTTAATAATCCCATTTCGTAAAACTTGCGTACGTTGGCCTCGCCAAAGCTGCGGATGTCCATTGCATCCTTACTTACAAAATGCATCATTTTTTCAACTACTTGCGCAGGGCATTCTATATTAATGCAACGCCAAACCGCTTCCCCTTCTTCTTTAAACAATTGGCTATCGCACACCGGGCAGTTTTTTGGAAAAACAATCGCTTTTTCACTTCCATCCCTCAATTCGGGCATCGATTTTACAATGTACGGTATTACATCACCCGCCCTTTCAACCAACACTGTATCGCCAATCTTCAGGTCCTTTTCTTTTATAATGTCTTCGTTAAAAAGCGAAATGGACCCTACGGTTACCCCACCAATCAGCACCGGTTCTATTTTTGCCACCGGTGTAACCGCACCCGTTCGCCCCACCTGAAACTCTATTGACCGTAACTTGCTGGTGCCTTGCCTTGCTTTAAACTTAAAGGCTACTGCCCACCGCGGGTGGTGGGTGGTCATACCCATAATATCGTGCAGCACCATACTATTAACCTTTATTACCATTCCATCAATTTCGTAAGGCAGGTCGTCACGTAATTTTTCAAAATCATTTACATGGTCTATTACTCCTTGTATTCCCTTTACTACCATCAGCTCTTTTTTTGGGCTTCGAAAGCCAAGGTCCCAAAGCATTTCAAGTGTGCCGGCGTGGTTAAGCAGGTAATCGTTTAAGGGGCCTCCATCGGTATTGTAAAAGCTCACATTGTATAAAAAAGCTTCCAGGTTGCGGCGGCCAACTTCTTTAGGGTTTTTCATGCGCAGGCTGCCCGATGCTGCGTTGCGTGGGTTGGCTAACGGAGCTAATCCCTGCGTAGCAAGTCCCTGGTTATATACCTTAAACGATCTTTTCGACATCATTACTTCGCCCCGTATCTCAATTTGCCCAATACCATATTTTGAAAACAAGGCGGCCAGCGGAATACTGCGAATTTGTTTAATGTTAGTGGTAATATCATCGCCTTCTATACCATTGCCGCGGGTAGCTGCCCTTGTTAATACATCATTTTCGTATATAAGCGATATACTGGCACCGTCAAACTTTGGCTCTATACAATATTCTACTTCGGGCAGGTTGGTTAGTTCGCGGGCTTTGCGGTCCCAGTCTAACAGGTCGTTAGCGTTGTAGCTATTATCTAAGCTCAGCATTGGCACCAGGTGTGCTACAGTATTAAAACCGGCATTCAGGCTGTTGCCAACCCGCTGGGTTGGCGATGTGGGTGTAACCGATCCGGGATGCTCCCTCTCTGCCTTTTCAAGCATTTTGTATAGTTGGTCGTACTCAACATCGGCAATCAACGGCTCATCCAAAACATAATATCGGTGTTCGTGAAAACGCAAAACATCTCTTAAAGCTTCAATACGTTCGGTAGTAAACAACCGGGTGTCGGTTTTAAATTCGCCGGTGGATTGCTGAAATTGTTTTATCTGTTGGTTAGTATACATTTTATAAAAAATTTCGACGGTAAAGTTAAATTGCCTTATACAAAGCACATTCACGCAAATTAAAATTGAAAACTCCATTCGTTCCTTAAAAACAAAAGGTTATTGAAATTTCATGCTATTTTGTTAAAATGTAATTTGTACACAATGTAACTTTTTACTTAATTTTCGTTTTTGATTACCGGCATTACATAACAACGATCTGCTATATGGAACAAATTGAAACTGCACCCCTTACCCGGCCCCGAAACCATTCGTTAATAAAAGACCCGTCTAAACTGGTAGAAACCTACCCGTCAATGCCGGTTACTGCCGATTGCGTAATTTTTGGCTTTGAAGAAAACCAGCTAAAAGTTTTACTTATTAGAAGCGACCTTGAAGCATTTAAAGATAAGTGGTCGCTGCTGGGCGATATTGTATACGACAACGAAGATTTAGATGATGCGGCTTACCGTGTGTTGAGCCAACGCACAGGTATGGATAATATATTTTTGGAACAGGTACGCACTTTCGGAAGCCCCTCCCGGCACCCCGGCGGCCGGGTAATTACTGTGGCCTATTGTTCATTGTTAAATATTCAGCACCATCAATTAAAAATACTTGACAATGAACTGCATTGGCATAATATTGAAAACCTTGCCGACATGGCCTTTGACCACCAAACCATTGTAGACGCCTGCTACCGCTGGCTACAACGCCGCATTCAGGAACACCCGCTTGGGTTTAACCTGCTACCCGAAAAATTCTCACTTCGCGAACTACAAAATTTATACGAAGCTATCCTTGGCCTAACCCTTGACCGACGCAATTTTAGAAAGAAATTTTTTGCAATGGATTTTCTTGTTGATATGAACGAATACGAAAAGGATGTGCCCCACAGGCCTGGTAAACTTTATAAATTTGATTTTGCTAAATACGAAAAAAATAAGCGCAAATGGTTTGGCATTGATTTTTAACTGGTTAAGTAAAAAGTTATCATAAATTCAAAAATTTTTCTTTAAAATATTTTAACCAAACGTTTGGAATTTAAAATATTTCCTATTTTGTGTAAAATTTACACATTGTTTAATTTTTAGGGTTAACCTAAACGAAATGCTGCTTTATATGAGAAATTTTATCCTCCTGCTGCTGGTAGCCGTAACATCTGTTGCAAATGGCCAGCTACTTTCATGGACACCCGATTTTATTAGAGATAACGCTTCAACCATTACCATAACAATGGATGGAAACAAGGGTAACCAGGGCCTAAAAGATTACAGACCCGACGATGTGTATTTGCATATGGGTGTAATTACCAGCGCCAGTGCCAATAGTAGCGACTGGAAATATTCAAAATTTACATGGGCCACCACACCAGCTGCTGCAAGGGCCGGTATATCGGGTACCAATATCTGGAACTTTTCTATTACAGGTGGTTTACGAACCTTTTTTGGCATTACTAATCCCTCCGAAAAAATAATTAAGATTGCGTTGCTGTTTCGTAGCGGATCGGGCAGTAGGGTGCAACGTAATACTGATGGTAGTGATATGTACATTACGGTGTACGATAATGGACTGAACATAAGGCTTACTGCGCCGCCAAGCGACCCCAAATTTGTACCTGTACCCGAAAACATTACGAAAGCAGTAGGAGAGGCCATTAGCATTACAGCTAAGTCCAGCGCCAATGCCGACCTTACACTATACCTAAATGGGGTACAGGCAGGTACAACCGTTTTGGGTGGTACCAGTATATCAGCCTCGCCGGTTATTGCTGCTGCCGGTCAGCAACGCATTATTGCCGAGGCAAAATCAGGTGCCGAAACCAGAAACGATACCATCAACTTTTTTGTTTATCCAACGGTAACAGTGCAAGCCTTACCGGGTGGTGTACGTGATGGTATTAATTATAGTGCAGGCAATACCTCTGTTACACTTGTGTTGTATGCGCCCAGTAAAACACGGGCGTCGGTAGTAGGCGATTTTAATAACTGGACCGAAACAATTGACCAGCAAATGAAACGCACCCCGGATGGTTTGCGTTATTGGGTTATTATTGACGGACTAACACCAGGTACTGAATATGCCTACCAATATATTATAGATGGTAACCTGAGGGTAGCCGATTATATGACCGAAAAGGTGCTGGACCCCTTTAACGACCCGTTCATTTCGGCCATTACTTACCCTAACCTTAAACCATACCCAACCGGTAAAACAAGTGGAATTGTAAGCGTTTTGCAAACCGCCAAACCGGTGTATAACTGGCAGGTACCTAATTTTACACGGCCCGACAAACGCAACCTGGTAATTTATGAATTGCTGGTTAGAGATTTTGTAGCCACACAGCGTTTTACTACTGTAAAAGACTCACTACCATACCTAAGAAAGTTGGGTATTACTGCCATTGAAGTAATGCCGTTTAACGAGTTTGAAGGAAATAATAGCTGGGGCTATAATCCCGACTTTTATTTTGCAGCTGATAAGGCTTATGGTACCGAAACCGACCTAAAAGAGTTTATTGACGAATGCCACAAAAACGGTATTGCGGTTATTATGGATATTGCTCTAAACCATGCATTTGGTTTATCACCAACGGCACAAATGTACTGGGATGCTGCCAATAACAGGCCTGCTGCCAACAGCCCGTGGCATAACCAGGCCGCAACACACCCGTTTAACGTAGGGTTTGACTTTAACCACGAAGCACCTGCCACCAAAGAACTGGTAGACAGGGTAGTGGAACACTGGTTGACCAATTATAAAATTGATGGCTTTAGGTGGGACCTAAGCAAAGGTTTTACCCAAACCAATAACCCTAACAATGTGGGCGCCTGGGGTGCCTACGACCAAAGCAGGGTAAACATATGGAAGCGTATCAATGCTAAAATGCAGGAAGTATCGCCCAACTCCTACTGTGTGTTAGAGCATTTTGCTAATAACGATGAAGAAAAAGTATTAAGTGATGAAGGAATGATGTTGTGGGGCAATTCAAACCACGAATATAATGAGGCTACCATGGGTTATCCCTCTAACTTTCAATACGGTATTTTTACCAACAGGGGCTGGACAAACCCAACGCTTATTACCTACCAGGAAAGCCACGACGAAGAAAGACTGATGTACAAAAACATCAATAACGGACAATTTAGTGTTCGGGCTTTGGTTACAGCACTAAAACGTAACGAAATGGCAGCCGCCTTTTGGGCAATGACCCCTGCACCAAAAATGATGTGGCAGTTTGGCGAATTAGGGTACGACTTTTCAATTAATGCATGCGGAAATGGAACAGTGAACACCAATTGCCGTACCGATCCAAAACCCATCCGTTGGGATTATCTGCAAAACGCTAATAGGAAGGCCCTACACGATGTGTATTCTAAACTATTAACGTTGCGTAAGGTTCCGCAATATTTGCCCACCTTTGTTACCGACCGCATAGGTTTTAATTTGGGTGGCGATTTTAAATGGTTGCAGGTAACGACCAACGAATTGTCCATATGTGTGATAGGTAATTTTGGAGTAAACAGCAGCACGGGTTCTGTTACTTTCCAAAATTCGGGTACCTGGTACAATTACCTACAGGGTGGAACCCGTAATGCAACGGGTGGATCTGAAAACATTACGCTTCAACCAGGCGAATATTATGTATATCTAAACCGCGATGTAACTGCCAATGTAAACGCCTTGCCATTAAAGCTTATTAGTTTTACTGGTAAAAGAGCCAGCCAGCAAATTGAGCTTGACTGGGTAACAGCTAACGAGATTGGCGTAAAGCATTTTCAATTGCAGCGTTCAGGCAACGGTGTAAACTTTACTGATGTTGCGGTAGTAAATGCCACTAACAGCCAGGCAAGCCAATCGGTAACCTACAGGTATAACGATAAGGCGCCGGTAGCCTTAAATGCATCTGCCAAAATATTCTATCGTCTTAAAATAATAGATATTGATGGCACTATCAGTTATTCAGCTATCGCGCCTGTAAATCCGCTGATTAAGTCATCTTCGTTAAATGTTTACCCTAACCCGGTAAAGGGCTCTACCTTATTTGTACGCCTTAACCGTGCAACAACGTCGCCCATCACTATAAAAATAGAGGACCTAGCGGGCCGCTTATTCAGTAGTTATGTTGTTAACGGCAATAATAGCACAAATAATATACCGGTTAATGTAGCAAAGTTGGCGGCTGGTGCCTATATCCTAAAGGTATATGATGGCTCAACTGTATCCGTTCAACAATTTATAGTGCAGTAATAACAACTTCAATTTAAAAATTACCTATGGTGGCATTACCCTATAAAGTGTAATGCCACCGTTATCGGCCTTCTAATCAACCTAACAATTGGCTTTAAACTTTAAATTTTTCATTATGATTTTTAAACGATTGCTGTTTGCATTCATACTTCCGTTGCTGGTGTGTTTGCAGGTAGCCGCTCAAAACAGGGTAATTACCGGTAAGGTAATGGACTCTAAAACGGGCCTGCCCGTAGTTAACGCATCGGTAGTAATAAGAGGTGGCGGTTCGGGTACACAAACCCTAAACGATGGATCGTTTAAATTAAATGTTTCCGCAGATGCGAAATACCTTGTTGTTTCTTCGGTTGGGTTTGGTACCCAGCAGGTTGAATTTAATAAGAGTGCCGTAGAGGTGCAATTAGTATCAACCGATGCTGCATTGACCGATGTGGTTGTAGTAGCCTATGGTACGCGAAAAAAAAGCGACCTGACCGGTGCGGTTACCTCTATATCAGCCAAAGATTTTCAAAAGGGAAATATTGCATCGTCTGAGCAATTGCTGCAAGGTAAAGTTGCTGGTTTGCAAATTACCAGTGGTGGTGGCAGTGCCGGTGGCGGAAGCCGCATACGTATTCGTGGTGGTGCCTCGCTTAATGCAAGTAACGACCCATTGATAGTAATTGACGGGATACCCATAGAGGGCAATGGTATTGCCGGATCGGCCAACCTGCTAAACACCATTAACCCCAACGATATAGAGTCTATGAGCGTATTGAAAGATGCTTCGGCCACAGCATTGTATGGATCGAGGGCTTCCAACGGGGTAATTATTATAACTACCAAAAAAGGCTCTTCGGGCAAAGTAAAATACAACTTTAATACCCAGCAGTCGTTAAGTGTTATTGCCAAACAAATTGAAGTATTAACCGGCGACCAGGTAAGGAACATTGTAAATGCCGATGCTGCCGCTACCGGAAATAATATCTACAAAAATATTTTGGGTACCGCCAATACTGATTGGCAGGCACAAATTTACCGCCAGCCGGTTACTACTGATAACAACCTTAGCGCCAGCGGATCCATAGGTAAAATTCCCTTTAGGGCTTCGGTGGGTTTTTTAAGCCAGCAGGGAATATTAAAAACCGACCAGTTTGAGCGTTATTCGTCATCGTTAAACCTTACCCCCAAATTTTTTAACAACGACCTTTCGGTAAATGTTGCCTTGAAAGCAGTGCAGACCAAAAACCAGTTTGCCGATGGTGGCGCTGTTGGTTCGGCTGCGTCGTTTGACCCTACCCAGCCTATTTTCAGGGGTAATAAATGGGGCGGATATTACGAATGGCTGCAGGCCGATGGAAACCCTATTGACCTTGCTAACCGCAACCCCCTGGCTCTTTTAAGGCTTCGCGATAACAGGTCAACGGTTAATCGTTTTATAGGTAATGTTCAGTTAGATTACAAGCTCCGCTTTTTCCCCGACCTGCATGTGTTGGTAAACCTTGGTGTCGATCATTCAAACGGTATGGGTAACGATAATATTGACTCTGCCTCAGCAACCAACCATAGAACCGGCGGACGCAGAACCTTTTATGAGCAGGGTAAAAATAACTACCTGGCCGATGTATCGTTGTTTTATACTAAAGACCTGCCAGCCCTGCGCAGTAAGGTTGATGTATTGGTAGGCCATAGCTACCAGGATTTTATTACCAACGTAAAAAATTATCCTGCTAAAAGCTACCGGGCAATTACTGATCCGGCAAATCCTCAAAAACGTGATACCATTCAGGGTTCGGAGCCAACCTTTTTAACTGATAAGCCGCAGTACAGGCTGGAGTCATATTTTGCACGGGTAAACCTTACTATAGCCGATTTCTATTTATTGACCGGATCGCTTCGTCGCGATGCCAGTTCTAAGTTTTCGGCTGATACACGGGTGGGTTATTTTCCGTCATTTGCAGCAGCCTGGAAAATTAAAGACCAGTTTTTTAGAGGTAGCAATGTGCTTACCGATTTTAAAGCCAGGTTTGGATATGGTATTACCGGCCAGCAGGATGGAATAGGCTTCTATTCTTATTTACCGCGATATTCGGTTAGTAACCTTTCGGCCAGCAGCCAGTTTGGTAATTCGTTTTTTACTTACCTGCGTCCTGAGGGTTACGACCCCACGATTAAGTGGGAAACCACCACAACTATTAACCTGGGTCTTGATTTTGCCTTTTTTAATAACAGGGTAACCGGTAGTGTTGATGTGTACCAAAAGAAAACAAAGGATCTGTTGAGTACTGTGCCAGTAGCACCAGGTGCCAACTTTGTTAACCAGATTACTACCAACGTAGGTAACCTGGAAAATAAGGGTATTGAATTATCGGTTAATACCGTACCAATCCGTAATTCAGTAGTAACGTGGGAACTGGGTTTTAACTATACCTACAACGAAACCAAAATAACCAACCTTTTAAAGCAGAACGACCCCAACTTTAAGGGTATTGATGTTGGTGGAATTGGTGGAGGAACAGGTAATAATATTGGAAAGTTTGCGGTTGGATACGCTCCCTATGTATTTAATGTATACAAGCAGGCGTACGACAAAGCAACCGGCAAGCCTATTGAAGGTTTATATGAAGATGTTAACCGCGATGGTAAAGTTGACAACAACGACCGCTACTTTTACAAAAAACCTGCTCCCGATGTGTTGTTAGGATTTTCCACCCAATTATCGTACAAGCAACTAACCATTGGCTTAACGGGCCATGGCGCTCTTGGAAATTACTTGTACAATAACTATTTCTCTGGTGCAGGTGTTTTAAGATCTATTAAAAACCCAATAAATTTTGTTGGCAACGCAAGCACTGATTTATTAAATACCGGGTTTCAAAATAACCAGCTTTTATCGGACTACTACATTGAAAATGGTTCATTCTTTAGGTTAGACAATATTAACTTTGGCTATAATGTTGGACGTGTTTTTAAAAACACAGCGAATATGCGGCTTACCGCAAACGTTCAGAACGTTTTTTTAATAACAAAGTATCGTGGTCTTGACCCCGAGGTAGCAAGCGACTCCGGCGTTGATGGTAATATTTACCCACGTCCACGTGTATTTTCGGCAGGGGTAAATCTTGATTTTTAATTTTTAATTATTGCAATTATGAAAGCAACAACAATAAATAAAATACTGGTGGCTTGCCTGGTAGTTTCACTGGCAACCTCCTGCGCAAAAAAGCTCGATCTTTTTCCACCAAACGATCTTACCTCGGCCAATGCCTATGCAACGGCTGCCGGGTACAAAGGCGTATTGTCAAAAATTTACGGAGGCCTGGCTACTACCGGTAACGTGGGGCCGGCAGGCGCTTCGGACATACAGGGGTTAGATGAGGGCTCCCAATCGCCCTTCATCCGTGGATTTTTTAACTGCCAGGAACTACCTACAGACGAAGCGGTGGTTGCCTGGAACGACCAGACCATTAAAGATTTTCATAATCTTAGCTGGACAAGCTCCGACCCATTTTTGTTGGGTATGTATGCAAGGCCTATTTACAACATAACGGTAGCCAACGAATATTTGCGTGAGTCGACTGCCGATAAAGTATCGGGCCGCGGCATAACCGGTGCCGATGCTGCCGAAATAGCCCGTACACGTGGTGAGGTAAGGTTTATACGTGCCTACAATTATTGGGTAATGATGGATCTTTTTGGAAAATCGACCTTTATTACTGAAGAGAATAAAGTAGGTACCGAAGTGCCCGGCGAAATTCAGCGGGCTGCTTTGTTCGATTATATTGAGCGTGAACTGAAAGCAATTGAAAACGAGATGGCGCCAGCCAAATCTGCGGAGTACGGTCGCGTTGACCAGGCTGCAGCATGGTCGTTATTGGCTCGTTTGTACCTAAATGCAAAGGTATATGCCAATAAGGACATGAACACGGGTGCCATTACTTATGCCAAAAAAGTAATTGATGCGGGATATACCTTAACCCCCAATTACCGTTTGCTTTTTATGGCCGATAACGATAAACAGAAGAATGAAATAATATTTGCCATAACCTGCGATGGGCTACGGACAAAGTCGTATGGTAATACTACCTTTTTTGTACATGCTGCCGCCGGCGACGACCATAACGATTTTGGTGTGAATGGTGGCTGGAATGGTTACCGCGCCACAAAGGGCCTGGCCGATAAATTTGCAGACTTAACCGGTGCTACCGATAAAAGGGCTATGTTTATTACAAGTAAATATGGGGTAAGTGCTGAGCAAATTCAAATTGGCGATATATCGGTTTTTGACAATGGTTTGCACGTAAATAAGTACCGCAACATACGCAGCGATGGCGGCGGCACCAGCGATGTGAACCGCGACTTTGCCGATATTGATTATCCGGCTTTTAGATTGTCCGAAATGTACCTGGTATATGCTGAGGCAGTATTAAGAAATGGTACTGGTGGAAGCCTGGCTACCGCATTGGAATACGTAAACAGAGTAAGATTCAGGGCCTTTGGAAATCCTTCGGGCAATGCTTACCAAACACAGGCTGCCGACTTTACACTACAAGCGGTGTTAGATGAGCGGGCAAGGGAGTTGTATTGGGAAGGCCACCGCCGTACGGACCTTATAAGGTACGGGCAGCTTACCACCAATACTTACCTATGGCCGTGGAAGGGAGGCGTAGCATCGGGTACTGCTGTAGATGCCAGGTATAACTTGTTTCCTATACCTGCCGCCAACCTTACAGCTAACCCTAAGTTAACCCAAAACGCAGGCTATTAATTTTAATTTAAAAAATAGAGCATATGAAAAAAATAACATCATACATGCTCCTGTCATTATTAGTGACCGGCGCATTCTCATCGTGCGAGAAGGATGAGAATAAGATATTTTTTGAAGGAGGGACCGCTCCGGTACTTGCATCAACGGCTGCAACAACTGTTCCTTTAAGTTTTGCAACAAAAGAAAACGTGGCAACTAAAATTACCTGGACTAATCCTGCGTATTCTTTTACTACAGGCGTAAGTTCGCAGGATGTTTCGTACGAAATTCAGATTGATACTACCGGGGCAAACTTTACCAATCCTAAAAAGAAATCAATAAGCATTGCCAGCGAACTTAGTTACACCTTTATACAGGCCGAACTGAACGACTACCTGCTTAATACCCTGGAGCTAAAGGCGGCAATAGCACATAACATTGAAATAAGGGTAAAATCGGCACTTGGTATAAATAAGGACGCAGGTATATTGTACAGTAACGTGATAAAACTTAGGGCAACTCCGTATGCTATTCCACCAAAAGTGGAATTACCGGCCTCTACCAAATTATATATTGTTGGAAGCGCTACCCCCGGTGGCTGGGGTAACCCGGTACCAGAGCCTTTGCAGGAAATGAAAAGGATAGAAGACACAAAATTTGAGATTACAGTGCAAATTCAAGGTGGCGGTTCGTTTTTGTTTTTACCGGTTAATGGAAGTTGGGACGACAAATACGGCGGAGCGGCCGCCGGTAATGCCAACCAGGTAAATGGCGACGAATTTTTACGCGGCGGCAATGACCTGCTTGCTCCTGCAGCTTCGGGTACTTATAAAATAACCGTTGATTTTCAAACCGGCAAATACAGGATGGTATTGCTATAAATGTAAAATAACATAGTATGAAACTGATAAATAAAATAATGATGATGGCATTAATGGCAGTTGCCATTACTGCCTGCGATAAGGTGGCCGACCTTCCCGCTTATAAAAACGGTACTACGGCGGTTTTGTCAAGCTCGTCAGCCACTTTTGCACCGGCAGTGGCCGACTCTGCCAAACCAGCTATCACTTTTTCGTGGACAAGCCCAAACTATGCAACCGATACAACACGGTTTAAATATGTGTTGGAAATTGATTCAGCAGGTCGAAATTTTACAAAAGCGGTTACCCGCAGCTACATAGGGGTTTCAAGCGCCACTTTTACAGCTAAAGAATTTAATACTATATTGCTGGGCTTTGGATTTACGTTTGGCACAACCTATGGCGTAGATGTACGTTTAACCACATCGTATACCAACAATAACGAACGTATTGTAGCCAACACTTTAAAGTTGAATGCTACTCCGTATAAAATTCCACCTAAAGTTGCGTTGCCCTCTACCAGCCGGTTGTTTATAACAGGTAATGCTACTACGTTTGACTGGACAAACCCCAGCCCAATGCCGGCAGTTCGCGAATTTACCAGGATGGATGAAACAACCTGGGTGGGTATTTTTGAACTAAGTGGTAACGGCAACTACCTTATTTTGCAGGAAGCCGGTAACTGGAACGATAAATTTGCAGTGGCCAACAAAAACCTGACCGGCCTTGCTAATGGTGGTAATTTTGGTTTTAAATTGAACGACGATTTTCCCGCTGATGTAAAAGATGGTGCCGGTTGGTATAAACTCACGTTCGATTTTCAGACAGGAACTTTTAAAGCCGAGAAACAAGTTAATTCCCTACCTGCTGAGTTGTATATTACAGGTGCTGCAACACAGTCAAGCTGGACCAACTCACCTCCGGCAGCTCAAAGGTTTACTCAAAAAACCAATGGAGTTTTTGAAAATACGCTATCATTGGTTGGTGGTCAATCGTTTTTGTTTTTACCTGTTTTTGGCAGCTGGGATTTTAAATATGGCGGCGTTGGCGGTAATAATGCTAACCAGGTAAATGGAGACGGTATTAAATTTAGTGGCTCAGACCTACTGTCACCTGCTACTTCAGGATCGTATAAGATGGTGGTAAATTTTATTACCGGTAAATACACGGTAACTAAAATATAGTTTATAAAGACTTCGAGGCGATATCTTCAAGCCTTTTAATATATTTTATTTCACAAGCACCGGCCAATAGTTTGGCCGGTGTTTTTATTGTAGTAAATTGGTTTGGCTGGTTAATAACCATATCCAATAAAAACCAATCTTTTGGAGCTAATATGAAAATTAAAAAAAAATAAGCACCTTTTGTTTGCGGCTCTTGCCTGCTGCTTTTTTGTGTGGCTAATGCATAAAAAACGGGTGCTGGCCCCGCTATAATTGCGATGGTGCCTGTAATACCTGCTGACACCATCCCATCAAATAAAAAAGCCTGCTTTTATTTTTGTGCCGGCATTAGTTATGTAAACCAAATAGCTGATTAAGTTAGTGTATATAAAAAGGAAGGCACACCTACCAACCCATTTAGAATTTTTGTGAGCAAAGAAAAAATCCTGTTCGCCTTTGAATGTGGCACAACCCTGTGTGATCAAAAACAGTGTATGAAAATGCAGGCACACATTTGTATAATTATTTGTTCAATATAGAAAAGTCCATAAGGCTATCGCGGCAACATGGCGTGCTGGTGCTGCCCTATTTCATTTTTCCCGCTCGTGGGCCGACCCCGCTAAGCAACACAGTCGTGAAGCCTGGCAAAATATTCGTAGCCTATAGCTGCTAAACGACTCTGTGTACAATTATACTTTTAAAACATTATTGTAACTGCAATTGAAAGGGTTAATGCCCAAGCTGGTACAGTGAGGCAATTACACCAGCTGTGGGATGATGCATACCGATGCGCTCGTAAGCTTGCCTTGGTTGAATGTTTGCAATGGCAACTGGCAAAACTTTGGCAAAGTGGTCAACAGCGCTATATCGGCTGTTACAGATGCTGCGGCTTTATCTGCCATAAAAATATTGAATGCCCTGCACATAGCTGAGCCAAACAATGTGGGCGGCCGGTTTAGTGGCTATATTAATACAGGTAAGGTAACTGGGTTTAATATTATTGGATCTTTGTATTACCCTGAATGGCACACCCTCAACCCGTTCAACCAGCTTTTTACAAACATTGCTGCCTTTAAAAAGAAGTTGAAGAGAAAAATAATGGTGCTGGAAACAGCCTACCCATAAACAACCGATGTTGCCAACAATGATAAAAACATTATGAGCGGGCAAGCGCAGTAAGCGGGGTTTCCGTACACCAAACCAGGTCAGTACGATTTGTTACGCACCTTACCAAACAGGTAATTGCCGGTGGAGGTTTAGGGGTGATATATTATTAACCGGCCTGGATATTGGCTCAAATGAAAGACAAATATGGCACCGGATCGAGGTGGGAAAATGTGGCAATTGTCTTTTTCAGGAAACCACCTCGCGGCATTTAATTATATAAAATACGCGTATAAATGGTAGGGTTACCGTTGCAAAATTTTGTACCAATTGCAAACATAGTTCCTTAAAAAAATAAGGACTTTTTGTAGCAAATCATTTAACGATTATTCGCTATTTGGTATACTCAATGCTAAATATAAAATTATAATAAAAAAGGCCGAATAAAATTACCAATGGTGTGCAACCTCTATGGTCATAAAGGCAGGCTGCAACGACTGCTGAAAAAAGCTATAAAACCCGGTTCAAAAATATTAAAACTAAATTGCGGATAGTGATTAAAAAATACTGTTTTTAAAACGACAGAAGTAATAAGCAATAGCGTAATTTTTAATTCATCCGTTAGCCTGTAAACAAATGGACCCGATGGTTATTTTCGGTAAAATATTTTTTACCGTTTTACATCCACCATCAGTAAACCGGTTGGCTGTAGTTTACTTTTTTCCGCCCGAAACAGCTTATCTTTCTAAGTAATATCTTTTGAACATGCGATCCATAATTGTTTTACTATTCTGTTTATTTATCGGTCAACTTTCGTTTGGTCAGCAATACCAGCGGTTGCACCAACAAAGTATATTGATAGATACCCACAACGACATCCTAACGAACGCCTTTGAAAAGCAGGTAAGTTTTGACCAGGACCTTACCGGCAAAACCCACAGCGACCTGCAACGAATGAAAGAAGGCGGCGTAGACATACAAATTTTTTCGGTGTGGTGCGATGGGCTGCAGCAACAACCATTTGCCTATGCCAACAGGCAAATTGATACGTTGTATGCATGGGTAAACCGTAACCCAACCAACATGATGTTGGTAAAAACGACGGCGGACATAAAGGCCGCCATCGCCCAAAAAAAATTTGGCGCTATGATTGGCGTTGAGGGTGGCCACATGATTGAAAACGATATGCGCAAATTGGATTCGTTATTTAAACGAGGCGCACGATATATGACGCTTACCTGGAACAATAGCAACCCATGGGCTACATCGGCCATGGAAGAAACAAAGGACAGCCTGCTTCATCAACCAAAAGGATTGAGCGCCTTTGGTAAAAAACTGGTGGAGCACATGAACGATATAGGCATGTTAGTAGATATATCGCATGTGGGCGAAGCCACCTTTTGGGATGTAATGAACACAACCACCAAACCGGTGATCGCCTCCCACAGCAGCGCGTATGCCCTTTGCCCGGTGTTTAGAAATTTAAAAGATGATCAACTACAGGCAATAGGTAAAAATGGTGGTGTGGTGCAGGTAAATTTTTATTCGGGATTTTTAGATAGTAACTACAACCGCAACGAGGCAGCCTTTACTGCCAGCCATAAAGCAGAGCGGGACTCATTACTACAAGCCAATCCTGAGCCGTATTTTGCCGATCTGTTTCTATTTGAAAAATATGCTGCGGAAGTAAATAATTTGAAAGCACCATTAAGCCTGTTGGTTAATCATATTGTGCACATTGCTCGGGTAGCGGGTATAGATCATGTTGGTATTGGTAGCGATTTTGACGGTATTAACAGCACCCCACAACAGTTATATGATGTTACCACCTACCCACTGTTAACCAAAGCGCTGTTACAAAGCGGCTTTAGTAAAAAAGACGTACGAAAAATACTGGGCGGAAATTTTATGCGGGTGTTTTTTGATAACAGTGAGTTGTGATAAGATAGTTGATAGTTGACAGATAATAGTTGACAGATTGATATTCGCCATTCATTATTGACCTTTCACGTTTCACTATTTACCATTGACCGTTCACGTTTTTGTTTCACTTTTCACTACACAACCAGGCACCATTAACCATTCGCTACCACCTTTTTACTTTTTAATTAGAAGCTATGGCCATGTACGACAACGATAATACAGTTGTAAAATCGTTTGACCTCAATTATATTTCGGAGCATTTGATACAGGCTCAATGGGCGGAATTTATTGAGCTGAAAAAACGCATTCATCAATTAGCTACACAACTACAGCGGCCGATAAGCATACTTGATATAGGTGTGGGCAATGCCCGTATACCCATGCACCTGTGCGGTGTAAAAGAAATTTGGGAACAGGTAACGCGGTACGTTGGTACAGATAATGCGCAGGCTTGCATAGATATTTCGAACATCAATATTGAAAGATATGGTATTGATGATAAAACCAGTGTAAGGCTGCTGGAGGCTACTGAATTACATAGCATAGGTATGCAATTTGATATGGTGATCTGCACATGGTTTACCCCCGGTAATTTTTACGCCGAAGGATTTGATTTTGAAGGTTACAAGTTGTTGGCTCAAAGGTTAGACCTTAGCCACAACCCCGCCTTTACAAATATTATGAAACAGGCCTACGATTTGCTGTTACCTGGTGGTTGCCTGGTACTGGGCGCCTGCTATAAGGACAATAAAGCTACCTGCTTAAAGCAGGAAGAGTCGTACGCTAAAATGGGCATGCACGTAATTACCAGCCCCGACGATAGTTTTACTGCTACCAAAGAAGGCTTTTGGAGTCAGCGGTTTACTACGGAAAAGTTGTACAGTTATCTTGACTTTGTACCACGCAAACAGTTTCAATTTATTGATTTGGATACGTATGCGTATGCAATGCAGGTGGTGGTTAGGAAACTTTCGTTTTAAAAATGGATGTAATTTTTTACGGAAAACGCATATTGGTTGATGGCAAGTGTAGTTATTACGAAAATTAATTGACCAACACCTTTGCCTTGCTATTTAATAGCGATACGTTGGAAGATTAAATCCGCATAGCTATCGTCAGCATTTAATTTTTTAGCCGAAAACCATACTAAAAAGCAATTTGTAATTCGCTACACTCTAACATAAACCTTACTTGCTCAATCACCCCGGAAATTTGTGTTTCCTCTATTTGTCCAACAGGGTTTTTAGTTTTGTAAGCAACGCTTCACCATCCAAATTTTTGTCAATAATTATACCGTTTGGGTCAATAAGAAAACTTGCCGGAATGGCTTGAACACCATATTTAAGCGCAATATCATTTTGTTGTCCTTTTAAATCTGAAAGGTTTGTCCAATAAATTTTGTCCTTTTCAATGGCTGTTAGCCACGAGGTTTTATTATCGTCTAAAGAAATGGAAATTATTTCAAAATTTTTTGTTTTATATTGGTTGTAAGCAATTATAAAATCCGGATGCTCTTTTCTGCAGGGTGCACACCAACTGACCCAAAAATCAAGCAGCACATATTTTCCTTTAAAACTTTCTAAGTGTATGGTTTGTCCGGTAGTTGATGTTTGGCTAAAGTTCCTGGCTTTGGTATTTACCTGCACTGATTTTGCCCCTTCCATTTTGGATACAATGTTTTTTCCGTCGGGGCTGTTTTTTGCCCACCGGGGAAGTAATGCAAAGTCCTTTTCAACAGTAGAATAGTCGGCAAAGAAGGCCGCATACCTTGAAAACGAAAACAGGCTTAATTTAGAAGTAGTATTTGCTGTGAAATAATTGTACGCTTTTTTAATATCATCTTTTTTTAAGCTGTCAAATACAACACTTAATTGTTGTAGTCCTGCTGTATCGTTCGTTGCATTTAATTCGCCATACAGCGGAAAGTAGTTTGGCCTTATTCTGTCGTTTGCCGTTAACATAAGAAAATCGGATTGTTGCTTTGTATTATTTACACTAATGACCGTTTTATTGATAGCTACCTGTACACTATTGTTGGCTAAAAATACGGGTATCGGATTTACTTTTTTATCGTTGGTAAAAAGCGTTGCTGCTACCGGTTGCGATAGTTTTTTATAAATATTGTACTGCTTTTCTGCAATATTCACACTGTCAATAAATATTATACCTGCTATTTCATAAGCAATAAAAAGCCTCCTGGCCTGTGTTGGTTTAACAGAAATATTATAGTAAAAATTTTGCTGACAAAAAGTTGTAGAGCAGGCTAGTAAAATGGCCAGTGTTATGTATGTCTTTATCATTTTTAAGATTATTATTTAAAATTACACAATGGTATTTGGATTTTGGAAATGGTTGGGTAGTTGGTATTTGACCCAGGGTACAGTTGCATCACTTTTTGATACGGACTAAAAAGTAAAGCTAAAGCCAGGCTAGGTTAATTAAGTACCATGCTGAAGTATTACAGCATTAATAATGTTGATTTTTTTTTGAATAGGTAGACGACACATGAACATTTTAGGCCAGGTTTTTAACAAAACTGTGCTTTAAAGGCTCCCTTTATATGGCTCTTTTCCTTTGGCACACACCCAACAAGGGCAAAACTTTTTATTGACCAAAATAGGTTCAGAACCTTTACGTTTTTTACAAATACCGTTTACAGCATGTTTAAAGAGATTACAGTTTGTATTGCCTTACCACTATTATTGGTAGGGACAAAAAGTTTTGCGCAGTAAGGTAACCTGGATGCTGCTACAATAAGTGCAGGATTAGAAATGGCTTTACCTACAGGAAAATTTAACGAAGGTTGGGGTGTAGGTGTTGGAGGAAGTTTTAAAAGGGCATTCCCCGTTACTACAGCCGGTACTGTTACCATTGCTGGCGGCTATATTTATTTTGCTGGTAAAATGGTTACTTTACCATTACCAATGCAAGCGTTTATGGGTCAAACACAAAATAGCCTCCTGTTGCTTCAATTCCGCTGAAAGCAGGCTTCCGCTACAGCATTACGACACCTTTATATGTGAAACCGCAAGCTGGCTATACAATAATTACCGGTAGGGCTTACAAAACAGCGGGTGCTTTTACGTATGCTGAAGCATTGGGACTTTTACTGCTATGTAAACAACATGATATAAGCATTCGATATGAAGCTTTTTTAAAAGAAGGCACTACTAAATCGTATGTTGGTTTAAAGGCAGCATGGGTTTTATTAACCGACCAATAAAAAAAGTAGTGCTTTTACTATGCCCAAATTTTAAGCCGTTGTTGTATTGCTTAATTAACCAGTTAATACAGCACCTCAATTGGTGCGATAGTGTTGCGTAAACTGTAAAGGCGACGTAAAAATGCCACATCCTTTTTAAGGCTGCTCAAGCAAACGCTTCGCCAATTGGTAATAGTTTTGCCTGGCTCAATGGTTACTTAGGCAGTGAAAATATTTAATAGTGTAAGCTTGTGTAATTACATAACTGATAGATATTTACCGGTTGAAAAATCGGCAGATAGAATTTGTTGCAGTTGTTTACAAAGCTTTTGAAAGTAGTTTGGTTTGGTTAAAAAAAATATTGCTCCATGTTCCTTTGTCAATTGTTTGTCGCGGTCAAGGTTTGATGTTGAAAAAATGCAAACCGGAATATTGCTTAACGTATTGTCTTTTTTGATTTGAATTAGGAAATCGTAACCATTCATAACCGGCATGTTGAGGTCAAGAAAGATGATATCGGGTATAGTGGTGTTTGCTTTTAATTTTTCAAGCGCCAGTTTACCATTAGTTGCTGTATCGCAATGTATTGTTAAGTTTAAAGCTGCAATAGCTTCTTTAAACATAAAATGGTCGTCTTCGTCATCATCAATTATTAATATTTTATTCATGTGGTTGGCAGGTATATAGTAAATGTAGCACCAACATTTAATTGCCCGGTTGCAATAATAAACCCATTATGATTAGTTACAATTTTTTTGACAATGCCTAAACCAATACCTGTTCCCGAATATTCATTTTTATTATGAAGCCGCTGAAAGAGTTCAAAAATTTTTAGTGAATATTCTTTTTCAAACCCTATGCCATTATCTGCAATTTTAATGGCGTGATATTCCTTTTTTTTATTTACGGCAGGATGTTCTATTTCATTTCCATCAATAATGGAAGAAGTTATTTTTATGTGTGGTTTAATTTCGGATCTGCTGTATTTTATTGAATTATCAATAAGGTTTGTAAACAGTTGCGAAAGTTGAATATACATACCGTTTATTGTAGGAAGATTATTGTATTCTATTATGGCTTGTTTTTCAAGAATGCTTATTTTAAAATCATTTATTGATTCTGCTACCAGGTTGTTTAAATCGCATGGCTTAAATAATAGCTCAGTTGTATTTACACGCGAAAAATCAAGAAGCGAGTCAATAAGATTTTCCATTCGCTCGGCCGATTTAATTATACGATTGAAATAGTCCTGCGCCTTATCTGAAAATTCTTCCGTTTCAATAATACGCTTGCTGAACACATTAATTTTTCGCAGTGGTTCCCTTAAATCATGGCTGGCTACATAACTAAAAGATTTTAGTTCGTCGTTAATAAGTTCCAGTTCAATATTTTTTGTTCTTAATTTTTCAGCAGCTTCTATGTCATTACTTATATCCTGCACGGTGCCTATAAGAATGCGGTTATCGTTGGCCCCGGTAAAACTTCCGCTTGAACGGAGGTGTTTTATTTTGCCTTTTTTGCTCACTATGCGGTAGGGTGTTTCTACTAAAATGCCTGTTCGCATCGTTTCCTCCCCGTTTTTTATTACTTGCTGCAAATCGTCAGGATGAATAAACGATAAAAATTTTTTAAATGAGGGTTCAAATTCTTTTGGCTCACAATCCAACAGCAGGAACAAATTATCAGAATATTGCAATGAATCCGTTGCCATGTTCCATTTGTAACTGCCAAATTTTGCAATTTGTTCCGCCAATGCAAAGGTTTTATTTTGTATTTGCAGCTCTTCAGTGCGTTCTTTTACTTTTGCTTCTAATTGCTCTGTAAAATTTTTTTGTTCGGTAATATCAGTATTGGTTCCTATCCATCGCTCAATATTTCGGTTGGCATCTAATACAGGATACGCACGGGTAAGAAACCAACGATATTGACCATCGTGCCTGCGCAGCGGAAAGGTTAATTCAAATGGTTCGTTTTTTTTCCACAACTCTTTTGAAAGTTCTATTATATTTTTTACATGGTCGGGGTGATGCACTTTTTGCCATCCCCAACCCTGCATCTCTTCAAGTGTGAGGCCTGTATAGTTAAGCCATCGCTGATTATACCAATAAATCGACCCCTCGCCATCGGCAATCCAGGCAAGGTTTTGAATGCTGTCGGCAAAAACGCGAAACTGGGCTTCATTTTCCTTTATTTTTTCTTCGGCCTGTTTACGTTGGCTAATATTTGTAAAAAGAACAGCTACTTTATTACTTCCATGGTTTTCCAGCCTAAAAGCGTACACGTCAAACCAGCGGTTTAATTCTTTACTATGGTCAGTAAAATGTTTTGCCTGGCCCTTTAAAGCAACTTCACCAAAGTTTTCAAACCAACGTTCCTCCATGTTTGGAACCAGTTCCCTTATGGTTTTACCTACCGGATTTGCTGTTCCCGATTGCTTTTCAAACATGGGATTGGCTTCAATAAAAAGATAATCAATTGGCTTGTTGGCGTTATCAAAAATCATTTCAATAATGCAAAAGCCCTGTTCCATTGTTTCAAACAGGCCACGGTATTTTTCTTCGCTTGTTTTTAATTTTAATTCTGCTTCTTTTTGGTCAGTTATGTCAGCACTAATTCCGGTAAGTGTTTCGGCCTCGCCCTTGTTGTTGTAATGATATTTTCCATAAGATCGTATGCAGCGGAGTGCGCCATCACTAGCCCTTTTTATATAATAATCTGCCTGATACGGTGCATGACCGATTTTTGCTTCCTCTATCTTTTTAAAAGTCTTTTGTTTATCCGCCGGTAAAAGTAGGGTATACCAATCTTCGTAGGTAAGGTCGGTACGATGTTCATCATATCCCCACATTTTTTTATGCAAGGCACTCCATTCCAATTTTTCTGTTTGTAATTCTAATGACCATGTGCCTACATTGGCAGAATCGGTAGCAAGTTTTAAGTGCGATGCCATTTTGCGCATGGCAGTTTCGCTTTCTTCAATTTGTTTACGGGCAATAACCTGTTCGCTCACATTATAGGCAAAAACTAAAATGCCTTCTGTTTTTCCTTTGTCATTTGCAAAAGCCTGGTAAGTGAAATTCATAAAAATGGTTTCCGGTTTTCCATTGCCCCTATTTAACATAAGGCGCATTTCTTTTCCGGTAAAAGTTTCGCCAGTACTATATACATTATCAAGTAGCTCTATAAAGCCTTGTCCTGCTACTTCGGGTATTGCTTCCAGTACCCTTTTATTTATAATAGTACGTTTGCCAATAAGCTCAAGGTAAGCGGGATTGGCAAATTCAAATACATGTTCAGGTCCTTTTAAAATGGCAAGCACTGCAGGCGCCTTTGTAAAAAAATCGTGGAGTGACTTGCGCTCAAATTGTAAACGCTCTTCGTTTGCTTTTAATTTTGTTTCTGCTACCTTCTGGTCAGTAACATCCATCATGATGCTTACATTAAAATTAACCTTTGTACGAATTGCCTGGTATTGTACAAACTTTTGAGCACCTTCTTTTGTAATAAAATTAAATTCCCCAGTTTCTTCTCCTTTGCTGATATGCTCTTTAAAACGCTTAGCTGCTCCATCTTTTGCAGTTGTTTTTATATCCCGCACATTCATTTGCAACAATTCATCAACCCCAAAACCCAAAAGTTTATTTGCTGCATTGTTAGCCGATATATAATTGCCCTGATCATCGGTAACAACTATTGCCGTAATACTATTTTCAAAAATAGAGGTAAACATTTCTCCACTTTGGCTAATTTGTTCTTGCAGTTTTTTGTTTTTAGTAATATCCTGCAGCGTTCCATTAATACGGATAGGCTTTTTATCGTGACCAAACCATGCTTTTCCTTTGGCCCTTACATTACGTTCCTGTTTGGATATGGGGTTAATGATACTGTATTCAATATCGTAAAGCCCAAAAGGGTCATTTTGCAATGCTTTTTGTATAGTTTCAGCAACCCGACTTCTATCTTTTTCAGCCATCACATTTATTGCAATGGAAAGGTCAATTTCCGCATCGTGCGGCAGGCCAAACCAGTCCTTGAGGCGGTTGTTGCCAATAAATTTATTTGTATTTAAATTATAATCCCACGTGCCTAATTCTACCGCTTCAATAGCAAAAGTAAGTTGTTGATTAATTTCTTCAGATTGTTTGCGAACATTTACATTTTCTGTTACCTCGTACGATGTTAAAATAATGCCTTCTACCTCGCCACGTTCATTGCGCAAGGGCTCGTAAGTAAAATCGAAGTAGGCAGTTTGTAAGGTTCCATTGCGCAATAGTTGCGCAGCTATTTCCTTACCTGTAAAAGGAATACCTGTAACATAAACCTGGGTAAGCAGCCGTTCAAATTCCTGCGATTTTACTTCCGAAAGTACATCAAATAATGGTTTGTATAAAATCTCAGCTTCTTCTTTCTGCCAAAGTTCCAGCTGCTTTTTGTTTGCTATTTCAATGTTAAAATCACGGCCCATGACTACCGACATAGCTATAGGTGCCTGCAATAACAGGTTGCGGAATGTAGCTTCACCTGTTTCAATATTGTTTTGTGAAAGCTTAATCATTTGTTGGCTGGTTTACAAATGTAAATGTCAATTTAATTTGTTTGATTGTTAAGGGGCTTTGTTAACCGGGTATGGTAACCTGTGTCAGTTTGCTGTTGCCAAACCCTGAAGCAAAATGCTCCAAAATACTCAATTCTTCCCATTTCCATACATTAAACCATCAATAAAAGCCAGGTTGCGGCGGGTAGTTGCCAGCAACACCCTGCTGAAGGCGACCAATTCTTTTCCACCCGTACAATGTAACCAATAACTACCCGTTTTTCGCTTAAAATGTAACCGGGGCAATGCCTTAATTGTTTACCGGGTTTACTTTTTGGGTGTACCGGGTTGGCTAACTATAAACGCATACATGTATTACCTGCCTACCATGGTTTTAAAATGCAAAGTGCAAAACAGTGCATTGTAATAAGGGTTTAACCATCAGCTGTAAAACCCGGCAATGCCTACCCATTATGCCTCAGTACCTGTTATAAAAAATTTAATGATTGCCGCTATTTGGTATACTCAATGCTAAATATAAAATCATGATAAAAAAGGCTAAATAAAAAAACCGAAAGTAAATGAGTGCTACCTCTATGGTCATAAAAGCAGGCTGCAACAACTAATAAAAATAGGTATAAAGCCCGGTTCCAAAATATCAGCACCAGATTGCGGATAGTTATTGAAAATTTAGTGTTTGTTGTGTTTGGATGTAGGTCAATACCCTCTTAATTGGGTAACTTATTATAACTGCATGTTACAAAGCGTTCAGTTGCGCCTTTTGGTATTATTAATAACCACATTTGGGTTAGCCGTTCGCCTTTGCTTTTATGCCAAACCAACCTTACGCCACATTTATTTTAAAAAAATAGGGAATTACACACTGCCACGGCATGGCGGTTGGGTACGCCGCCAAGGGCCAAACCTACAACCCAATTACCAACAGTAAAAGTGTGGCCTTTACACGCTAACCTAATATGCCGGGCAGGCACGTAAACACCTTTTACAAGCCACCGCCAATAGCAGGGGTAGAAAGGCAAACGCCACCATGTTTATTTGAAACACTACTACTGATTATACTAATAAAACAAAAGCTACCAAAATAACTTTTGATGTACGCTGTACGTATCATGGGTTTTTTACGCCACCTGGTTGGGTAGCGGCACTTGTGGCGTTTTGTAACGTTCCAATGTTGTTATTAAGGCATGTTTACCACCTTTTTACGGTTGCCCAACTTCGGCAATTTCATTACCCGTTCCTTCGGCGACTACCATGTACCGGTCAACCTGGATATGGCCAATATTGAGGTGGTCTTTTTACCCGAAGAAGATAAAATTGCCAATAAGATGGGCGTAAAAGGCATTGGTGAATTAGGCATTACCAGCGTTGCTGCCTCCATTGCCAACGCCATATTTAATGCCACCGGCAAACGAATGCGTGATTTACCCATTACGCCTGAGAAGTTGATTGAGGCGGGGGTGGAGGCGGGGGTGGGGGCGTAAGGGGGGTTCTACCGTTAGTGTTTTTACTGGTGATAGCAGGGTTGGCGGTTTGTTTTCGGTTCATTGCTCACTTGGGCTTACATTGCAATTGTCTTGAAACCGCATTGGCAGCAACTTAAAGGTTTTAGTTTCCCATAGCAACATGGCAGTTTACCTGCCTGTCCCGGCTTTCCGGGAAGCCTGTCGAAGGTGGTACCCTGAGCCTGTCGAAGGGGGCACTCTTGTACCGCTATCTTTATTGAGCAGTTCATGCTAATTTTATAGCTTTAAAAAAACAGACTTATGTCTTTCAATAAAAATGAGATTTTGCAATTAAGCCCGGATGAAAAGCGGATACTTGCTTTTGAGTTACTGGATAGCATTGATGAAGAATTCGTTAAGCAGCCTATGCCTGAATGGAAGAAAAAGCTAATAGAAGAAAGAATTGATAATGAGCAAAAAAATCTGCAGATGTAACCTCATGGGAAGAGGTAAGAAAGAAATATTACGGGCAATGAGTTTTGAAATCGTACTGCGAAGAGAAGCGCAGATTGACCTTGATGAAACATTTGTTTGGTATGAATAACAAAAAGCAGGACTTGGTTTTGACTTCCTGCACGAGTTTCAAAATGCAATCAATAAAGTACACCATAATGCTTACCATGCTTCCTTCATACATGCAGATGCAAGAAGTGCTACCCTTAAGTGATTTCCTTATGAAGTTATTTATAGATTAGATGAAGCAACAAGACAGGTGCGCATTATAGCCGTAATTCACCAGCGCAGAGACCCTGAATGGTTTCGACAAAGGTTAAAAGAATAAATGCCCCTGGTTTTTTAGTATAAGCTTCAAAATCACCTTCGATATAAGCAGTAGCCTCTTCGAACTGCCTGATAGTTCTTCTATTCCATGTGATAGTAGCAGCCGTCTATTTAATGAAAAGCTTTTTGACTTCCCTCGTGGGTCACAAAATTACCCGCTTCAATCTCTGCAGCTGCTTCTTCTAATTCATT
>Ga0105048_10002601_pt1 | contig 29320 bp, 31 predicted proteins | sample MAT05_FD_78382 | JGI IMG/M metagenome (GOLD analysis project Ga0105048, IMG submission 78382) | Freshwater microbial communities from Lake Fryxell liftoff mats and glacier meltwater in Antarctica - MAT-05 | ecosystem: Environmental > Aquatic > Freshwater > Ice > Liftoff microbial mat | place... | reverse complement strand
GAGAGGGGCCAACAGCAGCGCACTCTGGAAGCGACCAGCACGGGTGCCTCCGAGCGCGCCAAGCACGTCGGCCACCACCGGCGCACGGCCGATGCATGGCCATCGTCCCGATGGGCCTACGGGCTGCCCACGGAGTGTGGAGAGCGATGAGATGTCTGCATCTTTGCCGACTTCTCACCGCTCGCACGAATGGACGGTCTTTCTCAGCGGAAGCGACGTGCCAGCAGCACCATTCCGAGGCCGCCGAGGACGACCTTGAGAGCGATGACCATGAGTGCATCTGAGCCGCTGCCGGTCACCGGCAGGCTGGCGTCGGAATGGTCACCAGCGATCGGGAGCTGCTCGGCAACAGCGCCCGGCATCGTTGTCGCCGAGTCGGGCTGAGTCGCTGTGGAGGAGGTGGTCGTAGCAGCAACCGTGGAGGAGGGCGACGGAGGCTCGGCCAACGTCGATCCGGGTTGGGTCGTGGCGGGCACGGTCATGGCGGGCACAGTGATGGCGGGCACGGTGGCCTCAGCTGCCGGCGGGCAATTGACATCGGTGTTCACTTCCTCGATGACATCACCATCGGCGAGGATCGCCGCCGCCACGTGTTGTCCATGGACCAGGTCGAACGAGAGGAGATGTGTGTTGTTTGCGCCATACGAGGAACCCTCGGCCTCCTTGACACCATTGAGGAAGACCTCGAAGTACGCCGCGTGGGCGTAGCTCAGGTTGACCCATTCGAGGTACACGAACGGAGTCGAATGGTCTGCGGGGCAGATGACGCCGATCTCGGTGTACGGCTCTGCCTTGCAGTCAGCCGTGACCTTCTGGTGGTCGACCACGATGGTCTTATCGTCGACGTTCGAGATGTCGAAGAACGCGTACGTTCCCTGCGTGACGATGAAGGTTTCGGTGACTGTGTTGCCGCTCACGACATCGTATCCGTACAGCGTCGCGCCAGATCCCCGGTTGACGGAGATGTCGAAGTGGCTCGAGCCGAGTCCGGCGTTGGTCATCTTCACGACGTAATGCAACTCTCCAGCAGTACAGCCAGAATCGATGTCGAGCGCTGGCACAGGTCCGGTCGCGTCGGCGCTCGCCGTCTGAGGAGAGATGGAGGCTGCGAACGCAGCCACCCCGAGGAGCGAAATGGCGACGGCGGCAAGTTTGGTAGCGAGTGAGCGGCCGGCACGCCGGCGGTCGAGTGGATGTTGTGTGGAGTTCATGGCATCACAGTGCGCCCACAGGAACAGTCGAACATGAGCACGGCCTACTCATCATGCACAGCGACACCTACTCAGCCACCCCCGAATTGGTCAGGCCGTCCGTGCCGCATCGCTCACATTCGCTACGTTGTGGATGATGACCAGTCACGGATCAACCCTTTCGGAAGCCGCCTCCAAAGCGCTGTTGCGTGAGTTCGGCGTGCCGATGGCCGACGAGCGAGAAGCGGGCGATGCCGCCGCGGCTGCGGCCGCTGCGACCGAGCTCGGCTTTCCTGTTGTCATCAAGCTGTGCGGCGATGCCATCGCACACAAGACCGAGCGCGGCCTCGTGAAGCTGCGGCTCGGCGATGCAGCAGCCGTAGAAGCGGCAGCGGCTGATCTGCTGACCAAGGCCACTGCCGAAGATGGCGACGTGAGCCTTCTCGTCGCGCCGATGATCAGCGGTAATCGCGAACTCATCGCCGGTGTGGTGCGCGACCCCCAGTTCGGCGCCAACGTCATGCTGGGCGTCGGTGGTGTGCTCGCCGAAGCGCTGGCCGATGTGGTGTTCCGTCCGATTCCACTGAGCCCGCTCGACGCAGAGGAGATGATCGCAGGCCTGGCGACGCAGAAGCTGCTCGGCGAGTTCCGTGGCGAGGGCGCGGTCGATCGAACCGCTTTGACGGCAGTACTGATGGGCCTCTCGGCACTGGCTGTCGCCCGGCCCGACGTTGCCAGTGTCGACGTCAACCCACTCATCATTCGTGCCGATGGCGGCCCTGTTGCCGTGGACGCGCTGGTCGAGCTCGGAGAGCCCGACACCTCCAGTGCCACCCGCCGGCCGCGTCCCACCGACGAGCAGTTCCGAGCGCTGTTCGACCCCAAGGGTATTTTGGTGACGGGCGCCTCCACCCACCCGGGCAAGTTCGGTTTCGTCAGTCTGCACAACATCCTGGCCAGTGGATATGCGGGCGACGTGTACGGCACCAATCTGCACGGCGAAGAAGTCTTGGGCATTCGTACCGTTGCCGACATCGCTGAGCTGCCGGAGGGCCAGATCGACCTCGTGTTCGTGTGCACTCCGGCCAGCGCCAACCCCGCAATGCTGCGGGCTTGCGCTGCGAAGGGCATCAAGGCCGCCTTCCTCACCAGCGCCGGGTACGGCGAGGCCGGCGAGGAGGGTCGCATTGCCGAAGCGGAACTGGTGGCGCTGGCCGACGAACTGGGCATCCTGCTCGCCGGGCCGAACGGCCAGGGCGTTGTCAGCACACCGGCCAATCTGTGCGCACAGATCGTCGCCCCATTCCCTCCTGCAGGTCGCATCGGCGTGGCCAGCCAGAGTGGCAACTTCGTCAGCAGCTTCCTCAACTATTCGCGACAGACCGGTGTCGGTATCAGCCGCGCCGTGTCCGCCGGCAATGCGGCTGCCGTGACACCGGCCGACTACCTGGACTGGTACGCCGACGACGAGGCGACCTCGGTGTCATTGGCGTACGTGGAGGGCATTGTCGATGGACGCGCGCTGCTGGAGCGCTTCGCGGCGGTCGCGGCGCGCAAGCCGTTGGTGGTGGTGAAGGGCGGCGCCACCGCAGGCGGTGCGCGGGCTGCAGCCAGCCACACCGGCGCCCTCGCAGCTGACGACAAGGTATTCGATGGCGCCTGTCGGCAGGCAGGCGTCACTCGTGCGGCGACGGTGGAGGAAGCGTTCGAGGCTGCGGCCACGTTCGCCACCCAACCGCTGCCCAAGGGCCCGAACACGATCGTGTTGACGACTGCAGGTGGCTGGGGCGTGGTGACCAGCGACGAGATCGTGCGCAATGGATGGCTGACGCTGATGGATCTACCGGCCGACCTGCAGGCTCAGATCGATACGAAGCTGCCGCCGCGCTGGAGCCGCAACAACCCGGTCGACTGCGCGGGCGGGGAGGTGCGCGACACCATCCCGGAAGTGATGGAGATTATCGCGGCACACCCCGACGTGCACGCGATCGTGTATCTCGGCATCGGTATTCAGAGCAACCAAGCACGGCTGATGAAGGAGGGCAAGTTCTATCCCGGCAACGGCTTGGAACGTATCGTGGCGTACCACGAGCGTCAGGACGAGCGCTTCGCGCAGGCGGCGCACGAACTGTCCGTTCGGTACGACAAGCCGATTCTGACGGCAACCGAGCTGGCCGTAGCAGACCCGGACAACGCAGGTCCGCGAGCGGTACGTGAGAGCGGTCGCCTGTGCTACCCGAGCGGCAACCGAGCGGTCACGGCACTGAGTCACCTGTGGCAGTACGCGCAGTTCCGCGAGTCGCGCGGGCTGGGCAGCGGGCTGCCTCGCTGAAATGGCACCACGGCGTCGAAACCCGTATCCAGGTCTCATCGTCATCGCGCTCGTCCCTGCGTTGATGTTCGCAGGATGCTGGCGCTTCGCAGACGGCCGAGCCCCCGACGAGGTGGCGGTCGCGGTCGATGGCTCGGCTCCGGTGTCGGCGGCTCCGGTGGCCATCGACACCCCGCTGCTGTCGGTTCGTCGGGCGCCGGCCGTGCTCTCTCGGGACAGCAACTCGGCTGCGTTCACAACCGAGCTACAGCCGCTGCTGGACTCGATCGACAGCAACTCGTGTTTCGCACTCTCCATCGATGGCGAGTCCGTCGCCGCCGTCAATGAAACGACGCCGCTACGACCGGCCAGCAACGTCAAGCTGATCACGGCTTCGGTGGCGCTGGAGGTGCTGGGCGAGGACTTCGTCTACACGACGTCGGTCAATGGCGTCGTCGGCGACGGGGGAGTGGTCGTAGGCGACCTGTTCCTCATCGGCGGCGGCGATCCGCTACTCGGTAGCGCATGGTGGGACGGCCCGAACCAGAAGTTCCCACCGATCAACGTCACCCCCATCGAAGCCTTGGCCGACTCGGTGAAGGCCGCCGGCGTGACAGCGGTCAGCGGGTCGATCGTTGGTGATGCGACTCGCTATGACGACGAGTGGTATCTGCCCACGTGGGCGCCGGCGCTGCGGTTCAGCGAGGGCGGACCGTTGTCGGCACTACTGGTCAACGACTCGCGCGAAGCTGCGGACCTGTCGTCGAACGACCCGGTCGTTGGCGCTGCCACCGTCCTCACGCAGCTGCTCCAAGAGCGCGGCGTCACCGTTGGCGGGCCACCGAACGAGGGCACTTCCGACGGGTCACCCGTCATCGCCACGATCAATTCTCGGCCGTTGCCCGCAGTGTTGCAGGAGATGCTGACGACCAGCGACAACAACACGGCCGAGCTGGTGCTGAAGGAGATCGGTCTCGCGACCGGTGGGGCAGGCACCACCGTCCTCGGTGTGGAGAAGGTGATGAGCACCTTGGGTGAGTGGGGTATCCCGCTGGACGGCGTCACCATCGTTGATGGGTCCGGACTGTCCGACGAGAACCGGCTGACCTGCCGGTCACTGCTGGCCGTGCTGCAGCGCGGCTCGGTCGACGACGCGGTTGGTCAAGGGTTACCGCTCGGCGGGGCCGAGGGAGGCACGCTGTACGACGCGTTTCAGGAGGGCGAGCCACTGTCGGGCGTCCTGCGAGCCAAGACAGGCACGTTGGACAACACAGACGGCGTCGCCGGCAAGCTCGGTGCAAAGACGCTCAGCGGATACGTACCGCTGCCCGGTGGCGGCGCCGTCGAGTTCTCGCTGCTACTGAACGGCGAGACGATCACCAACAAGACCGAGTACCGCCCGACATGGGAGCAGCTCGCCTCCATCCTCGCCGAGTACCCCAGCGGTCCCACCCCAGAAGCACTGGCGCCTCGCTAGCGAGTTCCGGCCGGGTGGCAGTACGGTGCGCATTGTGACCGTGCTTGCGATGTTTCCCCTCGGCAACGTGCTGGCGCCCGGTGGTGTCCTGCAGTTGCACGTTTTCGAAACCCGCTATCAGGCACTGGTGATGGACTGCGTTGCGGCCGACGACCACGAGTTCGGCGTCGTGCTCATCGATCGTGGCAACGAGGTGGGCGGAGGCGACATGCGTCGCGTCGTCGGCACCGTTGCGCGCATGGTCCAGGTTGCCGAGCTCGATGGTGGCCGATACGCGGTGATCGCCATCGGCGTGCGGCGGATGCGGGTCAATGCTTGGCTGCCGGACGACCCGTACCCCCTGGCCGATGTGGACGAATGGCCAGACGTTGACGACACGGACCAGGACAGCGAAGAGATGCTGCGGGCCGTCACTGCGAGGGCTCGAAGAGCCGCAGCGCTTGCACTCGAACTGGGCGACCCGGGCAACGAGCCAGGTACCGAGCTCGCCGACGACGTACAGACGGCCAGCTATCAGCTCATCGACCTGGCCCCGATTGGTTCTGCCGATGCCTACGACCTGTTGTGCGCGGCTGGCCCGCTGGCTCGCATGAAGGCGCTCGACGAGATGTTGGTGGGTGTCGAGGCGATCAATGCCTTCCGCCTGCAGAACCCCTGAGCAGGCGAACTTCACGACTCGGTGGGGGAATGGGTCGCTCGCGTGCTACACATATGGCGTGCCCGAGACAGCCCGCGACACCAAGAAGAGCGCACCCCAGGGTCAGCTTGCCCAGACCGCTCAACTCCTGCAGGACTACGCACGCCAGGAGTTGCGCGATCCGCTCGGTAACACCGGCCGCTGGATCCTCTCGGGGCTCATTGGTGCGGTCTGCATCGGGGTCGGCACCGCCTTCCTCGTCCTGGGCCTCCTGCGAATGGTGCAAACCGAATGGCCGGCCACGTTCTCCGGCCGCTGGATGAACCTGATTCCGTATCTGTGTGGCCTGGCGTTCGCTGCCATCGTCATCGGCCTTGCTGTGCGGCACATCAACAAGACCCCCCTGACGAAGGAGAAGCGCTGACCATGGCTCAGCAACGCATCACACGCGCCGACCTCGAGTCCAAGTTCCGTGAAACTCAGAGCGGCCTCCAGGGAAAACTCAACGACAAGAAAAAGACGCTGATGACGGTGGCCACCACCGGCGGCATCGTGCTGCTCATCATCTTCTTCCTCCTGGGCAAGCGGTCCGGTCGCAAGAAGACCACGTTCGTCGAAATCCGGCGGGTGTAGCCAGCGTGGCCCGACGCCGCTCAACGCTGCTCTCACCCACCGCATTGCTTCGCCGCAGTGCCCTCTACAAGGGTTTCTTCGGCGGCCACCGCGGGTGGATGGCAGTCGGTGTCGTGCTCTGGGCCCCGCGACTGGCCCGGAAGTACCTGGGCAAGCACGAAGAACTCATCGCTGTCGAGAAGCTGACGGCCGGCCAGTTCGTCCGTCTGGAGTCCATTGCGCCGCCCACCCGCCGGCAACGCAAGGCCATCAAGCGCGCCAAGTAGGCCGTGCCCAGGCACAATGGTGCGATGAAGGTGCTGTTGCGTAACCCACGTCGTGAACTGGTCATCGAAGGCAAGCGCAACGTGAACGCGCTGCTCGCCGAACTACAGCTGCCGCGCGAGTCGCACCTCGTCATTCGTAACGGCACCCTCGTTCCTGGCGACGCCGACCTCACTGCCGATGACGTCGTGGAGATCCGGCCCGTCATCTCCGGTGGCGCCTGATGGTGGCAGTCGGGTCGAAGTGTCGCGTCTGCAAGGAGCCGGCGATCATCGATCTGCCCCGTCACAACGCCCACTTCTGTGCCGAACACTTCCTCGAGCTGTGCCGCCGGCAGGTGGTCAAGGCAATCGAGAAGTTCGACATGCTGTCGAAGGACGACCGTGTTCTGGTCGCTGTTTCGGGTGGCAAGGACAGCCTCGCGGTGTGGGACATCCTGCTCGACCTGGGTTACCAGGCCGACGGCCTGTACATCGGCCTGGGGATCGGTGACTACAGCGAGACCTCCGCCGAATACGCCCGTGCGTTCGCCGCCGAGCGCAGCCTGCAGCTGATCGAGGTCTCGTTGCGCAACGACTACGGCTACGACGTACCGACTGCGGCGAAGGCCACCAAGCGGGTGCCGTGCAGCGCCTGTGGCATCAGCAAGCGTCATCTGTTCGACAAGGCCGCACTCGATGGCGGCTACACCGTGCTGGTCACCGGCCACAACATGGACGACGAAGCGGCCGTGCTGTTCGGCAACACGCTTCGTTGGGACGTGGAGTACCTGGCACGTCAGTCGCCGGTGCTACCCGCGCGCAATGGATTCCCGAAGAAGGTCAAGCCGCTGATCCGCCTCACCGAGCGCGAGATGGCTGCCTGGTGCATCGTGCGCGGCATCGACTACCTGGTCGACGAGTGCCCGATGGCGCTGGGCAACAAGCACATCGCCTACAAAGAGGCGCTCAATTCTATCGAGCAGAAGTCGCCCGGGAGCAAGGCCGCGTTCTACCTGAACTTCCTCGACAACATGTCACCACTGCTCGCGGGGAGCACGGCTGCGGCTACTGACTCGCTCCTCAGCTGCGTCTCGTGCGGGGCGCCGACCACGGGCGATCTGTGCGCCTTCTGCCGCGTGGCGGACAAGGCGCGTGCACACGAACCGGTACCGGTGGAACTGGTACTCGGAAAGGGAAGAGGACGACGATGAACCGACCACTCGACTACGGCGACAAGGTGTTGCTGCTGGACAACAAGCAGCGGCGGTACCTGATCACGCTGGCCGAAGGCGCCGAGTTCCACACCCATGCCGGGCTGGTGCCGCACGCGGACTTCGTCGGCAAGCCCGAGGGTGTGGTGATGAAGAGCACCAAGGGCGCGGCCTACACCGCGTTGCGTCCGACACTGGAGGACTTCGTGCTGGAGATGCCGCGCGGGGCGCAGGTAATCTATCCGAAGGACCTCGGCCCTATCTGCATGCTCGCCGACATCGGCCCCGGCGTTCGGGTGCTGGAGAGCGGTGTCGGGTCCGGAGCGCTCAGCATGACGATGTTGCGGTATGGCGCCGAGATCGTCGGGTACGAGCTGCGCGAAGACTTTCTCAATCGGGCGCGCACCAACGTGCGCTCGTTCCTCGGCGAGGAAGCGCTGGGTCGCTACGAGCTGCACCTGCGGGACTGCTACGACGGCATCGACGAGCGCGACGTCGACCGCGTCGTTCTCGACCTTCCCGAGCCCTGGAAGGTCGTACCGCATGCAGTTCACGCCTTACGGCCCGGCGGAATCCTGATTGCCTACACACCGTCCATCACACAGGCCGCGCAGACCCGCGAGGTCATGGCTACTCGTGAATGGAGTGGCACCCGCACGCTGGAAGTGCTGCACCGCGGCTGGCACATCGAGGGTCAAGCAGTGCGCCCCGACCACCGAATGGTCGCCCACACGGGCTTCCTCACCGTCGGCCGCTTCATCGGCTGATCGGGCGGGGTCGGGCGGCACGGGTCACGGTCGGGGTTTCGCTGTCCGAGGCTCACGGTCCAGGGGGCCAGCCGCACTTCCGTGGCACCCTGCGCCGCCCATGGGCGAGTAATCATCCCGTTCATGTCACGTTCACCCACCCATGGGCGGCCGAAGGTGCCAACTGGGTGTCGATCAGTAGCGGGTGTGGTGGCGTCGTGGGTCACGAAGCTGCCGGATGCAGCAAGACTCGTGCCCGAAACGCGAAGAAGGCGGCCGTGTGGCCGCCTTCCTTCATGGAGAATGGGTCGGAACTAGGGCTCGATGAAGATGCACTCGCCGGGGCATTCCTCGGCACTTTCGATGACCGCGTCCAGACGGCTATCGGGGAAGTTGGCCATACCTTCGGCGCCTTGCGGCAGACCCTTGGCGGTGGCATAGATCTTGTCGCCTTCCTTGACGTAGGCAAGCCCGTCATCGAGGAGGGTGAACACGTCGGGGGCGATCTCCTCGCACAGGCCATCGCCGGTGCACAAATCCTGGTCGATCCAGACCTTCATATCGTTGTGTCTCCTATTTCCGAGGGTCAGACCAGGTGAGCATACATGGACCAGTGCGCCGGATTGCGTATCGTGAACGCAGCCCTCGTCACAGAGCCAGGCGTGTCGCAGCAGCGCGCGCTCGTGCGTTGCACCTCCCATGAGATCGGCCCCGGTGTTAGGTTCCTGGCATGACCGAGGGTGACACCAACGAGTCCATGGCGGTACTTCATTCGCAAGTGATCGTCCTCGAGGGCGAGATGGAGCAGCTGCGCCGAAAGCTGGCCGATGCGCCCAAGCGCCAGCGTGCGCTGGAAGAACGCCTGCTGGAGACCAAGGGGCAGCTGGCGCATGCCGTGTCGCAGAACGAGAAGCTCAGCTACACGCTTCGTGAGGCCCGCGAGCACATTGCGTCGCTACGCGATGAGGTGGAGAAGCTCACCCAACCGCCTTGCGCCTACGGCATCATCGTCGGCAAGAACGAGGACGGCACCGTCGACGTGCTCACCAGCGGCCGCAAGATGCGCGTGGGTCTGCACCCCGAGATCGAGCATGACGATCTCGAGCGCGGCGCAGAGGTGGTGCTCAACGAAAGCTTCAACGTCGTGCACGCTCGCCAGGCCGAGATCACCGGCGAAGTCGTCACCATCAAGGAACTGATGGATGACGGCGTGCGGGCCCTGGTCGTCGGCCGCGCAGACGAGGAGCGCGTCTGTGAGCTTGCCGACTCCCTTCGTGGAGTTCACCTTCGCAACGGCGACACGATGCGCCTGGACTCGCGCAGCAACCTGCTGCTGGAGAAGCTTCCTCGGCCTGAAGTCGAGGACCTGCTGCTGGAGGAAGTGCCCGACATCTCGTACTCCGACATCGGCGGGCTCGACACGCAGATCGAGCAGATCGCCGATGCAGTGGAGCTGCCGTTCCTCTACGCGGACCTGTTCGCCGAACACCGATTGCCGGCTCCCAAGGGAATCCTTCTCTACGGCCCTCCCGGTTGCGGCAAGACGCTCATCGCCAAGGCAGTCGCCAACTCGTTGGCGAAGAAGGTTGCGGAGAAGACCGGCGGCGAAAAGGGTCGCAGCTACTTCATCAACATCAAGGGCCCAGAGCTGCTCAACAAGTACGTCGGCGAGACCGAGCGTCAGATTCGCCTCGTGTTTCAGCGTGCCCGTGAAAAGAGCGAAGAAGGCTGGCCCGTCATTGTCTTCTTCGACGAGATGGACAGCATGTTCCGCACCCGTGGCTCCGGAATCAGCAGCGACATGGAGAGCACCATCGTGCCCCAGCTGCTCGCCGAGATCGACGGCGTCGAGGGGCTGCGCAACGTCATCGTCATTGGTGCCACCAACCGTGAGGACCTGATCGATCCGGCAATTCTGCGGCCCGGGCGACTCGATGTGAAGATCAAGATCGAGCGGCCCAACGCCGTGGCGGCGAAGCAGATCTTTGCGCAGTACCTCACTGACGAGATCCCCATCGACGCCGACTCGTCGGTGCCGGAGATGATCGATGCGACGGTTGTCGAGATGTACCGCGACGACGAGGCCAACCAGTTCCTGGAGGTCACGTACCAGAACGGCGACAAGGAGATCCTGTACTACAAGGACTTCTCGTCAGGAGCCATGATCGAGAACATCGTTCGTCGTGCAAAGAAGCTGGCCATCAAGCGGGTGATCGCCGGTGGCACTCGTGGGGTGTGCCTGAACGATCTGCTCGACAGCATCCGTCAGGAGTACAAAGAGCACGAGGATCTGCCGAACACGACCAACCCGGACGACTGGGCGAAGATCAGCGGCAAGAAGGGCGAGCGCATCGTGTTCATCCGCACGCTGGTCAAGGGTCGCGAGCAGAAGGATCGTGCCGGCGGACGCGCAATCGAACGCGTCGCCACCGGCCAGTACCTCTGAGCGGCCGGGTCAGGGTTTCTGGCGAGGGCGAAGGCGTGAGGCGGGCTGGTAGTTGACCCCTGCTGTCTCGTCCACGCGTCGAAGGAGCAGCTCACACGACGGCTCGAACCGCTCGGCGAACTCACTTGCTCGCAGCTCGCCGACGAGCTCCCACGGCAGCGTGGTGAGACGGTCGGTGTCGTCCTCCAACTGCTGACGCACCTGCAGTCCCTCGTCGGTGACGACACCGTCGGCAGCCAGACCCCGCTGCTGCAGACGTAGCCAACCGGCTTCGAGGTCATCCGACGACGTGCCACGTGAACGAGCCAGCCAATCGGTCTCGTAGCCGAGCCAGGCATTGTGCAGGATCGACGCCTCGGCGTGCGTGAGGCCGGCTGCCACGATGAGCGCCCAGTGCGTGTCGCCCCGCCACTCGCGCAGGCAGTTGACGGCGTGCCACCCCGACAGCACTGCGTCGCTCGAACGTGGCATCGCGAGATGGGCACCGAAGAAGGTGCGGCCTACCAATGGCAGCTGCTCGACGACCTTCCACAGTTCGTCGGCGTACTCCACCAACGGGTCGGCAATGGCAGGGGCGTACTCTCGCAGGCCCACCACGACTGCCTCGTCGCGTGCCGCCCACATGGCGGCGAACCGGTCCGCACCGACGAGGTCGAACACGGCTGTGATGCCCAACGGGCTGATCGAGCCGAATGCCGCCGTCACGGCAGCTGGACCTGCTGCGGCCAGCGGTGCACTCCGTGCCGCCATGTAGCCGAGCGGCCCGGCGAGACCTTCCGGAAGCCCGGCAGCTCGGTAACGCTGCACTACGCCCGGGTCCCAGAAGATCCACCCGATCGTGGTCTGCACCGATCGTGCGTTGCGGCGTGTGATCGTGAGCCAGTCCGTCATGCCCCGAGTGTTGCAGGCACCCAACGCACGGTGCGTCCTTCGGTTTGGCTACTGTCGACTCCGTCGGACCATTGGGGAGTCACCGTGAAGAAGTTCTTCGCCGCAGTTGCGGTTACATCGTTGTCGCTAGCTGCATGCTCTGGAGGTGACGCGGGACCAGCCACCACGGCGCCCACCACCGATGTAGCCGTGGGCGACGTTGCGGCAACGACGACCGACGCCGGCACCGTTGCGCCTGAGTCCACGGTGGCTTCGCAGGATGGGCTCTACGCCGGCGCCGCGAGCAACAGCATCCTGCCAACTGTCGACGGTGGCCGTGCGTACTTGCTCGATGCACCAGGGTGGGACGATCTGGACCCTTACGACATCGGTGTTTTCGTGCCGGCGTGGGACCAGGGCCAAGTCGATGTCGGTAACGGCAACGCTGATTCCTCGTGGGTGCACGACGACTTGCGGGCAACAGCGCTGGCACTCCGACGTGGCGATTCGCTGGTCATCATGGCCACGGTCGACGTCTACATGATTTTTGCCGCCGACGCAGCCGAGATCGAGAAGCGGGCGCGAGCACTGCTGCCTCCGGGACTCGACGAGATGGCCAAGATCGTGATCAGCGCCACTCACAACCATCACGGCCCCGACACTGCGTTCAGTGTCAATGACGAATGGTACGACACCATGGCCGACCAAGTCGCCGACGCGATCCACAACGCAGCCATCGCGATGGAGCCGGCTCGCCTCGAGGTGGTCGCCGGCGAACACCACTTCGGTCAGAGCGACGGGCGCGACCCGGTCATCGTCGACCCCCGTCTGAACATCATGCGAGTCTCAGTTGACGGCGACGACGCCCGCACCATTGCAACCGTCGTGCAGTGGGCCAGCCACCCCGAGACCACTCTTGGCTGGAACCCGCCCGGTGACTACACCGCCCAGTGCGCCACGAAGGGCTGGGCGGCTGATGACTGCAGCGCTGAAAGCCGGTACCTCACTGCCGACTATCCGGGAATCGTGCGTGAACAGGTGGGTGCCGCTCTTGGCGGTGAGGTTCTGTACTTCAACGGTGCCCTCGGCAGCCAGATCGGGCCCGGTGATGCCGACGTCTGGCAGATCGACGCAGCGCATCCGGTCGGCGACGGCGTGACCGCACCTGCGGGTGCCCTGCCAGTACCTGGCGCTGCCGATCTGCGCGACCGGAACATGGCTCGCACCGAGGCAATCGGTACAGAGCTGGCCACACACGTGCTGGAACTCGTCGCAACGGCGAAGCCGACCGAGGTGAACGAGATCGAATGGGCCCAGCAGCCGTTCTACACGGCGCTCACCAACATAGGTTTCCGTGTCCTGCTGGCCGACGGGGACCTTGGATGGCAGGTACCGCCCGCCTACAACTGTGACGCGAAGCCGTACACCGACGGCAACTGCACAGACGACGGGGGAGTGCTCGAAGACGACCCGGTGCTGACCCCGCTGGTCGACAGCCAGATTCGCAAGGGCGACGTGTTGAAGACGCAGATCACCTGGCTGAGCCTGGGCGAGGTCGGGTTCCTGTTCATGCCTGGTGAGTTGCCGCCGGAACTGGTCATCGGGCTGCCCGGCGATTTCGCGACCAATACCGCGGCGTACTACACCGAGCCGGGCCTGCACGCCGTGGGCGCCGACTACCAGATCCCCGGCTACCTGCTCGATCTGGTGCCCACGAAGACCACGTTCACGGTGGGGCTCGGCGGCGACGAACTGGGCTATTGGGTCCCCATCAACGAAGCACGCCTGAAGTGCCTCGACCTGGTGTTCGACCCGGCCAGCGGTTACACCTGTCAGCGACTCTTCGACGAGGGACTGCTGGTCGCAGTCGATGCCGTCGCTGGTCCGGTCTGCCGCAATGTCACTGACGATCCTGCAAGCACTTCGTACACCCCCGAGCAGCTGGCGGCTCTCCAGGCCGTCTGTCGCTACGGCCAGGCGCTCGGTCGCGAGCTCGGGGAACCCGACGGACACTACGAGGAGACGAACTCTGCCGGCTGGGATCTCGTCGACGACCTTTGGGCTGCTGCGCTGCAACTGATCAACACGTGATTGCGTTGTTAGGGTCCACCCATGGCGATCCCCAAGGTATGCGGCATCGAGACCGAGTACGGCATCTTGGTGCGCGGGCCTGTCAGCGAAAGCACGAGCAACCCTGTGTCGGCCTCATCGCTGCTGATCAACGCCTATCTCGCTGCCAACCTGCGCAAGGTCGGGTGGGACTTCGAAGACGAGCATCCTGGCAGTGATGCGCGCGGGTTCAGTGTGAGCGATCTTCTCGAACCGGAGATCGAGACACACCTGGTCAACGCAGTGCTGACCAACGGTGCGCGCTATTACGTCGACCACGCCCACCCCGAGATCAGCACCCCGGAGTGCCGTACGGCTCGCGAGGCACTGGTCTTCGACCGCGCGGCGGAAGAGATCGTGTGGGCGAGCATGCAGGCTGCGAACGCGCTGTTGCCCCCTGGCGCCGAAGTGCTCTGCCACAAGAACAACTCGGACGGCAAGGGCAACAGCTACGGCTGCCACGAGAACTACCTGCTCGCCCGCGACGTGCCGTTCGGCCGAATCGTGCACCAGATCACGCCGCACTTCGTGACTCGCCAGATCGTGGTCGGCGCCGGCAAGGTGGGCTGCGAGCTGCCGGGCGTGTCGACGACGGATGTGTCGTTCCAGATCAGCCAGCGCGCCGACTTCTTCGAGGAGGAAGTCGGCTTGGAGACCACGCTGAAGCGGCCCATCATCAACACCCGCGACGAGCCGCACTGCGACGCCAGCAAGTACCGTCGACTTCACGTCATCGTCGGCGACGCCAACATGAGCGAGACCGCCACGTTGGTCAAGCTCGGCGCGACGTCGATCCTGTTGGCGATGATCGAGGACGACCTCATCGGAGACGACCTGGCGCTGGCCAACCCGGTCGCCGCAATTCGCCACATCAGCCACGACCCTTCACTGCAGCGCACCGTTCTGTTGCGCAACGGCCGCCGCGCGACGGCTCTCGAGATTCAATGGGGATTGCTGGAGCTGGCGCTGAAGTACGAGCGCTCACACGGTCTCGAGCCGGTCGGTCATGAGGTCGGTAGGGAGGTGCTGGCGTTGTGGGAAGGAATCCTCACCGGGCTGGAGAGCAACCCGGGGTCGGTGGCCCACCAGGTCGACTGGGTGGCCAAGCAACGAGTGTTGGAGGCGTATGCCGCACGCCACGACGTCCGTCCTGGCGATGCCCGCCTGAAAGCTCTCGACCTGCAGTATCACGACCTGCGCCGCGACAAGTGTCTGGCTCGCAGGGTGGGCCTCGATGTGCTGACCACCGACGCAGAAGTGCACCACGCGATGACCAACCCGCCGCTCACCACCCGCGCCTACTTTCGGGGCCGCTGCTTGGCGAAGTGGCCCGATCAGATCGTCGCCGCCAACTGGGACAGTATGGTCTTCGACGTCGGCCGCGAGCCGCTGCGACGGGTGCCGATGATGGAACCATTGCGCGGCACAGCGGAATCCGTGGCTAGGTTGATCGACGAAAGCGATACCCCGGCCGAGCTGCTGGCCCGGCTGGGTTCCTGAACGGTCCGCATGCGGGCTTCACCCACACAGGAGAACACATGGCCGAGCGCACGCAGAAACAGAAACCAACACCCGCCCGCACCGATGAAACGGTCGAGGCCGCGCCTGCGGTGGTAGGTGGCAGCGACAAGTTGAAGGCCGAACTCGACGATCTCCTCGACGAGATCGACGATGTCTTGGAGACCAACGCAGAGGACTTCGTGAAGTCCTACGTGCAAAAGGGTGGCCAGTAGCTCGATGTCGATGCCGATGTTCACGCCCGGGACCGACCCAGGCTCCAGCTTCCCCGAGCTGCTCAAGCGAATGGGTCTCGCCACCGACACGCCGGGCGCAGCCCACGGTGAGCTGGCGGTGCCGCACGCCACCACGTGCGTGGCCCTGAGATTCGCCGACGGCGTAATCATGGCGGGCGATCGTCGCGCCACCAGCGGCAACCTCATCAGCCACCGGGGCATGGAGAAAGTGGTGCAGGCCGACCTCCACAGTGGCGTGGCCATCGCCGGTGCCGCCGGTCCGGCCATGGAGATGGTCAAGCTGTTCCAGCTGCAGCTCGAGCACTACGAAAAGGTCGAGGGCGTGTCGCTCAGCCTCGAGGGCAAAGCCAACCAGCTCAGCATGATGGTGCGCGGCAATCTGCCCGCCGCCATGCAGGGCATGGTCGTGGTACCGATCTTCGCGGGTTACGACCTGCGAAGATCCGATGGCCGGCTCTTCACCTACGACGTCACCGGCGGCCGCTACGAAGAGCACGATTACATCGCAACTGGCTCGGGCATGCTGCACGCCGGCACGGTCGTCAAGATCGGTTGGCGCCAGAACCTCGACCGCGCGGGTGCCATCGCCTTGGCGTGCCGCGGTCTCTGGGAAGCTGCCGATGCAGACAGCGCGACCGGCGGGCCCGATGCGCTCCGCGGTATCTACCCCGTTGTCGCCACCATCACCGCCGCCGGTTGGGAACGGGTGCCCGACACCGATCTTGCCGCAGTGTTCGAGTTGATCGCCGCGGAGGTACGCAGCCGATGAGCCAGCCGTTCTACGTCTCGCCCGAACAAGTCATGAAGGACCGGGCTGACTACGCGCGCAAAGGTATCGCTCGCGGCCGCGCCCTGGTGGCCGTTGTCTATGACGGGGGCATTGCATTGGTCGCGGAGAACCCCAGCAACACGCTGCGCAAGATCAGCGAGATCTACGACCGCATTGCGTTTGCCGGCGCCGGCAAGTACAACGAGTTCGACCAACTTCGAGTCGCCGGGGTGCGCGCCGCCGACTTGAAGGGGTTCCAGTACAGCCGTGACGATGTCGACGCACGCAGCCTGGCCAACAACTATGCACAGATTCTGGGCGGGATATTCACCAACGAGATGAAGCCGATGGAAGTGGAGATTCTCGTTGCCGAAGTCGGTCACACCGCCAACGGCGACCAGCTGTTCCACATCCAGTACGACGGCACCGTCGTGGATGAGCGGCGGTATTCCGTGTTGGGTGGCGACGCCGAAGCCATCGGCGGCCGCATGAAGGCCTCGTTCGCCGAGGGCCAGAGCCTGAACGCCGCCGTCCAGGAAGCAACAAGAGCGCTCGCCGGTGCTGACCGTGCACTGGCAGCCAACGACCTCGAGGTGGCCATCCTTTCGCGCGGCAACGGCCGTCGGTGCTTCCGACGCCTCGACGACGAGACGGTCACTACCGCGTTAGCCGGCTGAGCGTGACCAACCCCCGATACATCGACCTCAACAGTGATGTAGGGGAGGGTTACGGGGCATGGCCCGGTGGGCCTGATGATGCGTTGGTTCCGTTGCTCACCTCGGTCAACATCGCCTGCGGCTTTCACGCCGGCGACCCTCTCATCATGCAGCGCACGTGTTTGGTGGCTCAACAACACGGCTGCACCATCGGCGCCCAGGTCAGCTACCCAGATCTGGCCGGCTTCGGGCGTCGCTTCATCGACATGCAGCCCGCCGATCTCACCGCTGCGGTGCTCTACCAACTCGGAGCACTCGATGCGTTTGCCCGACTCGTCGGTGACAAAGTGAGGTACGTGAAGCCACATGGGGCGCTCTACAACGCGATTGTCCGACATGAGATCCAGTCAGCCGCCGTTGCGGCTGCAATCGTGGCGTACGACCCGTCATTGGCCGTGCTGGGCCTGCCCGGGTCTGCCATCGGTGCCGAGTGCGCTCGGCTCGGTGTGCGGTTCGTGGAAGAAGGCTTCGCCGACCGTGCGTACGCCGACGACGGCTCGTTGGTTCCGCGCACTCAGCCTGGCGCACTGATCACGGACCCCGAGGCGGCGGCGGTGCAGGCACTCGCGCTCGCCCAGCGCGGCGTGCAATCCATCTGCGTACATTCCGACACCCCAGGTGCGCCGGAGATTCTGGCGACGGTCGCTGTCGCTCTCGTCACGGCCGGTTTCCAGACGCATTCGTTCGTTCTGTGAGACGTCGGTGGTGAAAGTGCTGCCATACGGGCCGCTGGCGGTCTTGGTCGAGTTCGACACACTGGCCGAGGTGATGAACGCTTCCGACGCGTGGCGCGAGGCGGCGCTGCCCGGCGTTGTCGACATCGTCACCGCAGCCCGAACGGTCCTCGTGGTACACGACGGCACGTTCGACTCAGGCCATCTCGTCGTCCCGAAGTCGACAGTCGTCCATGTGCCGACCAGCGAGACGGTGGTGATCGACGTGGTGTACGACGGGGCCGACCTCGGCCACGTCGCCGAGGCTTGCGGTCTGCGTGCACGCGACGTCCTCGAGTTGCACAGCGGCGCCCAGTACACCGTGGCGTTCTGCGGGTTCATGCCTGGCTTCGCCTATCTGGTCGGCCTACCGCCCGTGCTGCAGCTGCCCCGACGAAGTACCCCGCGAACTCGCGTGCAGCAGGGTTCGGTGGCCATCGCCGCCGAGTTCACCGGCGTGTACCCACGAGACAGTCCTGGCGGTTGGCACCTCCTCGGGCGCACCGACGCAGTGCTCTGGGACGACTCCTGCACGCCGCCGGCGCTCCTGCCACCCGGAACCAGGGTCAGGTTCCGGCCGACATGATCTCCGTCGAGTCATGGGGCATTGCCGGCTCGGTCGTGGATCAGGGCCGATCCGGGCTGGGCTGGCTGGGCCAGAGCCGCGGGGGAGCGGTGGATGTCGTCTCTCTGTCGCTCGCCAATCGGCTGGTCGGCAACCCCGAGAGCAGCGCCGGCATCGAGACATCGGGAGGTTCGGTCCTCCGACTCGGTGAACCGACGATGATTGCGATTGCCGGCGCCGTGGCCGACCTGTCGGTGAGCAACGGTCCGGCGGTGGGTTGGGGAAGCCCGGTCGCGTTACCACCCGGCGCACAGCTGCGCGTGGGTCGACTACTGGATGGAGCGCGCCTCTACATCGCCGTCCGCGGCGGCGTCAGCCGGTACGAGGACAGGCTGAGAATCGGCGCCGACCCGGCGACCGCAGCTGCAACTCAGGCAGCACCCAGAGCCGCGCTGTCGACTCGTGTGCGGGTATGGCCGGGCCCTCGATCGGAGTGGTTTCACCCCGACGAGTGGGATGCGCTGCTCGCAGGTCGGTTCGAGGTCACCAGTACCAGCCGGGTTGGTGTTCGGCTCGGCGGGATTCCGCTGCGTCGGCGACACGACCGGCAGTTGCCGTCCGAAGGCCTGATCGAAGGGGCAATCCAGGTCCCGCCTGATGGCCAGCCGATCATCATGTTGGCGGACCACCCCACCACGGGCGGTTACCCAGTGATCGCCGTGATCGACCATGCCGATCTACAGCACGCCGCTCAGGCCGCCCAGGGCACCATGCTCAGTTTCGCCGCCGCCCGCTGAGCGTTCACCAGAAGGGTGCCGGTGCTGGCGCCACCCAACAACGAGACCCGCAGACAGTGCTCCGGCAGTGCCAAGGCAGAGATCACCGACGGTGTCGCGCGCACAGCAGTGGGTACGCGATGGCCCGGGCTCCCATCGCCTTGTCGCTGAAGCGCTCGGCGTCGTTCCCTACGAACGCAACGATCAGCAACAAGAAGACTGCGACCTTCACGACGATGTTGACGCGGCGCACCCCAGCGACCCTAGGTGGCGGCTGAACGCAACGACGCGGTCGGCGCTCGACTGGTCGGGCGAGACGTGGCGGGGTAGGTGCGCTACGGTGCGCGCATGGAGCGGCGAATCTTCGGGCTCGAGAACGAGTACGGGGTGACGTGCACGCTGCGCGGCCAACGTCGGCTCAGCCCCGACGAGGTTGCCCGCTATCTGTTCCGCAAGGTGGTCAGCTGGGGCCGCAGCAGCAACGTGTTCCTGCAAAATGGTGCCCGTCTGTACCTCGACGTGGGATCGCACCCTGAGTACGCAACGCCGGAGTGTGACAGCCTGTACGACCTGGTGGTGCACGACAAGGCAGGCGAGCGCATCCTCGACGGGCTGTTGCAATCAGCCGAGCAGCGTCTTCGCGAAGAGGGCATTCGCGGCACCATCTACCTCTTCAAGAACAACACCGACTCGGCCGGCAACAGTTACGGATGTCACGAGAACTACCTCACCAGCCGTGCCGACGACATGGCGCACTACGCCGAGGTTTTGATTCCGTTCTTCGTCAGCCGTCAGATCTTCACCGGCGCCGGCAAGGTGCTGCAGACCGCACGCGGCGCGACGTTCTCGATAGCACAGCGCGCCGAACACATCTGGGAGGGCGTCAGCAGCGCCACCACACGCAGCCGCCCCATCATCAACACACGCGACGAACCGCATGCCGATGCCGAGAAGTACCGCCGCCTGCACGTCATCGTCGGCGACAGCAACATGAGCGAGTACACCACCTTCGTGAAGGTCGGGTCGGCAGCGTGCATGCTGCGCATGTTGGAGGACCCCACGGTCGTTCTGCGTGACATGACGCTGGAAAACCCCATCCGGGCCATTCGCGACATCAGTCACGACATCACCTGCCGGCGCACGGTACGCCTGGCCAACGGTCGCGAGGTCAGCGCGCTCGACATCCAGCGCGAATACCTGGACCGGGCACTGCGTTACGCAGACACCAAGGGCTTTCCACCCATGGAGCAGAAGGCCCTCGAGATGTGGGAGCACTGCATCAGCACCATCGAGAATGACCCGCTGAAGCTGGACCGCGAGGTCGATTGGGTCATCAAGCACAACCTGATCGAGGCGTTCCGCGCTCGCCACGATCTGCCGCTCGGCCACGCGCGCGTGCAGCTACTGGACCTGCAGTATCACGACATCTCTCGCGAGCGCAGCCCGTTCTACAAGCTGCAGGATCGAGGGATGATCGAGCGGATGTGCCTCGACGCCGACATCGAGACCGCGATCGAGGTGCCCCCACAAACCACCCGTGCTCGACTCCGCGGAGAGTTCATCAAGCGGGCCAAGGAACGCAAACGCGATTACACCGTCGATTGGGTGCACTTGAAGCTCAACGATCAGGCACAGCGAACCGTCCTGTGCAAAGACCCGTTCAAGAGCCGCGACGAACGCGTCGAGAAGCTGATCGCCTCGCTCTGACGACGACCCAGGCATGATCCTCCGCCACTGCGGGCGGCAATGTCACCGCTAGCGTGTGGCCGATGTCTGACGACGAGCCGAGGCGATCCACACAGATCGACGCCCTGATGAACGACCTCTCGCCAGACGACCCTGGCCACCCTTTGGAGGAGCCGGGCAGCCCGGTTGCCGGCGGTAGCGGAGACGGCGGTCCTGCTGCAGGCACAGCGCTCAGCGATGACGACACCGCACCGGCACCTGCCCCGCGCAGGAAGAAGCGGGGTAACGCGTTCACGGAATGGGTCATCGTCATCTGTGTCGCGGTCGGTGCTGCACTGCTGGTGCGCGCGTTCGTGCTGCAGCAGTTCGCGGTCTCCGGCTACTCCATGATCAACACGCTGCACGACGGCGACCGAGTGCTGGTCAACAAGCTCAGTTATCGCCTCCATGACCCGCGACGCGGCGACGTCGTGGTGCTCAAGACGATCGAGGGTGCCGGCGAGCGCGACCTGATCAAGCGAGTGGTTGGATTGCCCGGCGAGACCGTTGAGTACCGCTCGTGCATGCTGTACATCGACGGCCGCGAGCTGGTCGAGCCCTACCTCGACCTCACCGTGGTGACGCCGACCAACTGCGGGAATGCACAGCCCGCCCTCGAGGTTCCGGATGGATCGGTGTTCGTGATGGGCGACAATCGTCCAGGGTCGAAGGACAGCCGGGTCCTCGGCCCCATCACCTACAGCAACTTGATCGGCAGGGCCTTTGTCGTCATCTGGCCCGCACGGGATTGGCGCTGGCTCTAGACGATCGGGACGGGCGTACCCAACTGGGTGCGGTAGGCGTCCATCATGCGGTCCGGGAAGTCGCAGTAGACCCCGTCGAGGCCCATTCGCAGCGACCGTTCGAGGATGTGCGGCTCTTGCATGTCCCAGCCGAACGCAACCCTGTTGAAGCGGTGCAGCAACACCACCAGGCCGCCGCTCCAGTCGCGGTGATGCATGTTCAGTGCGTCGATCCCGTGGCCGGCCAACGCGGCAGCGCGCCGCTCGGCACCTTCCTTGATTCGTTGGAGACCCGTGCTGTCCACCAGCCGCGCTCCCTGGTCGCGAAGTGGCAGCAGCGATTCCCAGACAGGCGAACACAGCCACAGCCGCGGCAACATGGCCGGCGCAGTTTCTCGAACGACATCGATGACCGCCTGGCCAGATGCCGGGTCCTTCAGGTCGAGCGACAGGTGGTACGCCGACCCACAGTGCTCCAGGAGTTCGGTGAGCGACGGAATGTGTTCGGGTAGTTCCGAACGACGGTAGCCCGCAATTGGCTTGCCGCGACCGAGTGAACGCTTGACCAAGCCGTCGTGGTCGAGCACGGGAACGCCGTCGGCGGTGACCCAGACATCGCTCTCCAGCCCATTTGCGCCCAGCTTGAGGCCGAGTGCGAACGCCTCGAGGGTGTTCTCCGGCGCATAGCCCTTGGCGCCGCGGTGGGCGAACGCGATGGGGGTTTCCAGCAGAGAAGCAATCCGTTGTTGCACCCGGTGATGATGCCACGACTGACGTGCTAGCTCCTAGACTCGGCCACGTGTTCAACGTCCAAGGCAGCGAGATGATCTTCCTGCTGCTCATCGCGCTCGTGATCCTGGGACCCGAGAAACTCCCGGAGGCCGTGCGCAAGTTCACCAAGACGTACGCCGAGTTCAAGAAGACGGTTGGTGGCTTTCAGACCGAATTCCGCGATGCGATGGACGAGCCCATGCGCGAGTTGCGCGAAACCGCGAACGCTGTTCGCGATGCCGCGAAGTTCGACCTCGACGGCGGCTCCGCCTCAGCGATGGAGAAAGTGACGCCGCCGCAGAACGAAACCACCCCGACCGTGGCGCCGAAACCCGCACCCGTCCGCAGCCCAGGCCTGAACTTCGGTAGCGCCAACCCCCGTCGGCAGGAGCGTGTTGGTTCCGTGGAGCCGGCTGCCGACGAAACGACGGAGACCCTGCCGGCGACGCCGGTCGAAGCCACAGTGAACGAGACGGCGCCCACCGAGGACGCCACAGGATGAAGGTTCCCTTTCGGGGCGGTGCAGATCAGCCAAAGGTTGCGACGCCAGACGACCGGATGACATTGACCCAGCACCTTGCGGAGCTGCGTACCCGCATCATCCGATCCGTGCTGGCAATCATGGTTGGCACCATCGTCATGCTGGCCTTCTACAACCAGGTGCTCACGTTCCTGCGCAAGCCGTACACCGATCTGTGCCCGTCACACCCGACCTGGGAAGGGTGCGGCGACCTGCAGTTCCTCAGCCCGCTCGAAGGTCTCTCGACGCGGCTGGCCATCGCCACATACGGCGGCATCATCATCGCCCTTCCCGTGCTCATGTGGCAGCTGTGGCGCTTCATCGTGCCTGCATTGCACGCGAAGGAGAAGAAGTACGCAATCCCGTTCGTGTTGTCATCCGTCATCCTCTTCCTGCTCGGTGCTGCCGTGGCCTACTGGACACTGGGGCCGGCCCTCGAGTTCCTGATCTCCTGGGCAGGCGACGGTGTCCAGGCCAACTTCCAGGTGAGCAAGTACATCAGCCTCGTCGGCTTGATGATCGCCGCGTTCGGTATCGCCTTCGAGTTCCCGGTGCTTCTGGTGTTTCTCCAACTCGTGGGGGTCATCACACCCCAGACGCTGGCCAAACAGTGGCGCTACGCGGTCGTTGTCATCTTCGTCATCGCGGCCGTCATCACGCCCAGTGGCGATCCGTACTCGATGTTGGCGCTGGCCGTACCGATGACGCTCTTCTATGTCATCTCGATCCTCATCGGCCTCTACGCGCAGAAGCGAAAGCGCGCTCGCGAAGCCGCGGCAGAGTGAGTCGATAGGACGGTGCGTGGCGACCGGGCCGAGCTGATCGCCCACTACGAATTCCCGCTGGACATGTTCCAACTCAGGGCGCTGGACGCGCTCGATGACGGCGAGTCAGTACTGGTTGCCGCACCGACCGGTAGCGGCAAGACGGTGGTGGCGGAGTACGCGATCGATGCAGCTGTCGCGGCCGGCAAGCGGGCGTTCTACACGGCTCCGGTGAAGGCGCTGTCCAACCAGAAGTACCACGATCTGGTGGAGCGGCTGGGCCCGCAGCAGGTCGGCCTCCTCACCGGCGACAACAACATCAACGGGGATGCGCCGGTGGTGGTGATGACGACGGAAGTGCTGCGCAACATGATCTACGCGCGCAGCCCTGCGCTGAACGACCTCGCTGTCGTCGTCCTCGACGAAGTGCACTTTCTGCAGGACACGTATCGCGGGCCGGTGTGGGAGGAAGTCATCATCCACCTGCCGGCGCGCGTGCGGCTGGTGTGCCTCTCCGCAACCGTGAGCAACGCGGCCGAGTTGGCCGAGTGGATCACGACGGTTCGAGGGGCAACGAGGGCGATCGTCGAAGATCGCCGGCCGGTCCGGTTGGACAACCTGTACCTGATCGGCGACAAGACGCACGACCGACTGTCGCTGCTGCCAGTGCTCATCGACGGCCGCCCGAACCAAGAGGCGATGCGGGTGGATGCCGAGGCGGCGCGCAGCAACCGCGATCGCAAGGGCAGCGCCAAGCAGCAGGGCCGCCGCCGCCTGTACACGCCATCGCGGCTGGACGTGGTGGAGGTGCTCGACCGCAACGGGATGCTGCCGGCGATCTGTTTCATCTTCAGCCGCAATCAGTGTGACGAGGCTGCCCGTAGCGTTCTGGCCGCGGGCGCGCACCTGACGACCGGCGCAGAACGTGAACGGGTTCGCGAGATCGTTGAAGGGCGCCTCGCTGGAATCGACCTGGCCGACCTTGCGGTGCTCGGCTACGGCCAATTTCTGGCGCAGCTCGAAGCCGGGGTTGCCGCTCACCACGCAGGCATGGTGCCCCCGTTCAAAGAGGCTGTCGAAGCCTGTTTCGTCGAAGGCTTGGTCAAGGTGGTGTTCGCCACCGAGACGTTGGCCGTAGGTATCAACATGCCCGCCAAGACCGTCGTCATCGAGAAGCTCAGCAAGTTCACCGGCGACCACCACACCTTCTTGACGCCGGGCGAGTACACCCAGCTGACCGGACGGGCCGGGCGTCGCGGTCTCGACGACCTGGGCAATGCTGTCGTGCTGTGGAGCCCGTTCGTACCCTTCGAACAGGTCGCAGCGTTGGCCAGTAGCCGCACCTTCCACCTCAACTCTGCGTTTCGGCCGACGTACAACATGGCGGCGAATCTGGTGCGTTCGTACACCAGCGAGCGCGCCCACCACCTCCTCAACCTCTCCTTCGCGCAGTACCAGGGCGATCGTGACGTGGTGAAGATCGAAGCCCGGCTGGAGCGTCGCCAAGAGCACCTGGCCACGTTGCTGGAGAAGGCTCGCAGCCCGTTCGGGGACATCGACGAATACCGCCGACTGCAGAGCATCACCGACAGCGGGCCACGGCCCGGGCTGATCGTGCGCGACGACCCGATCTCGTTGGCACTGATGAAGCTGCGGCCCGGGGACATCCTGTACATCGAGAAGGGCCGTTACGCAGGCCGGGCCGCTGTGTTGGCCAACGCTCACCGCAAGGGCGGAGTACGACTGACCACCATCACGACGCGACGCGACGTGCTGATGTTGACCGCACTCGACTTCGCCGAGCCGCCCATTGCCATCGGCCGCATCGAGCTGCCGGCCGATTTCGCGCCGAACCGCAACGACTTCCAACGATCGGTCGCAGCTCGTCTGGAGCAGGCCGAAGTTGCGCCACACAACCGCACCCGGCGCCCTGCCGAGCCAGCGTACGACGGCGACCACCCGGTGGAGAACGACCCGGATCTGGCCGACCGATTGAAGGCCGCCAACCAGGCCGACCGTGTCGCTCGCGAGATCGACGACCTGCGCGTACGTGTGCGGGGCCGCAGCTCTTCGATCGCTCGCGACTTCGACCGAGTCCTGGGCGTTCTCGAGCACTGGGGCTACGTCCAGGGCTGGACGCTGACCGAGGCCGGCGAAGTCTTGTCGCGGCTGTTCCATGAGAGCGATCTCCTCGTCGTCGAGTGCGTGCGCCGAGGTCTCCTCGACGGGCTCGATCCGGCCGCGCTGGCCGGTCTCGCCAGCGTGTTCGTGTACGAGCATCGCAGCCCGGAGCCGCCGCCGACACCCTGGTACCCTTCGGCGGACGTTCGCGGCAAGTGGCAATCGATCGCTCGGATCAGTTACGAGTTGCAGGACGCGGAGGAGGCCGCGGGTCTCAACGTGCACCGCCCGCCGGACCCCACCTTCATCGCTGTCGCCTACGCATGGGCAGCAGGCGAGGGGTTTGCCGACGTCGTTGCTCAGGAGGAACTTTCCGGCGGCGACTTCGTGCGCACGATGAAGCAACTCATCGATCTGCTTCGGCAGTTCGCAATCGTCGCTCCCTCGAAAGCGACGCGCCGCGCCGCCGCCGCTGCGGCCGAGGCGCTCTTCCGCGGCGTGGTCGCGTCATCCAGCGCCGTCGAAGTCGCGAACCCCGACGAGGTGGCCGTGGTTCCGGAGGCCTCGTGACGATTCGTCGCAGCGAGCCGTGGGGGGAGCTGGTGCAGTCTCCCGACTTCGTCCGCGTGGTGCCAACTGATCGCGCCGCACGTGAGTGGGTACTTGCGTTGCGCGAGTCGGGACGGCCGATGCTGCCGGTGGCACTCGGCGGGGGCGACATGGCCCGCACCCTCGGCGGCGGTGCTCCCGGTCGCTTCCCCGGCATGGTGATGACGGCGCCGATCGACCTTCTACGAGTCGTGGCCGATGGTCGCACCACGTGGGCCGTCGCGCATGTGGTCGCGCGTCGTTCGTGGCGCAGCGGCGACGTGTGGTTGGCAATGAACGCACAGTTCCTCGGCGTACACGACGTGGCGCCACGCTCGCATCCCAACGACGGCAAGGTCGACGTCGTGCATGTGCAGCCCGAGATGCCACTACGTGCTCGCCTCCAGGCTCGCACCCGTGCCCGCACCGGCACGCACCTTCCACATCCGCAGCTGCACGCAACGCAATCTGCCTTCGCAACGGCAGCGTTTCGGCGACCGTTGGTGATCTGGGTGGACGGGGTTCGGTGGGGAACCGCCAGCGACATCACCGTGACCTGTGAGCCTGACGCGCTGACGGTCTACGCCTGACGCGCCAGTCGAGCGGGCAGTAGGGTCGGCGTTCATGCAGTCCTGGATCCTCGACGAATCACCCGGCAGCTACCGCTTCGGCGAGATCGACCAACCACCCGTGGGTGACGACGATGTACTCATCCGAGTCGTCGCGTCCGCGCTGAACCACATGGACCTGTGGGTCACACGGGGTATGCCGAAGCCGCCGCTGCCGCACGTCCCGGGGTGCGATGTCGCCGGCATCGTCGAGGCGGTCGGTGCGTCCGTGAGCACCGTTCGCGTAGGCGACGAAGTCGTCATCAACCCGGGTGTCTCGCCTCTTGCCGACATCGTCGCCTTGGGCAACGACAGCCCGATGGGCCCCGGCTTCATGATCTACGGCGAGCACTGCTGGGGCGGCCACGCACAATACGCGGTCGCCCCCAGCCGCAATGTTCGCTCACGACCCTCCGGCCGCAGTTGGGCCGAATGCGCCGCCTATCCGCTGGCGTACCTCACTGCGTACCGCATGCTGCGCAGAGCGCGCGTGCAGGCCGGCAACACTGTGCTGGTCGTCGGCATCGGCTCCGGAGTGTCGTGTGCGGCGCTGGCCATTGCACGGCACATGGGCTGCACCGTGATCGCCACCAGTCGGAGCGAGACCAAGCGCACAGAAGCACTCACGATGGGTGCCGCTGCCGTGTACGACAGCGCCGCCGCCAAGTGGCCGGTGGAAGCCGACGTCGTCATCGAAAGCGTCGGCCCGGCCACGTGGGAGCAGTCCGTGCGTTCGCTCAAGCCAGGTGGACGACTGGTGGTGTGTGGGGGCACGTCCGGTCCGAAGGTGGAGCTGAACCTGCCCCGGCTGTTCTTCAAGCAGATCGAGATCATCGGCAGCACCATGGGCAGCTATCAAGAGTTCGACGAGGTCTCGGCGCTGGTCGCCCAGGGTCTCGACATCCGAATCGACACGACCTACCCGATCGCCGATTACGCCCAGGCGCTGGCCCGTTTGGAAGATGGCGAACAACTGGGAAAGATCGTGCTGACCCACGAAGGGAACTGAACCATGACCGAGTCCAGACTCGATTCGGAAGCGCTCAAGGCGGCCGTCTGCAGCCGCGTCGATGAACTCGCGGAGCAACTGATCGACGCCAGCCACCAGATTCACGCGCACCCGGAGCTGAACTTTCAGGAACACTTCGCGCACGATCTGCTCACCGGTCTGCTGGAGCGCAACGGGGTCGCGCCCACTCGCCACGCATACGGCCTGGAGACGGCGTTCGACTCCAGTGCTGGCACCACAGGGGCCACCATTGCAGTGTTGTGCGAGTACGACGCACTGCCTGGCGTGGGCCACGCCTGCGGCCACAACATCATCGGTACCGCCGGGCTCGGCGCCGGGTTGGCAGCTGCCTTTGTCGCCGAAGCGGCAGGTGGTCGAGTGCGCATCATGGGCACGCCTGCCGAAGAGGGAGGCGCCGGCAAGGTGCACATGGCCCGCAAGGGGGCGTTCGACGCCGTCGATGCGGCGATGATGGTGCACCCCGCCGACGCAGACCTGATTTCGATGGACTGCATTGCCATCCAGGAGCTGATCGTTCACTACCACGGTCGGTCGGCGCACGCCTCTGCTGCCCCGTGGGAGGGGCGCAACGCCCTCGATGCCGCCGTGCTGGGCTATATGAACATTGCGGCCATGCGCCAGCACATTCGCCCGAACGAACGCATCCACGGCATCTTCACCAACGGCGGCGACAAGCCCAACATCGTTCCCTCCGAAGCGGCGATGGACTGGTACGTGCGCGCCGGCACCATCGAGTCCTTGCAGCCCTTGAAGCAACGGGTGGTGACGGCATTGGAGAGCTCAGCGGCGGCCTGTGGCTGCACGATGACCCACGAGTGGGACCCGAACCCATGTGCCGACATGATCGACAACGGGCCGATGGTCGCTGCCTACGTGGCGAATGCGCAGCGCGTCGGGCGCACCGTGCTCGACCCCGTCACCAGCGGGCGACGGGTCATGGGCAGTACCGACATGGGCAACGTCAGCTACCTCGTGCCGTCGATTCATCCGATGATCAAGGTCGCTCCCGACGGAGTCCCGATTCACAGCATCGACTTCGCCACCTGGGCCGCCAGCCCGGCCGGCGACCAGGCGGTCATCGACGGTGCCAAGGCCATGGCGATGACCGTCATCGATCTGTGGCTGCAGGAGGACCTGCGCGAGCGTATGAATACGGCGTTTGCCGGGCGCCCAGCAGGCGTGCAGGTGCTCTGAGCGCGTCGCCCTCGCCGCCGCCGGATTGTCTCGGCGGCATCCCCGTCGCGCGCCTCGCTCCACCCTAGGATGACCCTTCGTGACGGTC
>Ga0105048_10002600_pt1 | contig 29323 bp, 24 predicted proteins | sample MAT05_FD_78382 | JGI IMG/M metagenome (GOLD analysis project Ga0105048, IMG submission 78382) | Freshwater microbial communities from Lake Fryxell liftoff mats and glacier meltwater in Antarctica - MAT-05 | ecosystem: Environmental > Aquatic > Freshwater > Ice > Liftoff microbial mat | place... | reverse complement strand
CGGGCCGCCATGCCGCGTCTTGTCGAGGGGTCGGAGGTTTCGGCGACCCTGCGCGCGGCGCTTGCTGCGCGTTGGGGTTTGCCTGCGGGCGTGGTGGTTGCGGGCGGGGGCGGCGACAACGCGGCCTCCGGCGTGGGCGTGGGCGTCGTGCGCGCCGGGGAAGCGTTCGTGTCGCTCGGAACCTCCGGTGTGCTTTTTGCGGCGACTGACGGCTACCGGCCCGATCCTGCGACGGCGGTGCATACGTTCTGCCATGCCCTGCCGAATTCCTGGCACCAGATGGGTGTGATCCTTGCCGCAACTGACGCGCTGAACTGGTATGCGGGCCTTGTGGGCCGCGATGCCGTCCAGCTGACGGGTGAGCTTGGACCGCTGCAGGCCCCCGGAAAGACCACCTTTCTGCCTTATCTGGGCGGTGAGCGGACGCCGGTAAATTCTGCCAGCATCCGTGGCGCCTTTACCGGGCTGGAACACGTGACCGACCGTGTCGCGGGCACCAGGGCCGTGCTGGAAGGTGTCACCTTCGCCTTTCGCGATTGCCGCGACGCGCTGGCAGCGACCGGCACGAAGATCGGCCATCTTCTGGCCGTCGGCGGCGGCTCACGCTCCGACTACTGGTTGCGCGCCATTGCGACCGCGCTCGACTGCCCCGTGCACGTGCCTGTGGCCGGTGATTTTGGCGGCGCCTTCGGGGCCGCGCGGCTTGCCATCATGGCCGCAACCGGCGCTGGCGCCGAAATTGCCACCGCACCGAAGATCGCCCGCAGCATCGAGCCGGACACCACCCTCACTGCGGCCTTCGACGCGGGCCATGCCCGCTTCCGCGCCGCCCAATCCGCCATCAAGGGCCTGACATGACCGATTTCTTCCAGGGTATCCCGCAGATCAAGTTCGAGGGGCCGGACAGCACCAACGAATTTGCTTTCCGCCATTACAACCCCGATGAGATGCTGATGGGCAAGCGGATGGAGGATCATCTGCGCTTCGCCATCGCCTGGTGGCACAGCTTTGCCTGGCCGGGTGGCGACCCCTTCGGCGGGCAAACCTTCGAGCGGCCGTGGTTCGGCGACACGATGGCGCTGGCGAAACTGAAGGCCGATGTGGCCTTCGAGATGTTCGATATCCTCGGCGCGCCCTACTACTGCTGGCACGACGCCGACATCCGCCCTGAAGGCGCGGATTTCGCCGCCTCGAAGCACAATTTCGAAGAGATCATCGACTACCTCGCCGCCAAGCAGGAAAGCCACAAGGCGCGCGTGCTGTGGGGCACCGCCAACATGTTTTCGCACCGTCGCTGGATGTCGGGCGCGGCCACCAATCCGGACCCCGATGTCTATGCCTATGCCGCGGCCACTGTGAAAATCTGCCTGGATGCCACGCTGAAGCTTGGCGGGCAGAACTACGTCCTGTGGGGCGGGCGCGAAGGGTATGAGACGTTGCTCAATACCGACCTCGGGGCCGAGCGCGCGCATGCGGGGCGCTTCCTCACTCAGGTGGTGGAATACAAGCACAAGATCGGCTTCAAGGGTGCCATCCTGATCGAGCCAAAGCCGCAGGAGCCGTCAAAGCATCAGTACGACTATGACGTGGCGACCGTGTACGGCTTTCTAAAGCAGTTCGGGCTGGAGGGTGAGGTTCAGGTGAACATCGAGCAGGGCCACGCGATCCTTGCGGGCCACAGTTTTGAACATGAAATCGCGACGGCTGCGGCGCTTGGGATCTTTGGATCCATCGACATGAACCGGAATGACTATCAGTCCGGCTGGGATACCGACCAGTTCCCGAACAACCATGCCGAAAAGGCGGTGGCCTTTTATGAAATCCTTCGGGCGGGCGGTTACACCACTGGCGGCACCAACTTTGACGCCAAGGTGCGCCGTCAGAGCCTGGATCCCGCAGACCTGATCCTGTCGCATGTGGGCGGAATGGACACCTGCGCCCGGGCTTTGAAATCAGCTGCAGCCCTGTTGGCGGATGGATCGATGGAGGCCGCGCGCCAGGCGCGCTATGCCGGTTGGGGCACCGCCGCAGCGCAGGCGATGCTGGCGGGCGATCTGACCGACGCCGCCGCCCGCGTGACGGCCGAAGGTCTGGAGCCGAAGCCGAAATCCGGACGGCAGGAGCGTCTGGAGAATCTCTGGAACCGCTTCGTCTGACTTTATGCCCCGGGGAGGGGAGCGATGCGCCTTGTTGCCCTGATATTCATTGTCGCAAGGCTTCTGTGCGGCCCGGCGGCGGCTGCGGCGCCGACGCCGGAAAAGGTTCTGGCGAACTGGTACCGGATGGTGCTGGAACTGGCGCGCCATACGCCCACCTATTCGCCCCCGGTGGCAAGCCGGTCCTTTGCCTATCTCGGTGTGACGGCCTATGAGGCCACGGCCTCGGGCAATCCGGACATGCAAAGCCTGGCGGGCCAGCTGACCGACCTCTCCCCCCTCCCTCCCCGCGACGGCACGCTTGACGAGGCGTTGGTCCTGCATGCCGCCCTGTCCGAGGCGGTGACGGCGTTTTTTGGCAATACTGGTCCGACCGGCCAGCGCGCGATGAAGGCGCTGGACCGCCAGATGAACGAAAGCCTCGGCGACGCGCTTGACCCCGATCTTGCCGCCCGGTCCGAGGCTTACGGCCGCGCGGTGGCCGACCATGTCATCGCCTGGTCGAAAGGCGATGGCAAATCGGTGGTGGAAAACCTCGGCTTTCCCTATGAATACACTCTCGGCACGGAACCGTGGAGCTGGGTGCCCACCAGCGCTATCCCCCTGCAACAGGTGCCGCTGATGCCCGGATGGCGCGAAATGCGGCCTTTTGCGATGCCCTCGGGCGCTGCCTGCCCGCTGCCGCCGCCTCCCGAATACAGCGAAGACCCGGCCAGCGCCTTTTATGCCGAGGCGATGGAGGTCAAGACGGTCAGAGATAATCTGACGGACGAGCAAAAGCAGATCGCCCGCTTCTGGTCGGATGACCCGATGCTGTCGCCCACTCCGCCCGGGCACTGGATGGCGATCGTTCTGCAGATCATGGCGCGCGACCGGCTGGATACGGCGCGCAGCACCGATGCGCTGGCGCGACTGGGCGTTGCAGTCGCCGACAGTTTCATCGCCTGCTGGGACACGAAGTTCCAGTATGACCTGTTGCGCCCGGTGACCTATATCCGCCGGGTGATCGACCCGAAGTTCGAACCGTTGCTGATTACCCCGCCCTTCCCCGAGTATCCGTCGGGCCATTCCACCCAGTCCGGTGCCGCCGCGACCGTGCTGACGGCCGTATTCGGCGAGGGGTTTGCCTTCACCGATTCAACCCATGTCGATGATGGCCTGCCCGCGCGCAACTATCCCGATTTCTGGGCCGCGGCCAATGAGGCGGCGCTGTCACGCCTGTACGGCGGCATCCACTTCCGCGCCGCTATTGCGCAGGGTCTCGCACAGGGGCGGTGCGTCGGTGCCTACGCCGAAGCTCTCCGTACCCTGAGGTAGGCCATGATCCGCACCACACTGCTGCTTATGACGCTCGCCACCCCGCTTGCCGCGCAAGAGGTGCCGAATTACGCCGATGAGACGTCCTCCTCCGACCTGACCGCAACATTTGCGGGCGAATGGGAGTTCATCGTGGGCGGCGGGGTTGCGAGTTTCGATTGCAACGGCGATGCCCTGCCCGAGATAGTGATCGCGGGCGGCACTAATCCCGCGAGCCTCTGGCAGAACGACAGCATAGCGAGAGGGCCGCTCGCCTTCTCGCGGCAGAAGGATACGGGGGTAGAGCTCACCTCGGTTTCCGGCGCCTATGCCTTGGACATCAACAGCGATGCGATCACCGATCTGGTGCTGTTGCGCGTTGGGGAAAACGTGGTGCTGCGGGGCCTTGGCGCCTGCCGGTTTCGCCGTGCGAATGAAGATTGGGGGTTCGACGGCGGCGACGCCTGGTCCACCGCGCTTGCCGCCACGTGGGAGAAGGGCCAGGCTTGGCCTACGCTCGCCATCGGCAACTATATCGACCGGGCTGAGGAAGCCTTTCCCTGGGGGTCATGCACCGACAACTGGCTGCACCGGCCCGAGGGCAACCTATTTGCACCACCCACGGCCCTCAAGCCCAGCTTCTGCGCGCTGTCGATGCTGTTTACCGACTGGAACCGCTCTGGCCAGCCCGCGCTGCGTGTGGCCAATGACCGTGAATATTACAAGGGCGGGCAAGAACAGCTCTGGAACGTCGCGCCCGGGGAAGCGCCGCGCCTTTACACCGAGTCCGAAGGCTGGGGCCGCCTGCGTCTGTGGGGGATGGGAATTGCCAGTAATGATCTGAACCATGACGGCTATCCGGAATATTTCGTGACCTCGATGGCGGACAACAAGTTGCAGACGCTTGCGGCTGTTCCGACAGACGGCAGCATGCCAAAGCCCGAATTCGCCGATGTCGGGTTCAAGCGCGGTGTTACCGCGCATCGCCCCTACACGGGAGGGGAGCTGAAGCCGTCTACCGCGTGGCACACACAGTTCGAGGATGTGAACAACGACGGGCTGGTCGATCTGTTCATCGCCAAGGGCAATGTCTGGGAAATGCCTGATTTTGCAATGAAGGATCCGAACAACCTTCTGTTGCAAAAGTCCGACGGTAGCTTTGTCGAGGCGGGAGACAAGGCCGGCGTCGCCTCGATGCAGACGGCGCGCGGGGCGTCGGTGGTAGATTTCAATGCCGATGGCCTGCTCGATCTCGTGGCGATCAACCGCAACAGCCCTTCCGAGATCTGGCGCAACCTGGGGACTGCCAGCCCGGCAAACTGGGTGTCGGTCGTGCCACGTCAACCAGCGCCCAATCTCGATGCAATCGGGTCGTGGGTCGAAGTGCGCACGGGCGAGATCACCCAACGGCGCGAGGTGACGGTGGGCGGCGGCCATGCGGGGGGCGTGTTCGGGCCGCAGCACTTCGGCCTCGGGGCTGCGACGGCGGCGGATGTGCGGGTGATCTGGCCCGACGGCACCGCGTCAGACTGGCAGCCCGTCACTGCGAACCGAGTGATGACGCTTTCCCGCTAGGTTTGCCGTAGGTGTCCATCCTGAGCTCGGCATTGATCGCGGCCCCCATCAGCACGGCCCATACGCTGAGGTATAGCCACATCAGAAGGGCGATCACCGCCCCGATGGAGCCGTAAACGCGGTTGTAACTGTCGAAGTTCGCCAGATAGGTCGAGAATGCGATGGAAATGCCGGCCCAAGCCAATGCGGCAGCAAAGGTGCCAGGGGCGACGCTACCGTTATATCCTTCACGGACATTCGGTCCATACCGGTATAGCATTCCAAGACAGGTCAGCACTAGGAGGAACATCGCAACCCAAGGCAGCGCCGTCAGCAGCCAGGCACCCAAGCTGCCGAGTTCCACAAAGCTGAGCGCGACTGGCACCACGACCACAGTCACCAGCGCAACGTTCAGCGCTGCGATCAACGCAATGGTCATCACGAAATCGACCACCCAAGCCCGGAGCAATCGGCGCGGCGGAGCGCGGTGCACGAAGTCCATCGCCGTGATCAGCGCTGAAACCCCTGCCCGTGCCGAGTAAAGCGCAATCCCAAGCGATAAGCCTGTGGCCCAGCCCAGCCGTGTCCGCGGCGTCAACAGCAGCACTTCGACCTGATCATGCACGAGTTTCGCCACATCGCGGGGCAAGAACCTTTCGGCCACGGCAAGATAGTCGGAAATCGCCATTGGGTCTGCCACCAAGCTCCAGATCGCGATTGTTGCAGTAAGACCGGGAAAGACGGCAAAGATCGCGTAGAAGGCCACGCCAGCGGCAATCAGGCCAAAGTGGCTGTGCGCCATCCGGCTCCAGACCGACCATCCGAAATTCCAGAGTGCAATCATGCTTTCATTCTCTCGCGAATCCCGACCTGCCGCAACTTGCGCCGACACGGTGCACATGAAATGCTTTGGCAACCAAGGAGTTCCCCATGACTTATACGCCTGCTGAAGACCGTTATGAACGCATGATCTATCGCCGCTGCGGTGCATCGGGTGTCAAGCTCCCTGCCATCTCGCTGGGGCTGTGGCACAATTTCGGTCATGACACCCCGCATCAGACCAAAAGGGACATTTGTCAGGCCGCTTTTGACGCGGGCATCACGCATTTTGATCTGGCCAACAACTACGGCCCCCCCGCCGGATCCGCCGAAGAGGCGTTTGGAGAGATTCTGCGGACCGACTTTCGCCGTGTCCGGGACGAGCTGATCATTTCGTCCAAGGCGGGCTATCACATGTGGAACGGTCCGTATGGCGAATGGGGCAGCCGGAAATACCTCATCGCCTCCTGCGATCAGAGCCTGAAGCGGATGGGGCTAGACTACGTTGACATCTTCTATTCGCACCGCTTCGACCCTGACACCCCGCTGGAGGAGACGATGCTGGCGCTGGACCACATCGTGCGTTCTGGCCGGGCGCTTTACGCGGGCATTTCAAGCTACAACAGCCAGCGCACGCGGGAGGCGCATGCGATTTTGAAATCCCTCGGCACCCCCATGCTGATCCACCAACCCAGCTATTCGATCCTCAACCGCTGGGTCGAAACTGACGGGCTGAAGGACACTCTGGCCAAACTGGGGGTGGGGTCCATCGCCTTCACGCCCCTCGCGCAGGGGATACTGACCGCAAAGTATCTGGGCGGCATCCCGACCGGGTCACGCGCAACGCAAGGAAAGAGCCTTGATCCGGCGATGATCTCAACCTCGGCCATCGCGTCGGTGCGGGCGCTGGATGCAATGGCCGAGATGCGCGGCCAGACGTTGGCCCAGATGGCGCTGGCCTGGGTGCTGCGCGGGGGCGGCATCACCTCAGCTCTCACCGGGGCCTCGCGCCCCGAACAGGTGGTGGAATGCTGCGGCGCGGTTTCCAACCTCGACTTCTCGGCCGAGGAACTGGCGCAGATCGACCGGATTTCCGAGGAAAAGGACCTTAATCTCTGGGCAAAATCCTCTTCGGATTGATCAGCGCGCTCAGGGCTGCGGAACTAACGGCAATATCACGCAAGGAATGACGTAGCGTCAGATAGAAGTCCTGCAGACTCTGTGTTGACCCTGCGGGAGATCCCTGATGCCATTGCCCCATTCGGGTCTGCGCCATCCGTCCAAGTGCCAAGATAGTGGCCATGGCGATGTGAGGGTGGTTCTGGCTCGTGTTGGCACCCGGATGACCTGTCGCACTTCAGAAGGCGGGCTTCTTTCCGGGCTGGACTTCGTAACCCAGGACTACCTTGGTCTGAGCGCGCATCCTGCGCTGCATGAGGCCGCGATTGCGGCGCTGGAGAGTGGTGCGGGGCTCCATTCCGCGGGCCTTGCGCCGCTTGCAGGCCTATCGGAATCGGTCCTGGAGCTGGAGGCGCGCCTGGCTGCGTTTCTGCGGGTCGGGCAGGCCACGGTTTTCCCCTCGGGCGCCGATGCGAACCGGGGGGCGATGCGCGCGCTTGTACAGGCAGGCGACCATGTCATCCTTGATGCCGAGGCGCATCCGTCCTTGGCAGAGGCTGCCCTGGCGCTTGGCGTTGCGGTTCACCGCAGCCCGCCCGGGTCTTTGGAGGCGGTGGAACGGCGACTGTGTCGGCTGCGCCGCAGCCATCCGGGGGCGACCATCCTCGTCGCGGTTTCGGCCATTTCGGCCACTTCAGCCGGTCGGCCGGATCTGCCCGCGATGATCGAGCTTTGCCGAGAGCGGCACGCAATGCTTCTGGTTGATGTGGCGCATGACCTGGGCGCGATGGGCACAACAGGACGCGGCGTGATGGAGCTGGAGGGCTGCCTTGGCCGGGTAGATGTGATGACCGGCAGCTTTGCCAAGACCTTTGGCGTTGCAGGCGGATTTGTCGCGAGCCGCGAGCGCGGGCTAAAGGCGGCAATGCGCATGGTGCGGGGGGGGCAAATGCAAACGGCGGCGCTGTCGTCGTTGCAGGCACAGGTGATCCTGCGGGCTTTCGATCTGATCGAGGGCGAAGAAGGCATCGCCCGCCGCCGCAAGCTTATTGGCAATGTCAGACGGCTGCGCAACCACCTTGGTGATGACGGCTGGACCCTGATGGGGCGCGATGCGCCATTCGTGCCGGTGCGCCTTCCGCCCGACGCCGTCGCCTCAGGCCTTGCTGGGGCGCCGGAGCCCGCAGGAATGTTTCTTGCCGTTTTGCAGGCCCCGGTGGTTGCCGGTCATGTGCCAAGATGGCGCATTCATCTGCGGTGCGACCATTCCGTCGCCGACATCGACAACCTTGCTGCCGCGCTTTTGAACCTGCAGTCTTCGCGCCTGCTGCCCCGGAGCTTTGCGCAAACGGCGACGGCGCGCCGCGGCGACTAGACGGCGGCGCTGCGCGGCTTCACGCTGGCCGTGACGTAGTTGCACGACAGATCCCGCGATGACAGGCTCCAGCTCCACCCGACCGGGTTGAAGACCATTCCCTTGCGGTCGACCGGGTCAAGGCCCGCGCCCCGCAGCAATGCATAAAGCTCGTCGGGCGTGATGAACTTGCTCCAGTCATGCGTACCCTTTGGCAGCCACCGCATCACCCATTCTGCCCCCACAATCGCCATGACGAAAGACTTCGGATTGCGGTTGAGGGTCGAGCAGATCATCAGCCCGCCGGGTTTCAAGAGCATTCGGCAGGCGGTCAGGTAGGATTGCGGGTTGGCCACATGCTCCACCACCTCCATGTTCAGCACCACGTCGAACTGCTCACCCGCTTCGGCCAGATCCTCGGCCGTAGTATGGCGATAGTCGATCGCCAGACCCGACTGCTCGGCATGCAACTGCGCCACGGGGATATTGCGGGGCGCAGCATCGGCGCCCACCACCGTGGCGCCAAGCCGCGCCATCGGCTCGGCCAGAAGCCCCCCGCCGCAGCCGATATCGAGGATCCGGAGGCCCGCGAAGGGCCGGGCCGCCGCCAGGTCGCAGTCGAACTCGGCGGCAATCTGGCTGGTGATGTAATCCAGACGGCAGGGGTTGAGCATATGCAGCGGCTTGAACTTGCCCTCGGGGTTCCACCACTCGGCTGCCATCGCCTCGAACTTTGCCACTTCGGCGGGGTCAATGGTTGTCTGCATGGGTCACCTTTGCTGTATCTGGCGTGTAGCCTTGCCGGTTCTGCAGCGTTATATAGGGCAACCATGGATCACAGATCAGGCCAAAAGCGCGCAGTCGAATTCCTTTACCCGCCGATTGATCCGTTTGATCAGCGGGTGATCGACATGGGCGACGGACACCGCATCTATGTAGAACAATGCGGGCGCCCGGACGGCATCCCGGTGATCGTGCTGCATGGCGGGCCGGGGGGCGGCTGTTCGCCCGCAATGCGACGGTATTTCGACCCGGGAGTGTACCGGGTGATTCTGTTCGATCAACGCGGCTGCGGCAGGTCGCGCCCGCATGCCAGCATCATCCAGAACACGACCTGGCATCTGGTGAACGATATCGAGGAGATTCGCCGCGATCTGGAAATCGAGCAGTTCATCCTGTTCGGCGGCAGTTGGGGTGCCACACTCGCACTGGTCTATGCGATAACCCACCCTGCACGGGTGGCGCATCTGGTGCTGCGTGGCGTGTTCCTGATGACCAAGGCAGAGCTTTCGTGGTTCTATGGCGGCGGGGCGGGGACGTTCTACCCCGATCTATGGGCTCGTTTCGTAAACGCAATTCCGGTGGTGGAACGCAAGAACCTGATCCAGGCCTATAACCGGCGGCTATTTTCCGGCAATCTGATGGACGAAACCCGGTTTGGCCGGATCTGGGCGAACTGGGAAAACGCGCTCGCCTCGGTTCACACCGAAGGACCGCTTGGGGAAAGCCCGGCAGAGTATGCCCGGGCATTTTCGCGGCTGGAAAACCACTATTTCCAGAACGCGGGCTTTTTGCAATGCGACGGCTGGATTTTGCGTGAACGCTCGCAGATCGAGCATCTGCCTGCGACGATCGTTCAGGGCAGGTTCGACATGATATGCCCGCCGATTTCGGCGTGGAAACTGGCAGATGGCTGGGACAAGTGCGATCTGACGATGATCCCGGTTGCTGGGCATGCGCTATCGGAGCCGGGAATTTCTCAGGCGCTCGTGCAGGCTATGGACTACTTGCGCCGGTAAGCGTTGCTCGGGTGGATGGCCCCGGGGGCTGTCTGACCCCGGACCCCCGAGGATATTCATGAATAGATGAAGTTGCGGCTACCGAGGCTTCAGAGCGCCGAGCGGATCCAGCTGTCGAGTGCCGCTTTCGGGGCAGCGCCGATCTTGTTGGAAACGACCTGGCCGTCCTTGAACAAAAACAGCGCCGGAATACCGCGCACGCCAAGCACGGCGGGGCTTTCTGGGTTTTCGTCTACGTTGACCTTCACGATCTTTACCTTGCCTGCATATTGCACGGCAAGCTCTTCCAGCGAGGGGCCGATCTGGCGGCAGGGGCCGCACCATTCGGCCCAGAAATCGACGACGACGGGCACTGCCGATTTACGAACCTCGGCGTCGAAGGTGGCGTCGGTCACGGCGATGGTTGCAGTGCCCATGATGGTTCTCCTGAAAGGAATACGTCGGCCTCCAAAGTTAGGGACGGCCGCAAGGAAGGTCAAGGGAACAGAGTCTGGTCCCGGGTTGCCCGCAGCAGTGCCGCTGTCACGATTGCGGGAGGCAGCGGCATCAGAAGCGGCGCGCGGGTCCACAGGATGGCGGCTTCGATCTGCCTTCCGGGGTAGATTTGCGCCAGCGCCGCCGTGTAGGCGCCCATCTGGCGCAGGATGCCTTCGGGCACATCTTCCGGCGCAACGGGGATGCGACGGTTCGACTTGAAGTCGATTACGCGAATGCTGTCCGGCCCGAGGATCAGACGGTCGATGGCGCCGAAGAGGCGGCGCCCGGAAATCTCGGCCGTCAGGGACACCTCGGTCAGGCTTCCGGGAAGAAACAGTCTGGCGAGGGCGGGGTCCGACAGCACGCCCGCCGCCTCGGCCAGCAAATTCGAGCGCGCGACAGGATCCGCGATCAAGGCAGCGGCAAGGGCGGACCATGCTGCCGGATCTGCACCGGGCATGTGTTCCAGCAAGAGATGCAACTGCCGTCCGCGCAGAAGGCCGGCCTCTTCGTCCTGCTCGGTCTCGATTTCTCCGGGAAGGCTTTTCGCGCCGCCGAGGGCGGAGGGGGACAGGGGCTCAACTGGCCGCGCGGGGGTCGCCGCGGACAAATGGAGCCAGGGGGCGAGCGCCTCAGCCTTTGTCGGGGGGGGCACTTTGGACGGCGGTTCTGCGGCCTTTGGCCAGTCGCCGAAAGCGTGGCGGAGCCCGCCGTCCGCCAGCCGGGCAGCGGAAAGGCGCGAGAGCCCTGCCTGCACCAGCGCGTACCAGCCGTCGGGTTTCTTCACCTCGCCCGCCGCGGCCACGATAAGCCAGGAGCGCGCGCGGGTCAGCGCCACGTAGAGCAGCCGCAGACGTTCCGCTGCCTCAAGCGCCACCCGGCGGGCGCGTTCCTCGGCGACAAGGGGGGGGCTTTCTGCGCCGGGCGTCTTCCAGATCACGGGGCCTTCGGGCAGGCGGTAAAGCTCGTCCTTGTCCTGCGGCCGGCTGTCGGCGGTATCGGGAAGGATCACCACCGGCGCCTCCAGCCCCTTGGCGCCATGCACGGTCATCACCCGGATCAGGTGCCCTTCGGCCCCAAGCTGGCGCTTGACCTCTACCTCTTCCGTTTCGAGCCAGATCAGAAATCCGGTCAGCGAGGGAACCTCGTTCTGCTCATAGGCGAGCGCCTGGGCGAGGAAGGAGTCGATGCCGTCTTCGGCCTCGGGCCCAAGCCGCGCGATCAGGCGGCGGCGGCCCCCATGGCGGGTGAGGACCCGTTCGATCAGATCGTAGGGGCGCAGGAAATCGGTCTGGCTGCGCAGGTCGTCCAGCAGAAAAAACGTCTCTGGATACGCCTCTTTCCGGTTACGCAGCGCTGTCCACAGGTATCCTTGCCGCCCTTGCGCCACATCGTGAAGCGCCGCCTCGCTCCACCCGCAAAGCGGCGAGCGAAGGAGGGCTGCAAGCGACAGGTCATCCTCGGGCAGGGCCAGGAAGGACAAAAGCGCGGCCAGATCCTTGACCGCCAGTTCAGCCCCCAGCTTTAGCCGGTCTGCCCCGGCAATCGGCAGACCGAGCGCCTTGCAAGCCCGGATGATCTCTTCGAAGAAAGCAGACCTTTTGCGCACAAGGATCAGGAAATCGCCCGCATGGACCGGGCGGCTCGTGCCATCCTCCTGCGGGATCCGGGTGTCCGAGGCGATCATCTGCGCGATTTCGGCAGCAACCTTGCGGCCCAGAACCACCGCGTGATGCGCGTCCGACAGCCGGTCCACCGGGTCAAAGCCGTCGCCGTCCTCTTCCTTGTCCGATTTCGGGATTACCGGCCACAGATCCACGCGCCCCGGCAGCATGTCACGAAAGGCGATGTGGCGGACGCCCCCCCCGAGCGCAGGGTTCTCCTCCGGGAACGTCGCGTCGACCACATCGAGGATCGCAGGGGAGGAGCGGAAGGAATGCTGCAGCTCGATGCTGCGGAAAGGCTGCGCGCTTTCGCTGAAACCTGCGGCAAAGCGGTCGCGCATCCCGTCAAAGGCTGCAAGGTCCGCGCCCTGAAACGAGTAGATCGACTGTTTCTTGTCGCCCACGACAAACAGCGTGCGGTCGCGACGGTCCCCGCCTGCCGTGAACTCGGCAGCCAGACACTCGATCACGCGCCACTGATCAGGGCTGGTGTCCTGCGCCTCGTCCACCAGAATATGGTCGATGCCGCCATCCAGACGGTAAAGCACCCACGCCGCCAGCGACGGGTCGGTCAAGAGCCCCCTTGCCCGCTGAATCAGATCATCGAAGTCGAGAAGGCCCCGCGCCGCCTTGCGCGCCTCGTAAAGTGGCAGGAATACGGCGGCAAAGGCATGCAGGGTGGCAGTCTTGCTGGCGGCACGTATGCTCATGCGGGTCTGCCGGGACGATTCTACCCGGTTCATCAGGGCATGAAGATGACCGACGAAGGGGGCGCCGGCGTTGGCAATCTTGCTTGTGGGCAAACGGTCGGTTTTCGCGCCGAAGGGCCGGGCCGCACCCGCGCCATAGAGCATGCCAGACTCGAGCAAGGACAGTTTATCCAGCGACAGGGCCGCACCAAGGCATTGCTGCAAAACCTCGGCCAGTGCCTTGTCCGTCACACCGCCGGGGCGCAAGGCGGTCAGAGCATCGGGCAGCCACAGAGCCTCATTTCCGGTGATAACCTCCGCGAGCAAATCCTCTTCCTGCATCCCTTGCGGCACCGAGAACAGGGCGCGGCATCGGGCCTGCGACAGAGGTTCTGCCAGCGCCACACGCTGCTGTGCGACCCGCTCGACCAGTTTGCCGAAATCTTCGCCCGACCAGGCCCGTGCTAGGCCGAGCACGAGGTCAGGGGCGATGTCTGCGGCGATCTCCTCCATCAGCTGCGCGCGCAAGAGGCGCCCGGCGCGTTCATCGAGCTCGGTAAAGCCGGGCGAAACCTGCGCCTCCAGCGGGAAACGGCGCAGAAGCGTTGCGCAGAAGCTGTGGATAGTCTGAATGCGCAATCCCCCCGGCGTTTCAATCGCGCGGGCGAAAAGCTGGCGAGCGCGGCTTAGGTTCGCAGCCCCGGCAGGCTCGCCCAGAGCCGAGAGTTCATCACGCAGGGGGCCATCCTCCTTCATCGCCCATTTGCCCAGACGTTTGAACAGCCGGTTCTGCATCTCGGACGCGGCGGCCTTGGTGTAGGTCAGGCACAAGATGTGCTGCGGGTTCACCTCTCGCAGCAAAAGCCGCGCCACCCGGTCGATCAACACCCGCGTCTTGCCCGAGCCTGCATTTGCCGCAACCCAGGCGGAGGCGTCAGGGTCCGCGGCGCGCATCTGGCGAAGGGTGGCCTCGTCCGTCATGCGTCCTCCCCGGGACCGACATCCACGGGTGTGGGCTTGGTGCTGCCATCCCATTCGCCAAAGCGGGCAAGGTGGTCGTAATCCCCCTCGGATCTCGTCTCGAACATGGCGCGGCGCGAGGTGTAGCCTTGCTCGCGCACAAGGTAGCGGCCGATCAGGTGCAAGGTGCGGACCCAGACCTGTTCCAGATCCTCAGGTGTGACATCGGTCGCCTCGGTCGGCGCGCCGGCCTTGATACCGATATAGGAAATCCTTGCCACCTCGCGCGGGCCCAGACTGTAAAATCCGCCCCGTTCCGCCATCACGGCGGCCAAAAGCAGCTGTTTGGCAAAGCCAGCCTGTTGCGGCTTGGTGGGCGGCGTGCCGGTCTTGTAATCGATCAGATGCAGCCGGCCGTCGGGCAGCTCGTCAATCCGGTCGGGCGTGCCCGACAGGGTGAAGTCCAGCGGATGCAGGGTCAGCCTGCCTTTGGTTTCGACCTGCAGCGTCCGCCCGCCGGAGGCGGCCTCGGAGGCCAGGAAATCTGTGGCGGCCTTCTCCATCCGCACCTGCCAGAACAGGCGCGCAGCGGGCCATGGGACATCTTCAACCAAAACCTTCCCCGCGACTGACAGCAGACGGGCGCGCGCGACCTCGGGTGTTTCCCCCTCTGGCCGGGCCTTGACGAACCGTTCGAGGATGGCATGCACCACCTCTCCGCGCAGGCGGGCGCCGGCCTCGGCACGCAGCGGCTGTAACGGCTGAAGGTTCAGCACGTAGCGGGCGTAAATCGCGTACGGATCGCGGATCAGCCGCTCGATCCGGGTCAGCGACAGCTCCTTTGGCCGTTGACTGACGGGGGGGCGGGGCGCCGGGCGGGGGGCGGAGGGCTCCGGTCGGGCGGGCCGGTCAAGGGCCGCAGCCCAGTCCAGATAACGTGCGCCACGCGCCTTCATCTCGGCCAAAGCCGCAGCGCCAGAGCGTTCCGGAAGCCCGCTCATCAGGTTCATCAACCGGTTCAGCCAACGCGAGGGCACAGTCTCCGCCTCCGCGCTGCGCAAAGCGTAGGTCAGGATCACGCGGGGGGCAGCGATTGCTTGCTGGAAATCATGTGCGGACAAACCGATCTTGCGTTCCGGCAAAAGAAGACCCGCAGTCTTGCGCATCGCCCGGTTGAGCCAGGGGTCAGGCGTCGGCGCCGCGGGCCACGACCCTTCCGTCATCCCACCCAGAATGACCAGATCCACCCCCTGAACCCGCGCCTCCAGCGTACCCCAGATCATCACTTGCGGGTGGCCGGTCACTGCGCGGCGTACCTCGCCCCGCTGCAAGATCGTGGTGAACAGGCTCAGGTAATCCTGTGCGGAGAGGGCGCCCCCTGCACTTGCGTCCTGCGCGAGCTCGGTCATCGCTTTCAGGGTCGCCGCGCCCTCCTCCTCGGCCCAAAGCGTCCCGGACCCGGTGCCGCCAGTGCCCCGCGCAAAAGCCTCGGTCCGGGCGAGGTGAGCGGCCAGGTGATCGGAAAGGGCAAGTACAGAGACATTTTCGACCCCATCCAGTGCTGCCGCCACTGCGCCAGCCCAGGGGACGGCGGCCGTGTCACGCTGCTTTAAGGCCCAGTCGGCCAGCGCCGAGCCGTTTGGGAAGGCCGGGCCATGGCGGCGGATGTGCAGCTCCAGCTCTCGGACCAGGCGCAAATGCGGGCCGCGATCGCCACCTGAAAAGGCAATGGGGTTCTTGAGCAGCGCCAGAAGCATGTCCGCGGTGATCTTGCGTCCCGCCAGCCCCGCCACCTGCCGAAGGAAGCGTCCCGGCGCCGACTGCGCGATCGGCAGGCCGGCCGAATCGTCGGGCCGGATGCCCCACCGGTCCAGCGCCGCCGTCACCCGGCGCGCAAGGTCCCGGTCGGGGGTGATCAGGGCCGCGGTCACATCCGTCTCGACCGCCTCGCGCAGGGCCGTCGCGATGGCCAGTGCCTCCTCCCGGGGGCTTTGCGCCTCGATCAGGGTCACGTCGCGGACGGCGTCGATCAGGTCTGGCAGGTGCTGCCCCTCCACGCGCCACTGGTCGGTCACCGGAGCAGGGCGCAGCGCCAGCGATACCAGCCGGTTGCGCGCGGGCGATGGCGGGGCGACGGACGTCCAGGGCTGGATCGCCCGGGTCGGCAGATCGAGGATTTCGAGCAGTCGACGAAAGCGGTACTGCGGATGATCCTCGGAGGTCATAGGGTCAGCCATTGCGGCCCAGACCACGTCGGGCAGCTCGAAGTCGAAGCCGGGCAGCAGGATCGCCCCCTGCGGGAGCCGCGCCACGGCCCGCATCAGACGCATCGTCGCCCCGCGCGAGCCGGTGGAGCCTGCAACGATCATCGGCCCCTGAGGCAGGTTGCTTTCCCACGACGCCAGCAGCCGGTCGATCACCAGCCGTTGCCGCGCCGCAGGATCAGGGATTTCGCTGCCGTCAAAATATGCACTGACAATGCCAAGGAACGCCTTCGTGCGCGCCCAATGCGCCGAGTGGCCAGAGACATCGAGTGCGGCAATCGTTTCGGGTGCGACGCCCTCGCCCTGCATCTCGTCCATCAGGTCGGCAAGGCTGTCTGCCAGATCAAACAGCGCAGACCTGGGGGCCAGTCCCGGGTCGGCGACCAGAAGTCGGTCGATCAGCACCGAAAGCTCCAACCGACGACGCAGCGGCGTCACGGCGGCGGGCAGGTCGGCAAAGGGGACCTCGGTCCCTAGGTCGGTGACTAGCCGCAGACGCGGCAGGAACCGCGCGCCTTGGGCTGTCAGCAGGCTCTGTACGCGCCTGCGCATGCGAGTGGTGTTGAGAAAGACAGTCACCTCCGCCATCGCCTCTGGCGGTTTTTCCTGCATGCGCGACAGGATGCCCTCGACCAACAGGCGCGGGAAATCGGCGCCGGGGGGAAGGGCAAAGAGGCGTGGACCCGGGATGTCAAACATTGGCAAGCATCTCCTCGGCCTCAGCGATCCCGGCGGGGGTCCCGACATCACACCAGCCGCCCTTGTGGATCAGACCATAAGCTCGCCCGTTTGCCATCATCGCGTCCCACACGCGCGCCATCGGGAAAACATGCTCTGCTATGGCCAAAACATGATCCGTCTTCACGATTTGAGCACCCAGATAGACCGGTCCGCCTGCCCCCTTACCCCAGGCGATCCGGCCTTGGGCCGAGACGGTGAAATCCCCCGTTCCCGGATGCCCCGTGACCGCTGCCAGTGGCAAAAGCAGCAAGAGCCCGTCCATCCGTTCAGGCGCCCATGCATCGGCCAGTTGCGCCAACGGGTTCGCTCCGGTCCAGATTGCGTCTGTGTTCAGCGTCATCACCGCGCCAGAACCAAGCTGCGGCAGCGCCGCCTTCAGCCCACCTCCGGTATCGAGAATGTCTGGCATTTCACGCGAAAACCGAACGTCGCGCCCCTGCAGATGCGCCTCAATCCGTTCACCCAGGTAGTGCAGGTTCACCACAGGCGACACGGCGCCTGCGCGATCCGCAATCTCCAGTGCATGATCCAGCAAGCTGCGTCCGGCGACCCGCAGCAGCGGCTTTGGCCGGTCAGCCGTCAATGCCCCCATCCTCGTGCCAAAGCCCGCGGCAAAGAGCATCAGGGGGAAGGAAAGCGGCCGCATGCTTGGACGATCCTTTGCAGGGCATCTGGGGTGGGTTCGGGCAGGAAGTCGTCGCAAGCGGAGGCGACAACTGCAAGCGCAGGGTGGGCAAGGTTGCGCTGCAGAAGGACCCAGACCCGGGGGATCAGCGGCAGATATTGCGCTTTGCCCGCAACAAGGCACAGCCGGGCAAAGATGCCGAGGATGCGAAGGGCCCGCTGCGCCCCAAGGACGGCATAGGCCGCAGCGAAGGTTTCTGGCGCAGGCTGGCGTGCGGCGAAACGGGCGATCATCGCGGCCTCTGTCCCCACCCCCACATCGCGGCGCGCGTCTTGCAGCAGCGACACGAGGTCATACCCTGGCTGCCCCATTTGCGCGAGCTGGAAGTCGAGAAGCCCTACACGAGCGAGGCCCTGCCGTTCGGGCAGCCAGAGCAGGTTTTCGGCATGGTAATCCCGAAGGATCAGCACGCGCGGCCCATCCGCATGCACGCGTAACGCCCCCTGTAGCGCGTTGCGGAGCGGAGCATCCTCCCCCGCCTCGCCGGTGATGGCGCGGCGATACCAGGTGCTGACCAACATGGCCGCCTCAGCCCAGTCGGTGGCGGAAGGATCCGGCAGGTCGGCGGGGGCGGGGCGGGCCTGCAAATGCAAGAGGACGTCGGTCGCTGCGGTGTAGAGAGGGGCTTCGTCCGCCGACTGTGCGGCCAAGTGGCGCGCATAGAGTCTGTCGCCAAGGTCTTCGAGCAGCAAAAATCCCTGGTCGGGGTTCTGCGCCAGCACAGTCGGTGCCGAAAGCCCCAGTCGGCGCAGGTGGTTTGCGATTGCGACAAAGGCTGCAGGCGGGTCGCCCCGACCCGGGGGGGCGTCCATCAGAACGGCGGTGCCTTCGGGGCGGGTGAGGCGCTGATAGCTGCGGTCCGACGCATCGCCCGCAAGGTGCGCGCATGTGGCGCCGCTCCAGCCTGCAGCGGCGACGAAGGCTGCGCTCTGCAGCTTCCGGTCGACCGGGGAGCGGAACTCTGCCTCCAGGGCTGCCAGAAGCCCGTCTCGTCCCGGGGCCATCACCTCGGCCAGCCGCCCGTCGCCGACTGGCCGCATGCTTATCCGGATCGCGTTTGCGGGCGCATGGGTGCCAAGGCGGTCTGGCCATTCGACCAGACTGATCGCAGTGGCAAAGGCGTCGTCAAGGCCCAGTTCCCACACCTCATCCGGATGGCTGAGGCGGTAAAGGTCCGCGTGCCAGAGGCTCCCTATGGCGGTGTCATAGGTCTGCACCAGCGTGAAGGTCGGCGAAGGGACATCTTCGCCCGGCCCGGTCAGCGCCCGGATCACAGCACGCGCCAGGTGCGTCTTACCCGCGCCGATCGGCCCCGACAGCAGCACCACATCCCCAGTGCCCAAGTGCCGCGACAGGGCTCGCCCGAAGCGGGTGGTATCTTCCTCGGTTGCGAGGGTCAGGGTTGCTTCTGTCGTCTGCATGGCACGGAGTCTAGCCAGACCGTCGCGTGCCGCAAGGCCAAAACGGGATCAGGCGGTCAACCGGTCACTCTGCACGGCCAGGGCCATGCCGCCGGTTTCCTGCCCGAGGAAGCGAAAGGTCACCAATGTCGCGCCTCCCGCGAGCGGCGCAAAGCGGCACCGGATAAGCCGCCCGTCCAGAAGGCGCGTCTCACCCTCCCAGGCCTCGCGTTCCCCCAAGGCAAAGACATAGCTTTCCGCGTCATCCCAGATCAGGCTGGGCGCAGACAAGTCGCGCCACCAGCGGGCGAGCGAACGGATGCCTGCGTCCGACAAAAGCTCGCTCGGATCATGTTTCCACAACCGTATGTAGCTTGAGTTGGTCAGCACAAGATTGCCCGATTGCGAGAACACCGCCAGCCCGTTTTCCAGCGCATCGAAAACCGACTGTCCCAGTTCCAGATCTGAACGGTACCGCCGGGTGCGCGACATTTCGGTCGAGATGTCTTCGAACATCAGCGCAAGCGCGCCATTGGGATGCGGGCGTCCGATGATGCGGTAAGTCTGTCCGCCGGGCAGGCTCCACGTCTCTTCATAGTGGCCAGAGGATGCGGCTTCCTCCAGCTCCATCATCTGCCGACGCCAGCTGCGGTAATCCTTTGGCTCGGGGATCATCTGCCGGTCGCGCATTGCATCAAGGAAGGACATAAGGCTGGGGCGCGAGGACAGAAAGTCCGCCTGCAGGGTGGTCAGATCCAGCAGGGCGGGATTAAACAGCTGCAACTGGCGGTGGCGGCCGAAGATCGCAAGGCCGATGGGCAGATGCGCGAAGGTCTTCGTCAGGGTGTGCATGAACTCCCTGAGGCCAGTTTCCGCAGTCACGGCCGAGTCGGCGGGCATAGCATAGACATTACGGCCGGTGTCGTCGCCCACACTTACAAGATCAAACCATTGCGGCCCATCGGGCAGATCGAGCCGCTGCCGCTGCCCCGTGGCGCCTTGTGTGCTTGCGGTGCGGTCGAACATGCGCGGCAGTGGCCAAGACAGGTCCTGGCCCTGCTCCAGCCGAACACTTGCGCGCGCAACATAGGCGAAGTTCGCCCAGATCACCTCGCCGTCCGGCCTTTCACGCCAGATCAAAATCGGGGCGGCAGCAGACATGCGGCGCAGTGTTTTCACCTCTTCGGACAAAGAAAGCTGCGTGGTGGCATCAATCCCGCTGCGGCCCACTTCAGAAGTGGGGTCGATGAGCGTCAGACGAGTGAGGCCCCCGACGTTCTGCCCGTGCAGCAGAAACTTCTCGGCCGTGGCCCCGGCGGAGGCGATCATGAACTGACCGTCATGGCTCAGGGCTTTAGTCCGCGCCTCCAGATCAGGGAAGTGCGGGCCAAGTCGGCCGACCAGCCGCAACCAGGGGCCACCCAGGGTTGGGCTGTTCGCCAGAAGCGCACGGGCAGAAGGGGAGGCATCAACCAGCACATCGCCGTCGAACAGCACGACGGTACTGGTGTCGGTGCCACAGAACACGCTGTCCTTGGTGCGCGCCGAACGAGATTGGAGGGCGACCAAACCCAAAAGCGCAACCGTTGCAGAAATCAGCGCCGTCAAGAACAAGCCAAGCGCAATTGCCCAGTCAAAAACCATCGGAATAACCCCCAGGTTGTATCCCGGTTCTATATTAGAAAGTGTTAACCGTCGATTAATTTTAGTGACCGCGCCCGCGAGCACGCCCTGGTTGTACGAAAAGCACGAAAGTACTACGATGGCTCAGGTGTCGATTGCGCTGTTGCGCCCCAACGCGGTGTTTGTGGGGGCAAGAATTCGTGCGATCGGCCAGATCGCTTCAACCACGGCGCCCGAACGTTCCGGTCGTTCTTCAGGGGTCAGGAATGGGTCCGACGCGTTGGCAAAGGTCAAGGTGGCCCCCGATCGTTCCAGCAAGGTCTTAGCAATGAAAAGCCCAAGCCCCATGCCTTCGTACTCCGGCCGCCGTGCATGGCTCGCCTCCGTCAGGCGCGAGCGCACGAAAGGATCGCCGATGCGTCTGATCACTTGCGGCGGATAGCCATCACCATCATCGGTGATGCGGATAATGATTTCACGGTCGGTCCATTCGCCATCTACCCAGACGCGGTTGCGCGAGAAATCGACAGCGTTCTGTATGAGGTTGCGCAAGCCGTGAATGACTTCGGGCAATCGCAGGATCGTGGGTTGCAGATCTGCGCCGCCATCCCCGGGCTGCAGGCCGAAGACGACGTCGCGGTTGCGTGCCACGTGCGGCTCTGCCGCTTCGCGCAGTACAGTGGCAAGCGGGGCCTGCCGCAGATGTTTGTCGTCATTGCCGGCCCGTCCCATCGCCCGCAGGATATCGCGGCAGCGGTCGGCCTGCGCGCGGATCAGGGTCACATCCTCCAACAGGTCCGGTCGGCCCTTCAGCTCGTCCAGAAGCTCGGTCGAGACGAGCTTGATCGTGGCAAGGGGCGTCCCGAGCTCGTGTGCCGCAGCAGCCACCACGCCGCCCAGGTCCGTCAGCTTCTGCTCGCGCGCGAGTGCCATCTGCGTCGCGAGCAGCGCGTCGGACATCGAGCGGATTTCAGTGGCTACGCGCCGTGAGTAAATACCGAGAAAGACAATCCCGATGATGATCGCGATCCAGAAGCCAAAGCCGAACAGAAGCGGGACTTCCAGGATCGTGCCATTGGCAAAGCGCAGGGGCACGCTGACAAAAGCGATCATCGTGACCAGCATGATTGCATTGAAGCCGAGGAAGATCGTTGTCCGAAGTTCGAGGGCAGACGCAGAGATTGTCACCGGCGCCACGATCAGAAGCGCGAAGGGATTGGTCAGCCCGCCGGTGATGAAGACGAGAAAAGACAGCTGGGCAAGATCGAACAGCAGCGTGAGCAACGCCTCCAGTTCCGACAGGCGCTTGTTTTCCGGATAAACGAAGACCAGAAACAGGTTGGCGATGATCGACGCACCTACGGCGAGGAAACACAGCCCGAGCGGCAATTGCAAACCAAAGACGATCTCTGCCATGGCAATCGCGGCGAGCTGCCCCGCAATTGCCATCCACCGCAGGACGATCAGGGTACGCAGGCGGACCCAGTCACTGCGAGTGCTGTGTGTCTGGGGTCCGAAGCGTGGCGCGGTCATGTGTGGTGTCTGGCCTCTCTTGTCCAAGTTTGGCATTGTTAAGCCGCTGATCTTCGGGGATCAATGACCAAGACTTGCAGCACGACAAAGGGGGACGCGCAATGAACAGGGTTTTCGCTGGCCTTGCCGTGGCAGGGGTGGTGGTCCTCGTCGGTGGCACTTGGCTCTACGTGTCGATAACACGGCAGGGCGATACCTTTGCCGCATGCCGGGAGGGGCAGGTCGCAGGCGGAGACATCGGCGGGCCGTTCACCCTGGTGGACACCAACGGAGCCGCAGTCACGGAAAAGGATGTGCTGACCAAACCCACGCTGGTCTATTTCGGCTACTCTTTTTGCCCGGATGTGTGCCCGCTGGATCTTGCGCGCAATGCCGAGGCCGTCGATGTGCTGGAAGAGCGTGGATTTGATGCGCAGCCGGTCTTCATCAGCATCGACCCCGCCCGTGACACGCCCGAAGTGCTGGCCGAATTCAGTCGCAATCTGCATCCGCGGATGATCGCGCTGACCGGAACCGATGCACAGGTCAAAGCGGCGTCCCAAGCTTACAAGACCTACTACCAGAAGCAGGATTCAGGTGACGAATATTACCTTATGGACCATTCGACCTTTACTTATCTGATGCTGCCCGGAGCAGGATTTGCCGATTTCTTTCGCCGCGACGATACTGCCGAGGCGGTGGCCGACCGTGTCGCGTGTTTCGTCACGGCAGCAGAAACAAGACCGCAAAATTGACAATCTGGGTTTGCAGGCTAACTTGACCAACACGTTTGGGGAGGATGACAGTGCCTGACGACTTTGCGGTAGAAATCGGGGCAGATCGCACCCTTTTGCTGGTTGATGACGACGAGCCATTTGTGAAGCGTCTGGCCAAGGCGATGGAAAAACGCGGATTTCTGCCAGAAACGGCCGAGAGTGTGGCGGCAGGTCGCGCGATCGCACTGTCGCGGCCTCCCGCATACGCGGTTGTTGATCTTCGGCTGGAAGACGGCAACGGGCTGGATGTGGTCGAGGCACTGCGCGAACGTCGCCCCGATTGCCGGATTGTGGTGTTGACGGGTTACGGCGCGATTGCCACTGCTGTCGCGGCCGTTAAATTCGGCGCGGTTGATTACTTGTCCAAGCCCGCCGATGCAAATGACGTTTCAAATGCACTTCTGTCGCGAGCAGAGGCGCACCCCGGCCCGCCAGAGAATCCGATGTCGGCAGACCGTGTCCGGTGGGAACATATTCAGCGGGTCTATGAGATGTGCGACCGCAATGTTTCGGAAACGGCACGGCGGCTTAACATGCATCGCAGGACACTTCAGCGTATTCTGGCGAAACGCAGTCCGAAATAGAAAAGACGTGTTGCGGCAATGAAATTTGTGTTCTACTACCCCACTAGTTCCAAATCGAAAGGACAAAAGGGTGGAAATGAATCTGAATACGCTTTCCCTGAAAGAGCTGAAGGATCTTCAGTCACAAGTGGGCAAGGCGATTGGCTCGTTTGAGGATCGCAGGAAAAAAGCCGCGCTCGCCGAGCTGGACGAGAAAGCCCGGGAGATGGGTTTCTCGCTTGCTGAGCTGACTGGTGCGCCGGTCACGCGCAAACGCGCTGCTGCGTCTGCCAAATACGCCAATCCCGCCAATGCCGCTGATACATGGTCCGGGCGTGGCCGCAAGCCGCGTTGGTTCATCGCGGCGATTGCGGGGGGCAAGTCGCCCGAAGACCTTTCTGTCTGAGCCAAAGCTCTGATGCCCTATATCTGCGCCCGGCCTTGGTCGGACGCTGATTTCAAACCGCCGCCTTAATCCAACGGATAAAGGTTTTCAGAGCGGTTCGTTGCGGCCCTGTCCGTGTGACAAGGTAATAGGCCAGGCTATCGTCCCTGATCTGGCCGACCTCGACCAGATGGCCGTTTTCCACATCATGCTCCACCAGCGCAGCTGCCTCAACGTGCAGGCCGTAGCCCTGTCTGGCCGCTGACAGGGCCAGCTCTTCCGTCGGCACATAGGCGATGTTCATCGCATCGGGGCGCAGGCCGAAACTCTTCAGCCAGGCCATTGCCTCTGGCCATTCCTGTTCGATCACCCAAGGCATGGCTGACATCTCCTCCAGCGTCAGGCCGGTGCGGCCAGCCAGCAGGTCCGGAGCAGCGACGATCACGTAATGTGCCGCCGTCAGAAGCTCGGCCTGCAAGCCGGGCCAATTGCCGGAGCCGAAGCGGATGGCCAGGTCCATCGGTTCTCGCCGCATGTCCACCAGCCGTTTGTCAGGATGTAGCGAAAGGGGCACCTCTGGATGGCCGGCCCAGAAGGCCCCCAGCCTCGGCATAAGCCATTGCCCGGCAAAAGCCGGGGTCATCGTGACACGCAGCGGTGCATCCGGGTCGGCGGCCGTAATCTCGGCCAGTGCTGCGGCGATATCGCGGAACCCCTCGCTCAGCGCGGCTGCAAGGCGCCCGCCCTGCACTGTCAGCTGCAGACCCCTGCCCTCGCGAAAAATCAACTCCGCGCCCAGTTCTTGTTCCAGCGCGCGGACCTGCTGGGCGACGGCGGCATGCGTGACATTCAGCGCCCTCGCTGCGCCGGAAAAGCTGTGCGCCGATGCAGCGGCCTCAAACGCACGCAGTGCCGTCAGCGAGGGAAAGCTGCGCCAATCCACAGTCATATGTTAGCTTGCCTTACAGTCCGGAAGAATCTCTGACTTCGCTTGGGTAAGAATATGTTTTATAAACCGGTTATGTCCAGTGAAACAAAGGAACATCACATGTTACATATCTTTGCAGATGCGCTCCTCATCGCGACCCGGCAGAACCCGCTGCCCCGCCATGCATCCTCGCCGCCGCCGTCGTTCAAGGCAGAAGAAGCTGCCAAGCGCTGCTGGTTCTCGCTTTCAGCGGTCAAGCTCTAGATGCGGGCCGCCAGCAGTATCGCATGCCGCGCCACGTAGTCCGCCCGCACCTCTGCGGGCGGTCTCAGTTTGATCGCCATCCCCGCCGCGAGCGTGGGGTCGGGTTTACCGAACAGCTTGTCCGCCTCGGCCGACGTAAAGCCTGCAATGCTCGTAGCCTCCAGCCAGGCTGAAACCTTGTCCGCCGCCTTGATCGCGCGCTTCACCTCCACCGGCAGCACGGCAGGCAGACCAAAGCGCAGATGCACGGCCGCCGTCAGCCGCAGATCCAACTCGCCATAGCCGGGTCCGACCGCCGATTTTACCGGGCTGATCATGTCGCCGATCACATACTCGGGCGCGTCATGCAGCAGCGCGGCCAGCCGCCACTTCGCCCCCCAACGCGGCTGCGCGCGACCGGCGATTTCTTCCACCAGCAGCGAGTGTTCGGCAACCGAATAGGGCCAGTCGCCCCGCGTCTGACCGTTCCAGCGCGCGACGAAGGCCAGGCCATGGGCAATGTCTTCGATCTCGATATCCACCGGCGTAGGGTCCAGCAGGTCGAGCCTGCGGCCCGACAGCATGCGCTGCCAGGCGCGGGGTTGTGCCTTGGTCATCGGTTCCTCCTGTCCGGCGGGAAGATGGCGCAAGCGCGCGCCCACCTCAAGGCTCAGATGCGCAGCACGACGCGCCCATCGATCTGGCCCGCGCGCATCCGCTCGAAAATGTCATTGATGTTGTCGAGCGTGTCCCACGAGAAATGCGCGGCAACTTTGCCCTCTGCCGCAAAGGCCAGCGCCTCGGCCAAATCGTTTCGGGTGCCCACGATAGAGCCGCGCACCGTGATCCGCTTCAGAACGATTTCGAAGATGGGCAGCGGGAAGTCCCCCGGCGGCAGGCCCACCAGAGACATGAACCCACCCCGGCGCAGAACACCTGCGGCCTGCGAAAAGGCGCTGTTCGACACCGCGGTGACCAGCGCGCCGTGCACGCCGCCAAGTTGGGTCTGCAACTCGGCCACCGGGTCCACCTCTGAGGCGTTGAAGGTAAGGTCGGCGCCAAGCGTTCGGGCCAGTGCCAGCTTGTCTTCCGAAATATCGATGGCCGCGACATGCATCCCCATCGCCTTGGCATACTGCACCGCCATATGCCCAAGGCCGCCAATCCCGGAGATTGCGACCCACTGGCCGGGCCGGGCCTCGGTTTCCTTCAACGCCTTGTAGACGGTCACACCCGCGCAGAGCAACGGGGCCGCTGGTCCAAACTCCATCCCTCGCGGCAGATTGCCCACGTAGTTTGCTTCGGCCTGCACGAACTCGGCATAGCTGCCATCGACGGTATAGCCCGTCATCTGCTGGCTTTCGCACAGCGTCTCCCAGCCGCCAACGCAATGCGAGCAACGACCGCAGGCGCTGTGCAGCCAAGGCGCGCCAACATGATCACCCTCTTTCAGATGGCTGACCCCGGCGCCCACGGCGGCCACCTCACCCACTCCTTCATGCCCCGGAATGAAGGGCGGATGCGGCTTCACCGGCCAGTCGCCCGAGGCTGCGTGCAGGTCGGTGTGGCAAACACCCGAGGCACGCACGCGGATCAGCACCTGCCCGGGGCCCACGCCCGGCACCGGCACTTCGCGGATTTCCAGCGGCGCACCGAGCCTGGTGACAACGGCAGCCTTCATCGTTTTCGGAAGCGACATGGGTTTCTCCTCATGATGGGATTGAAGTGTTTCTCATTCTAGGGAAAAGGGCCCCGCATGCCTTGATCTGCAGCAACCCCGGCCAATTGCCGGAAGGCTCAGCCCGTGCTATCTGCGCGCAGCAAATTGGATCAAGGAGAGCGGCAGATGCCGAAGGATTACATCGTCAAAGACATCGGTCTGGCTGAATTCGGCCGCAAGGAGCTGACCATTGCGGAAACGGAAATGCCGGGACTCATGGCCTTGCGGGAGGAATTTGGGACGACAAGGCCCCTGAAGGGCGCGCGGATCGCAGGCTCCTTGCACATGACGATTCAGACCGCTGCGTTGATCGAGACGTTGACGGCACTGGGCGCCGAGGTTCGCTGGGCGTCATGCAACATATTCTCCACCCAGGACCACGCTGCGGCTGCCATCGCCGCTGCGGGCGTTCCGGTCTTTGCCATCAAGGGCGAAACGCTGGCCGACTATTGGGAATACACCGACCGTATTTTCCAGTTCGGCGGCGTTGGCGGCACCTGCAACATGATCCTCGACGATGGCGGCGATGCCACAATGTACGTGCTTATCGGCGCCCGGGTTGAAGCGGGCGAGACGGGCATCATCGAAATGCCCACCTCTGAAGAAGAAGTCTGCCTTTTTGCCCAGATCAAGAAACGGCTGGCGGCAAGCCCCGGCTGGTTCACGGCCCAGCGCGCCGCGATCAGGGGCGTGTCGGAAGAGACGACGACCGGCGTCCACCGCCTGTATGATCTGCACAAGAAGGGTCAGTTGCCCTTCCCTGCGATAAACGTCAACGACAGCGTGACCAAGTCGAAGTTCGACAACAAGTATGGCTGCAAGGAATCGCTGGTGGACGGCATCCGCCGTGCCACTGACACGATGATGGCAGGCAAGGTTGCCGTTGTCTGCGGCTATGGTGATGTGGGCAAGGGCTCGGCCGCCAGCCTGCGCGGGGCAGGTGCGCGGGTGAAAGTGACCGAGGTCGACCCGATCTGCGCGCTGCAAGCCGCAATGGACGGCTATGAGGTGACGCTTCTGGAAGATGAGGTGGCCAATGCCGACATCTTCATCACCACCACCGGCAACAAGGACGTGATCCGCATCGAGCATATCCGTGCGATGAAGGACATGGCGATCGTCGGCAACATCGGCCACTTCGATAATGAAATTCAGGTGGCTGCGCTTCGCAACCACAAGTGGACAAACATCAAGGAACAGGTCGACATGATCGAGATGCCCTCGGGCAGCCGGATCATCCTTCTGTCGGAAGGGCGGTTGTTGAACCTTGGCAACGCCACGGGCCATCCCTCCTTCGTGATGTCGGCATCCTTCACCAACCAGGTGCTTGCGCAGATCGAACTGTGGACTAAAGCCGCTGAGTATCCGCCGGGGGTCTACATCCTGCCCAAGGCGCTGGATGAAAAGGTGGCCCGCCTGCACCTGAAGAAGATCGGCGTGAAGCTGACCGAATTGCGCCGCGATCAGGCAGACTACATCGGCGTGAAGGTCGAAGGCCCCTTCAAATCGGAACACTACCGCTATTGACACCGCTTCTGGCGCCCAAGCCGCAAGGGCGGGGCGCCAGATGGCTTGCCGGGAACCATGACTGCCTTTTCTCTTTGCCGCTGCGGTATCCTCCCCTAAGATCACAAAACCGTGTTGGGGTGTTTTGCTTCATCTCCTGACAGGTCTGGAAAAGGAATCGCAGAATGAGCAAAAGAGACGGACTGATTGCCACGTATGCCGACGATCTGAAGACCAAGTGCAAGATCACCCCGGACATGGAGCTTCTGACCAAGGTGACCATCGGATGTGGCCCGGCGATTTACGATGCCGACAGTGCAATTGTAGCGGGAACCGACGCGTCGGAACTGGAAACGGTCAAGAAGAATTTCCTGGTGAAGAAGCTGGGTCTGGCTGACAGCCCCAAGCTGATGGAGGCGATCGACGCCGTCATCGACACCTATGGCCGGTCCGAACGGAACAAATATCGCGCGGCCGTCTACTACATGCTGGTGAAACATTTCGGCAAGGAAGCGGTCTACAAGTAGGCCAGATTGCCGCGTCAATCCGACAGGGCCCATGCCGCAGGCGTGGGCCTTTTCGTTCTCAAACGACAGAAGGCATGTGAATCAAATTGCCTCAGTATCTCGTTTGCAGCAATCCCCTCGGATCGTTTATACGTTTGGGCATAGGACAGGATGTCCGGGACCTTTTCATAACACGTGCGGTGCCAAGGGAGCGCGTGGGGTGGTGAAGGGTCCCGTAGGGGTGCGGGGCCCTTCATTTTTTGCTTTGATCTGCGCGTTCTTGCAACGAACGCGGGCCTGCGTCAGAACAGCATCAGGCCCATTCCCGACGCCAGTTGTTACATTGTCGTCATCAATCTTGGTCAGCATAAACCTGCGTTGGCCAAAGACTTAGTTCATCGCAAACCACGGAACCACGCAAAGCGCACTTATCCCGAGGCCCACCTTCAGACCCTCGCCCAACATATCGATTGTGGTCAGCCGCATCCTGCCCGCAGACCGCAGCATCCCCACAAGGCCGCTGACAAAAGGCAACTTGTCACTGGCTTTTGCAGGCCGACCATCCGGCCCGAGGCGAACGTCGG
>Ga0105048_10002597_pt1 | contig 29337 bp, 30 predicted proteins | sample MAT05_FD_78382 | JGI IMG/M metagenome (GOLD analysis project Ga0105048, IMG submission 78382) | Freshwater microbial communities from Lake Fryxell liftoff mats and glacier meltwater in Antarctica - MAT-05 | ecosystem: Environmental > Aquatic > Freshwater > Ice > Liftoff microbial mat | place... | reverse complement strand
GCTGATAGAACGCTGGCACCCAGTCGTCGGGCAGACGGGCCCCCAGGGCGCGCGCCTTTTTCCAGACGCCGGTGATCGTGCCGCCCAGAAACTGCGACGCAATCTCGGCATGGGACAGCGCCAGCCCGTGAAGGCGCAACTCGTCGGCGATCAGGTCAAAGGACGCAGGCTCGCTGTCCACCACCACGCCGTCGCAGTCAAAGATCACCGCGGCCACCGGCGTCATGCCGCCACCCGCAGGATGGTGACGACGGTAGCGCCGTATTTCCGCTGGTCCAGCCGCTCGACGCCCGCAGGCAGCAGCGGCGGCGCCGCGTCTTCCCACACGACCAGCCCGTCAGGGTCCAGCCAGCCGCCCGCCAGCAGCCCGGCCAGCGCCTGTTCGCCCAACCCCTTGCCATAGGGCGGGTCCAGAAACACCAGCCCAAATCCCGGCCCGCGCCACGCCCCAAGCCGGGTCGCATCGCGATGAATGACCTCACACTCCGCCTCGGCCCGCATCAGCGCGATGTTTCGGGTCAGCAGCGCGCGGGCCGTGCCGCCGTTGTCGATGAACACCGCCCGCGCCGCACCGCGCGACAGCGCCTCCAGGCCAAGCGCCCCGGTGCCCGCAAACAGGTCCAGCACCGCCGCTCCGCTGACCGGGTCGCCATAACCGCCGTTGATCAGCAGGTTGAAGATCGATTCGCGCACCCGGTCGGAGGTCGGGCGCAGATGCGCCGCCGCATCGCCGCCCCCGACCGGAGCCAGATGCAGCCCGCGCGCGCGCCCGCCGATGATCCGCATCACGCGAGCAAAGCCTTCAGTGGCGTCGAAGGGTCCCGCAGAGCCGCCGGATCGGGGCTGCGGCCCGCCTCGATCAACCGCTTGCCGACCATATAGGCGCGCGAGTCGTTCATCGCATCGACGGCCAACAGCGTGTCGGCCCGGAAATACCAGAACGACACCGCATCGCCGTTGGGGCCGCGCGTCACGATGTGGTCATACCCGGTGTTCAATCCGGCGATCTGCAGCTTGCAGTCGTATTGATCCGACCAGAACCACGGTTGCGCCTCATAGGGCCGGTCCTGGCCCATGATGTTGTCGGCCACAGCCTCGGCCATGTCGATGGCATTGCCGACCGACTCCAGCCGCAACCGCCCGCCCCGCCACGGAAACGAGGCGCAATCCCCGGCTGCCCAGATCTGCGGGTCGCTGGTGCGGCCATGCGCATCGGTGGCGATGCCGTTGTCGATCACCAGCCCCGCCGCCTCTGCCAATGCGGTCCCGGGGATAACGCCCACCCCCGCAATGACGAAATCCGCAGGCAACTCGCGGCCATCGGCCAGACGGACGCCGGCGACGCGGGTCTGGCCCAACAGCCGGTCCAGCCCGGTGGATTCGTGAATTGCCACGCCGTGCGCGGCATGCAGCGCGCGGAAATGGTCCGAGGTTTCGGGCGCCGCCACCCGTTGCAGAATGCGTGGCGCCATTTCCAGCACCGCCACCTGCAGCCCCAGTTTGGCCGCCACCGCCGCAGCCTCCAGCCCGATGTAGCCGCCGCCGATGATCACCAGCCGTCGGCCGGCCACGAATTCGGCCTTCATCGCATCGACATCGGCCAGCGTCCGCACGGCATAAACCCCCGCCAGATCGCCCCCGACGGCCGCAGGCAACCGGCGCGGCGCAGCACCGGTGGTCAGCACAAGATGGTCATAGGGCACCGCGGCACCGTCAACCGTGACGGTCCGCGCGGCCCGGTCGATGGCCGAGACCGGCTGCCCCAGCCGCAGCGTGATGGCGTTGTCGACATAGAAATCGGCATTGCGCAGCCACAGCCGTTCGGCCTCTGTCTCACCCATCAGATAGGCCTTGGACAGCGGCGGGCGCTGGTAGGGGGGCGCGGTTTCGGCCCCGATCAGCGTGATGCCGCCATCGAAACCATTGCCGCGCAACCGCGCGGCCAAGGCCACACCAGCCTGCCCCGCCCCGATCACCACCACCTGCGTCATGCCAATTCCTCTGGTCCAAGGTCCGGCCAGACCTTATATCCCACGGAACACCAGACGCAACGCGAAGGGACCAGTTGATGACGATTTCAGAAGGCACGACATTGCCGGATGCCACCCTCTTGAGGATGGGAGCCGACGGGCCCGAACCTGTGTCGCTGGCCACCAGATTGCGGGGTCGCCGCGTGGTTCTGTTCGGCCTGCCGGGCGCGTTCACCAGCACCTGCACCTCGGCCCATGTGCCCAGCTTCATCCGCACGGCGGCCAAATTCGCCGACAAGGGCGTTGACGAAATCATCTGCGTGTCGGTCAACGATCCGCATGTGATGACGGCGTGGAGCGATGCGACGGGCGCCGCCGCCGCCGGAATAACCTTTCTCGCCGATGCCGATGCCAGCTTTACCACCGACATCGGGATGGAGTTTACCGCCGCCGCCGCCGGGTTCTTCAACCGGTCGAAACGCTATGCGCTGTTCGCCGAAGATGGCGTGGTGAAGGTGTTCCACCCCGAAACCGGCCGGGGCTGCGAAATCTCGGGCGGCGAAGCGATGCTGGCGGCGATCTGAGCCATCTTCGGCCTGACCGCCACAGGTCAGGCCAGTTTGTCGATCCTTGCAGCCAAGGCCATATCAAGGTCGCTGAGCCCGCCGGCCGAATGGGTGGTCAGCGTCACCGTCACCCTGGAATAGACGTTCGACCATTCCGGGTGATGGTCCATCTTTTCCGCCACCAGCGCCACACGCGTCATGAACCCGAACGCCTCGACGAAACTGGCGAACTTGTAGGTCTTGGTGATGGCGTCGCGTCCGCCCTCGTCAGCCCACCCCGCGGCATGCAGGGGCAAAAGCAGGCTGCGGTCAGTCAGTCGGTCGGCCATGGTCTGTCCTTTTGCCAGCGGGGGGGTGTCGATCTCTTGCGCGCGCAGGCTGGCCGGCCGCGCTGCAATCCGCGCCCAGTAGTCCACGAATGCCGGTCGGGAGTCGATGGTGCCAAAGCGCAGGCCGAACCCGACCTGCGGCGGCCGACATGGACATCGGCGGCCGAGAAGCGGTCGCCACAGATATCGGGCTGGTGCGACACCAGACCGTCGAGCCTGTCGATGGCAGCCTGCAGACTGCCACAGCCGATCATGACGCGCCGGTCGGCGGGCACCCCGACACCCAGCGCCGCGTTGGTGACCGCCGCCTCCAACGGCCCCGCACCAAAGAACATCCAGCGGTAGAACGCCACTCGGTCGTCTGGCATCAGCCCCGCCGCCGGAAACGCCTCCGCCAGACAGGTGATCACGGCCGCAACCTCTGTCACCCCGCGTCAGGCATGCACCAGCGTCGGCACCTTTCCCATCGGGTTCAGCGCCAGATAGTCGGGTGCCTTGGTCAACGTGTCACAGTCAAGCAGCACCGTGTCATCGGGTTCGCCCACTTCCTCTGGCATCCAGCGGGCGATGCCGCCGCGCGGCTGCGGGGGGGTGTGGAAGGTCAGGGTCATCCTTGCCTCCGGATCTGGCCCACCTGGCCTAGGACAGCGCCGACAGTCAGTCTTCGCTTCCGACCCGGCGGAACGGGCCATAGGCGGTCAGCACCTCGATCTCTTCGTCCACCGACCGCCGCTCGCTGTCGAGATAGCGGGACACGGCGACGCGGAACGCCGGATCGCCGATCCAGTGCAGCGAATGCACGGGCACCGGCAGATAGCCGCGGGCCAGCTTGTGCTCGCCCTGCGCGCCGGCCTCGACCCGGGCCATGCCCTGGGTGATGGCAAAGTCGATGGCCTGATAATAGCAGAGCTCGAAATGCAGGCAGGGGTGATCCTCGATGCAGCCCCAGTAACGGCCATAAAGCGTGTCGCGCCCGATGAAGTTCAGCGCCCCCGCCACTGGCCGGTCGCCGCGAAACGCCAGCACCAGCAGCACATCGTCGCGCATCGTCGCCTGCACCTGATCAAAGAACTTGCGAGTCAGATAGGGCGTGCCCCATTTGCGCCCGCCGGTGTCCTGATAGAACTGCCAGAACGCATCCCAATGCGCAGGCTCGATCTGATCCCCGGTCAGCGCGCGGATCGACAGCCCCGACGCGCGGGCCGTGTCGCGTTCCTTGCGGATCATCTTCCGCTTGCGGCTGGCAAGATCGGCCAGAAAGTCGTCGAACGTCGCATAGCCCCGGTTTTCCCAGTGGAATTGCTGCGTAACCCGGTGCAGCAGGCCATGCCGCCCCGCCAGATCCTCGGCCTCGTCCTCGGTGCAGAACGTGACGTGCAGCGACGACAGGCCATTGCGATCGGCGATGCCGACGCAGGCGGCGCTCAGCGTGTCGCGCGCCGCCGCGTCGCCCAGAAACCGCCGGCCCGTGGCCGGGGTAAAGGGCACCGCCACCTGCAGTTTCGGATAATACTGCCCGCCCGCCCGCTGCAGCGCCTCGGCCCAGCCGTGATCAAAGATGTATTCGCCCTGACTGTGCGACTTGACATAGAGCGGCACGGCGCCGGTGATCCGGCCCCCCTCGCGCAGCACCAGCGGCTTTGGTTGCCACCCCGAGCCGGTGCCGGTCGATTTCGAGCGGTCGAGCGCCACCAGAAAACGGTGCGTGGTGAAAGGGTCGACAGGCCGGCCGGTTGCCTGCTCGGGGCAGGCCACAGAATCCCAGTCGCCGGCGGCAATTTCGGTCAGGCTGTCGTGCAGGGTGATCTCGGCGGACATGGAGGCCTTGCGATTGCGGCGAATTCCGGGGGCTGTCTGCCCCCGGACCCCCGAGGATATTTGGATCAGACTGAAAGCTGGTGCGGACCGGCGATCGGTCAAGCGACGGCGGCGGCGTAGCCTTCGAAGGTGATGGTGTGGGCGGTGGCGCGAGCGGCGGTTTCGGCGGCGGCGGAGCGGATGGTCCAGCACAGGATGGCGGCACCCTGTGCTGCCAGGTCGGCCACGCGGGGGCGGTGCAGGTCGGCGGCGTCATGGCTGATGAAGCTGCATCCCAGCGGGTCGTAATCGGGGATGCCGCGCAGTCGGTCACAGGTTGCGGTGTCCGCCGGGGCCCAGTCGGCGGGATCGAAGGCGCAGGTGGTCAGTCCGCGCGGCAGGCTGGGGGCCAGTCGGACGAGATGGGCGATGCAGGCGGGATTGAAAGACATCAGCGCCACCGGCCCGGCATAGCCCTGCAGGGCGGCGGCGGCGGCGGCCTCGAGCCGGCCATCGGTGAGGGAGAGCGCCAGCGACTGGTCCTTGATCTCGATCAGCAGCGGCACCCGGCCCGCGATCAGGGACAGCACCTGCGGCAACGTCGGGATCGTTTCGGTGCTTCCGGTGAGCGTCATGGCCCCCAGTTCGGCGGCGGTGCGGACCGTCACGGCGCCGGTCGCCGTGGTCAGCCTGTCGAGCGTGTCGTCATGAAACACCATCGCCACGCCATCCGCCGAAAGTTGCAGGTCGATCTCGATGCCATAGCCCGCAGCGACGGCCGCCTGCACCGCGGCGGCGGAGTTTTCGACCCGCCCCTGTGCGGCATCATGATAGCCGCGGTGGGCGAGCGGCGTGGTGCGGAAAGCCGACGGCAGGCCGGGGCGCATCAGCGGATCTCGAAGATGGCTTCGATTTCGACGGCCACGCCAAGGGGCAGCGACGCGGCCGATACCGCAGACCGGGCATGCCGCCCGGCATCGCCAAACACCGCGACCATCAGATCGGACGCGCCGTTGATCACCTTTGTCTGATCGATGAATTCGGGGGTCGAGTTCACGAACCCCACAAGCTTTACCGCGCGCACCACCCGGCTCCAGTCGCCGTCGACCGCTTTCTTCAATTGCGCCAGCAGGGAAATCGCACAGGACCGCGCCGCTTCGGCCCCCTGTTCCACCGCCATATCCTCGCCCAGGCGACCCTTGGTCAGGCCGGCCGGGGTCTGGCTGATCTGGCCCGAGATGTAGACATGGGGACCGGTCACCACAAAGGGCACATAGTTGGCCACCGGGGCGGGCGCGTTGGGCAGGGTGATGCCAAGTTCGGTCAGGCGGGTGTCGATGGTCATGCGGTGGCTCCGTTCTGTAAGGGGGCAGCGGGCCTGTCAACGGGTCAACTTTCGCGGAACGCCCGCGCAAAGTAATCCGTGAAGGGTTTCAAAAGGTAGGCCATCGGCGTGCGCGCGCCGGTCTGGATGAACGCCTCGACCGGCATGCCGGGCAGCAGCGTCAGACCGTCGAGCTTCTCGATCTCGCCGGGTTCCAGCACAATCTCGGCGCGGTAATAGGATTGCTGGCTGCGCTGATCGGTCAGCGCATCGGCAGACACCGTGGCGACCCGGCCGTTCAGTTCGGGCGTGGTGCGCGACGAGAACGCCGAGAACACCAGTTTCACCGCCTGCCCGGCATAAACCTCGTCGATGTTTGTGGGCGCGACCTGTGCCGCGATCACCAGCGGGCGGTCCTGCGGGATCAGATACAGCACCGGGTCGGCGGGGCGGATCACCGATTGCAGCGCCGTCACCTGCAGGCCCAGCACGATGCCCGACACCGGCGCGCGCACCTCGAGCCGCGTGATGCGTTCGATCAACGCGCGCCTGCGTTCGGCCAGTTCGAGGATCTGCGGACCCAGATCGCGCAACTGGGTGTTGGCCTCTTCGCGCCGCGCCGCCGCCAGCCGCAGAATTTCAAGTTCGATCTCGATCGCGCGCCCTTCGGCCTGCGCGCGTTGTGCTGCCAGATCGCCGACCTCGCCCCGCAGCCGCGCCTCTTCGCGCTGCAGTGCCAGAACGCGCGAGGACTGGGCCAGCCCCTTGTCCAGCAGCGCCTGCTGATCGGCCATCTCGAGGGTGATCAGACCCAGCTGCGCCACCAGCGCCTGAGATTGCGCTTCGATGCCTTCGATCTGCGAGGCGGACTGCCCGAGCCGCCGCGTCATCTGTTCGGTCTGCTTGGCCAACGTTTCGGCCCGCGCCAGGAACAGCCGACGCTGCCCTTCGATCTGGTCGGCGACATCGGGGCGCGTCTCGGCCAGTGCGGCCAACTCGCCGCCGAAGACCGGCGCCGGCGTGTCATCCCGTTCGGCCTCCTGGCGCGCGCGCCGGGCCAACGCTTCGAACAACTGCCCCTCGACGATGGCCAGTTCCGAGTGCAGCAGGCTGCCGTCCAGCCGGATCAGCAGATCACCCGCCTGCACTGCCTGCGCCTCGGTCACGGCGATTTCGGCCACAACCCCGCCATCGGGGTGTTGCACGATCTGGCGGTTCTGTTCGACTTCGATCAGGCCCGAGGTGACGATCGCCCCCGAGATGGAGGACAGCACGCTCCAGCTGCCAAAGCCGCCGACCAGCAGGGCAATGGTCACCAGACCCGTTGTCAACGGGCGGGTGGCGGGCCAGGGGTTCATGTCACACCTCCGGGCCCGGGAGACCGGGCGATGTCGCCGTGGTTCCTGACCATTTCGCGCAGCACCTTGTCACGGGGGCCAAAGGCGCGGCGGGTGCCATCCTCAAGCACCAGCAGCAGGTCGCATTCCTGAATGGCCGCCGGCCGGTGCGCCATGATCAGCACGCAGCGCCCCGCCTCTTTCATCGCGCGGATCGCGAGGTTCAGCGCGGTCGATCCATCGTTGTCGAGGTTCGAGTTCGGCTCGTCCAGCACCAGAAGCACGGGGTCGCCGAACAGCGCGCGCGCCAGCCCGATGCGCTGAATCTGCCCGCCCGACAGCCGCCCGCCCAAGGCGGCAACGCGGGTGTCATAGCCATCGGGCAGCTTCACGATCATGTCATGCGCCGCGGCCTTCTTCGCCGCCGCCACCACCATTGCCGCATCCGGTTTGTCCTGCAACCGGGCGATGTTCTGCGCGATGGTGCCATCGAACAGGGTGATGCGCTGCGGCAGATAGCCGATATAGCTGCCCAGCACGTCGGGGTCGTATTGGTCCAGCGTGGCCCCGTCCAGCCGCACCTTGCCGCCTGCCGGCCGCCACACCCCGATCAGCGCGCGGGCGAGGCTCGACTTGCCGGCGCCCGACGGTCCGATCACACCCAGCGCCTGCCCCGGCTCCAGCTTGAACGAGACCATGCGCAGCACGGCCTGCGCCTCGCCCGGGGGCACCACTGTCAGGTTGATGGCCTCGAGCTCTGCCTTGGGGCGCGGCAGCGCAGTGCGCGCCGGTTCGGCCGGGATGCGCGTCAGCAGGTCGGCCAGCCGCACCCGCGCCTCTTGTGCGCGGGTCACCACCACCCACTGCCCCACGGCCTGCTCGATCGGCGCCAGCGCCCGGCCCATCAGGATCGACCCCGCAATCATCGCGCCGGGGCTCAACTCGCCCCGCAGCACCAGCCAAGCGCCAAGCCCCAGCATCGCCGATTGCAGGAACATGCGGAACGTCTTGGTCACCGACCCGAACGTCCCCGCCAGATCGCCCGCGGCCATCGCCTGTTCCATCGCCTGCGCCCGCGCGGCCTGCCAGCGGTCAAAGGCAGAGCCGGTCATGCCAAGTGCCTGCACCGCCTCGGATTCCTGCTTGATCGCGTCCGACATCATCTCGGCCCGCATCGCCGTGGCGGTTGTCCTCATCACCGGCCCCGCCGTCATTCGCTGGTTCAGCAGCGTGACGATCACCAGAAACGCCCCCCCCGCGACCGCCAGCCACCCCAGCCAGGGGTGAAACACGAAAATCGCAGCGATGAAAAACGGCGTCCAGGGAATGTCGAACACCGCCAGCAGCACGGGCGAGGCCCACAACCGCTGAATCGCCTCAAGATCGCGCTGCGCGGCCAGCGCCACCGCGTCTCCGGGGTGAAGTGTCAGCCGTTTCAGTGCCGCCGAGAACACCCGGCGGTCCAGCCGGTCCTGTATTCGCGCGCCGATCCGGGCCATCACCCGGCCGCGGGCATGGTCCAGCACCCCCATCGCCAGAAACAGGAACGTCACCAGAACCGACAGCGCCACCAGCGTCGCCTCGGACCGGCTTCCCAGCACGCGGTCATAGACCTGCAGCATGTAAAGCGGCCCGGTCAGCATCAGCAGGTTCACGAACACGGAAAACGCAACGACAGCAATCAGCAGCCCGCGCTGATCGGCGCGTGTCGCGTCAAGCTCGTCGCGCCCGCGCCTTGTCTCGTTCGTGCTCATGTCACTGTCCCGTTGCCGTCCCGTGATCGCCATAGGCAGGTTTCACCCACCCCCGCGACCTTGCGGCCGCTTGGCCGTTGTCTTGGGGCAGATCACAGCATATGGCTTGCAGGGTAAAGGTTAAACGACGGCTTATCGCATGCAAATGTTTCGAACACGGCGGGCGGCCTGCCCGCTGCCCTTCAGGCAGCAGATTGTTGCTCTTGCGGCGACCGGCCTGTTGGGGGCCTGCGCGGCGGCACCTGCCCCGCAAGTCATCAACGACCCGAACGAGGCTGACAACCGCGAGATCCATGCCTTCAACCGCGCGATCGACTCCGCCATCCTGAAACCCCTGACGGCCGGCCAGACCGGCGAGCCGGGGCTGGTCGGGCAGGGCATCGGCAATTTCGCCAGCAATCTCGATCTGCCGGGTGCCGTGGTGAACAACCTGCTGCAACTCCGCATCGGACAGGCGGCAGAAAACACCCTGCGCTTCGGCGTCAATACGGTTCTGGGGATCGGCGGGCTGTTTGACCCCGCGACCGCTCTTGGCGTCGAGGGCCGGGACAGCGATTTCGGCGAAACGCTGCATGTGTGGGGAGCGCCCGAAGGCGCCTATGTCGAACTGCCCCTGCTCGGGCCGTCGACCGACCGCGACACCTTCGGCATGGTGGTGGACTACGCTCTCAACCCGCTGCGCTTCGTCATTCCAAAGCCCGAACGCTCTGTCGTGACGGCGGCAGGCATCGCCTCAACACTTGGTGATCGGGGCCGCTATTCCGAAACGGTCGATTCCATTCTATATGACAGTGCTGACAGCTATGCACAGGCGCGCCTGCTGTATCTGCAAAACCGCAGGTTCGAACTGGGCCAGACCAGCGGCGATGACGACTTTGAGGACCCCTACGAGGACCCCTATGCCGAATGATCCGCTGTTCCTGTCCCGCCGCGCCTTTGGTGCGGGCCTTGCCGCCGGCGCCGGTTTTCTGGCGCTCGCCCAACCGGTCCGCGCCCTGACCGTTGATCAGGCCCGCGCGCTGGTGGACAAGGCGATTGCCGAAGTGAACGCCACCATCAACTCGGGCAAATCGGAATCCGGCATGTATGGCGATTTCGAGCGCATATTCTCGCGCTATGCCGACGTGCCGGTGATCGCCCGCTCTGCCCTGGGTGTCCCCGCCAAGTCGGCGTCCAAGGCGCAGATGACTGCGTTCACCAAGGCCTATCAGGGCTACATCAGCCGCAAGTATGGCCGCCGCTTCCGCGAGTTCATCGGCGGAGAGATCGTGGTAACCGACGCCCGCCCGGTCAAAAGCTATTTCGAGGTAGCCTCGGTCGCGCGGCTCAAGGGCGAAAGCCCGTTCGACCTGCGCTGGCATGTGTCCGACAAATCCGGCAAGCAATTGTTCTTCAATATCATCATCGAAGGCGTCAACATGCTGGCCTCCGAGCGGACCGAGGTCGGGGCCTTGCTGGACAAACGGCGCGGCGATCTCGATGCACTGATCGAAGACCTCAAAACCGCCTGACCGCCGACCTGCGGCTTTCGCTCTGACAAAAGTATCCTGCGGGGGCGTGGGGGTGCAAAACCCCCACTCCCGCACGCCCCGCAGATCCTGCGCCCCAGAACCATCCCTGAACTTTCGCAGAAACATTGCGCTTTCTCAGTCCCTGATTCCCAGCAGGTCCCTCAGGATCGCCTCGACCGGGTCCTCGCGCCGCTGCTGCGGCTGCTCTGCCACTTCCGGATAGTATTCAACCACCGGCGGCGCGCGCCGGGCCGGCACGATCATCGGCAGGTCGCGCGGCGGCAGACCGTCATGCACCCGCACCATCACCTCGTGCCAGATCTCGGCCGGCAACCCGCCGCCCGTCACCCCGGTCAAGGGCGTGTTGTCGTCGTAGCCCATCCACACTCCGGCGACGTAATCGGCGGTAAAGCCGATGAACCAGGCATCGCGCGCGGCCTGCGTCGTGCCGGTCTTGCCGGCCGCGGGCCGCCCTTCCAGCCGCGCCCGGCCGCCGGTGCCGCCTTCCAGAACCTGCGTCATCATGTAGGTCAGAAGCTGCGCCGACTGTTCCGAGATCACCCGTTCGCCGATGCCGCCGCCCGCTCCGATCATCGGTTCGGTTTCGCCCTGCAGCCGCAGTTCGATCAGACCATAAGGCGTCACCGACGACCCGCCGTTGAGGATGCCCGCATAGGCCCCGGTCATTTCCAGCAAGGTCGATTCCGACGCGCCAAGCGCCAGCGCGGGCCCCGCGGCCAAATCGCTCTCGATGCCGAAATCCGAGGCCACCTGCCGCACGACATCCCGCCCCACCGCTTCCGACACCTTGACCGCCGGGATGTTGCGGCTTTCGGCCAATGCCGTGGTCAGGGTCACGACCCCCTTGAATTCCTTGTCGTAGTTTGATGGTGTCCACAGGCCAGACCCTGGAATGTCCAGCGTCAGCGGGCTGTCATCGACAAAATCCGACGGATCCCACCCCAGATCCAGCGCTGCGGCATAGACAAACGGCTTGAACGACGATCCGGTCTGTCGCAGGGCCTGCGTCGCGCGGTTGAACGACCCGGCCGCCGCAATGTTGCGCCCGCCGATCATCGCCCGCACCGCGCCGTCCGCGCCCATCACCACGATCGCCACCTGCGCCTTCGAGCCCGGCTTGACCTTGGTCTCGAACACGAAATCCAGCGCCTCCTCGGCGGCACGCTGCAATCCCTGATCGAGCGTCGTGTTGATGATCACATCCTCGGTCGTTTTCGATGTCAGAAACGCCGGCGTCGTTTCCATCACCCAGTCGGCAAAGGCCCCGCCCGAATTGCGCGCCGCCGCGGCCGACAGTTGGGCCGGGTTGGCCACCGCATCCGCCGCCTGGTCCGCCGTCAGATAGCCCTGCGCGCGCATCAGCCCGACGATGACCGCCGCCCGGTCCTGCGCGCGTTTAAGATTGTTGGTGGGGGCAAAGCGCGACGGCGCCTTCAGCAGCCCCGCCAGCATGGCGCCTTCCGCAGGCCCTACCTGATTGGCCGACTTGCCGAAATAGCGTTGCGCCGCCGCCTCGAATCCACGCGCGCCCGCACCCAGATAGGCGCGGTTGAAATAGATCGTCAGGATGTCTGACTTCGAATACTTCGCCTCCATCGCCATGGCATAGGGAATCTCTTTCAGCTTGCGCCACAACCCGCCCGACCGGCAGTCCTCTTCATAGGCAGCCTCGGACTCCCACGCGGATGGCACATAAGGCACCCCAAGGCACAAGAGTTTTGCGACCTGCTGGGTGATGGTCGAGCCGCCGTTCCCCTCCAGCGGACCACGCCCCTCGGACATGTTGATGCGCATGGCGCTGGCGATGCCGCGCGGGCTGATGCCGACATGGCGGTAGAACCGCTTGTCTTCGGTCGCGATGACCGCATTGTGCAGGTCTTTCGACACGGTATCGGCGGTGATCTGCCCGCCAAAGGTTTCGCCCCGCCAGGCAAACACCTCGCCCTCGCGGTCCAGCAGCGTGACAGACCCGCGTGCCCGGGCGTCCAGCAGGTCGGTGACGGCGGGAAGCTGGGCATAGAAGTAAAACACGATGCCGCCATAGATCATGGCCGACACCAGACCCAACCGCCATACGGTGCCCCACATCACCCGCCAAAGGCCGACCACCAACCGTGTCAGCAGATTGCCGCGTCGGCGTGGCGCGGTCTTGCGGGCTGAGGTCTTGCGGGGCGGCGTTGGCGGAGGCGTGCCCGCCCCATAGCGGCGATCCGCCACGATGCGCCCCCGCCCTTTTCCCGATGCTGCCATGCCTGCCCGTCCTGCGTGTTCGCTTTTGGCGATCATACCCTGCCTCAGCCGGAATGTGGAGAAGCCGCACCGTCGATTCGGAACCACAAACTGCACAAATTTACGGCTTTGCCAAAAATTTGCATAAAACTTAGGCGCGCAAGCGGGTTCCTGCCCGGTGACAGATGCCGAAAACTTGTGCGCCCGGTCAATCCCGCTCCTGATCTTGGCAAGGGCTGGCAATGGTCCGTTCATTGGAAAAGGGGTGCGACGTGAAACTCATCATAGCCGCCATCAAACCGTTCAAGCTGGAAGAGGTCCGCGAGGCGCTGACCACCATCGGCGTGCGAGGCATGATGGTCACCGAGATCAAGGGTTTCGGCGCGCAGTCGGGACATACCGAGATCTATCGCGGGGCAGAGTATGCCGTGAACTTCGTGCCGAAGATGCGGCTCGAGATCGTGGTGTCCGATGCTCTGGCCGACCAGGTGGTCGACACCATCGCCCGCACCGCCCGCACCGACAAGATCGGTGACGGCAAGATTTTCGTGCTGGACGTAAGCCATGCCGTGCGGGTGCGCACCGGCGAAATCAACGACGACGCGCTGTAACGGCTGCGGGAAGGGGAAGCCAAAATCATGAAAACAAACCTGAAACTCTCTGGCCTTTCGGCGCTTGGGGCGTCGATGTTTGCCGGGTTGCCTGTCTGGGCACAGACGGCCACCACCGAGACAACCGAAGCCGCGACAACCGCCGCGACCGACGTCGCCGCACTGGTGCCCTATGTCTACGAAAAGGTCGTGGACAAGGGGGATGTTGCCTGGATGTCGATCTCGACCGTCCTTGTGCTGATGATGATCGTTCCCGGCCTCGCGTTGTTCTATGGCGGCCTTGTGCGCACCAAGAACATGCTTTCGGTGCTGACGCAGGTGTTTGCGATCGTCGCCGTCGTCTGCCTGATCTGGGTGACCTATGGCTACTCGCTGGCCTTTTCTTACGGTGGGTCGATGGACCAGTATGTCGGCGGCCTGTCGAAGATGTTCCTCGCCGGTGTCGATGCCACAACGCTGGTGCCGACGTTCACCAACGGGGTCTGGCTGCCCGAGCTGACCTTCATCGCTTTCCAGATGACCTTTGCCTGCATCACGCCGGCCCTGATCGTCGGCGCCTTCGCCGAGCGGATCAAGTTCTCGTCGCTGATGGTGTTCGTCGTCCTCTGGGTGACCTTCATCTACTTCCCGATGGCCCACATGGTCTGGTGGTGGGGCGGTCCGGACTTCCTGGCCGAACAACAGACGCTGAAGCTGATCGCAGAGGCCGCCGGTGACACCGCCGCCGCCGAAGCCGCCGCTGCCAACCTGGCCGCGAACGGGTTGATCTGGAACATGGGCGCGCTGGACTTTGCCGGTGGCACGGTCGTTCACATCAACGCAGGTGTTGCCGGTCTGGTGGGCTGCCTCGTGCTGGGCAGGCGTGTTGGCTACGGCAAGGACCAGATGGCTCCGCACTCGCTGACCATGACCATGATCGGCGCGGCCTTGCTGTGGGTCGGATGGTTCGGCTTCAACGCCGGTTCCAACTTCGAGTCGAACTCGATCACCTCGCTGGCCATCCTCAACACCTTTGTCGCCACGGCGGCGGCTGGTGTGGCGTGGATGTTCGCCGAGTGGCTGCTGAAGGGCAAACCGTCGCTGCTCGGGCTTGTGTCGGGTGTGGTTACCGGTCTGGTTGCCGTCACCCCGGCTGCGGGCTTTGCCGGGCCGATGGGGTCGATCGTTCTTGGGCTGATCGCTGGCGTCGCCTGCTTCCTGTTCGTGGCCTATGCCAAGAACGCGCTGAAGATGGACGACAGCCTCGACGTGTTCGGCATCCACGGTCTGGCGGGCATCATCGGGGCGCTTGGCACCGGTATTCTGGTCAACCCGGCGCTTGGTGGGGCGGGTATTCCCGACTACACTTCGGTTCCCGGAACGCTGCAGGTGGGCGCCTATGACTTTGCCTTCATGTTCACGGCGCAGGCCAAGGCGGTGATGTTCACCATCCTGTTCTCGGGCATCGGGTCGTTCATCCTCTACAAGCTGGTCGATGTGGTGATGGGCCTGCGCGTCAAGGAAGACGTGGAGCGTGAAGGTCTTGACGTCGCCGAACACGGCGAGCGCGCATACAACATGTAAGGGTGCTGGCCGGGCCCTCCCCCCGGCCAAGCCCGGCGTCAGGTGGTCTCCCTCCCCCTGTCGCACACTGGAACGGCCCGCTGGTCCTCTCCCAGCGGGCCGTTTTCTGTTATTGGGGCCTTATGCTGCGGCAGATCGGGGGCGCTGACCTCGTCCAGCGCCGCCAGTGCATGTGCCGGCAACGTCAGGTCCAGCGCCGCGAAGGGCGCTGCCAGGTCCGACACGGACCTGACCCCCAACAGGGTAAATCTGACCCCGGGACGCCCGACCACCCGGGCCAGCGCAACCTGACCGCTGCGACGGGGCTAACACCGCCCAGCATCTACGCGGCGTTCGGCGACAAGAAGGGCCCGTTCCGCGCCGCCGTGCAGCGCTGTTGCGCCGGGCCGGTGACATCAGGGGCGATCATCGCCAGTGCCCCGACCGCCCGCGATGCCGCCCGCAACCTGATGCAGGCCGCCGCAATCGGCGATACCGGCGAAGATATGCCGCCGGGCTGCCTGCTTGCCACCGGGGCGCGCCGTTGTCTGGACGCGGCGGCCGACCTGCACTCCGAACTCGCCGCCATCCGCCATCAGATCGACTCCAGCCTTTGCGCCCGGATCAAGACTGAACAGCTGCCCGAAGCGCCGGTTCTGGCGGCGCATGTGATGGCCGTCATTCATCGCCTGTCGACGCTGGCCCGCGACGGTGCACCCCGGGGCGCGGCCGCTGTTGGTGGCCGACATGGCGATGCGAGGCTGGCCCGGAAGGGCTGACCCTAGATCACCTGCGCAACTGCCGCCGCCAACACCGGCACGGTCGCGGCATTCAGCCCTGCGATGTTGATGCGGCTGTCGCCGACCATGTAGATGCCATGCTCGTCCCGCAGCCGGACGACCTGTGCCTCGGTCAGGCCAAGGCGGCTGAACATGCCGCGATGGGTGCCGACAAAATCGAACCTGTCCGCGTTGGCGGCCCGGCGCAGCTCATCAGCCAGCGCCTGACGCAGGCCCAGCATCGAGTGCCGCACCCCTTCCAGTTCCGCCATCCAGTCGGCGCGAAGCGTTGCATCTTCGAGAATCATCGTCACCAGACGCGCGCCGTGGTCGGGCGGAAAGCTGAAGTTCTGCCGGTTCAGCCAGGCCAGATTGCCCTGCACCACGCCCCGGTCACCGCCAAGCGCGATCAGCACTCCGGTCCGCTCGCGGTAAATCCCGAAGTTCTTGGAACACGATGCCGCGATCAGCACCTCGGGGAACGCCTCTGCGATCATCCGCGTCGGGGCTGCATCGGCCTCGAGCCCGTCACCGAACCCCTGATAGGCAAGGTCGACCAGCGGGATCACCCCTTGCCCTGCCAGTTGATCGCACACCGTGCGCCACTGCGGCAGGCTGAGGTTGGCACCCGTCGGGTTGTGGCAGCAGCCATGCAGCAGCACCACATCCCCCGGCTTGGCCCGGGCCAGATCGTTCAGCAGTCCGGCGGCGTCCACCGCCCCGGTTTCCGCATCGAAATACCGGTATTCCGCCGTCGGCATCCCCAGATAGGACAGGATCGACAGATGGTTTGGCCAGGTCGGATTGCTCAGCCAGACCACCGCGTGCGGTGCCGACAGTCCGATCAATTCGAACGCCTGCCGGATCGCCCCGGTGCCGCCCGGCGTCGCCACCGCCGCCGCCGGCACATCGGACCCCAGGATCAGCCGGATCATTGCCGCAGAAAACGCCGGATCGCCGGCAAGCCCGGTATAGGTCTTGGTGACCTCGGTTTCCCACAGCTGCTTTTCCGCCGCCTTGACGGCCCGCATCACCGGGGTCAGGCCCGAGGCGTCCTTGTAGACGCCCACCCCAAGATCAATCTTGGTGTCGCGGGGATCATCCCGATACATCTGGATCAGCCGCAGAATCTGATCCTGCGCCTGCGGCTTCAATGCGTTTAACATCGCTTAGCCCTTCTCGACCGGCAGATCGTCATACATGCCCCATTCCGCCCATGACCCGTCATAAAGCGCGTGATTGCGATGACCGATCCGCTCCAGCGCCAGCGACAGCACCGCCGCCGTCACGCCCGACCCGCACGACGTGATCGCGGGTTTCTTCAGGTCCACCCCAGCCGCCTCGAACACCGCGCGCAGGGCTGCGGGGTCCAGCAGCGTGCCATCGGCGTTCTGCACCGCCGCATAGGGCACGTTGCGCGACCCCGGAATGTGCCCGGCGCGCAGGCCCGGGCGGGCGTCAGCCACCTCGCCGCGAAACCGCGGCCCGGACCGCGCGTCGATGATCTCGGCCTCGCCCAGTTTCGACGCATGCGCCACCTGCGTCACGTCGCGGACCAGCGCATTCTGCCGGCTGATCGTGATGTGGCGGTCGCGCAGCACCGGGGGCATGTCTTCGGTGTCGCGGCCCTCGGCCCGCCATTTCGGCAACCCGCCGTCCAGCACCGCCACATCGGTCTTGCCCATCAGACGAAACAGCCACCAGACCCGCGCCGCGCTGAACAGCCCCGACCCGTCATAGACCACCACCTGATGCCCGTCGCCCACGCCCATGGCCCGCATCCGGCTGATGAACTTTTCGGGCGGCGGCGCCATGTGCGGCAACGCGCTGCGCTGGTCGCTGATCTCGTCGATGTCAAAGAACCGCGCGCCCGGAATATGGGCGGCAGCATACTCGGCCCGGGCATCGCGCCCGGCGGCGGGCAGATACCATGACGCATCCAGCACCCGCAGGTCGGGGTCGCGAAGATGGGCGGCCAGCCAAGTGGTCGAGACCAGCGTTTTCGGGTCATCCATGGGCGATGGGGTCATCGGCGGCTCCTAGCGGCATCCGGTCGGGATAGACCGAGCCGGGGGCCACTGGCAAGACCGACGATGCCGGACCGCCCTTCGGCGCAACATTCTTTCGTGCCGGTCGGGCCGCTAGCCCTGATGACCCTGCTTCATGATGCGGGATTTCTGGCGGTCCCAGTCGCGCTTGGCCTCGGTCGCCCGCTTGTCGGCCAGCTTCTTGCCCTTGGCGACGCCCAGCTTGATCTTAACGATGCCCTTGTCATTGAAATACATCTTCATCGGCACGATGGTCATGCCTTCACGGCCCACCGCATTCCACAGCCGCGACAATTCCTTTTTCGACACCAGCAGCTTGCGCCGCCTGCGTTCCTCATGGCCCCAGGTCTTGGCCTGCAGATAGGGCGCGATATAGCCGTTGATCAGCCACAACTCGCCGCCCTCGACCGAGGCATAGCTTTCGGCAATGTTCGACCCGCCCTTGCGCAGCGATTTTACCTCGGAGCCAAGCAGCATGATACCGGCCTCAAGATCGCTCTCGATGGCGTAATCAAACCGGGCGCGCCGGTTTTCGGCGATGAGCTTGGAATTGGGATCGGATTTTTCCACCATGATGCGATGGAAATAGGCAAGCCGCCTGCCAGAGTCCAGATGGTGGGTCTCAATCGGGGCTTTCGTATTGCCCCGCTCCGCTGGCATCGACCCAGCCCGAGGTGAACCGCGTCGACGAATCGACACCCCCCGACGGTGCGCAGGACAGCACCAGACCTTCCCATTGGTCGATCGTGCCGAAGGGCAGGGTCCGCGACCGCGACCAGTGCAGTTCGCTCAAAGCGGTGACGTAGGCCCCGGTCGTCTGGGCAAAGCGCGAGCAAGACACGTTGCCGTCATTGCTGGCACCCGCGGCCTCAATCAGCGCGACCTTGCAGCAGCGGCACCAGACCTTCGACACCAGCGGCCGGCCGGCGTCCTTCCAGACCTCGAACCGGCTGATGTCGTTGACCCCGAACCCTGCGTCCGATACCGACGTCTCATGGCGAGCCGTTGCACGAGAACACCACAGTCGCCAACCGGCACAAAGGGGTGCCAAGCGCCACTTGCCTGACCCATCGCGCGATATGTTCGGCGTTGGTGTCTGCCGCGACATCCCACGTGTTCCTCATCTGCACAGGGACATGGTGGTTGTGCTTCAAATTCAGACCCATCGAGGGCTGTTCCAGATCCATCACTTTGCCAATCCGGTTCGATCACATTCCCGCAAACTTGTCGGGCCCGAACCGATTCGGTCAACTTGAAACTCGCCCCGGCCTGTCTCAGGCCGCCGCAACGGCCTCTGCCGACGTCAGCCAGGTCCGCGCCGCCTGCAGATTGAGCCGAGGAAAGAAATCTCCCACCGGCCGGCGGCCCGCCCCGGCTGCAATGCTGGGGCAATGCAGCAGGACGCCGGTATTGGCCCAGATCACCTCTTCGGTGGCGAACAGCGGGGTGATCACCGTCAACCGCCGGGTCAGTTTCCGGCGGATCACCCCCTGCCGACCGTCAAGCGCAAGCGCCGGAAACAGCGCGTAAAGGTCATCCGTCCCGCCGACCCGACCCGCGGTTTCCCGCGCCAGATGCTGACCGGGCAGCAGCAGCAAGTCCGAACACGCGCCATGGGTCCCTCCCGGCACCACCAGCACCGGCTGATCTGCCGCCGGATGCAGCGTGCGGCGGTCCAGAGCCAGAATCCTGACCAGCCCGCCGTCCAGGCTCTGCACCAGGTCGCCGATCCGCAGATCCTCGACCCCGGTCCAGCCCGCCGCCGTCTCGACCCGGGTTCCTGCCAGCAGCCCCGACAGCACCGGCGCCGCAATCTGGCTGGCCGGGGTGAAATTTGCGACGGAACGGGTGAAATCCTTCATGAACATGGTGGTATCCTCCGGGTTTGATGGTGTGGCGGCCGTGCTGGCCATGTGCCTAACAAGCACCCGAATTTTGCCGTTTTTTCGTCATATCTGGGGCGTGGCAAGGGCATTGTTTCGCCTGCCGCACAAAAGGGCCGCGCAACGGGGCAAGGTGGCCAAAACCCAGCGCCATTAGCGCGTCATTAAGCAACAATCTGGTGGTCAGTCAGCCGATTCGGCGGCGCTGGGTCAGGGTATAGACCCCGGCCGCCACGATCACCGCCGATCCCAGCAGCGTCATCAGGTCGGGGCGTTCCCCGAACACCGCGACACCCAGCCCCAGCGCGAACACCAGCCGGGTATAGCGGAACGGCGTCACGACCGAGACTTCGCCAGTGCGCATCGCCCCGGTCAACGCCGCATAGGCCGCAACGCCCAGCACCGTCACCGCCGCCAGCAGTCCCAGCCCGGCCGCATCCGGCCACACGGCACCGCCCGTCACCGCCCAGATCACGGCACCCGACAGCGTCAGCATGGCAAATCCGGCGACACCCAGCTGCGCATTGCTCAGGCTTTGCGGCGCGGCGCGGGTCGCCAGATCGCGCCCGGCAAAGCCGATCATGCCCGCCACGGCCAGCAGCGACAGCGCGTCGAACCCCTCAAATCCGGGCCGCAGGATCATCAGCACCCCGGCAAAGCCGATTGCAACCGCCAGCCACCGCCGCCATCCCACCCCCTCGCCGAACAGCACCGCCGCAGCCCCAACCACCAGCAGCGGAGTCGCCTGCAGAATGGCCGAGGCGACCGACAGCGGAGTCAGCGCGATTGCCAGCGCATAGAACAGCCGACCGCCGATCTCGAACCCCGACCGCACCGCCATGCCCCAGCCAAGCAGCGCCGCCGGAAAGGCAGGTTCGCCCCGCCGCCGGGCCATGACGGCAAAGCAGACCATGCCCTGAAGGCCAAAGATCACCAGCACCTGCCCCAGTGGCATCGCCCGCGCGGCCACCTTCAGCACCATGTCCTCCAGCGCAAACCCGCCCATCGCAGCCACCATCAACAGGCTGCCGCGCAGGTTTCCGGCGCTTCCCGAAAGCCTGGTCAGTTGATCAGCCCCGCATGTCGCATGGCAGAGGCGATGCGCGCCTTGGTCGGGTCGGTCAGCCCGACCAGCGGCAGGCGCACCGCGTCGTCACACAGGCCAAGCAGCGACAGCCCGTATTTCGCCCCCGCCAGCCCGGGTTCGATGAAAATCGCCTCGTGCAGCGGCATCAGCCGGTCCTGAAACTGCAACGCCGTCGCGTAGTCTCCGCGCAGCGTCGCCGCCTGAAACTCGGCGCACAGGCGTGGGGCAACATTGGCCGTGACCGAAATGCAGCCCGTGCCGCCATGCGCGTTGAAGCCGAGCGCGGTGGCATCCTCACCCGACAGCTGGATGAACTCGGGCCCGCAGGTGAGGCGCTGCTGGCTGACCCGCTCGATCTTGCCCGTCGCATCCTTGACCCCGATGATCCGGGGCAGTCTGGCCAATTGGCCCATGGTTTCGGGCGTCATGTCGACAACCGAGCGGCCAGGAATGTTGTAGATGATGATCGGCAGGCTGCAGCAATCATGCAGCGCCGTGTAATGCGCGATCAGCCCGGCCTGCGTGGGCTTGTTGTAATAGGGCGTCACCACCAGCGCGGCATCGGCCCCCACCCGTTCGGCATGGCGGATCAGGTCGATCCCCTCGACCGTGTTGTTCGACCCGGCCCCGGCAATCACCGGACTCCGGCCCGCCGCCACCTGCACCACCGCCTCGACCACGGCGCGATGTTCGTCATGGCTCAGCGTCGGGCTTTCGCCGGTGGTGCCAACCGGAACCAGACCCTGCGACCCTTCGGCAATATGCCAGTTCACCAGATGTTTGAGCGTGTCAAAATCCACCGAGCCGTTCTTGAACGGCGTCACCAGGGCAGGAATGGACCCTTGGATCATGACATGTCTCCCATCATCGGGCGCAGACTCGCGCCATTGCAAACCAGCGCCTTCCTAGACCCGTTGCGCCAATTGGACAAGCAGCGGCGGCAGCCCGCCCGTCCGGGCCCGGCTCACGCCATCTTGGGTTGTCGTCCGGGGCGGGCTGGGGCAGGTTCGGGGCATGTTCAGATATGCATCCGTGATCCTGCTGTTGTCGCTGTCGCCGCTTGCGGCCCAGGACGCCGCGGCGTTGAAACCCGTGCTGGCGGCGATTGCGGCAAGGGACTGGGCGACCGCCCAAGCCGCCGCCGACAGCCCGCTGGCCGCCGATCTGGTGCAGTGGCACTATCTTCGGGCCGGGGACGGCAAACTGGGCGAATACGAGGCGTTTCTGACCGGGCACCCCGACTGGCCCGGTCTGGCCCTGTTGCGCGAAAAGGGCGAGGCGGCGGTGGCACGCTCTGCCGACCCCGCCCGCGTCATCGCCTATTTCGGTGCGCTGAAGCCGCAGACGGCGACGGGATCGCTGGCGCTGATCACGGCGCTGTCGGCCAGCGGCCGCGCCGCCGAAGCCGAGGCCGAGGCGCTGCGGGCATGGACCGAACTGCAGTTTTCGCTGACCGCTCAGGCGCAGATCCTGGCCCTGCACGGCGCGGCCCTGTCGGTGGCCCACGAAGTGCGGCTGGACCGGCTGCTGTGGGCCGGTGACCGTGGGCAAGAGGTGCGGCACATGCTGCCCCTGGTGTCCAGGGGCTGGCAGGCGCTGGCCGAGGCGCGGCTGGCGCTGCGCGCCGACAAGGATGGGGTGACCGCCCTGATCAACGCGGTTCCGGCCGATCTGGCCGACGATCCCGGGCTGGCTTACGAACGCTTTGCCTGGCGGATGCGCAAGGACCTGTATCCCGATGCGGCGGTGATGATTCTCGACCGCAGCACCTCGGCACAATCGCTGGGCAACCCGCAGGCCTGGGCCCCGCGCCGCGCCAATCTGGCCCGCGCCACGCTGCGCGACGGCACTGCGCGCGACGCCTACGCCATTGCCGCCAACAACCACCTGACCGCCGGAGCGGACTATGCCGATCTGGAGTTTCTGGCGGGGTTCATCGCCCTGCGCAAACTGGGGGATGCCGACCGCGCGCTGACCCATTTCAACAATTTGAAATCCGCCGTGGTGACGCCCATTTCGGTGGCCCGCGCCCATTACTGGATCGGCCGCGCGCTCGAGGCCAAGGGGGCAATGGCCGACGCCACCGCCGCCTATCAGGCCGCCGCCCGCCACCAGACCGCCTATTACGGCCTGCTTGCGGCTGAAGAACTGGGCCTCAGCCTGGATGAAAGCCTGCTGTCCGACGCCCGCCCGCCGAGCTGGAAGGACGCGAGCTTTGCCACGTCGTCGGTGCTGCGCATTGCCCTGACGCTGGTGCAGGCGGGTGACCGCACGCAGGCCAAGCGGTTCTTTCTGCATCTGGCCGAAAGCCTTGATGCGACAGAGCTTGATCAGCTTGCAGACCTCGCCCTGCAACTGAATGAGCCCCACATCGCCGTGCTGATCGGCAAGGCGGCGGCCGAACGCGGCCTGATCCTGCCCCGCGCCTATTTTCCGACGCCAGACATGGTGCCGGACGACCTGCCGGTCAGCCGCGCGCTGGCGCTGGCCATCGCCCGCCGCGAAAGCGAATTCGACCCCGCCGCCCAAAGCAGCGCCGGGGCGCGCGGGCTGATGCAGGTGATGCCCGACACTGCCAAACTGGTGTCAAGGCAACTGGGTCTTGACTATGCCCTTGGCAACCTGACCGCCGACCCCGCCTACAACGTCACGCTGGGTGCAGCCTACCTGCGCAAGATGGCCGATGATTTCGGCCCCTCGGTCGCGCTGATCGCCTCGGGCTACAACGCGGGCCCCCGCCGCCCCGCCGCCTGGATCACCCAGTTCGGCGACCCCCGGTCGGCGGAGGTCGACATCGTCGACTGGGTCGAGATGATCCCGTTTGCCGAGACCCGGACCTATGTGATGCGGGTGGTCGAAGGCGTGGTGATCTACCGCGCAAAGCTGAAAGGCGCGGTCGGCCCTGTGCGGATCAGCGCCGAACTGCGGGGCTAGGGCGCGCGCAGCAGGGGCCAGGACCCCTGGCGAACGCCGGGGGACTTCACGTCCCCCGGACCCCCTGTGGGATACTTGGGAACAGAAGAAAGGGTCAGGGGGCGCTTTGGGATTTCAGCCATTGCCGCCACAGGGTGAACAAGCCTGCGCCGACCACGATCAGCGCGCCAAGGGCGACGTTCACCTGCAACACCTCGCCGAACAGCACGATCCCGAGCGCCGAGGCGAAGACCAGTTGCAGATAGGCAAAGGGCTGGACGGCGGATGCTTCGGCCACCTCATAGGACCGGATCAGCAGCCAGTGGCCCAGAACGGCGGTGCAGCACAGCACGGCCATCCAGCCCCAGTCGGGTGCGGTCATCGGTTCCCAGAACCAGACGCCGCCGATGGACATGGTGATGGCCCCCACCGTGCCGGTCCAGAAGAAGCTGACCGCCGCTGCGTCCTTTTGCGCCACATACCGCGTCAAAAGCCCGTAGAGCGCGAACAGGAATGCGGCGCAGAGCGGCACCAGCGCCCAGGGCGAGACCACCGCCAGACCGGGGCGCAGGATGATCAGCACCCCGATGAACCCGACCCCGATTGCCGTCCAGCGCCGCCAGCCCACCTTTTCTCGGAGAATGGGCCCCGACAGGGCCGCGACCAGCAGGGGATAGCAGGTAAAGACCGCGTGGCTTTCGATCAGCCCCAGTCTGGTGAAGGCCACCACCATCACGCAGACCTCGACCACCAGCAGCACCCCTCGCAGGGTTTGCAGCCACGGATAATGGCTGCCCACCGCCGCCCGCAGCCCGCCCGGTGCCCGCGCCGCCAGCGCCAACACGAACACCGCAAAGAACCAGAACCGGATCATCACGATCATCGGCACGTTGTATTGGCCCGCCAGATGCCGCGATATGCCATCCTGCACCGCGAACACGAAGGTCGTGGCGATCATCAGCCAGATGCCGAGCCGGGTGTTCTGCGCGGTGCTCATGCTGTTCCCTTCGGCCGTTCCTGCCACAGTGCGAACAGCCCGGCTCCGACCACGATCAGCGTCCCGATGACGACCGCAAGGGCCAGCGTCTCGGAAAACACCGCGACGCCGATCAGGCTGACGAAAACGATCTGCAGATAGGCATAGGGCTGCACCACCGAGGCCTCGACCGACTCGTAGCATTTCAGCAGCAGCCAGTGTGACAGCACCGAGAGCGACGCATAGATGCCGAGAAAGCCCCAGTCGGCGGCGGCCACCGGCTCCCACTGCGGCAGGCCGATCAGCGTCATCAGCCCGGCCCCGATGACGCCGGGCCAGAAGAAGGAAGGGAATGTCGGCTCGTCACGCGTGGTCAGGCGGGTCAGCACGGAATAGACGGCGAACATCACCGCCGAGGCCAGCGGCAGCAGGGCGGCGGGTGAAAACACCCCCATCCCGGGCCGCAGGATCACCACCACCCCGACCATGCCCGCCCCGATTGCCGCCCAGCGCTGCCAGCCGATCCTTTCGCCGAGGAAAGGCCCCGACAGGGCGGCGATCAGCAGCGGGCAGACGGCGAACACCGCGTGGCTTTCGATCAACCCGATCAGCGTATAGCCCCAGACGATGACGCAGACCTCGGTCACCAGCAGCACGGCGCGCGCGGCGTGGGCGCGCGGGCGGCGGGTGGCGATGGCGGCGCGGAACCCTTCGGGTCGCCGCAGGGCCAGCAGGGTGACGAACCCGGCGAACACCCAATAGCGCACCATCACCACCATCAGCGTGTTGTATTCCCCCGCCAGATGCCGCGAAAAGCCATCCTGACAGGCAAAGGTGAACACCGCCGCCACCATCAGCCAGATGCCCCGCACGCGATTTCGGCTCACGGTCTGGCTCCGGTGGTCATGTGCCGCTTTGTGCCGTGGCCGGTCTGGCGGGTGACGGTGAACCCGGCGGCGGACAGGGCCCGGCGCACATGGCCCGCTGCGGTGTAGGTGGCAAAGGTGCCTTTGGCCGCGGTGTGGGAGGCGACCTGTGCCATCAGGTCATCCGACCACATCTGCGGATTCTTTGCGGGCGAAAACCCGTCCAGATACCAGGCATCGGCGCGGCCCGGCCAGGCGGGCAGCGTATCGCGCGCGTCACCGATGACCACCTCGACCTGCAACGGTCCCAGGGTGAACTGCCGTGCACCCGTTGACCAGACATGCAGGAACACGTCTGCCACCGCCAGAGCCTCGGGGAAGGCGGCAAGCGCGCGCGAGATGTCTGGGGCGGTCATCGGCCAGGCCTCGAAACTGGTGTAACCGATCGGGCCGGGCTGGCCCCCGGCGGCGATCAGCGTCGCCAGCAGGTTCAGCCCGGTGCCGAACCCAAGCTCGGCAATCCGAAACCCCGGGCACAGCCGCGCCGGCAGCCCGTTGCCCGCCAGAAACACATGCCGCGTCTCGGCCAGCCCGCCGGTGATCGAGAAATAGGGGTCGTCGAACTGCCGCGACACCGGCACGATCCCGTCGCGCCAGTCCAGATCCGCGCCCGCCTGTTCGCCGCCCGTCATTTGCCGTAGACCCCTGATCGGGCGGACCATGAGCAAGGCGCAGAGCAATGACAAGAGCCGATCTGACCGTGCGGGGCGGTGGCATCTTTGGCCTTTCCATTGCCTATGCCGCAGTGCTGCAGGGGGCGCGGGTGCGGCTGATCGAAACCGTTCGGATCGGCGCGGGATCGTCGGGCGGGGTGGTGGGCGCGCTGTCGCCGCATGTGCCCGAGGCGTGGAACGCCAAGAAGGAATTCCAGCTGGACAGCCTGCTGATGGCGGCGGATTGGTGGGCGGGGGTGGAGGCGGCGTCTGGCCTGCCCAGCGGCTATGCCCGGCTTGGTCGTCTGCAGCCGCTGGGCGATGACCGGGCGGTGGCGGCGGCACAGGCGCGCGCCCTGACCGCGCAGACGCTGTGGCGCGGGCAGGCGATCTGGCAGGTGATTGCGGCCAGCGGCGACGCGTGGCAGCCCGCCAGCCCCACCGGCCTGCTGATCCACGACACGCTGTCGGCCCGGCTGCATCCGCGTCTTGCCGCACAGTCGCTTTTGGCCGCGATAACCGCGTTGGGCGGCAGCATCACCGATGACCCGACCCACCACGGACCGGTGATCTGGGCCACCGGCACGGCGGGTCTCGCCGATCTGACCGCCGATCTGGGCCGCCCCGCTGGCACCGGGATCAAGGGGCAGGCCGCCCTGCTGCGCCACGAAGCCCGCGATCAGCCGCACCTGTTCATCGACGGGCTGCACATCGTGCCGCATGCCGATGGCACCGTCGCCATCGGATCGACGTCCGAGAACCGTTGGAGCGACCCGACCAGCACCGACTCCCAACTGGAGAGGCTGATCGACACCGCCCGCGCCGTGCTGCCTGCACTGGCCAAAGCCCCGGTGATCGAGCGGTGGGCAGCCCTGCGGCCGCGCGCCCCATCCCGCGCGCCGCTGCTGGGGCCGTGGCCGGGGCGGCCGGGCCATTACATCGCCAATGGCGGCTTCAAGATCGGGTTCGGCATGGCACCGAAGATCGCCGAAGTCATGGCCGACCTGCTGCTGCGGGGCATCGACGCGATCCCCCCGGAGTTTCACACCGATGCGTTAGCCGAGGAAAAACCTGCCCGCCGGTGACAGGGTAAAGATTTCGCAGCCGTCGTCGGTCACGCCGACCGAATGTTCGAACTGCGCCGACAGCGACTTGTCGCGCGTGACGGCCGTCCAGTCATCGGCAAGGATCTTGGTCTCGGGGCGGCCCAGGTTGACCATCGGCTCGATGGTAAAGAACATGCCCGGCTCCAGCACCGCGCCGGTGCCCGCCCGCCCGTAATGCAGCACGTTGGGCGGCGCGTGGAACACCCGGCCCAGTCCGTGTCCGCAGAAATCGCGCACCACCGACATGCGGTTGGCCTCGACGAACACCTGAATCGCATGGCCGATATCGCCAAAGGTGCTGCCCGGCTTGACCGCCTCGATGCCCCGCATCAGCGCCTCGTGCGTCACCTCGATCAGCCGTGCCGACTTGCGTGGCGCGGTGCCCGCCACATACATCCGGCTGCTGTCGCCGAACCAGCCGTCCAGAATGATCGTGACGTCGATGTTCAGAATATCACCGTCCGCCAGCACCTTGGCCCCCGGAATGCCGTGGCAGACCACATGGTTGACCGAGATGCAGGACGCATGGCGATACCCCTTGTAGCCAATGGTCGCCGACACCGCGCCGTGGCGTTCGACCTCGGCCCCGATGAAGTCATCCAGCGCCGCCGTGGTGACGCCCGGCACCACCAGCGCCCCCACATCGTCCAGAATGGTCGCCGCCAGCCGCCCGGCATCGCGCATGCCCGCGAAATGCGCCGGCTCATAAAGCCGGATGCCATCGCGCGTGATGCGGCCTCGTGCGTCGTCCAAGTCTGGGCTCCTTCTGGATGCGACTCAAATAGTCGTTCTGCCGCCGCTTGGCCAGAGGGGCCGCACCCCCTATACCGGCGGCACTATCCCGGCGGCAATCAAGGAGAGCCAAATGCCCAACCCCACAGCCGCCATGCTGGTGATTGGCGACGAGATCCTGTCGGGCCGCACCCGCGACAGCAACATGCACCATCTGGCGGGGGCGCTGACGGCGCATGGCATCACGCTGGCCGAGGTGCGGGTGGTGGCGGATGACACGGGCGCGATCGTGGCGGCGGTCAATGCGCTGCGGACGGGTCATGACCATGTGTTCACCTCGGGCGGCATCGGCCCGACGCATGACGACATCACCGCCGACGCCATCGCGCAGGCCTTTGGCGTGGCGATCACCCACCGCGCCGATGCGATGGCGCTGATGACCGCGCATTACGAACGGTCGGGCCTGCCGTTCAACGAAGCGCGGCAGCGGATGGCGCGCATTCCCGATGGGGCCGTGCTGATCGACAACCCGGTATCCACAGCACCCGGATTTTCGCTGGGCAACGTGCATGTGATGGCGGGGGTGCCCAAGGTGTTCGAGGCGATGCTGGCGGGCATCCTGCCCAGCCTGACGGGCGGCGCGCCGTTGCAGAGCCTGTCGCTGCGGGTCTTGCGCGGTGAAGGCGATATCGCGGCCGGATTTGGCGCGCTGGCTTCCGAATATCCTGACCTGACGATGGGATCGTATCCGTTCTCCCAGACCGGCGTGTTCGGCACCAATCTGGTGATCCGGGGGCAGGATACGGCGCGGCTGGAACAGGCGATGGCGCGGCTGACCGCGTTGTTCGGATGACCCCCGCCGATCTGGCGCAGGTGATGGAGGCGACCTGGCCCCCGGCGCAATTCCAGCGGCTTGGCCCCTGGACAATCCGCAGTGGCCGGGGCGGCGGCAAGCGCGTGTCGGCGGCGACGGCCGAGGATGCCATCACCGCCGCCGATCTGCCGCTGGCAGAAGCGGCAATGCACGCCATGGATCAACCGCCGCTGTTCCTGATCCGCGAGGGCGACGCCGTTCTAGATGCCCTGCTTCAGGCCGCCGGATACCGGATCGTCGATCCGGTCACGGCCTACTCCGCCCCCCTGTCGGCCCTGCCGCCGCCCCCCGATGCCATGACGGTCTTTGCGCATTGGCCGCCGCTGGCCGTTGCCCGCGACCTGTGGGCGGATGCCGGGATCGGCCCCG
>Ga0105048_10002596_pt1 | contig 29372 bp, 29 predicted proteins | sample MAT05_FD_78382 | JGI IMG/M metagenome (GOLD analysis project Ga0105048, IMG submission 78382) | Freshwater microbial communities from Lake Fryxell liftoff mats and glacier meltwater in Antarctica - MAT-05 | ecosystem: Environmental > Aquatic > Freshwater > Ice > Liftoff microbial mat | place... | reverse complement strand
TTCCGCTGCGAGGCCGGAGGAGAGAGTGCCGCGGTCGACGACCTCGATTCGCTCGAGTCCCTGCCAGAACGCCGCTTCGCGCAACACCGGCACGAGCCGCGCCGCCGTCTCTGCGGGCGCCCCCGGCTCCGACCAGGCCGACTGCACCCGCAGCACATGGTTCTGGCGATCGCTCTTGAGGTCGATGCGCCCGACCAGAGCGTCGTCGAGCAGGATCGGCAGCGAGTAATAGCCGAAGGTGCGCCGGGCCGCGGGCGTGTAGATCTCAATGCGGTAATGGAAGCCGAACAGCCGCTCGGCGCGCGGGCGGTTCCAGACGACGGGATCGAACGGAGAGAGCATCGCGACCGTGTCGATCCGCCGCGGAGTGCGCACATCGCGGTGCAGCCACGCTGGCTGCTTCCAACCGCGCACGGCGACCCTCGCGACCACTCCGGCATCCTCGAGCTCGTGCAGCGCCGCGACCGACTCCGCCCGGCGGAGCCGGAAGTAGTCGGCGAGATCGGATGCCGTGCCGATGCCGTGCGCCGATGCCGCGTGGGCCAGGAGCTCGCGGTGGGCCTCCTCCCGCGGCACTGTGCGCTCAAGCACCTCATCGGTGAGGACCTGCTCCGGCAGCGCGTAGATGCGCTCGAACCGGGTGCGCCCCGCGCTCACGAGATCACCCCAGCGGAACATGGCCTCGAGCCCGGTCTTGACGTCGGACCAGCCCCACCACGGGCCCGATCTCTTGTTGAGGTCGTGCTCGACGGCGCTCGCCGGGAGCGGACCCTTCTCGGCCAGTTCCGCGCTGAGCCACCGGATCATGGGCCGGTTGGCGTGTGCCCAGTTCGCGGCATCCGCCTCGGCACGGTCTCGGAAGCGCTGCATGCGCCAGCGCATCAGCGGCCACGTGTCGACGGGGATGATGGCCGCTTCGTGTGCCCAATACTCGACATACGGGCCGCCGCGGGCGAAGGTGAGACGGTCGAGGGCAGCCTTGTCGTAGGCGCCCAGCCGGGCGAACAGGGGCAGGTAGTGGCTGCGCTCGAAGACATTCACCGAGTCGAGCTGCAGCAGCCCGAGCCGCCCGATCGCAAGGTTGAGTTGCCGGATGCCCGGTGCCGCCACGGTCTTCCGACCGAAGCCCTGCGCCGCGAGCGCGATCCTGCGCGCCTGCGCGGGAGAGATGTCGTCGGCCACCCACCGAGCCTAACCATCGCCGCCGATCCCCAAATCATCACGAACCATTGTCCAATCGTTAAGCAGGAGGGGTGCCACGCACCTGCCGAGCGTGAGTAGGCTCCGAAAAGGTCCCCGGCATCCCATCTGCCCGCAACACAGCGCGGGCGGCGCGCCGGGCCAACTCAGGAGGAAGTCGTGTTCAGAAAGAGAAACCTCGCAGGCTTGGCGGCAATCGCCGCGGTCGCCATCACGCTTTCCGGCTGTGCCGGAACCGATTCCGGCACCGACGGCACCGACGGCGGCGTCGACGCCGCCACCGCGACGAGCGCGGACGACTTCGGCGGACTCGACGCCCTCGTCGCAGCAGCCCAAGAGGAGGGCGAGCTCAACGTCATCGCGCTCCCCGAGAACTGGGCCAATTACGGACTGATCATCGCGGCGTTCGAGGAGAAGTACGGGATCACCGTGAATTCCGCCGACCCTGACGTCTCCAGCGCCGAGGAGATCACGGCCGCCAAGAACCTCGCCGGCCAAGACACCGCCCCCGACGTCTTCGACCTCGGCACCGCTGTCGCACTCGACAGCCTCGACTACTTCGCGCCCTACCAGGTCGCCAACTGGGCCGAGATCCCCGACGAGAACAAGGAGTCGACCGGCCTCTGGGTCAACGACTACACCGGCAGCATGTCGATCGGCTTCAACTCCAATGAGGTCGACGAGCCGACATCGCTCGACGACCTGCTCGATGCGGGCTACAAGGGCAAGGTCGCCATCAACGGCGATCCGACCCAGGCCGGCGCGGCCTTCGCGGCTGTCGGCCTCGCGGCAGCGCAGCGCGGCGGATCGCTCGACGACTTCCAGCCTGGCATTGACTTCTTCTCGGAGCTCAATGACGCAGGCAACTTCCTGCCGCTCGACCCCACTGAAGCGACGATCGCGTCGGGTGAGACCCCCGTCGTCTTCGACTGGAGCTACAACAACCTCGCCGTCGCCTCGACGGTTGATGGTTGGGAGGTCACGACCCTTCCCGGCGTCGCGTACACCAGCTATTACAACCAGGCCGTGAACGCCGACGCGCCCCACCCGGCCGCCGCGCGGCTGTGGCAGGAGTTCATCTTCAGCCCCGAGGCTCAGAACCTGTACCTCGCCGCTGGCGCCTACCCCGTGACGCTCGTCGCGATGATCGACGCGGGCACCGTCGATCAGGATGCCCTCGACGCCGTCGGCGAGCTGCCCGAGGATCTCGTCACGCCGACGACCGAGCAGAGTGAAGTGGCGGCGGCGCTGCTGGCCGAGAAGTGGGCCGCGGCCATTGGCTAATATCACCAGCCCCGGCGGCAACGCGGCATGACTGTCGCGAATGCGCCGGAACTCCTGAGCGGCGACGCCGAGGCCTCCGGGCCTCGGCGTCGCCTTTCGGGTGCCCGCCGCCGACGCGGTGTCACCAAGTACCTCGGTCTCGTTCCCTTCGCGCTGTATGTGCTGCTGTTCCTCGCCGTGCCCACGCTCATCGCGCTTGGCACCGGCTTCTTCGATGGTGATGGCGCGCTGACCCTCGACAACGTCAGTGCTCTCGCCGACCCGGTCATCCTCGCCACCTTCGCGAGCTCGTTCTGGGTGTCGGCTCTCACCGCGGTCGTCGGCTCGGTGCTCGGGGCGCTGGTCTGTTACGCGATGCTCGGCACGAAACCGGATGGCCCACTCCGTTCGTTCGTGAGCTCGGCCAGCAGCGTGCTGGCCCAGTTCGGCGGTGTCATGCTCGCCTTCGCGTTCATCGCGACGATCGGCATCCAGGGACTCGTGACAATCCTGCTCAAGGACACCCTCGGATTCGACATCTTCGCGAACGGTGTGTGGCTCTATCAGGTGCCGGGGCTGCTGCTGCCCTACATCTACTTTCAGGTGCCGCTCATGGTGATCACCTTCATGCCGGCACTCGAGGGGCTCAAGCCACAGTGGGCCGAGGCCGCGGCGACCCTGGGCGGCACCCGCTGGACCTATTGGACGCGCATCGCCGGGCCCGTGCTCGCGCCATCGTTCCTCGGCAGCCTCCTGCTGCTGTTCGCGAACGCCTTCTCGTCCTACGCGACGGCTGCAGCGCTCATCAGCCAGGGCGCGCAAATCGTGCCGCTGCAAATCCGTGCGGCGCTCATCAGCGAGACGGTTCTCGGCAGGTCCAACCTCGCCGGGGCCCTCGCCCTCGGCATGATCATCGTCATGGTGGTCGTTATGACCGCCTATTCGTTCCTGCAGGCGCGTACGGAGAGGTGGCAGCAGTGACCTCCAACGCGGTGCGGATCGGAGCGGAGCCGGGAAAGCTGGCCCGCCGCACGATCCTGACGGTCGTGGGAGTTGTCTTCGCGATCCCCATCATCTCGATGATGGAGTTCACTTTCCGCGACGGGCTCGGCGGCGGCTACACACTCGAGCACTGGGTGGCGCTGTTCGACCCCGAGCAAAATAGCAAGTACCGGCAACTGTTCCAGGCGGTACAGAACTCGTTCGTGCTGGCCGTCGTGACCGTCACGATCATCCTGTTCGTGCTGCTGCCCACGATGATCCTCGTGCAGCTCCAGTTTCCGAAGCTCCGTCGCGTGCTCGAGTTCATCTGCATCATCCCGATCACCGTGCCGGCGATCGTGCTCGTCGTCGGCCTCGCGCCGGTCTACGGCATCGTCGTCAGGGTGTTCGGGGGCTCAGTCTGGACCCTCGCGTTCGCCTACGGCATCACGGTGCTGCCCTATGCCTACCGCGCGATCCAGGCGAGCATTACCTCGGTCGACATGACCACGCTGTCCGAGGCGGCGCGATCGCTCGGAGCGGGCTGGCTCAACGTTCTCTGGCGCGTGCTGCTGCCGAACCTGCGCCGCGGCATCCTCGCGGCCTCGCTCATCTCGGTCGCTGTCGTGCTGGGGGAGTACACGATCGCCTCGCTTCTCAACCGCCAGAACTTGCAGACCGCGCTCGTGCAGGTGTCGAAGTCGGATCCCTACGCCGCGGTCATCTTCGCGCTGCTCGCGCTCGCCTTCGTCTTCCTCCTCCTTCTACTCATCGGTCGAGTCGGCTCGACCAGACCAGGCCGGAAAACCACATGAGCGACACCATCCAGCAAGCTCCGGGAGCAACAGTCGATTTCGTCGACGTCATCAAGGATTTCGCGGGCCAGCGGGCACTGAGCGGTGTGAACCTGTCGGTTGCGCCGGGGGAGTTCGTCGCCCTGCTCGGGCCCTCCGGATGCGGCAAGACGACGGCACTGCGGGCGCTGTCCGGCCTCGAGTTGGTTGACGGCGGCAGCATCCTCATCGACGGCGTCGACGTGGTCAACGTGCCCGTCAACAAGCGCGACATGGGAATGGTCTTTCAGTCCTATTCTCTCTTCCCGCACCTGACGACGATCGAGAACGTCGAATTCGGGCTCCGGATGCGCAAGGTTGCGGCGAGCGAGCGCCGCCGGCGGGCCTCGGAGACGCTCGAACTCGTCGGTCTGAGCCACCTCGAGGGGCGCTACGCACACCAGCTCTCCGGTGGCCAGCAACAGCGCGTCGCCCTCGCCCGCGCGCTCGTCACCCGCCCGCGGGTGCTGCTGCTCGACGAGCCGCTATCCGCCCTCGACGCCAAGGTGCGAGTGCAGCTGCGCGATGAGATCAGACGCATCCAGACCGACCTCGGAATCACGACTCTGTTCGTGACGCACGACCAGGAGGAGGCCCTCGCCGTCGCCGACCGTGTCGCGGTCATGCGCGACGGCAATATTGAACAGATCGGAACGCCGGAGGAGCTCTACATGTCTCCGGCGAACCCCTTCGTCGCCGACTTCGTCGGATTGAGTAACCATGTGAACGCCGAGCACGTCGGCGGCACCGTGACGGTGCTCGGAACCCGGCTTCCCCTTCTGGGGGAGCGCCAGCCCGACGGTCCGGTGACGGCGCTCATCCGCCCGGAGGACGTCGAGTTCGCGGTCGAGGGCATTCCGGCGACCGTGGTCGCGTCGAGCTTTCTCGGTTCGCTCCGGCGAACGCAGGTGCGGGTGGCCGACGGCCTCATCCTGTCGATCCAGCATGAGGTGGGGGAGCATCCCGCGCCGGGGGACCCTGTACACATCATGCTGAGAGGCCGGCCGGTCTCGGCGAGTCCACGCGTTTAGAATGACCGAGTGATATTCGGCAAGCGGAGGGCGGATGCGGTGATGCGCGCGCGCGGATCCGTCGGCGCCTCAGACCGCCGGCTGAGGGTCGACGAGGCGGTTCCGCTCGGTGTTCACATTGCCGGGGCGTGGGCCTGGCGCCTGCTCGTGATCGCGGGCGTTGTCGCGATCTTCGTTTTCCTGGTGGTGCAGCTGCGCCTGATCGTCATCCCGCTCATGGTCGCCGTACTGCTCGCGGCGCTCCTCGTCCCCTTCGTGACGTTTCTGCAGCGGCACCGCTGGCCTAAATGGCTGGCCATCACCGTCGCCGAAGTGGGAATTCTCGCGATCGTCTCGGCCCTGGTCTACCTGGTTGTCGTGCAGGTCAGGGACGGCTTCCCGGCTCTTCAGGAGCGCACCGTTGAGGCCATTGACACCTTCCGCGAATTCCTCCTCAATTCTCCGTTGCAGCTCACCGACTCGCAGATTGGCGACTACCTCGGACAGGCCGTGCAGTCGATCCAAGACAACAGTGGCGTCTTCGTGACGGGGGCGCTCTCGGTCGGGTCCACGGCGGGGCACGTGCTGATCGGCATCGTGCTTGTCCTGTTCGCGAACCTCATCCTGCTGATCGACGGCGCGGGAATCTGGGGCTGGGTGGTCAGGCTCTTCCCACGCAACTCCCGCGCGGCGGTCAACGGCTCCGGAATCGCCGGCTGGACCACCCTCACCCGGTTCGTCCGCGTGCAAGTCTTCGTCGCCGCGGTGGATGCCGTCGGAATCGGCGGCATCGCACTCATCCTGCAGCTGCCGCTCGCGATTCCGATCGCCGTCGCAGTCTTCCTCGGCTCGTTCATCCCCATCGTCGGCGCGGTGCTCACGGGAACCGTCGCCGTCTTCATCGCACTCGTCTACCAGGGCCCGGTCATCGCGCTCATCATGCTCGCGGGCGTGCTGCTCGTGCAGCAGATCGAGGGCCACGTGCTGCAGCCGCTCGTGATGGGGGCAGTCGTCAAGGTGCACCCACTCGCAGTCGTGCTCGCCGTGGGGGCCGGCGGCTTCCTTGCCGGAATCCCCGGGGCGCTCTTCGCGGTGCCCATCGTCGCGACCGTGAACACGATGGCGGCGTATATGGCGAGCGGAGCGTGGAGAGAAACCCCGTACCCTGATCCGAATGCGAAGGATGTCACGCGGAATGCCTGAGAAAACCCTGGCCGGCCCCACCCTGGCCGAGATCGAGGCAGCGCGCGAGCGTGTCTCACGTGTCGCCGAGGTCACCCCGATGGAGAGCTCGCGCTACCTCTCCGAGCTGCTGGGCTCGCCGGTCTACCTCAAGTGCGAGAACCTGCAGCGCACCGGCTCCTATAAAATTCGCGGGGCCTACAATCGCTTGGCCCAGTTGAGCGCAGACGAGCGCGCGCGCGGCGTCGTCGCGGCATCCGCAGGCAACCACGCTCAGGGAGTCGCCTTCGCCGCCCGCGAGCTCGGCATTGCTGCGACGATCTTCATGCCCGTCGGCGTCGCTCTGCCCAAGCTGCAGGCAACCAGGAGCTATGGAGCCGACGTGATCCTCCGCGGGCACACGGTCGACGAGCCGCTGCGGGCCGCGGCGGAGTTCGCCGAGAGCACCGGGGCGGTGCTGATCCCGCCGTTCGACCACCCGGATGTCGTCGCCGGGCAGGGCACCCTCGGACTTGAGATGCTCGAGCAGGTCGCCGACATCGACACCGTCATCATGCCGATCGGCGGCGGCGGGCTTATCTCCGGCGTCGCGAGTGCCCTGAAGCAGGCCGCTGCGCGGGACGGCCGCACGATGCGCATCATCGGGGTGCAGGCGACGAACGCCGCAGCGTACCCGGTGTCGCTCGCCGCAGGCGAGCCGACCGAGATCACCATGCTGCCCACGATCGCCGACGGGATCGCGGTAAGCAAGCCGGGGGTGCTGAACTTCGACATCATCAAGGACGCCGTCGACGAGGTTGTCACTGTCACCGACGACGACATTGCGCGGGCTCTGCTCGTGCTGCTCGAGCGCGCCAAGCTCGTCGTCGAACCGGCCGGCGCCGCGGCGGTCGCCGCGATCCTCACCGGTCAGGTGAAGGACCTCGGTCGCACGGTCGTGATCCTGAGCGGCGGCAACATCGATCCGCTCGTGATGGAGCGCATCATCTCCCGCGGCCTCGCCGCTTCCGAGCGCTACCTCAAGCTCAAGCTTCTGCTGCCCGACCGCCCCGGCCAGCTCGCGCGCGTCGCCGAACTGATCTCCGAGGCAAATGCGAACGTGGTCGAGGTGCTGCACACGCGGCATGGCCGCAACGCGCTCATTAGCGAGGTCGAGCTCGAACTCAGCGTGGAGACGCGCGGGCCAGAGCATGTGCGCGGTGTCATCGAGCTCTTGCGCGAAGCGGGTTACGACCCGACGGTCGGCTACTGACCGCCGGCTCGGCCGGCTATCGACCTACGGTTCGTAGGGCTCGACCTTCGAAATGACGACAGTGATGTCCTTGCCGTTTGGGGCTGTGTAGAGCACGGTGTCGCCGATCTTGTGGCCGAGAATCGCGGCGCCGAGCGGGCTTGCCTCGGAGTAGACGTCGAGTTCACTGCCGGCGTCGACGATCTCGCGGCTGCCGAGCAGGAACTCACTCGGGTCGCCCTGGATCGTGGCTGTCACGACGGTGCCGGACGCGACAACGCCATTGCTCTGGGGCGCGTCACCGACCTTCGCGTGCCGCAGGAGTTCGGTGAGCACCCGGATGCGCGCCTCGATCTTGCCCTGTTCCTCCTTGGCGGCGTGGTAGCCGCCGTTCTCCTTGAGGTCGCCCTCGCCGCGCGCCTGCTCGATTTTCTTCGCGATGTCGGTGCGACCGTGACCGCTCAAGTGCTCGAGCTCGGCGCTGCGCCGGTCGAAGGCTTCCTGGGTCAGCCAGGTCTCGCTTGTTTCAGTGGACATGGGGATACTCCTCGGGAGTGGTCGTGCGCCCTGCAGAAGTGGGGCGCGTCAGCACCAAACAAAGAAGACCGGCGTTACGGCCGGTCTTCTTGCTAGTCCGGGAAGTTTACGTGAGCCAGCAGCGGTAGATCAAGCCCGTGACTGCCAGCTCGGTGGTATTGACAACGCTCGTGATAGACCTCACCCTGATGTCGGATTCCGGCACGTCGACGATCTTCCAGCCGACGATCCCGTGCGCCTGGTTCTGTGCCTGGAGCGCGCAACTGGCGGAGCTCCCCGGGGGGAGCGCGGCCCGAAACGTGATGCTGACCGATCGGTCGTCGATAACCTTGTGGGCGGTATCGACCGCGTCGACCGAGGTGGTCGTGCCATCCAGGCCACCCCAGACGACCCACGCGGTGAAGACGGCCACGAACGCGGCCGCTGCGGCCCACGCCCCCCGCCGGCGCCAACGCGTGCGGCCGGGCGTGCGCCCGTATCGTTCGTCGATCTCCGCCGTGGTGATGGGGGCGGGGGCGGAGCTGGACAAAAGGTGATCCTCTCGCAGAAAAGCCCTCGCGGTGACGATTAGGCTTGCCTCTAGGCTAAGTGCTTTTACCTAGGAGTTTCGTGACACGGCGTTTGCTTGCGGTCCATGCCCATCCCGACGACGAATCGAGCAAGGGCGCGGCGACCTATGCGCACTACTCGAGCATCGGCGTCGACGTCATGGTCGTCAGTTGCACCGGCGGTGAGCGCGGTGACATTCAGAATGAGGCGCTTTCTACGCGGGCCATGGCTGATCGCGACATGGGCGGTCTGCGCCGGTTCGAGATGGCCCACGCTCAGAAGGTCATCGGCTGCCAGCACCGCTGGCTGGGCTACCACGACTCTGGACTGCCCGAGGAGGGTGAGACGGTGCCCGCGAACTCCTTCGCGGTCATCCCGCTCGAGTTCTCGGCCGCACCCCTCGTGAGAATCATCCGCGAGTTCCGACCTCAGGTCGTTCACACCTACGACGAAAGCGGCGGATACCCGCATCCGGATCACATCCGCACCCACGAGCTCACGGTCTACGCGATCGAAGCCGCAGCGGACCCGGCCCGCTACCCGGAGGCGGGCGAGCCCTGGACCGTATCGAAGACCTACTACGACCGCATTTTCAACGCCGCCCGGCTGAACGCTGTCTACGACCGGATGCTGGAGACCGAGCCCGGCTCGGAGCGAACGACCCAGATGGCCGAGTTGAAGGAGTGGATGGGCGCGCGCCCGGCGACGGCGACGACCCACATCGATTGCGGCGAGTTCTTCGACACGCGCGACGACGCGCTGCGCGCACACGCGAGCCAGGTGCCGCCGGACAGTCGGTTCTTCTTCTGGCCCAACGAGCTCCAGCGGGAGGTGTGGCCGTTCGAGGACTACGAGCTCGCCCGCTCGCTGGTTGAGACCACCCTCCCGGAGAGCGATCTGTTCGCCGGAATCACCGAGACCGAAGAGGCACCCGCATGACCGTAACGGCTGGGCTACTGCTGCTCCAGACACTTGCCGAGCGCGAGGAGTTCGACCCGAACACTGTCACGCCGGGAGTCATCGGCTTCTTGGCGACCTTCGGCCTCGCCCTGATCGTCGTGCTGCTCGCTTTCGACATGGTCCGCCGGGTGCGGCGCACGCGGTACCGCGCAGAAATCGGGGAGCAGCTTGACGCCGAGGAGGCCGAGGCGCGCGCGATCGCGCGCGCGTCGGCGGATGGTGGGACAGACCAGCCCGCCGACAGCACCAGCACCGACGAACCCGATCTGAACGACCGCCGCTGACTCCCATCATTCAGGAGTGGTCGGAGAGCCGACGGCGAGCAATGAGCGCATTCTGTGTCGGATGCCGCGTCGCACAGCATCCGGCCCGTCAAGGCACCGGTTTTCCGCGGTTTCAGTTGTGCCGATCGAGTGCTCGGGGTCCAGGGTCAGGTCACTCCTGAATGATGACGGGTGATGTCGGCTGTCGATCCTGAATGATGAAAGAGAGGGGTCCCGGCTCAGCCGAAGATGGGCGGGTCCGTCGCGACGAGGAAGATGCCCGTCCAGTGACACAGGAACGCGGCGAGAGTCAGCGTGTGGAAGATCTCGTGGAAGCCGAACTTGCCCGGGAACGGGTTCGGCCGCTTGAGGCCGTAGATGACCGCGCCGACGGTGTAGCAGAGCCCGCCGACGAGGATCAGCGTCATCATGGCGGCGTTCGCCTCGAAGAAGTCGACGATGAACACGAGCGCGGCATAGCCCAGAAGTAGGTACAGCGGCACGTAGAGCCAGCGCGGTGCGCCGATCCAGAAGACCCGGAACAGGATGCCGAGACCGGCCCCGCTCCAGACGAGCCACAGCAGCAGTGTCGACTTCTCCGGCGGAAGCGCGAGCACCGTGATGGGAGTGTACGAGCCGGCGATGAGCAGGAAGATGTTCGCGTGGTCCATGCGCTTGAGCACGCGCCTGGTCGTGTCGCTCCAGTCGAACCGGTGGTACAGGGCGGAGACACCGAAGAGCAACATCGACGACGCCACGAACACCGATGAGCTGACCTTCGCTGCGGTGCCCTCGGCGAGGGTGATGAGCACAATGCCGAGCACAATAGCGATCGGGAAGGTGCCGGCATGTATCCAGCCCCGCCAGGTCGGCTTGCGGTCGGCGATGTCGATCGCGTCGTCGAGCAGTGGAAGGTTCGGAAGGTCAGCGCCCGGTTCGTTCTCAACGCTGACGTCGTCTGTTGGCCCCGTCATGGGGCAAGTGTAGATTGCCCCGGATGCGCGCAGAGCCGGTCGTGGCCCTGGTCGAGCAGCAATCCGGCGCCGGTGGGCTAGCGTAGTGACGTGCGTAATCGGGAAGTACCTCTCGGGCGCGGCATCCTCTACGGCCTGTACCAGAGCCGGATTCGCCGCTGGCTCGGCAGCCAGCAGCTGCCCCGGCACATCGCGATGATCATCGACGGCAACCGGCGCTGGGCGAAGCAGCGCTACCTCGAGACCGCGGCGCACGGCCACCGGGCCGGCGCCGAGAAGATGCGCGAGTTCCTCATCTGGTGCGACGATCTCAAAATCGAGGTCGCCACCCTCTACCTGCTCTCGACCGACAACCTCACCGGCCGGGGGCCGGAGGAGCTCGCGGAGCTGTTCCAGATCATCGGCGACCTCGCCGACGACCTCTCCCACTACCGTCACTGGCGGGTGCAGCACGTCGGCTCCGACGAGGGACTGCCCGAGCACCTCATCGCGACGCTCAAGAGCGCGGAGGAACGCACCAAGTCCAATACGGGGCTGCACATCAACCTCGCCGTCGGGTACGGGGGGCGCGCCGAGATCGCCGAGGCGATGCGCAGCATCGTCCGCACGCATGAGAGCCAGGGTGGTGCGCTCGAGACCCTCGCCGAGATCCTCACCCCCGAGTTGATCGCGGAGCACCTGTACACCGGAGGCCAGCCCGATCCCGACCTCGTGATCCGCACGTCGGGCGAGCAGCGCCTCAGTGACTTCATGCTCTGGCAGAGCGCCCATAGCGAGTTCTATTTCGTGGAGGCGCTCGGCCCCGACCTGCGCGAGGTCGACTTCCTGCGTGCCGTGCGCGACTACGCGAGGCGGCACCGCCGCTTCGGCAGCTGAGCCCGCAGTGAGCATCGACGACTTCGTTGCCGGATTCGGCGAGGAGCCCGGATACCTTGACTTTGCCCGTGTCGGGCCGCTCGGCCGGGCTGTGCTGGAGGAGCAGCGCGGCCTGGGCGAACAGCTCGGACGGGCGCGGTTCGGCAGCCTGGACAGCCTCGAACGGCAGGATGCGCGCGTGCGCGAGGTGGTCGCCGGGCTGCTGCGCTTCCGGCCAGACCAGGTCGTCTTCCAGCCGAACACGAGCTCGGGCCTCATGCACGCGATGTTCGGCATCACGGGAGGCATCGCGATGTCGCCCGCCGAGTATCCGAGCCTGACTTTCGCCGCGGCGCGGGCTGCCGAGACGCTCGGCGTGCTGAAGCCGACCTGGCTCGCCACCGAGTACGGCAAGGTGACCCCGGGCATGATCCGCGACCAGCTCACGCCGGCCGTCGCCGCCGTCGCCGTGAGCCTCGTCGACTTTCGCACTGGTTATCTCGCCGACCTCGACGGCATCCGTCAGGTCATCGGTGACCGGCTGCTCATCGTCGACGCCGTGCAGGCCTTCGGGATCGTGGATGCTCCGTGGGAGGTCGCTGACGTCATTGTCTCGGGTGGCCAGAAGTGGGTGCGTGCCGGCTGGGGCACCGGCTTCCTGGCCCTCAGCGACCGCGCCGCGGAGCGCCTGACGCCGGTTTTCTCGGGCGTCTCCGGGGCCATCGCGAGTAGCGACGAGCTGCCTCTCGACGGGATACTTCCGCCGCTCGCCGGCGCGGCGGCCTTCAGCGTGAGCGACCCGAGCCCCGTCGCGCAGGCGATGTTAGCTACTGCACTCGAGGACATCGAGCAGGTCGGAGTCGAGGTCATCCACGAGAACATCGCCCAGAAGGTGTCGACGATGATCGAACTCGCCGACGAGTTCGGCATCCCGATCGCGTCCTCTCGGGAGCCAAGCGAGCGTGCCGGAATCGTCATCCTTGACCCGCCCGCTGATCGGCTCACGACCCTCACCGCTTCGCTCTACAACCACGGGGTTTCGGCGACGACTCGGGGTGGCCGGGTGCGCCTGAGCGCGCACGTCACGACGAGCGACGAGACGTTCGAGATGCTCCGGGCTGCGTTCATCAGCCACCGCGCCTCGGCCACGTAGCCTGCCCGTCGCGCGGTGTTCACGCGGGCGTAACCTTGCGGTGGCGTGTCGCCGGGGTTGTTATTGGCGGCGTGAAGTAGTTTCATAATCATCAGGTATGGCGCCTGATCGAGACGGCCACGAAAGTTCGTTTCGCAACACAAAATGGCCGTCTGTGCGACAGTATCCGAGTGCCAGCCACTCGGGAATGGAGTGCAAGTGCCCACGGTAAAACGCCCGAACCAGAAGACCGGCCAGGAATCCGCCACAAAAAAGACCAGTACCGCCGAACGGACGTATGTACTCGATACGTCCGTTTTGTTGTCTGATCCCAAGGCTGTGTTCCGGTTTGCGGAACACGCCGTCGTGCTGCCGGTCATTGTGATCTCGGAACTCGAGTCCAAGCGCAACGATCCTGAGATCGGGTATTTCGCAAGGCAGGCGCTGCGCAACCTCGATGAGCTGCGCATCCAGCATGAGCGGCTCGACTTTCCGATCGCCGTCGGGGAAGACGGCGGATCGCTCCGGGTCGAGCTGAACCATTCGAACATGTCGGTGCTGCCGTCGGGGCTGCAGCTCGGCGACAACGACTCGCGCATCCTCGCCGTCGCCCTGAACCTCGCCAACGACGGCTTCGCTGTCACCGTCGTGTCGAAGGACCTGCCGCTGCGGGTCAAGGCCGCATCGATCGGCCTTGCGGCGGAGGAGTACCGTGCGGAGCTCGCCGTCGACTCGGGCTGGGTGGGAACCGACGAGATCACGCTCGGCTCCGAGCAGCTTGCCCGCCTGTACGAGGAGGAGAAGCTGTCGACGCGGGTTGTCGCCGACCTGCCAATCAACACCGGCCTCGTCATCCACTCCGACCGCGGTTCGGCCCTGGGCCGCGTTACCGCCCGCGGCGAGTTGCGGCTCGTGCGTGGCGACCGCGACGTGTTCGGGCTGCACGGACGCTCCGCCGAGCAGCGGCTCGCGATCGACATGCTGCTCGACCCCGAGATCGGGATCGTGTCGCTCGGCGGTCGGGCGGGCACGGGCAAGTCGGCCCTCGCCCTGTGCGCGGGCCTTGAGGCCGTGCTCGAGAAGCAGCAGCACCGCAAGATCATGGTCTTCCGGCCGCTGTACGCCGTCGGCGGGCAGGAGCTCGGGTTCCTTCCGGGTGACGCTTCCGAGAAGATGAATCCGTGGGCGCAGGCCGTCTTCGACACCCTCGGCTCGGTCGTCTCGCCGAATGTGCTCGAGGAGGTCATCGCGCGCGGGTTGCTCGAGGTGCTGCCGCTCACGCACATCCGGGGCCGGTCCCTGCATGACGCCTTCGTGATCGTCGACGAGGCCCAGTCACTCGAGCGCAACGTGCTGCTCACTGTGCTCAGTCGTATCGGGCAGAACTCCCGCGTGGTGCTCACCCACGACGTCGCCCAGCGCGACAACCTGCGGGTCGGGCGCCACGACGGGGTCGCCTCGGTGATCGAGACACTCAAAGGTCATGCGCTGTTCGGGCATATCACGCTCATGCGTTCCGAGCGTTCGGCGATCGCGGCACTGGTGACCGAGATGCTCGAATCGAACGAATTGGCGTGACAGGGAGCGTGCGGTCGCTGGCCCGTGGAGGGACGACATAGGGTCGAGAGGTGAACACTTTCCTGATTTCCGTTGTCGGGGTTCTGGGACTGTTCTTCCTCTGGGGACTCGTTTCTCCGCGGAGCCAGTGGCACATGCTCGTCGGGTGGACGAGAACCGATCCGAGAACCACGGAGCCCGGTTCGGCGGCCTACGCGACGAGCCGCTTCGTGTCGCTGCTCGGGCTCCTGACGGTTCTGGCCGTCGCCGTGAGCTGGGCGGTCGGGGCCATCTCGTTCGATGAGGAGGAGTCGATTCGGCAGCCCACGGCGGCCGAGAGGGCGTGGGGCTCCCCGCGCCCCTACGTCGTCGACCGGGTGTTCACTCCGCTGGCCGCACCGCCCGAGGGCCTCGTCGAGCAGCAGCTCACCGGTTATCAGAGGGTGACCGGCTACGAGCTGAGCCCCAGCTACCTCTTCGCCGCAGGCAAAATCCGCGCCGCCGGGCTCGCGACCCAGCCCGGGTTCCTCGGAGTCGTCCCGCTGCCGGGCACCGTAGCACTCGGTATGGCCGATCTCGTCGTGCACGTGCGCGGCGACAACCGCTGCATTCCCCAGCAGGTGGTCGTAACCCCCGTCGATGGTGCCGTGCAGGTCGGGGTGTTCTTCGGCCAGCCCAATCCCGCGGATGGCTCCAATGCCGAGAACCTCGGGCAATGCGATCCCGCGCCGGCGGCATCCGACACGCGCGGGTTTCTGATCCCCATCGACCTTGTCGAGCCGCTCGGCGACCGGGTCGTAGAGTCCCTCGTGGGCGAGCCGCTTGCGCTGATACCGCTGCCTGTGCGGTAGCCGACTCGACCCCGCAGCCTCGCCGGCCGGGGGCCGCGGCGGGCGCTGCCGCGGCGCGCGCTGCCGTGGCGCCGTCAGGGGCGGAGCCCCGGGATTACTTCGCTGCGGGGGGCCGCGTCATTGAGAGCACGTCGAGTGCGGCGTCCAGCTGCTCGAGAGTGACCTCGCCGCGGTCGACGAATCCGAGGTCGATGACCGACTCGCGCACCGTGATGCTCTTCGCGACGGCGTTCTTCGCGACCTTCGCGGCGGCCTCGTAGCCGATCACCCGGTTCAGCGGGGTGACGATCGCGGGGGAGGACTCGGCCAGGGCGCGGGCGCGGTCGAGATCCGCCTCGAGCCCGTCGACGGTCTTGTCAGCGAGGGCGCGGGTCGAGTTCGACAGCAGCCGGATCGACTCGAGCAGCGAGGTGCCCATCACGGGGATCGCGACGTTCAGCTCGAATGATCCGGATGCGCCGGCCCAGGCGATGGTCGCGTCGTTGCCGATCACCCGTGCGGCGACCATGAGCACAGCCTCGGGGATGACCGGATTGACCTTGCCGGGCATGATCGAGGAGCCGGGCTGCAGGTCGGGGATGTGCAGCTCGCCGAGGCCGGCGTTGGGGCCGGAGCCCATCCAACGCAGGTCGTTGCAGATCTTGGTGAGGCTCACGGCGATGACGCGAAGCGCGCCGGATGCCTCGACGAGGCCGTCGCGGGCCCCCTGCGCCTCGAAGTGGTCGAGTGCCTCGGTGATCGGCAGTCCGGAGTCCTCGGCGAGTGCGGCGATGACGCGCTGGGAGAACCCGGCCGGGGTGTTGATTCCGGTGCCGACGGCGGTTCCGCCGAGCGGGACCTCGGCAACGCGCCCGATCGTCGCGGTGACCCGCTCGATACCGAGGCGAATCTGCCGGGCGTAGCCGGCGAACTCCTGGCCGAGGGTGACAGGGGTGGCGTCCATGAGGTGGGTGCGGCCGGCCTTGACGGCGGTCTTCCACAGCTCGGCCTTGGTCTCGAGGGAGTCGGCGAGGTGGTCGAGCGCGGGGATCAGGTCGTGCAGCAGTGCACCGGTGACGGCAACGTGCACCGAGGTGGGGAACACATCGTTGGACGACTGCGAGGCGTTGACGTGGTCGTTCGGGTGCACGGGCGAGCCGAGCAGCCCCGTCGCGAGCGTCGCGAGCACCTCGTTCATGTTCATGTTCGAGGAGGTGCCGCTGCCGGTCTGGTACGTGTCGACCGGGAACTGCTCGTGGTGCTCGCCGGCGATCAGGCGGTCGGCGGCGGCAGCGACGGCGTCCGCGATGGCGGGGTCGAGGATCCCGAGTTCCTTGTTCACGAGTGCGGCGGCGCGCTTGATGCGGGCGAGGGCGACAATCTGCGCCGGCTCGAGCCCGGATCCGGAGATCGGAAAGTTCTCGACGGCGCGCTGGGTCTGTGCCCCGTAGAGCGCGGCGATCGGCACGAGCACCTCGCCCATTGTGTCGTGCTCCACGCGGAATTCGTCGCTCTGCTGCGTCATGTCGGTGCGCCTTCCTGGCTGCTGATGGTGAGATTGCCGACATGGATGTCGGGGACCGCGCGACCCTCGAGAAGGCGGTAGTTGGCGCCGATGATGGCCAGGGTTCCGGCCGCGATTGCGTCGCTGATGAGCTCGGATGCCTCGAGGAGTTCGGAGATCGTGTCGCGCAGGTGCTCTCGGCCGACCTCGAAAGGGTCGGCGCGCTGCGGCTCGATCGTGAGCCCGGCGGTGAGCGCGACACGGCGCACAGCCGGCACGATCTTCGAGATCAGCTTGGCGATGTGCGGGGGAAGCGGCGCGGCATCGGCAGCCTGCGAGGCGATCGCGGCGTGCACCGCCCCGCACTCGTCATGGCCGAGGACGACGATGAGGGGGACATGCAGCACGCCGACCGCGTACTCGAGCGATCCGACGACCGAGTCGGAGATAATCTGGCCGGCGTTGCGCACGACGAACAGGTCGCCGATCCCCTTGTCGAAGATGATCTCGGCGGCGAGGCGGGAGTCGCTGCAGCCGAACAGCGCGGCATCCGGCTCTTGCTTGCTCGCGAGGGACTCTCGTCGCTCGACGTCCTGACGCGGATGCTTCGGCTCGCCAGTGATGAACCGCGCGTTCCCGCGCACCATTTCGTTCCACGTCGTCGCGGGAGTCCGCGAGGGGTCCCTCACCGGGCCTGCCCCTCGAGGTCGGCGCCGAGGGCCGTTGCGAGGGTAAGGAACTCAGCCGTTTCCGCGGTGCCGTAGATCGCGAAGCTGCTCGACCCGCTCGTTGCGGACATCGCGTAGGCGAGGTTGCCCGGATCCCGACTGTCGCGGTTGTCATACACGGCCCATTCGACGCCATCGATGACTTCGGTGCCCGTTGGGCTGAGCTTGTCGAGCCGGTTGGCGAGCCAGGCGGGGTTGGCATCGATGCCCTGGCGCAGGGCGATGAACTGGTCCTCCGGGGTGATGAATCCGATCGACCAGGTCGTGATGTCATCGGTGCCGGTGTCGAGCGTGGCCGCGTTCGCCGTCCACTCGGGGGGCAGGGTCGGGCTCGCGAGCGGTTCGTCGACTCCCGGCTGCTCTTGGGCGGCGACGGCGGCGTAGTCGATGGCGGCGCGCGGCGGCTGGGTGGGACGAACGACGACGAGAACCAGCACCAGCACGATTGCGAGGGAGGCGGCCAGCGCCAGCACCAGATTGATGACCGTCTGATTCGCCCGGTGCTTGCGCGAGTTCTCCGCCTTGCGTGCGGCGGTCTCCTCCGGGGTCTCCGGTCTGCCCAACTCGGCGACGATGCGCGGTTCCTTGGCCATCTGGTTACTCGGCCCCGGTCTGGCGTGCGGCGTCGAGCCTGGCCTTCGCGCCGAGCAGCCACTCTTCGCAGCGTCTGGTGAGCGCCTCGCCGCGTTCCCACAGGGCGAGGGACTCCTCGAGGGTCGCTGCGCCCTGCTCGAGCTCGGTCACGACGGCGATGAGCTCGTCGCGGGCCTGCTCGTAGCTCAACTCGGCGGTATCGATGGGGGAGGCAGTCACAGATCGAGTCTACCGAGCGCTCCGCGGCGTCGCGGCCTCGTCGTCGACCGTTGTGGGAAGCGATCCATCCGCCAGCCTCAGCAGGAGCTTCGTGCCGGGCGCGGCGTCGCTGGCGCGGCGCAGCACCGCCCCGCCGGGAAGCTGGGCGATGGAGTAGCCGCGGTCGAGGGTGCGCTGCGGCGACAGCGACCGCAGGTGCGACCGCAGATCGTCGAGCCTCTCCGCGGCGCGTTCGAGTCGCAGCTCGATGAGCTCGGTGCTTCGCCCCACGTAGCGGGACAGCTCCTCCGCGCGGTAGTCGATGAGCGAGACGGGGGAGGCGAGCACAGGGCGGCTGCGCACCTGCTCGAGCCGGTCGATCTCCCGCGACAGCAGGCTCGTCATCCGCATGCCGATGCGTGCGCGCACCTGCTGCACCTTGTTCAGCTCCTCGGCGACGTCGGGGACGACCCGCTTCGCCGCATCGGTGGGGGTGGATGCCCGCAGGTCGGCAACGTCGTCGAGCAGCGGGCGGTCTGCCTCGTGCCCGATCGCGCTCACGATCGGTGTGGAGCAGGCCGCGGCGGTGCGCACGAGGGTCTCGTCGCTGAAGACGAGGAGGTTCTGAAAGTCGCCGCCACCGCGCGCGATGATGATCACGTCGACGAGCGGGTCCGCGTCGAGCTCGCGGATCGCCGCCGACACTTCAGCCGCGGCCCGGTCGCCCTGCACGGCCGTGTGGGCGACACGGAATTCGACTGACGGCCAGCGCAACTGCGCGTTGCGCAGTACATCTTTCTCGGCATCCGAGTCCCGCCCGGTGATCAACCCGATGCGGTGCGGGAGGAACGGCAGCGGCCGCTTGCGGGACGGGTCGAAGAGCCCTTCGGCCCGCAACGTCTGCCGCAGCCGTTCGAGCCGTTCGAGCAGGTCGCCGAGTCCGACATGGCGCATCTCGAACACCTGCATCGTGAGCGTGCCGCCCTTGACCCAGTAGTTCGGCTTGACGAGGGCGACGACCCGGTCGCCCTGTTTCAGATCGGCGGGGATCTTGGCCTTGACCGAGGACCACACGGTGAAACCGACGGTCGCGTCGACGCTGAGGTCTTTGAGCTTGCCGTACACGTTGCCGCCGGAAAGACCCCACTGGGTGATCTCGCCCTCGACCCAGACGGTGCCGAGCCGGTCGATCCAGCCCTTGATCTTGGTCGAGAGCACCGCGACGGGCCACGGTGCGTCGATCGTCGCTGGACCGTGCACTATGGTCATGCCGCGCCTTCCCTCGTGCGGTGCGCCTGGCCGTCAGTCGCCTGGCAGGTTCTGCCCAGTGGACGCCGCGTAGAATCTGATCGTGAGCAATATCACTAACGGAGCCCTTGCGGTGGACCTCGAAATGCCCCGCATCCCGACCCTTCGCAACAGGCTAAAGGATAACCCCGTCACGGGTGTGAAGCGGGTACTCCTCGCCGCGCCCCGAGGCTACTGTGCAGGAGTGGACCGGGCCGTGATCGCGGTCGAGAAGGCGCTCGAGCGCTTCGGCGCCCCCGTCTACGTGCGCAAGCAGATCGTGCACAACATCCACGTCGTCTCGACCCTGGAGAAGAAGGGTGCGATCTTCGTCGACGAGGTCGGCGAGGTGCCCGAGGGCTCGCACATCGTGTTCTCCGCCCACGGGGTATCGCCGAAGGTCGTCGCCGACGCGGCCGACCGCAGCCTTGAGGCGATCGACGCGACCTGTCCGCTCGTCACCAAGGTGCACCGCGAGGCCGTCCGGTTTGCCCGCGATGACTTCGAGATCCTGCTGATCGGCCATGAGGGCCACGAGGAGGTCGAGGGCACGATGGGCCACGCCCCCGAGCGCACGACCCTCATCAACAGCCCCGCCGATGTCGCATCCCTGCAGGTGAAGGACCCGGACAACCTCGTCTGGCTCAGCCAGACCACGCTCAGCGTCGACGAGACGATGGAGACCGTGCGGATGCTGCGCGAGCGGTTCCCGAACCTGCACAACCCACCGAGCGACGACATCTGCTACGCGACTCAGAACCGCCAGGTGGCGATCAAGAAGGTAGCGGAGGAGGCCGAACTCGTCATTGTTGTCGGCTCCGCCAACAGCTCCAACACCGTGCGGCTGGTCGACGTCGCGCTCGAGAACGGCGCCGTGGCGGCCTATCGGGTGGACTATGCGAACGAGATCCAGCAGTCCTGGCTCGATGGCGTCGCGACGGTTGGTGTGACCTCCGGCGCCTCCGTTCCCGAGGTGCTCGTGCAAGAGGTGCTTGATGACCTCGCCGATGCCGGGTACGGCGACGTGCGACAGGTGGTCACCGCCGAGGAGGACCTGATGTTCTCGCTGCCCAAGGAGCTGCGCAAGGACGCCGCAGGGGAGCCGGACTCGCGCGGCCTCGGCGGCCGCAATCGTCGACTGGACTGGCAGGGATGATGTCGGAGAATCGACAGAATCCGGACGAGGCGTCGCGGCCGCAGCCACACTTCGGGGAGCGCCCGCGACCCGAGTACGGCGAGTACGCAACCCCGCAAAATCAGGCCGACGCAATCGCCAAAGCCCTCCCGCCGGTCTCGCCGCTGCTGACGCCGGGGACCCACCGCGCCGCTGTCACGCCCGCACCCTCAGTCGCCCGGACGGCCGCGCCGGTCCTCACGCCGTCGCGCCCCCGCCGCCGCTGGGACCTTTTTCTCAGCATCGCTCTGCTCGCTTACGGCCTGCTCACCGTCTTTGGTGGGCTTGTGCAGTACTCCGACATCCCGGCGATCATCAACCAGGCCTACGCGGCCCAGCGCATCGGCGAGTTCACCTCGATCGAGCAGGCCGAGACAGTCGGCACGACAATCATGGTCTCCAACGTGGCGCTTTACGCGATCACGGCGTTCCTCACGGTCCGGCTGCTTCGCGCCCGTCGGGTCGCGTTCTACGTTCCACTGATCGGCGGCGCGATCGCGGCGACCATCACGGTCATCCTCATCCTCACGCTGGTGGTCAACGATCCCGCCTTCAGGGAGTTCGTGGCGAGCGTCACCTGACCCTGTTCCTTTCATTATTCGGGAGTTGGGGCTAGCTGAAGCTGACTGGCCCCCGCATCCAGAACGGCGGCCGTGCCGTATTCCGGCTTGGTCTGCTGGTTCACTCCTGAACAGTGAAAGCGGCCCCACCGGCCCGGCTCCTGAATGATGAAAGGGCCAGCCCCGGAGGCGATTGCCCGGGACCGGCCCTTCACTCCTGAACGATGACAGTCGGGCTAGGAGCCCGAGTGGCCCGCCGAGCCGAGCTGGCGGGTCGCGTCGACGACGCGCGCGGCCATGGCCTTCTCGGCGATCTTGCCCCACGAGCGCGGGTCGTAAACCTTCTTATTTCCGACCTCTCCGTCGACCTTGAGGAATCCGTCGTAGCTCTTCAGTACCGTGTCGGCGACGGCACGGCTGTAGGCGTACTGCGTGTCCGTGTCGATGTTCATCTTGACGACGCCGTTCGTGACGGCCGTGGCGATCTCCTCGTCGGTCGAGCCGGAGCCGCCGTGGAAGACGAGGTCGAGCGGCAGCGCATCCGTTCCGTACTTGGCCTGGATGCCGGCCTGAATCTCGCCGAGCAGCTCGGGGCGCAACTTCACATTGCCGGGCTTGTAGACGCCGTGCACGTTGCCGAACGTGAGCGCCGCGATATAGCGTCCCTGCTCGCCGAGGCCGAGCGCGTCGACGAGGGCGATCACGTCGTCGAGCGTCGTGTAGAGGTTGGCGTTGATGTCGTGGCTGACGCCGTCCTCCTCGCCGCCGACGACGCCGATTTCGACCTCGAGGATCGAGTTGATCGCCTTCATGCGCGGCAGCAGCATCTTCGCGATCTCGAGGTTCTCGGCAAGAGGAACGGCCGAGCCGTCCCACATGTGCGACTGGAAGATGGGGTTTCGTCCGGCGCGCACCTCGGCCTCGGAGGCCTCGATGAGCGGCAGCACGAAGCCGTCGAGTGCGTCCTTCGGGCAGTGGTCCGTGTGGAGCGCCACGGTGACCGGGTAGTTCTTTGCGACCTCGGTCGCGAACGCGGCGAAGGCGAGGGCCCCGGATGCGCGGTTCTTGACGCTCTGGCCGGCGAAGTAGTCGGCGCCGCCGGTGGTCACCTGGATGATGCCGTCGGAACCGGCCTCGGTCAGGCCCTGGAGCACGGCGTTGATCGTCGACGACGACGACACGTTGATCGCGGGGTACGCGAAGCCGTTGTTCTTGGCCTTGTCGAGCATCTCTGCGTACTGCTCTGGGGTTGCGACGGGCATGGCATCTCCTCTGGGTGCTGAGGTCCGCGGCGCGGAACTCGTGGGTGCGGTACGTCGTTCGAAAGTCTAGCGAGGGGGCGAACGAAGCTGCGCGGACCGATACGCGTCGCTCCCGCCGTGATGGGCGGACTGATCGCGAGGCGATCCCCACCCCACCTATCTCAGGTTGCACATATGTGCCGCGTCGTTGGCACGCCCTCTCGCTAGGCTGGGAGAGCGGCACGCCCGATTTGGCCCCGCCACGAGATTCGACGCACACGAGGATGAAAATGCCCACGGTGAACACCGAAACCGGAACCCTGTTCCTCCACCCCGACCGGAACCTCGCCATGGAACTGGTGCGAGCGACCGAAGCCGCAGCGATCCGCGCGGTGCCGTTCATCGGCCGCGGCGACAAGAATGCGGCCGACAAGGCCGCGGTCGACGCGATGCGCAAGTTTCTCGGCACGGTTAATTTCGACGGTGTCGTCGTGATTGGCGAGGGTGAGAAGGACGAAGCGCCGATGCTGTACAACGGCGAGCGCGTCGGCAACGGCCGCGGACCTGCCTGCGACATTGCGGTCGACCCCATCGACGGTACCTCGCTCACCGCCGCCGGCCGTCAGAACGCCATCTCGATGATCGCCGTCTCCGACCGGGGCAGCATGCTCGACGCCTCGTCGGTGTTCTATATGGACAAGATCGTCGCCGGCCACGAAGCAGTCGGCATCGTCGACATCCGCAAGCCGATCGGCGAGAACCTGCGCGCCCTCGCGAAGGCCAAGGGGAAGCCGATCGGCGAGATGGTTGTCGCCGTGCTCGACCGTCCCCGCCACGCCCAGCTCATCGAGGACATCCGCGCCGCCGGTGCCGGGACCCGCATCATGCTCGACGGCGATGTCGCCGGCGGCATCAATGCGGCCCGCTACGGCACGCGCATCGACATGTGCGTGGGCATCGGCGGCAGCCCAGAGGGCGTGGCCACGGCGTGCGCGATCAAGGCGCTTGGCGGGCTCATCCAGGGGCGCCTCGTTGCCTCGTCCGACGACGAGCGCCAAAAGGGCCTCGACGCCGGACTCAAGTTCGACTACGTGTACGAGGCCGACGAGCTCGTGAGCAGCAACAACACCTACTTCGTCGCCACCGGTGTGACCGACGGTGGACTGGTGAGCGGAGTGCGTCGCAAGGGTTCGATCATCCACACGGAGAGCATCGTGCTGCGCGGTCGCTCCGGCACCGTTCGTCGCGTCATCGGCGAGCACCTCGCCGACAAGTGGATCGGCGAGCTCGACTTCGGAAACGTCGGCGACCACTCCTAACATTCGGATGCCGCGCTCGCGCGTTCCGCGGCCGGGGGAACCTTCCCCTACGACGCCTCGGCCGCCAGCGCCGAGGTCAGCTCGAACGCCGTCAGATCGCGCGGAGTCTCTTCGATCGCGTCGAGCGTGCCGAGCACCTTCGACTCGTCCAGCACGTTGAGCTTGCGCGCGGTCGGCAGCACCTGACGCTCGAGCGAGCCGACGAAGGAGTTGTAGTGCTTGACCGTGCTCTCGATCGACCGGCCGAGCTTGTCGGCGTGGGTCGCAAGGGTCGAGATGCGCCCGTAAAGCTCGCGGCTCAGATCGAAAAGCTGCTTCGCTTCCTGCGTCACGACGTCCTGCTGCCAGCTGAACGCGACGGTCTTGAGCACCGACCAGAGCGTCACGGGTGAGGACAGCGCGACGCGCTTGCTGAACGCGAACTCCATAATTGTTGGGTCGGCCTCGAGGGCGGATGACACGAGCGACTCGTTCGGGATGAACGCGATCACCATCTCGGGGCTCGCCGCGAGGCCCTGCCAGTAGGCTTTGCTGCCGAGCGTCGTGATGTGGTCGCGCACCGCCTTCACATGCTGCTTCATGAGCTGCTCGCGGCGGGCGAGTTCGGCGTCGGATGCCGTCGCCGGGATTGCGCTCGCCTCGAGGAACGCGTTGAACGGCACCTTCGCGTCCACCGCGATGCTCTTGCCGCCCGGAAGGTAGACCACCATGTCGGGGCGTCCGGCTCCGGCATCCGAGGAAATGCTCGCCTGCACGTCGAAGTCGACCCGCTCCAGCAGCCCGGCCGATTCGACGACACTGCGCAGCTGCGTCTCGCCCCAGACTCCCCGCGAGGCGTTGTTGCGCAGTGCGGAGGCGAGAGACTCGGCGGTGTTGCGCAGGCGCTCCTCCGACTCGGTCGCGTTGCGCAACTGCTGGCTCAGCTCGCCGTGCTGCAGGCTGCGCTGGGTCTCGAGGTCGGCGACCTTGAGCTGCATCGCGCGCAGCGACTCCTGCACCGGGGTGAGCGCCTGAAGTACCTTGCCCTCGGCACGATCGCGTTCCTGACGTGCCGAACGTTCGGCATCCTGTCGCTCGATGAGCTCGCGGTACTGCTCCTGCTGCGCGCGCACCTGGTCGCCGAGGGCGTCGGCGGTGGCCTGTACCGAGGCGAGCTCGGCCGCAAGCCGCGACTGGGCGGCCGCCTCCTCGGCGCGCATCGCGGCGAGATCGATGGCGTGGCGGGCGTCGACGAGAGCAGGGTCGACGCCGCCAGCTGCTCCGCTCGACGAGGCGCGCGCGACGAACCAGACCAGGCCGGCACCGAGGAGGGCGCCGGCGACGAGACCGAGCAGAAGGGCGAGAAGAGGGTCCATGCGCCCAGTGTGTCAGCGACCACAGACATTGGTCGTGTGCGGCCGTAGCATTGCCTCATGACCACTGTTGATCACTGGGTGAACGGCGCCGCCTTCACCGGAGAATCCTCCCGTACCTCGCCCGTCTACAATCCCGCCGCCGGCACGGTGCAGCGCGAGGTCCGCCTCGCCACTGTCGCCGACGTCGACACCGCGGTGCAGGCCGCCAGGGCCGCCTTCCCCGCCTGGTCGGGGGCATCCTGGGCGAAGAGGCAGACGGTGATGTTCGCGTTCCGCGAGCTGCTGAATGCGCGCAAGGAGGACGTCGCGGCGATCCTCACGAACGAGCACGGCAAGGTGCTCTCCGACGCCCTCGGCGAGGTCGCCCGCGGCCTCGAGGTCGTCGAGTTCGCCACCGGCATGCCGCACCTCGCCAAGGGCGAGTACAGCTCGAACGTCTCGACCGGCGTCGACGTCTACTCGATCCGCCAGGCACTCGGCGTCGTCGGCATCATCAGCCCCTTCAACTTCCCGGCGATGGTGCCGCTGTGGTTCTTCCCCATTGCGATCGCGGCCGGCAACACCGTCGTGCTCAAGCCGAGTGAGAAAGACCCGTCCGCGGCGATCTGGATGGCCGAGCTGTTCACGGAGGCTGGCCTGCCCGACGGCGTGTTCAATGTCGTGCACGGCGACAAGGAGTCCGTCGACGCGATGCTGCAGCATCCGGATGTCGCCTCGATCAGCTTCGTCGGATCGACCCCCATCGCCAAGTACATCTACGAGACCGCGTCGAAGGCAGGCAAGCGAGTGCAGGCCCTCGGTGGTGCGAAGAACCACATGCTCGTGCTGCCGGATGCCGATCTCGACCTCGTCGCGGATTCCGCGGTCAACGCCGGCTTCGGCTCGGCGGGGGAGCGGTGCATGGCGATCAGCGTCGTCGTGGCCGTCGAGCCGGTCGCCGACGAGCTCATCGAGAAGATCGCGAGCCGCATGGCCGACCTCAAGGTCGGCGACGGCACCCGCGGCTGCGATATGGGGCCGCTGATCACCCGCGAGCACCGCGACAAGGTCGCCGGCTACATCGACGTCGCAATCGAGGACGGCTCCTCGGTCGTGATCGACGGGCGCGGCATCGAGGTCGATGGGGAGGCCGACGGGTTCTGGCTCGGCCCGACCCTGATCGACCGCGTGTCGACGAGCTCGAAGGTCTACACCGACGAGATCTTCGGACCTGTGCTGTCGATCGTGCGCGTCGCGAGCTACGAGGAGGGCGTGGCCCTGATCAACTCGTCGCAGTATGGCAACGGCACCGCGATCTTCACCAACGACGGCGGCGCCGCCCGGCGTTTCCAGAACGAGATCCAGGTCGGCATGATCGGCATCAACGTGCCGATCCCGGTGCCCGTCGGCTACTTCTCCTTCGGTGGCTGGAAGGACTCGCTGTTCGGCGACAGCAAGGCCTACGGGCCCGACGCCGTGCACTTCTTCACCCGCCAGAAGGCGATCACGAGCCGCTGGCTCGACCCGAGCCACGGCGGCATCAATCTCGGGTTCCCGCAGAACTGATCCCCGAACCGCTCCCGTGCTGTTCTGGCGCAGGCTCGACGAGCTCGATTTTGACCGGCGGATTGCCATCCACCGCATTCCCGACGGTCCCGTCGTGATCGCGGGGGCAGCGGGCCCGCTGCGTTCGCGCCGCGACGGCGACATGGTCGTGCTCAAGTTCGACACGGGCCAGTTTGCTGTCGCGGTCAGTCCCAGGGCACTCGCCTGGCACTGGCCGCGGCCAGCGGGGGAGCCGTGCCGGATGATGCTGTACTCGGCCAGCGGATCCCGTCCTTGGCGCGGGGAGCTGCGTCGAGTCGCGAGACCGCAGCGGCGAGACGCGCTGTACAAGGCCGATCTGGCGGCCCCGGCGAGCTGACCCGTCCACCGGCCGCGGGGGTCGGAGTGACGTGTGCGCCCGTTTGTGACGTGCGCGCCCGCTCGAGCGGGCGCCTTTGTCACAAACGGGCGCTGAAGCTGGCGCGGCGCACCGCTGCCGCCGAGCAGTAGTGCCGAGCGGAAGCGCAGAACAGTAGCGCAGAGCGGCAGCACAGAGCGGTAGTGGCGAGCGATCGTGCCGACCACTAGTTCAGATCAGGAGTGCCGACCGGTAACGCAGATCAGGAGTGCAGATCAATAGCGCAGGAGCGTGTCAGGACAGGACCATCGGGGAGTGATCGTCGACGCGGCCCGACTGGCGTGCCGCCCCGATGGCCCCGATCTTCGACCCGGTGAGCTCGGCGAGGTGCGCGATGTCACTCGCCTCGTGACGGTTCGCCGCGTGCACGACGATGGCCGCGCAGGCCTGGGCATCCGCGAGCGCGTCGTGGTGCGCGAAGTCCTCGAACCCGGCCGCCATCGCCGCGACCGGAAGTTTGTACGAGTCGAGGTGATACGTCTTGCGTGCGACCTGCAGGCTACACAGGTAGCGGTAGGCGGGCGCCTCGAGGAAGCTCGCGGCGCAGGCAGCGGTGATCACGCCCATGTCGAAGCCGGCATTGTGGGCGACGAAGTGATCGTCGCCGGCGAAGTCGATCAGGTCGGCGAACTGCTCGCTCCAGAGCGGCGCATCGGCGCAGTCCGCCTCGACGATGCCGTGGATGCGCGTGTTCCACTCGTTGAAGACGTCGTGGCCGAGCGGGGGGCGGATAAACCAGCTTGCGGAGTCGACGACCTTGCCGTCACGCACCTTGACCAGACCGACCGAGCACGCGGACGCCCGCGACGAGTTGGCGGTTTCGAAGTCGATCGCGGTGAAGTCCAGTGGCATCCGTCGATGGTCTCATGGGCCTCCGACGCCGGGCGGCAGGCGCGCCTCATGCGACGGCTTCCGCCCGCATCCGCCCGCTGCGGGCCCTTACTTGAGCAGCCGCGACAGCACCCGGTCGGCGAGCGGCTTCCCACCGGTCTGGCAGGTCGGGCAGTACTGCAGGGTCGAGTCGGCGAAGATCACCTGCCGAACGGTATCTCCGCACACGGGGCAGGCCTCGCCGGTGCGTCCGTGCACGCGCAGCCCCGATTTCTTCTCCTTCTTCAGCTCGGATGCCGCGACCCCGTCCGCGCGCGCGATTGCCTCCCGCAGCGTTCCCTGCATCGCGTGGAACAGCCGCGCTGTCTCCTCGGTCGACAGCGAGGCCGGCTTGAACGGCGACATCCGCGCGGCGTGCAGGATCTCGTCGGAGTACGCGTTGCCGATCCCCGCGATGATCGACTGGTTGCGCAGCACGCCCTTGATCTGAGCGCGACCCGCGCTCTGGAGGATGCCCGCAAGCGTGTCGAGGGTGAAGCCCTCGGCGAGAGGGTCCGGCCCGAGGCGGGCGATGCCGGGGACGTCGTCGGGGGAGTGCACGACGTAGATCGCGAGGCTCTTCTTCGTGCCGGCCTCGGTCACGTCGAACCCAGACCCGTCGTCCAGCACGAGCCGCGCCGCGAGGGGGCCCTTGCCCAGCCGCCCGGTCTGCACCGGCGCAGCCTCGCGCCAGCGGATCCATCCCGCCCTCGCCAGGTGCATCACGAGGTGCAGGTTGCCGACCGCGAAGTCGAGAAACTTGCCGTGCCGGGCGACCCCGCCGAGCACTGTGCCGGCGAGGGCCGAGACGGGTGGTTCGAACGTCTTCAGCGCGGCGACGGCGACGATGTCGAGCCGGTCGACCGTGCGGCCGCGCAGCCGGGCGGTCAGGTCGACCGCGAGGGCATGGACTTCGGGAAGCTCGGGCACCGCTTCAGTCTCGACCGGATCCCGGCACCGCGCCAGCCGTGAGCGCACACCGGCGGCACGGCGGCCCGGTACCCTTGACACTCGTGGCTCTCACTATTGCAATCGTCGGACTGCCCAATGTCGGCAAGTCCACCCTCTTCAACGCGCTGACCAAGAACTCGGTGCTCGCCGCGAACTACCCGTTCGCGACGATCGAACCGAACGTCGGCGTGGTGAACCTGCCCGACGAGCGCCTCGCGAAGCTCGCCGGCATCTTCGGCTCCGAGCGCATCCTGCCAGCGCCCGTCTCGTTCGTCGACATCGCCGGCATCGT
>Ga0105048_10002594_pt1 | contig 29390 bp, 21 predicted proteins | sample MAT05_FD_78382 | JGI IMG/M metagenome (GOLD analysis project Ga0105048, IMG submission 78382) | Freshwater microbial communities from Lake Fryxell liftoff mats and glacier meltwater in Antarctica - MAT-05 | ecosystem: Environmental > Aquatic > Freshwater > Ice > Liftoff microbial mat | place... | reverse complement strand
TGCCAAGTCGAAATACTTCAAAGCGTCTTTGTCTTGGGACTTCATATAATGGGACATACCTTTATAATACAAAGCCTTTGCCGTCAAGTCTTCATTTTTCTTTGGCTTATACTTAATTATTTCGTTATACTTTTTCTCCTTGTAGAGTTGTGTAAAGTTGTCGGCTAAGTCAACCTGTCCGTATGAATAGGTAACTAATAATGTCATTAAAATTGTCAGCAGTTTTTTCTTTGTTGTGTCGTCTTTTAGCATTGCATATAACGTTTTTGCAGCTACCCGAAGGGTGGGACTTTTACCACAAAACTTGTTTTGAAAAACTAATGTTTGATTAACCACAAAACTGTCTTTGGAACACGAAACCCCGCCTTTTGGGTAGGTGCTGTTACAAGCTGCCGTTCTTTTGTCGGTCGTGTTTAATTTCCCCATCTGTCAATGCTATTGTTAGCTAATTCTTCCATGTCGGTTAGTTGTCGGTTGCCAGCGTTTGCTGCCTTCATTTTTATTTCTTTAAAAGTGCTTTAAGTTTATTCATTGACAGAACTGCTTCATCTGACTTGCATGGAGTTCCTGGCATAGGAAATACAAATACTTTTGATTTAAAATATTTGTCAAGTTGAGGGTTAAATCCATAATTTGATTTTATCGAAACGCCAAAATTTAGTCTTATAATATTGTCTAAAACTTTTTTATAAACAAATACAATAACTGTCGGCTTATATTTTTCAATCGTTAATAATATTCGTTGTAAACCTTGTTTATATTCTTCGTCTGAGGGTTCGCTACCATAGTCTCTTGGAACTTTTACAATATCGGTAATGCCATATTTGTTTGAAAGTAAACACTCGTCTGCATATTTTCCGTTTGTAACTTTTAAAATATTATAATTAGACAGTCTGTTCCAAAACATAGTTCCTTGTTTGCCTTGAAAATAATGTCCAGCCGCAACACTCACTGTTGCTGGTGTCTTGGCGATAAATAATATTTCAAGATTACCAACTTCAGGTAAAATGTCGGCTAAGGTTTCATGTTGTTTGCCGTCAACTGTTATTTTAGTTTTGAATGTTGTCATTGTAGTGTGTCGTTTTACGGTTGCTTGTAACTCGTTTATACACGAACCTTTTGTTCGCCAATACACCCAATTCGGGCATATATGCGAACCTGAGGTTCGTATTATTGGTAAATATATAAACTTAAATATTGTCAAATGGAGAATTTATTTTTTGAATAGAAAGTATACTCACATGGGTATAAATCTCTGTTGTTTTAATGCTTTTGTGCCCCAGTAATTCTTGTATATAACGTAGATCCATGCCTGCTTCCAGCAGATGTGTTGCATAACTGTGTCGCAACCAATGCAGTGTTGCAGGTTCTATGTTGTTGCTTTTCACAACGCATTGTTTAAGTACCTTCTGTAGACTGCGTGCATCATAAGATGTTCCAACTACTTGTACTTCAAATAGATAAATACGTGGTTTATAACAATGGATGGAATCTTTTGTCAGTTGGAGCAATTTGCCGCTCAATGGTATTATGCTGTCCTTCATCGCTTTTGCTTCTTTGATGATCAAAAGCATTCTGTTTGAATCCATGTGTTCATGCTTTAGCAATTCGCCTGACTGCAATCCACATCCGTAAATTGGACTTAGCATTGTTTTAAATTTTGGGTTGCATTCAAAAGTGATTTTACTTCTTCTTTACTTAATACATTGGGCAATGGATTGGGATTTATTGGGCGATGGATGAGTTCGATATCTAGTTTTTTATCTTGTATTTGTCTGAATGCCAACTTTACCGCATTCACCACTTGATTGTGATAAGACGCCGATAGCTTATTCGCCAATATGTAGTTATTGTTAAATGCTATTATATCCTCATTGCATATCTACGCAATGGACTTATTATGAAGATATTTCAAAAATGTTGTTAGCGCTTCTGTATAAGTTTTAATTGTATTCGAACTGTACCTTTTTGAGCGCAGCCATTGATCAAAGTTTTCAATAAACCAGATTGCTCTTCGTTCAAGACTGCCGTGAGAACGACTTTATTTTTAACAACTACGGCCACTGGGCCAATATTTTTGGGCTCCTTATTAAAGATGCTGTTAAAGTCAACAAGTCCAATTTTGCGAAGCTCGCCAAGCACTACTCTGAATCTTTCTGGCGTAGTTGGAATCTTCCAACATAATTCCGTACCCGATCATCCAACATCTTTAAATTGTTTGATGATTGTTTCTATTTCTACATTGCGATCGCATTTTATTAATAGCAGCTTCCTCCAATAAGGCATGGCTCGCTCAATGATAATTTTAGTTTTCATGTGTTCCAGTTTTCGCACCAATGAGACGAGATTTTTTTTATCCCCAGCCCGTTGGTTCAGCCTATTACTTATGCCAATGGGTTCTGCCACGGGTTTCGAATAATCCGAAACTATGTTCATCAAATAATTATAATTGATTTATATTGCGTTACAAAACTCTCTTCACAATAGAAAATCTATCTTTTTGATGGTGCTATTGTAACAAAAGCATTTGGTAGTTAGTCCAAACCATTTTATAAATTATACCAAAAGTATCTATAATTGCATTCCAATGACTATCACAAAAATCCAAAAGGTATTGGACTATATTAAATGTGTATCCGGTAAAAAAGCATAATTTTTGGTCATCACTTTATACTAATTTTAATCACCATGCAAAGGTTAATCGCAGTTTTTTCAAAGCACTCACAGTAAATACCACTTCACCATAAACGCCAATCCAATTGTAGTGCCTGATAACAGGAGTGTAAAGCTAATTACTTTCGAAAGAGGAAATTTTATTAGATGAAAAATCCAGACGCAATAGATAAAATACATTACCGCATTAGTAAGTGAATAACAGAGCATGAGAGCTATAAAATCGTGCGTGAAGTATGCTCCGATAATTAAACTTAAAACGCGTACAATGGCCAATATAACCTGAAAATAGAATGATGCTTTTTCGTTTCTCAGAATATTAAAAAGAGACGAGAGCGGTGAGGAGATCATTCTGAAAAAGTAGAAAATCACAAGTACTTCTGCGGCGCGTCCGGCTATTGTCCATGTCTCCGAAAAGACGAGTGTGTAAAGTGATTCGCCCCAAAGGATTACCATAAACGTAAATACCAACGATACATAAACAATGTATTTAAAAACACGCCATGTTTGGTTCATCAATTCGTGCGATCGATCGCGCTGCAATTCGGCAGCTTTTTGCATAAAAACGGATGCTATGCCTGCGCCCAATAATCGGATTGGTATATCGAGCAATACGATGGAATTGATATAATAGCCTACTTCTGTCAAGCCGAACCCAAGTATTGGCAACAATGCTGCGGGAAGATTATTCGAAAAAATATTTATCACATTTCCCCAATGCACATAAATAGGATAACCTTTGTATTCAAGGGAGCTGTCAATTAATTCCTTTTTAGTAATCTTCTCGCGCCATCTAGCTTTTGTATCTGAAATTACAAATAGTAAATAAGTAAAAATGCGCAGTAGATGTTGCAGAATGGAAGTGTAAACAAGTCCGGCAACTACAGGCGCGATCATCACTCCATGAAAAACATTGTATGCTTTGGATACTAGCGTAGTGCCAACCGACACCACGGTTTGCTTTTTGAATTCTTTATTCCGAATGGCCCAATCGCCGATTATTTTGTCTAGAGCAAGCAGCAAACTAATCGGTGCCACCCAATAAATCCAATTGCCAAGTTGTTCGTGTCCAAAGAGTGAGAGTATTGCTGGTCCGAATGGGATTGTGAGCAGCATAAAACTTCCGCAGATAATCAAGCTTACCCAACATGTGAGTTTGAGCAAGGCTGTAAAATCTTTGTCGGTTCGTGGTAATACAAAAGCTTGATTAAAACCAAGTGTTGCCGCGTTGCCAAGTGTTGATGAATAAACATTAAACACTCCGAAGAGGCCATAAATAGCAGGTGAGTAGATGCGAGCGAGTATGTAGAAAAATCCGAATTGAATAAGAATAGAAAATCCGGATGAGGCAAACATCCACGCCGAATTTTGCACAAACGAACCTTTCTTACCAAGGTCATTCAAGATTGCACGCAATGGATTCTTCATTTTTGTGGTCGGGCCTGTTCAGGTCGCAATGTTGAAAAACGCGGCCTTACTGCGCAATGATAACAATTATTGGACTTATCTTCGGTGTCCGGTCATTTCAAACCTATGAAGGTCAAAGCTTTTGCGCTTATTTTAATTTTGATACACACCTGTGGGTGGTGTTTGTATGCTCAACAACAGCCTGATGAGTTGCCCGGTTTGCGGCTTTGGCTAAAAGCTGACGGGGGCGTTGTACTCAATGGCAATTATGTGAGTCAATGGTCAGATTTTAGTGGTAATAACAATCATGCAACTTCCGATTTTGACGTGATCAGGCCTACGTTGATGGCCGATGCAATCAATGGTTTGCCGGCAATCAGTTTTGATGGCATAGAAGACTTTTTGCAATTTCCGGAAATAGCAGATGTGCGAACAATTTTTTGGGTTTTAAGAGAAAATATCGGCGCTACAGGTGCACCTCCACGACCCTTGTTGGGTTGGTCTGGAGGATTAAATTATTTACGCGGTGGGAATGAGCAATTTTGGGAGGGACAATTTTCCTCTCCTGCTGTTTTTAATGGTTCCACTCGATTAAATTTTTCGGGTATAAACGGTGTTCAAACGGTGGTTCCAAATGATTTCAGTATTGTCAGTTTAGTCACCGCGTTTAATGTTCAGGCATCGCATCTCACGATGGAATGGAATATATACGGGCGTACATGGTGGGGCGAAATAGCTGAGATAATAATTTACAATCAGGCATTGACGCTGCAACAAATTGAGCAGATAGAATTATATCTAGCAAATAAATATTCTCCAACATTTGCTGCAATAGAAGATGTGCAGGTTTCGGAAGGTTTTTGCGACACCACCGTTTGCGCTCCTTCAGGATTCTTAGCTTATCAGTGGTCAAATGGAAGTACGACCCAATGCACCGATATCGATTCATCCGGAACTTATTCGTTAACGATGATTGATGAATTTGGAAGAGAATTACGCGATACAGTTGATGTTATTTTCCCCGGCAATTTGGAAATTACTTCCACGACCATTTGTTCCGGTGAACAATTTAGTTGGAATACCGCATTGGAAGCGAATTTATATTCCATCACATTGAATGGTGAAGTTATTTCTCCTACCATATCGATTGGATCTGCCGGAGATTACGAATTAATAATTGTTGATCAGACAAATTGTTCGTTGACCAAAACATTCAGTCTTGCCGTTGATTCATTTCCTGATTTGCCATTGTTGGGTGATGATGAAACATTGTGTTCCGGCAATTTTATAGAGAGCATACTTCCTGCGGAAGACATCACTTCATTCGAATGGAATACAGGATTTACCGGAAGTCAATTGGTGGTTACTGAAAGCGGAGAGTACAGCTTAGAGGCGATCAACATGAACTCATGTCACAACAGCGATACTATAATTGTTACCATATCGGGTATAGCGCCGGATGTGGCCATTAGCATAGGCAATGCATGTGACGATGCTTCAACGGCGTTTTCTGCCACTCCGATCGGTGCAAGTATTGTTACGCAATGGAACTGGAATTTTGGCGATGGCAATAGCGCTGTTGGAATGGATGTTTTTCATGAGTACAACAATCCCGGGGTTTACGATGTAGTGCTCATTGCAATAGGGCAGGGCGGATGTCAGACTATACTCGAGCAAGAACTTACGGTGCATTCAAAGCCGGCAGTATCATTTTCCACAAGCCTTTTATGTGAAGGATTAATGGTGTCATTTTCCGACAATTCCACAACAGCGGATGGCACTCTAGTTAGCTACTCATGGCTCATTGCGAATAATTTTTTATCTGGTCCATTGGTCGAGGTTATTATGCCTATCAGCGGATTTAATTCTGTAGTACTTACAGTGCAGAACAGTGTGGGATGCTCTGCAGAATTAATAGCACTTGTTGATGTCAAATCGCCACCGCAGGTCGACTGGAATTCTGAATCTGTTTGTCTCGGCAGTCTTACTTCGTTCACTTCAGTTGTGAATGATATTCAGTTTCCAATTAATTCATATCAATGGGAATTTGGTGACGGCACGTTCTCTCAGTTGCAGCACCCGAATCATTACTATCCACTTGCAGGGATTTATGATGTAAAGCTAACCGCTACAAATTCTTTTGGCTGCAGTGCAGCGCAGACTGCAGCACTACAAATATACGCTTTACCAACAGCAGATTTTTTAATCATAAATGCATGTGTTGGACAACAGTTTAATTTCGTTGATCAGTCGCAAAGTAGTGTGGGAGATATTATTACAGGATGGAGTTGGAAAATTGCTGACAACGTTATACTAAGCGAGCAGTCTCCATACTTTATATTTAATTCTACCGGTCTTACCTCTGTTGAATTAACAGTGGTGACACAAAATGGTTGTCAGAATATAACAGAACAGCAAATTCCTGTTTGGCCTGTGCCTCAAGCCGAATTCTCGTTCGATCCATTGATTGGTGAGGCTCCTGTAGAAATACATTTCACCAATCTGTCAGAAAATAGTGCAGAATCAAAATGGTTTTTTGGAGACACATTTTCAAGTGACATGCAGAATGCTGCCCATACGTTTACACTCAATGGAACATTTTATGTTCAACTTTTGGTAACCAATCAATATGGTTGTTCAGATACAATAGGCAAAATAATAACCATCGCAGAACCGTTGCTCGATGTACGCGTTAATAGTGTCACATTCGTAAATACAGACAATGGAACAGAAATCTCATGCGAATTAATCAACATGGGGAATATCACCATCGAAGAACTTGTGTTGAGCTGGCAGGTAGGCAATGACGCTCCGGTGAAGGAGGTGCATTCAGTTTTTTTGATGCCGGGAGCAAGTTATATCTACACATTTAATTCTTTAATGCAACAAGTGGGGAATCAATATCCATATTTATGTGTCAGTGCTCAGTCAGTCGAAAACATACATCACGAAGTCAATTTTACAGACAACTCCATCTGTAAGCCGCTTAGAAGTGGAGAGCTGGAAGTGTTTCCTCCATTTCCAAATCCTGGAGACGACCGAATGTTTATTCGGTTTATAACACCTGTGGCCGGTGATCTTTCTTTAAAAGTGTATGACTCGAATGGGAAGTTGGTCATGGAATTGACCGACATGGATGTGCCTGAAGGATTTCATCAATATTTTATGGATATCAGTGCTTTGCAAAATGGAAATTATGTGCTTCATCTAGCGCTTGGCTCGAGAGAAAGTTCGGTGGCGTTTATGAAATTGAAGCAATGATAGAGAGAATAAAAGTGTTAGAAATAGTGTGAGTGACATGAGTTGGGGAATAAAGAGAGCGAAACAGTGTGAGTGTGAGGATTGTATTTGCGAGGTGGTGCTTCAACTTCAGAGCTCGAACAATAAATTTCAAACCTCAACAGTCTTGATAAATTAATTTGGATTCACATCCACAAACGGCGCTTTGTGTTCATGAATAATCTCTAATAAAGTTCGAAAAGCAGCCACGTGCGATCCGTACTTATCGGCGTGATCTTTTTGCAAAGCCGGAGCAAAATCTTGCTGATAGGTATCGAAATCTGCTTTGCTTTTGCAGATGTATTGAATGGCGTAAGTAATGCCATTTTCCTCCATTTCGTGAATTCTACAAATTTTATTCTCAAGAAAAAAGCCGCTTTTCATCACTTCAGGAATATGGACAAATTTCATCCAGTCGAGCCATTCCTCGTGGACCTCAACATCAACGCTGCAAGTAACATTGTACAAAAGGCGATTCATAATGCAATATTAACGCAAATCAACGGGCATTTTAAATCGAAAACATTTATTAATTGGTCCTAAGGATTCATTAATAATACCGATTATACAAAATAAATAGTCCAATTTCGCCAGTAGTCTCGCTGGACTAGTATTTTGTTAAATCGGCATTAATCGTTGTAAAATTATCAGATAGCTTTTAGCTATTCGATAATTACAATTGGTGTAAGTTGCTTGGGTAATGCCGTAACTTCATTCAAATAGTTCAATGAGGCAAGGCCGATATTACACCAATGTTATCTATAACATGGATCAAACCATTTTATGAGTTACGGGGATAAATGCCGTTGCGATTGATGTTTAGTGCAATGCAGAGAAACGGAATTGGACCAATGCATAAATCCAAACGGAATTGGACAATATTGGATGTGTCAACGGTATCAAGAGGCTATTCGGATAGCTTTAATTTGTGAGTCTTCTGTGCAGAAAGTTTTCGCAGTTGTCCTAAATTTGACCCAAATCAATTTTTATGCATACAGGATTACTTCATTTACACTCTGCCCTGCGTTGGGTAGCTCTTTTGTTGATGGTACTCACTATTGCCGATAGTGCTATCAGAATGTACCGTCCGTTTAAAGAAAATGAGCGGAAACTAGCAATGTTTGCAATGATTACACTGCATACTCAAGTGCTTATCGGTATTGCATTGTACTTCGTTAGTCCGATGATAAAAGGTTTTATGGAGGACGGACACATTATGAAAAATTCGATAGCCCGATTTTACATCGTAGAGCATTTGTTGCTGATGCTGCTCGCAATAGCCGTAGTTACAATTGGTTATAGCAGAGCTAAAAGACAAGCAGAAGCATGGGCAAAACACCGCATGATTTTCTTTTATTATCTTGTAGGATTGATTCTAATATTATTAAGTATACCATGGCCATTCAGAGAAGCAGGAGCAGGAAGAGGTTGGTTTTAACCGGATTTTTTTTCTCGATATTAATTATGTTGTCCATTTCTTTTTGTGCTTGTAGCTCGAGCACTGAAAATAAAAACAGCATAAAAAAATCGGTTGGCGAGCCGATAGATCCGGCATTGGTAAAAAGTTTATTCAATGCCAAGTGTGGCATTTGTCATGGAGAAGATGGCAAAATGAATTATGCTGGAGCCAAGGACTTGACTTTATCAATATTGACAAAAGCCGAAATACTTGCTCAGATAAAATACGGGAAGGGAAGTATGCCTCCGCAAAATGGTGTGCTGGATGATGAGCAAATAGATGCCTTGGCCGATTATACCTTGGCTCTTCCAAAATAGTTCAAAGCACATTGTTGAAGGCAATAGGATTTTCATTTATAAAAAATTGCTTTCTATCTCGTAAATTTGAAAAATAGCGAGAACCAACAATGATTATTCGGGTCCATTCGTTAGTTATCGAAAAGGTAATACGGGATTTTAGGTCAAATAAAGTTATTTTATTAGCATTGATAGAGAAAAAAAACAAAAGTGTTTCAACATCAAAGGAGCAGGAAACCTGCATTCTAGTTGGAATTATTTCACAAAAACAAACGAGAGAACAGCTCGATGAGTATCTAGATGAACTTGCTTTTTTGGCTGAAACAGCCAATGCAAGATGTCTAAAAAGATTTACACAGAATCTTGAACGTCCGGATACAAAAACTTTTGTAGGTAGCGGTAAGTTGATCGAAATCAAAGGTTACGTGGCCGAACATAAACCCACAATGATCATTTTCGACGATGAATTGGCACCTTCGCAATTGAGAAATCTCGAGCGAGAATTTGCAGAAATGGAAGTAAAAATTCTAGATCGCAACAATCTTATACTAGACATTTTTGCCAGTCGGGCGCGAACAGCACACTCTAAAAAACAGGTTGAGCTTGCGCAGTATGAATACCTGTTGCCTCGACTTACACGCCTTTGGACTCACCTTGAGAAACAGCGAGGAGGCATCGGAATGCGTGGACCGGGGGAACAAGAAATTGAAACCGATAGAAGAATTGTAAGAGATCGTATCGCTTTTCTCAAAGAACAATTGAAGGAGATAGATAGACAAATGTCAACTCAGCGCAATAATCGCGGAGCGTTGGTGCGTGTGGCTTTGGTTGGCTATACGAACGTGGGAAAAAGCACAATCATGAATTTACTCGCAAAAAGCGATGTATTTGCAGAGAACAAATTATTTGCAACGCTCGATACTACAGTTCGCAAAGTTGTTCTTCGGAATCTTCCTTTTTTATTGTCAGATACGGTTGGATTTATTCGCAAACTTCCGCACCAACTCATTGAGTCATTTAAAAGTACGCTCGACGAAACCAGAGAGGCGGATTTGCTTGTGCACGTTGTAGATATTGCGCATCCATCTTTTGAGGATCATTTTAATGTTGTGAACGAAACATTAAAGGATATTATTAAAGAGGACAAACCAACCTTAGTCATTTTTAATAAAATTGACGCCTATAAATACGTTGTGAAGGACGAGGATGACTTAACTCCTGCTACCAAAGAAAATATGACGCTTGACGAACTCAAACGCAGTTGGATGGCTAAAGTAGGAGAACGTGATGCAGTGTTTATTTCTGCAAGTAAAAAGGAGAATATAGAGCAATTAAGAGAAGTAATGTATGAACGAATTCGTCAGATCCATATCACTCGTTATCCGCACAATGGATTTTTATATGAAATGTAACATTTGGTTGAGCTCAAAAATCGAATTGTACAAATTCTTTGTCTGTACTGATAGATTTGTTTCCGTAACCATAGAGTTTGTTCTGACTTCCATCAGAAAAGTTCAGAATCAGAATGGGCGAAAATGTCCAAATATCATTTTTGGGTGAAGTAATATCGACTTTAAAATTTCCTTTTTTTAAGTCACGTTTATGGACTATTCCATTAATTGTAAGATCGAATGGTCCAGTATATGGAATCGCGCTGCCGATAAGAAGGTCAGACAAACCGCTGTGAGAAACGACTTCTTTAGAGTCCATGTCAAACACTTTTAGGTTTACGACAGTTCCTTTTTCTTTTGGATCGGCATTGTTTGCCGAAAAATAAGTTATGGTAGCGCCGGTCAAAACAATCCGTTCCGTTTCAACAGAAACAATAGCTGTAGAAGTTCCGGATTGATTGGTTGCTGAAAGCTCGAAATCTGTAGAATTGATTGGAGAAAACATCAATTGCCATTTTGGACTTTTGGTTCCGATTTCATTGTTGATAATCACGTTTTTTGCACCAAGAATTTCCCATGTCAGAGTGATCTTTTCACCTTCAATTGTAGATTTGGCTGACGAAAAGAATTTTCTTATATATGGTTTTGGAATTATGACTTTTGCCAATGAATAAGTAATAGTCATTCCTCCAATTATTATTTCTATTGGCACTTCATTTGAGTCCGATCTTTTGAAGGTTTGAAATAGTGGCAACGATGGGAGTTTGATTTTTTTTAATTTTCCAGATGGTTTTGAGAATGTCCAAGGAGCAACGGCAGCAGCATTTTTATTTGCGAAAACAATGTTTTTTAATTTGATCTTTTCATTGCCCGAATTTTTTAGCCCTACGTGAAATTCATCTTTTTTATCAGTTCGCACCACAATAATTGCGATTGGATTTGCACTAAGTATTTTATCGAAATTATTTTTAATAGAGGGTAATTCTGTTTTCAAATATTTCTGGAGTTTTTCTCTAAAGCCTAATTCTTGTTCTGTGTAAAAATCAAATTCGAGACTAATTTTTGAATCTTCTTTTGAATTGAGCGATAAAGCAGTTTCAATGGAATTAATTTTAATTCCCAAAGACTCAAGATATACTTGACTTCCGCTCGTTGTTATAATCTCATTGTACCAAAGAGCAAAAGAAACTGCCCGCGATGAATCGGAAGTTTCGTGCCGAATATCAAAAATATCGATAATAGGAATCTTTGTGTTCTGTGAGCGACCAAAAATAGGAGCGATAAAACAAAAAATCAAAATAATCAGTCGAATCATTGCAGATAATTATGTTTAATTTTTATTGTATTCGAACATTTAAACTTCCGATTCTTAGATGAGCTAGAAATGATGTGTTTAATCAGTAGCGAATCTCGTTATAATTATTCGATTAGAATGATCCTGATAATTGACGTTTATCAGCAGTTTTTACTGCTGAGTAATATGTAAGAAGTATAACAGGCAAAATGTAATCTCCCATTCTTTCGATGGTTTCAAAAACATCGATTGGCATTCCTGCGAGTGGATGCAAAAGCTCAGATGCAATTTTGAAAATCAGAATAAAAACCAGAAGTCCTTTTGTTCGAGGAAACATGAAGAAAAAAGATCCGAGTGTCATTTCAAACAAACCGAATACTTTCATGTCAAGCCCAAGTGGATTTAGTCCTAGGTAATTGAAGTGTTTTGTGAGAACAGGATGATCATTAAAAAATGCAAGTCCGCCGTGACCTATCAATAACAGAGCAATTGCGAGTCGTGCGAAAAAAGCGAATTCTCTTCCGCGATTTTCTAACGATAAAGAATTTTTAGTAAGAACAGTCCACAATCTTTGCGAGCGATCAAATCCATTTACCAACCACAAAAACGCAAGGGGCAGCATATAATTACCTGCGCGCTCAAAAAATTCTGACATACCCATACCTGCCGAAGGGCGAAGCATAGCGGTAAAAAAAGTCCAAATTGCAGCCCAAATTAACAAGGCTCTTGTTGGAATAAAAAATGCACATATTCCAATCGTTATATCCAAGATACCGATTGCCGGCATCATAAAACGAATAGTTTCTTCAGAGAAATAGAAAATTTGGAAGAATGGTATCCAACCTGATTTGCCTACAATTCCCCAAAATCCATGTCCTACAAAACACCCCATTATTCCAAATCTCAGTAAGAAAAATAGTTTTTCCTTTGCAGAAATTGCAGAGGAAAAAGGATTACACCAGTGCTTAGATTTGATCGTTAGAGACATAGAAAATCTTAAAGTTCACCCATGGAAGTTTTGATACCTCCACGGTTGATACTTCAAGTTATTTTTAATTAATAATGGCCACTTGAAACGATGCACTGCCTGCAATGCTGTTTAGGCGAATGAAATAATTTCCGGCAGAAATACCTGCTGTAGAAATTGTAATTTGTTTATTATCGGCTGCATTGATAATTTGATTGCGAACAACCTTACCGCTGAGATCAATAATTGATACCGTAAGATCATTTGGAATCTGCTCCATGGAAACGGTGATGTCTCTGCCTGCACGAACAGGATTTGGATAGAGTATAGCAGCCGTGATCATGTTACTTTCTTCAACACCAATGGTAAGTGATATAGAGAATTTATTAGCGTTTGCACTTCCAGTTTGCACATTGCCGGCAACGTCTTTTGCATCTTCAACGCTCACATCAACATTTTGCGCAAATATGTCAACATCATTTACAGTGTAACTAGCAACGAATGTTGTGTTGTTGGTCCAGCTTCCAACGGTAAAAGAAAGAGCACCGTCGGGATCTTCGATTGGGAATGAAAACACCGGATTGGCATTTATATCCATTGGCTCATCATAAATTGCAGTGAGGGTAAAAAGTAATCCAATTTCGTTTTCAGTAATGGTAGCAATACTTGGTGTCAATGCGATAATAATTGGATTTTTAGTGTCAATTGCAATAGTGCCATCTAGGCTGCCCGAAGCATTTATGTTGTTTCCGGCATTATCAATTCCAGAGATTACTGTGATAGAAATTGGATCAATTTCAATGTTATTGTCGGTCAAAATAAAGACAGCAATAAAGGTGAATTCGTCATCCCAAACACTCGCAGTCATATCGAGTGAGAGTGATTCGGAAATAGTTGGGTTGAAATTGAATTGGGGTGCAACAGAAGTGTTCATCTCATCATCAAAAACAACAGTGACAATGAAGTTCAATCCGCCCGTATTTTCATCACTCAATAGATCGTTGTTTACACTTACCAGTTCAACATTAGGCGCAAGCAAATCAATTGTGAATACATCAGTTTCGATTGATCCGATTTGAGTATTTCCATTTGCATCAAATGCATCAGAAATAGAAATCTCAATATTTTCGATTTCCCCACCTGAGCCAATAACAGTGTAAGTCCATTGGTAATTCGTAGCATCAATCCAAGATTGTGTTACCTCTAAAAGATTTGCTTGAGGCGAGTTTGCGGTGAATGAGAGTAATGGAATTAAATCGGTATCCATTGCTTCAGAGAAAGTAGCTGTGATAGAAAAAGCACTGCCGATTTGTTGAGTATTGATAGTTGCAACACTTGGCGTTGTAGAATTGACTGATGGATTTTCCGTGTCAACGTCAAGAGCATCTACATAGATGTATGAAACAGCAATATTTCCGTTGACGTCAGTAGCGCCGTTAAGTTCAATGTCAACATTGCCAATCGTAACGTTTGCGTCTACAACATCAAATGATGCTACATAAGTTGTAGCATCACTCCACAAGCTGTTTGCTGTGTTGAGTTGAATGCTAGATGCAGCATCTTCTTGAGGGAATGAAATCGTAATATCTGAATCAGTGTTCATTGCTTCATCAAAATGAACCACGATAGAAATATTCGCAGAAACACTTTCGTCGTTTAGAATGCCATTGTTGTACTCAGCCACTTCGATTTGTGGATTTTGAGTATCAATTTCAAAAAGAGTAGCATATGCAGGGAAGATCCCGTTGCCATTTGATCCGAGTGCATTGATAACCTTTGCTGATGCAACAGGCACATGCACGTTTGCATCATTAATAGAATATATAAAATCGTAATGCGTAGCGTCAATCCATTGGCCCGAGACAAAAGTCAACGAAGCGTTTAACTGGGCAGCTTGCATAAAGTCAATGGCAGGAGTCGAATTCAGGTCCATTGGGATTGAGAACTCTGCGGTGATTATTACTTCCGATCCCGCAACCGCATCTGTGATGAGTGAAAGATTGGACGTAAGACCAGTCAAATGCGGAATTCCACTCATAAAAGTAAGCGCTTTATCATAGGCTATTGGACCCACTATTTTTCCTACTTTTCTTCCCGGAATGTCATCTTGGGGAGGATGCAAACCACCATAAATTCTAGATAGACTGCATTGATCAGCAGCATCGGCATACTTAGCCCATTGGAGTGTTGTGGTCACAGAAGGACCCGGAGAATGAGGCAAATATGTGTTCTGAGCGGCAACAAACTCACCAACACCACCTGGATAGTATTCGCTTCCAGTAATTTCAGTAAGGATTTCTGCCGCGGTTCTAGAGTATGTAGAGTGCCCGGAATAATATCCCGGAAATGGAGGAGTAACAAATGTTCTTCTTTGAAAAGTCCACCAGTTTTCGCCACGAATCCAACCAACACCATCTTGACCAGTCGCGGCAATTGGGCCTCTGAAGGTATATAATTTGACTTTTCCTACATGTTCGTTATTTGCACCTGCGATAGGATCACCTACTTCAATCACTTCAATGTAACCCGGAATAAGCGGAATGCCGGCAGGATCATAATTTGAAAGAGACATGTCGCTGCATTGACCGCGATCGATCATGTATCGAATTGCCATGATTGGACGTGTGTAATCGTAATAACCTTTTGTAGACCAGCACGCAACTGCGGCATCATGAATTCCACCACCAAGAGCGAGATAAGCTCTCACATCCCATTCTAGGTCATCAAGAATTTCGCCTTGACCTTCCCAACGTTTTTCAAACAATGGATGTTGTGAAATTGCATTTATGTTTTTGAACCAGTGTCCCGGAGGTGTTTCTGAATTTGGACCATCAGCCCAGTATTCAGCAAGTACTCTGGAATAATCGCCGCGAGGAACAATGTTAGTTGGGTATGGCTGTCCTGTAGCAGGATTTTCAGTATAACCTGTTCCTGGATCACCTCCATTAAACTCATCGTAGAAAGCTTTGAACTCTTCGAAAGTTGTTGGGAAATTAGAATCATCAACATTACCAAGTGAGTTTGGCGAGATATCTTTCATTACACCGTCGCTCGTATCATGGAACGAGTGCCATAATGATACTACAACAAATCCCCATCTAAAGAAGTCTTCGTCCCACTGACGTTCAACCATGGTGGTTGTATCCAAATAAGGCGGTGCTCCTTGATCGAGGTAAACACTCCATTCGTTACCATCTCTTTCATATTGCGTGATATCATCAGAGGTTAGAGAGAATGGAACAACATTTCCCCATTCTGCTGAAAGAGCAGGTGCCCCGTTTGGAATGGGAAAACCGTTTTGATCCAACGCAGAAGTCAAGCTAAGAGGCTGCCATCTATTGCCGTCATAAGCCTGCGGATTTCCCGGTTGTTCTGCAAAAATGTTTCCATTGACAGGGAAATAATATTGATTTGAATAGTTATTTGCTTGATTGGCACCATCCTGCAGACCATATTCCTGCATTTTTTGCCCGATATAATTTCCCAATTTAGCAGGATCACCATCAGAATAATCCGTGCTGGTAACAGAAGGGTCAAAACCAAGTTGTGTCATCAGGTTGCTGCAATAACCCGAACTAAATGTAAGCCAGTTGTTTTGTGGCTGACCAACGGGAGTGGGGGAAAACGGTTGGTAACGATTTGTAAGGAACCGATACATGGCATAACTAAGAGTCTTCTCCTGCGCAGCTTTTTTGTCTGCGGGAATAGCAATTCCGTTAAATGGACATGTGTAGTTGCCGAGTGTTTTACCAAGTAACACCGTAGTGGCATCGTCATCGTACACTGCCCAGGCATCGTACATTAGAACTGCGGAGTGATACAGATTGCGCGCTTGGATTGTAGGTCTGGCCGCATCTTTTCTTATACAGCTCAACTGCACCTCGCTCCATTGCATTGCAACTGAAGGAGACTGAGCATAAATGAAATTTGACAACAAGAGCATGATTGTAGGCAGTAATATCTCAATCTTGACTTTAGAGTTTGAGTAAATTTTTGGACGCATTAAGTGGAGCTTTTTGAGTTAGTAGTACAAAAATAGTAAAATGTAGCACGTTTGTGTATACATGTCGTAAAGAGGTCTTTAACGTTATTCCTAGAAATGAGTTACGAATCTTGTTAGTGCAAAGAACCTAGAAAGAAAATCATAAAAAGATTAGTGGAACCAAAACCCTGTTCAAATTGTTTGGGGTATCTTTGCACGCCTTTGGTGATATAGATATCTCAAAGACCAAACCAGCCAAGACAAATAACAAACTACTTAATAAAAAGTATGAGTCAGAATAACTCGACTACAACTCATGATTTTCCCGTTTCCAAAATGGCAGAAAATCTGATTGGTTCGGAAATCATTAAGCTTTCCGGTGAAATTCGTGAGCTGATAGCTCAAGGACAACATATTTACAATTTTACCATTGGTGATTTTGATCCCAAGATTTTTCCGATTCCGGTAGAATTGAAGCAAGCTATCATTCAAGCGTATGAGGACAATGAAACAAACTATCCGGCTGCAGATGGTATCCTAGATTTGCGCAAAGCCGTTGTGGCATTTATTAGTAAGTGGCAAAGATTAACCTATGCGGAAAATGAAGTTCTGATAGCAGGCGGAGCTCGACCTGTAATCTACGCTATTTATCAGACAATAATTGATTCTGGAGACACTGTATTATTTCCGGTTCCGAGTTGGAATAACAACCACTATTCGCATCTGTCCCATGCAAAACAGATCATCATAGAAACTTCACCGGAAAATAATTTTTTACCTACCGCGGCTGAAATAGCGCCTCATATTAAAGGAGCCACACTTCTGGCACTTTGTTCACCTCTTAATCCGACGGGAACAGTATTTGGGAAAAAGCAACTTGAAGAAATTTGTGATTTGGTAATAAAAGAAAATGCCTCTCGTGCAAACGATGCCAAGCCATTGTATGTGATGTATGACCAGATTTACTCTGCACTTACTTACGGAGATACTGCACATTTTGATCCGGTTACATTAAGACCTGCTTTGCGACCATATATCATTTTTGTTGATGGTATTTCAAAGGCATTTGCTGCAACTGGAGTTAGGGTTGGATGGGCTTTTGGCCCTAAAAAACTCATCGATAAAATGAAGAGTATTCTTGGGCATGTTGGAGCATGGGCACCCAAGGCCGAACAGGTGGCGACAGCAAACTATCTCAAAAAAAATGATGCAGTTGATACATATCTTGAAAGTTTCAAATCAGAAATCATCGATCGCTTAAATGGATTTTATAATGGAATTCAAGCATTAAAAAGTGAAGGCCATCGCGTAGATGCAATTGCCCCAATGGCGGCAATTTATCTCACTGTGAAGTTTGATTTAACAGGAATGAAAACCGAAGACGGAACTTTTCTTGAGTCTACAGAAATGGTTACGCAGTACCTTTTGAAAGAAGCAAAAATCGCATTGGTTCCTTTCAGCGCATTTGGAGCATCTAAAAATAGTATATGGTACAGATTATCAGTAGGAACTGCCTCCAACGCTGATGTAGTTGGTGCAATCGAAAGTTTGCGTATTGCACTCAGTAAATTGAATTAATTGACAAATTTTTGCAAATGCGAGTAGTCATTTTTTGATTCTTAACAAATAATCAGTGCTGAACTTATTGACCTTCGCGCCGGAAAAGATATAACCCTGCAAAAAAGTTTTGTATGAAAGAAATTAAAAACAATAAGAACTATTGTGTGATCATGGCCGGTGGAATCGGATCAAGATTTTGGCCAATGAGCACAGGTAGCTTGCCCAAACAATTTCACGACATTCTTGGTGTTGGCCGCACGCTCATTCAAATGACCTATGACAGATTTCTCCCAATCTGTCCAAAAGAAAACATTCTTATTGTTACAAACGAACGTTATAAGGATCTTGTTTTGAAACAACTTCCTGATGTTAAAGCTGAACAAGTTTTGTGCGAACCAATGATGCGTAACACCGCTCCCTGTGTGGCTTACGCAGCCTTTTGGATTGCTGATAGGGAACCCGACGCAAACATAATAGTTGCACCTAGTGATCACTTGATTCTTAAAAATGACGAGTATCAACGCATCATCAATATCAGTATTAAACAGGCTCAAGAAAGTGGCAATCTCGTTACTTTGGGCATCAAACCAACAAGACCTGACACTGGCTATGGTTACATCCAATGGGCGGATGATAAAAAAGCATTTGATGAGAAAGTAAAAAAGGTAAAAACATTTACTGAAAAACCGGATATTGAACTTGCCAAAGATTTTCTTGAAAGCGGAGATTTTTATTGGAATTCGGGAATTTTTATTTGGACGTTGCATGCAATCTTAAATGCCTTTGAAAATTATCTTCCTGATATCTACCGAGCGTTTGCAGATGGCGCAGGAATGTATGGGACAGACCAAGAAGCGGCTTATGTCAAGAGTATTTATCCGGCATGCGAAAATATTTCCATCGATTATGGAATTATGGAAAAGGCCCGTAATGTAAATGTTGTATTGAGCGATTTTGGATGGAGCGATCTTGGCACATGGGGTTCACTTCACACACATCTCGCACATGATGATCACAGAAATGGAGTTGTAGGTAAAGATGTGTTGTTATATAATTGTGCCGATAATATTGTGCATATCGATGGTGATAGACTTGCGGTGATACACGGGCTTAACGGCTACATTGTGGTTGAATCAGACAAAGTACTTATGATCTGCAAAAAAGAGGATGAGCAGCGTATAAAAACATTTGTGAATGATATAAAAAATAAGAAAAACGAAAAGTGGATTTGATACCGTATTCAACTTCAAGTTGGTCCAATATTTTTTGTATTTATGTATTAGCCCAATTCCGTTTCTCAACATTGTACTAAACATCAACCACGACGGCATTGACCTCTATAACTCATAAAATGGTTTGGAATATTTTATAAGTAACATTGGTATTATTTCTTTTGATTGCCAGTTGTTTTTGTGAAAGCCTCATACAACCGAATTACCATTTGTGAAGAGGTTCCATTTTCAATTACATCCAATTCGATTGTAGGATATTTTGCTTTTTCAGCGATGTCCATAGTTTGGAATTCGAATTGAACCGCATTCTTAGAACAGCCCTCTCTTTTTACAGGAATAATCTTGTAATCTGTATTGGGTAGGATTTGTGTAAGTTGATCTTCATAACGAGCCATTATCTCAACACCAGTTGCATTATCCTCGACATCCATTTGAAATTTGAGAAAGTGAACAGCTTTGTCAAAATCATATTCAATTTCACATTTATTAAAATCTTCAACACCGTCGATAAAATTCCAATTTCCGGTTTTGTCATCTTTCATTTGATCAAGCCCTGAAAAACTTTGGTCATAAGCGACCTTGAAAAATTCATGAAATTCCGGTTTGTTTGGGGTGATAAATGCGGAGCCAACCATGGCTGAGAAGACAAATAATGTGATGATGTGTTTCATGCTCGCTGGATTTTGGTCAGGAGAGTTTTTAACGAGTCAGCGATTATAAAGTTCTGCAACTACACAAACGTTTATTTTATTTTATTCAGTTAGCACATTGAGAACAGCCCTATAGTGTTTGGATTATTTTTTATTTGAATGTAGTTAGAGCATTCGGTAATATTAATATTTCCGGTTGACCAATTTATAAACGCGATGGATGTTATTTTGTGATGAGCGTTCCAACCATATTTGCTGGAATCACCCATGCATCGTACTCTTCGGCGGTTACGTATCCGAGTCTTATTGATTCTTCTTTGAGAGTTGTTCCATTTTTGTGTGCTGATTTTGCAATCTCGGCTGCTTTGTAATACCCGATTTTGGTATTAAGTGCAGTCACTAGCATCAGCGATTTATCTACAAGTTCCTCAATGCGATCGTAGTTAGGCTCAATACCACTTGCACAATGCAGATCGAACGACACACACGCGTCACCGAGGAGTTCGGCACTTTGCAAGAAGTTGTATGCCATCATCGGTTTGAATACATTCAATTCATAATGACCTTGTGTTCCACCAACTGTAATTGCCACATCATTTCCCATTACTTGAGCGCATACCATTGTCAGCGCTTCACATTGAGTAGGATTTACTTTGCCGGGCATAATACTGCTTCCGGGTTCGTTTTCTGGAATCATTATCTCACCGATACCACTGCGTGGGCCACTTGCCATCATACGAATGTCGTTGGCAATTTTATTGAGTGACACGGCGAGTTGTTTTAAAGCTCCATGCGATTCAACAATACCATCGTGCGCAGCAAGCGCTTCGAATTTGTTTGGTGCACTGGTGAATGGAAGCGCACTGAATTCTGCAATTTTTTTAGCAACGAGTTCAGAGTATCCTTTTGGTGCATTGAGGCCGGTGCCTACTGCTGTGCCGCCAAGAGCTAGTTCACCGAGGTGAGAAAGTGTATTTCTCAATGCACGTAATCCATGATTTAATTGTGCAACATAACCGCTCAATTCTTGTCCGAGGGTTACAGGTGTTGCGTCCATCAGATGGGTGCGTCCGATTTTTACAACGGACATAAATTCTTCGCTTTTTTTCTGAAGAGTATCGCGCAATTGTTCAACACCCGGAATTGTTTTTTCAATCACCGAAGTATATGCAGCGACATGCATTGCGGTTGGATATGTATCGTTCGATGATTGCGATTTATTGGCATCATCATTGGGATTAATAACAGGAGTTCCTTCACCCAATTTGCCACCAGCTTTAACATGCGAACGATTTGAGATTACCTCGTTGAGATTCATGTTACTCTGAGTGCCACTGCCGGTTTGCCAAATTACCAATGGAAATTGGTCGTCCAATTTCCCCGCAAGAATTTCATCACACACTGCACTGATTGCATCGCGTTTTTCTGCGGGCAGTACACCTAATTCACAGTTAGTATGAGCTGCTGCTTTTTTTAAAATTGCAAATGCGCGAATAATTTCTTTGGGCATACTAGCCTCAGGACCAATTTTGAAATTGTTTCGTGAACGTTCAGTCTGAGCACCCCAATAAACATTGGCCGGAACTTTTACTTCGCCCATTGTGTCTTTTTCTATTCTGAATTCCATATTCAAATTTATTGTACTGTTTTTATTGAAGTTGTACTAAGTATCATGTATTAAGTACTATGAACTTATTCTGATTAAATCATACCCTTCGGATTTCGTAATTTTTTTAATTCATAATTCATCACTCATCACCCATAATTCATCATTCATCCACGCTCGCCTTCCCTTGTCTCATCAAAAATCCTTTCAAGAAATTATCAATATATCCATCCATTACGGCATCTACATCACTTGTTTCGACCCCTGTTCTGACATCTTTAACAAGTTTGTATGGCTGCATAACATAGTTGCGAATTTGGGAACCCCATTCTATTTTTTTCTTAGTGGCTTCAATTTCACTTCGTGCGGCATTTCGCCTTTCAATCTCCATTTCATAGAGTTGAGATTTCAGCAATTGCATTGCCTTTTCTTTATTCTGTAATTGAGATCGCGTTTCAGTATTATCGATGATAATGCCGGTCGGAGCATGTCGAAGACGAACACCTGTTTCAACTTTATTTACATTTTGACCACCGGCTCCTCCACTTCGGAATGTATCCCAAGTAATGTCGCCAAGATTTATTTGGATATCTATAGAATCATCAACAAGGGGATAAACATAAACAGATACAAATGAAGTATGTCTTCTCGCGTTGGAGTCGAAAGGAGAAATTCGCACCAGTCGATGAACACCATTTTCACCTTTTAGCATACCAAAAGCAAATTCACCAGCAAACTCGATTGTACATTGTTTTACCCCGGCCACATCACCTTCTTGCATGTCGAGTTCTTTTACAACATATCCATTTTTCTGCCCCCACATCACATACATGCGCAAAAGCATTCCGGCCCAATCGCAACTTTCCGTGCCGCCTGCTCCGGCAGTAATCTGTAGCACGGCACTTAGTCCATCCTCTTCTGCAGAAAGCATGTTTTTGAATTCGAGATCTTCTATTTTTTGACTTGCAAGTTTATATTGTGCATCAAGTTCTTCTTCAGTTGCAGCGCTCTCTTTGTAGAACTCATAGAGCACAGTTAGATCATCGACAGCCGATGAACATTGATTGTAAGAATCTGTCCATATTTTTTTGTTCCGAATTTGACGCATCACGGCCTCAGCCTTTTTTGCATCATTCCAGAAATTTGGATCCTGAGTTAATTTTTCGTCTTCAGCAATTAGAAGTAGCTTGGTTTCGACGTCAAAGAAACCTCCTGAGCGCAAGTTTGCGCTCATTCAGCTCGTTGACGGCATCGATTGATATGGCCATAATGATCTGAAATTTATTGTTAAACGGGTGCAAAAGTAACCCTAATGTAAGAAAAGAGCCGAAAGTTTGATATTTTGGCACCCTAAATCACTTAATTCAATTATTTATGGAAGTATTAGATCAACCAACCGATGGCCGTGAAGGTAAATCTGTTGAAACCGTTTTGAATGAGGGCTACAGTTTTGATCTCGGAGCATACATCTCAGAGGGATTCAAATTGTTTGGTAAGGATGCCGGGCCATATATCGGATTCTTCTTTATCTCAATTATTATCAGTGCAATACTGGGCAATATTCCATTTATAGGTCTATTAGCCGGACTTTTTGTCAATCCAGCGCTTGCCGGTGGTTGGTATATTTATGCCAGAAATAGAGCGATCAATCATGAACCACAATTCGGAAATTTTTTTGACGGATTTAAAAGTCCGGGTTGGATACAACTTGTCTTGGCAAATTTGGTAACCGGAATTTTTACCGGATTGGCTGCTGCAATTGTACTGGTTCCTGCTGTAATAATTCTTGGTTTTGATCTTTTTTCAGAGTTAGCCGGACTTGCTGATACCTCAGACCCTGAGGAATTGAGAGATATTCTAATCGCATTTTTTACAGGAAAATTGCTGCTTGTAATGTTGCTTTCTGTAGTTGTGGGTAGCTTGATTTCAGTTTTATACGTTTTGGCGCCAATGTTTATTCTTTATAGAGGAATGACGTTTTGGGACGCAATGGAATCTAGCCGCAAAATTGTGAGCAAAAATTACATTCAATTTTTGATGTTTTTCTTGGTATTAATTGTAATTATTGGTGTTGGAATTATGCTTTGTTGTCTTGGCTTGATAGTGGCACTTCCGGTAATATACTTATCAGTTTTTGCTGCCTACAAACATATAATGGGAGTTGGAGAGCCGTCTACAGAACTTTAATAGAACAAATAGCGATCAAGTTCACTCCAAACTACATCATTTTCGAAACCTTTTGAAATGAGGTATCGAGCAAGCTTAAATTTTTTCTGATAGAGCTGCAACCCAGTAAGTTGCGGCTCTTTTCTTTTTATTAGTCCTTGGATTTTTGCGCTATAACCCGCCTTATCCATCTCTCTAAGCGCCATGCGAATTATAGGCTCAGAAACGTGTTTTTTCTTTAGTTCGAATTCAATTTTCCTAACTCCCCAGTGAAAAAACTCAAACTTATCGTGGGCAAATGCTCCTGCAAAACGGGCTTCGTTCAACAAATTGCCACCGATAAGATCAACTAGTAGGTTTTCGCGTTCGTTGTAGGGTATATTCCAAGAAATGAGTTTTTGGCGCACATCAAAATGACATCTCTCGGCTTTGTCGCACCACTGCAGTACCTTTTGCCGGGTTACCATGGGTGAATATTTACGAGGAAGGAATGTCATTTGAAACAAAGCTCAGTTTAGTGGTCTACTTGTTAAAATGATTCTAGGTACAGATCGTTTTTGAATGAGATGCTAAACTAACCACGATATCTTAATTACCGATTATACAAAATAGAAAGTGCAATTTTGTCGGAAGCTTTATTACACTATTATTTTGTTACATCGGCATTTATTAGTGTAAAATTGTCAAATAGCTTAGGGCTATTTTAGAATTACAATTGGTATAATTTGGAACAACTGCAAAATAAGTGCGTACTAAACCCCTTTTTTGATAGAACACAGTTTGTTTACATTTGCAAAACTACGGAGTGACAATGGTTGACATTGCGCCTCCGGAAATTAGAATATTTTTTCATGAAGAATCAATTGGTTGAAAAACTACACGATCTAATCGCTACTGAAGACATAATGTCTGTTAGGAGCGCAGTTCGTGATATCCGCAATGACTGGAAAGCGGAGACTGCTAAAGAGCGTGTAATACAAGAAGAAGCTTTTAAAGCTGCCGAGCAGCCTGAAGGATCGGAGTTTGTGTATGCGCCCCACGAGCTAGAAGGCAAATTTCAGGATTTACTCAAAACCTATGAAGACCGCATCGAGGAGCAGGGCAAAAAACTTGCTGCCGAACGCACAAAAAATCTTGAGATGAAAACTCAGATTCTTTCCGATTTTGAAAAACTCATTCAAGATGAGCAAAATATCGGGAAGGCATTTGGTGGTCAAAAGGAATTGAAAGAAAAGTGGGATTCTACGGGTGATGTACCGGGTGACAAACACCAGGAACTTAATGATAAGTGGCACAAATTGAATCATGATTTCCATTATAATATAAATATTTACAAAACTCTTCAGGATTATGATCTCAAGATCAACCAAAAGAAGAAAGAGGAGATGATTGAAGAAGCCAAGTCGTTGATTTCGGTTGAAAGCATCAACGATCTAGAGGTGCTTGTGCGCAAGTTTCAACGCGAGTGGCTCAATATTGGACCATCGCCACGTGAGACATACAAAGAAATTGGCGATCAGTTTTTTGCTGTGTTGCGTGAGGCACAAGAACGAATCCAAGGTCATTACGAAGTTCTTGGTGCGCACAGCGAAGAGAACCTTGTGAAAAAGCGAGCATTGGTGGATAAAATGAAGGAAATTCTATCTATGGAGATGACCAACGCCTCTACATGGAATCGCTGGACTGACGAAGTTCTAAAAAACCAAGAAGAGTGGAGAACTATTGGATGGGCTCGCAAGAAGGAAAATGAAGAAGTTTGGCAGGAATTTAGAGGATTGTGCGATTTGTTTTTCTCCAAGCGCAATGCATTCAATGAGCAACGCAAGGAGTTTTATAAAGAGCGCAAAGAGAAGAAACTCGAATTAATAGAAAAGGTTAAAATTCTTCAAGATAGCACAGAGTGGAAGCAAGGTGCAGAAGAAATTAAAAAGTTGCAAGATCAATGGAAGGCCGTTGGTGCGGCGGATCCACGTGATGAGCAAAAGCTGTGGCAAAAGTTCAGATCACATTGCGATATGTTCTTTAATAGAAGAAAAGAACACTTTGATAAAGTTGGAGGACAACAAGAAGAAAATCTCGCGCTCAAAGACGGATTATTGGAAGAAATTGCTGTCTTTGAACTAACTGGAAACAAGACACAAGATCTTGCAACGCTTAAACATTTTGGAGATCGTTGGAGAGCAATTGGATTTGTTCCGAAGGAGCATGTGAAACGTGTCATGGATCGCTTTAACGAAATCCTCGACGCTAAATACGGTCAATTAAATGCAGACCGCGAACAACGAGAGATGGAGTCATTTAGAACAAAACTTGCCGATATTAAAGGAGGTCAGGATGGAGATTTTAAATTGCGCAAAGAAAAAAGTATGATGCGTGAGAAAATTGAAAAACTCAAACATCAAATTACCCAATATGAAAATAACATGGGCATCTTTACAGGAAAGGGAGCAGAAGCTTTGAAATTGGACATAGAGAAAAAAATAAAGGCAACCAAGCGCGAAATTGATGACATCAAAAAGAAGATGGATTTTTTGAGTGCATAAAATAATGTTTTTTAAAAAGACGAATAGGTCATCAAATTTTGATGACCTTTTTTTTGGATTTTGATTCCCATGTTTTGCGGGCTCCGAAAATTATACCATTACTTAATTCGAATTGGTTCAATAATAAATTGCAATTTTAGTATGGTAAATGCCTTCCGAGTAGCCGGCATGGGTCAATGGAGTGAAGTGGAATTGGACTATTACAGATAAGACACAGTGATGAAGGCAGCTTCCAAAAAGTTCTTCCAATCATCAATCTATGCAAAAAATTATGTGTTTCAAATTTATTTTCCTGAATTCTTTTTGCCGAATCCCCCGCCAAATATCGGTCACAGAGCAGCGACTATGCTCCCTTCCCACGCTGGCCACCATGTGGCCGTTTGGCTTGCCTTCTACAAAAATAATTTTCGCGTTGAATACAATAGGTTTTTGGAAATTGCCTTGAACTCGTTCAAGATACAGCCAAAGCCTGAAAAAAAAGCAACGCACCTCCGAAATTAATCAATACTGCTTGATTACTAAATTGGAATTCTTCAAAACCAAACCTAACAAAGGCCAACAAGATCGAGCTCATGAAATTGTGTGTAGTTTTGTCTCACAACAATGAAAATAAATCGTGAACAACCCAAACACAAAATTAGCAATACTCGGCAATTTGATTCAACAAAATTTAGTTGAAATTCCATTTTCGGAAGACCCATCTGCATTTTTAGTTGACTTTCTAAAAAAAAATGCTGATACACTCTTAACCGAAAAAGAACTAGAGGCTTACAAAAAGGACTTCAACAACGCAGAAAATAATTCCGATGATTTTTGGCATTTTGTATCAAACGATTTCTTTGATTTTAATCGCGTAAATAACAATATAAAAGAGTATCTACTCCATTTTAAGATACAAGATAAGCAGGTAGAAGCCCTCAAAAAGCTGTGTATTGATAGCAATAATCCGACTTACTATCTAATTATGCCCAATTGGGATGGTGAAACACCAGAAGATTTTTCAATTGAAAAATGGGATGGCATTGAATTATGCAAAAACGTAGAAGAAGTGATTATTGACGGTCATTTTGTAAATAAAAAAACCTCCTATTTACCCTTTGAGAATCTAATTGAATTGAAATCATTTAGCTTATCAAACGGCAAACTGAACGATTTAGAAATATTATTAAAATTACCTAAACTAAAGAGCATAATACTTTCCAATACTACCATTGCATCAGACAAAAAAACAAAGGCAGCCATTGAGAACTTCCTTGAAAAAGGGAACTCTTTCATTTTTGACGATTATACAATCAAAGATATATCAGTATTTCGAAAATTAAAAGATTTAAATACATACATCGCAGCAAGAGAATATGACAATGCTTTGCCAATTTTGAATCGATTAATAGAAACTGAAAGCCACTCGCTCATCAAAATGAAATTGCTATCTCAAAAACATATTCTTTACACTTTCAAGAGAAACACAGTTCATACTCCTGAAATTTTTAATGAGTTGATTCAAATTTCAGAAAATCTAAATCCATTATTTGATTTAAATAAGGAAATATTAGGTGACTATGAGTATAGAAGTAGAAAAGGATATAATTTAACCGATTTAGGCTACAATTACTATCAATTGAATGATAAAGAAAAATCCGCAAAGTACTACAGAGAAGGACTTGAAATAGCTATTAGACCTGGTGGTGGTTTAAATAATTCAAGCATTTCGGATTTAACAGAGTGTTTAATTTCGCTGAATCGAAAGGAGGAAATAATTGAAGTATTAGATAAATATGCTCTTCTGTTTGAAAGTCAAAAAGTGAGCTGGGGTGATTCTGGAATTGTGTTTAGGTGGCAATCCTTACTTGAAAATGGCTACTTTGAAAAAGGATTAACACACTTAGAAAATTACATGGCCAATATATACAAAAAAAGTGCTCTTCAAGATATAACCCAACTCTATTCTATAATGAAGTCTATACAATCCATATTAGAACTACAGCATACTCCTTTAAGCTATAACAGGTGTTATCTGCTATCAAAACGAGACGATTTGTATCCGAATTTTACGAGTTTTATAATAGATATTAGAAAATGTTTTTTAAATGAAATTACAATCGCCGAATTAAAAAAAAATGAAAATTATAATGTGTTTATCTCTTTATATTCTAATTAATACATTCATTGCAATCGTTGTAGTAAGGCTTTAACTTAGCACAAAGTGTAAAATTTTGCGGAGAATTAATGCCGTTTAAATGCATTTTACTCCAAAAAAATTAAACACTTTAATCCCAACACATAAAGCGGAGAATTAGAAAGATGAAACATACTGCTGAACAATTGGGAACATTAGATAAAGACTTATAGGTGCAACTTGCTTCCTTCATTTGTCGCTATGGAATTGAATAATTTCTTGTTAAAAATAGATTATCACATTTTTCAAAGAGATGTGTTCTAATATTATAAATTACCAGCAGACGTCTTCAATTGGCGACAATCAATGGTTATAATATTGTCGTCAAGAACTTAGGCTTTGCAATCAAAAAATTCTAAAGAAAGTACATCTTTTGATTTTTTTTTGTTAGAAATTGACAGGATTATTTTAGAACTCTGACCTCAAGTCATTTTGTAAAGCGAAAAATGAAAACTCGGTTTTTTGAAATAAAGGCCTATCTTCGGCGGCTGTTGTTGACATTTGAGATAAGAATATTTTAATCTCCACAATTCACTTATTGCATCTCTTACGATGTAATGAAGTTATTTCTACTCTATCTATTGCTGTATTCAGATAAAAGCTAATGAAAATTTACATCAAGCATATGGTCAGCCTGCGTTGCAAAATGCTCGTAAAGCAAGAGTTAGCCAAGCTTGGAGTAAATACCATTAGTGTTGATCTTGGGAGT
>Ga0105048_10002593_pt1 | contig 29393 bp, 24 predicted proteins | sample MAT05_FD_78382 | JGI IMG/M metagenome (GOLD analysis project Ga0105048, IMG submission 78382) | Freshwater microbial communities from Lake Fryxell liftoff mats and glacier meltwater in Antarctica - MAT-05 | ecosystem: Environmental > Aquatic > Freshwater > Ice > Liftoff microbial mat | place... | reverse complement strand
GCCGGCGTACATGGCTCCGGAGCAGCACCTCAGCTCGCGCGCCGACGTGCGTAGCGATCAGTTCAGCTTCTGTCTCGCGCTCTACGAGACGCTGTATCGGCGCAGTCCGTACGAAGGCAGGACGCCGGGCAAGCTGCTCGAGGCGAAGCTGCGTGGGATCATCGTACCGCCGCCGCGTGACACGGTGATCCCGTCGCAGGTCAATCGCGCAGTCGTGCGCGGACTCGCACCGGATCCGGCGGGGCGCCACGCCTCGATGGATGCGCTGCTCGACGCGCTCATGGCGGATCGCGGTGCGCCTCGCCCTGCCCGGGTCGTGATCGCCGTCGGTGGCGTCGCGATCGTCATCGCGGCCGGCACTGCCTGGATGCTCGGCCGTACGACGACGCCGACGTGCGACGACGAGATCGCGAACAGCGGCTGGGACACGGACCGCGAGGATCGGCTGCGCGAGCACTTCGTCGCGAGCGGAGTCGGCTACGGCGAGACGACGCTGGTGCGGATGCGCGAGCGACTCGATCGCTGGTCGTCGCGCTGGGATGCGGCGCGCGGTGAGATCTGCGGCGCGTCGTCGACGGTGCGCAGCGCGGCGACGATCGAGTGTCTGCGCGCGAACAAGCTCGCGGCGGGCGGTGTATTCGAGGCGACGCTCGTCGTCGACCCGATCACGCTCGAGCGCGCGGTGGTCGCGACGTCGAAGCTCCCCGATCCCTCGGCGTGCACCTCGGCGACCGGCGAGCCGGCGGTGGATCCCGATCACGCATGGGCACGGCGGCTGTGGGAGCTCTCGGGCAAGGCGGCCTTCCTCGACGCGAGCACGACTGCCGCGGCGTCGTCGTTGCGCGACGAGACCGTCGGCGACGCACCTGCGATGGCAGCGGCGGCGAGGATCATCGCCGCCGAGCTGCGGGCGAGTGACGTCGACGACGCGGCGCTGCACGAGCTGTTCGACGCCACGCAAGCGCCCGAGCTCCCGGGATTCACAGCGCGTGCGATGACCTTGGCGCTGGAGCGTGCGCTCGCCTCGGCCGATGTCGCGAAGTCGGAGCAATGGCTCGCGAACGAGGTGCTGCTGCCGGCGCAGGGCACCGCCGCGCGTGCCGAGATCGCTCGCATCGCAGGTCATGCCGATCAGGCGCTCGGGTTGTGTCGCACCGCGCGCGAGCAAGCGACGCAGGACGGCGTCGATCTCGTGGTGATGTTCGACATCGCATCGGCCTGCGCACGCCTCACGACGAAGATCGCGAAGGACGGCGAAGCGATCGCGGCGTGGGAGATCGCGGCCGCGCTCGCCGAGCGGGCATTCGGCAGCGACCACCCGACCGCGGCGCGGACGCGCTGCGAGCTCGGGCTCGCGTTCGTCGCGGCCGGCCGCCCCGATCCGGCGCGCCCCCACGCTGCCCTCGGCTTCGACGTCCTTCGGCGTGTGACCGCGGCGAACGATCCGCGACGCCTCTTGCCGTTGGTGCTGCTCACCGCGCTCGAGCCGCAGCTCGACGGCGACGCGGCGCGACGCTGGCTGTCGTTCGCGGATGCGATCGTCGGCACCGACACGGTGCGCACGCAAGCCTATGCGCAGGCGCTGCTCGACGTCGCGGAAGCTGTGCGGCCCCACGATCCCGCACGCGCAGAGCGACTCGCCGATCTCGCGCGCATCCGGTCCGGCGGCTGAGGGCCCGGTCGGGGCCCTAACCCGGATCGCTGCGCATGTTGTCGCGCAGCGAACGGGCCCAGTGCTCGAGCCCTTCGATCGTCGTCCGCTGGAGCTGCGCCGGCACCTCCATCGCGCCGAGTTGCTCGCGCAACGCATCGCGCGCACGGAAGAGCCGACTCTTCACGGTGCCCGCGGGCACCTCGAGGATCACCGCGATCTCGCCGACCGGGAGCTGCTCCCAGTAATAGAGCTCGACGATGGTCTGCAGATCGAGCGGGATCTGCCGGAGCGCCTGCAGCAGCAGCTTCTCCTCCTCGCGATCGGCCATGACGCGACTCGGCGATCCGTACACCGATGCAACCGACATCTCCTCGGGCCCGAACGGCGTCTCGCGACGCTCGCGTCGGCGCATGTGCATCAGCAGCTGGTTGCGCGCGATGCCGAGGATGTACGCCTTGAGGCTCGCGTCCTCGCGCAGTCGATCGCGGCCCTCGACGCACGCGAGGAACGTGCGCTGGATGAGATCGTCGACGTCTTCGCTCGCCTTGTTGACGAAGAAGCGATAGACGCTCATGAAATTGCGGCGAACGAGTTCGTTGCCGGCTTGGGCGTTGCCATCGCGCCAGGCGCGGAGGAGCTCGACGTCGACGTCGTTGGCCATGGTTCGGCGCAGCCGCGCGTGATCGGGAGTCTACACCGAACACCAGTGGCGGGCGCCGCTCGAGGCGCGCCTCACTGCAACACGAGGTCCTGCCCCGCGGACAGGACGATGCGCGGGAACTCGGCGCGCACCGCGACCATCAGCTGCGCGAGGTCGGCCACGGTGACCGTCTCGTCGGGGATCAGGATGATCGCCTGCTTGCCGGGGTAGCGCTTCTTCACCTCGCGCAGCACCGTTCGCAGCGCGCTCGAATTCGTTGCCCGCAGCTCGCGGTTGAACGCAGGATCCTCGGCGCTCAGCGAGACGCCGCCGCGACCGAATCGCAACTGCAGGCCGAGCGCGGCGGCGCCTTGGTTGACCCGCAGACCTTCGGGCGGGATCACGAAGAACGGCTGCCCACGCAGGCCGCGCCCCGGGCTCGCGAGCACGAGCGAGAGGCTCGGCGGTCGCAGCGGGCGCGAGCTCGTGACTGCGTAGGCCGTCGCGAGCAGCGTCGAAACCGGCAGGCGACCGTGCGCCGCTAGCACGACATTGCCGGGGATCTCGACGACGCGCTGCGTCGACTCGATGGCGAGTGCGAGCCACTCGGCCTGGAACGCGTCATACAGCGATGCGGGACAGACGTTGCCGCACTCTTGCGCGGCGACGGTGTCGTTGATGCGACCGTCCGACAGCGTCGCGATCTCGCGATCCGCAGCCCACATCCGATCGAGCGCGATCGTGACGAACAAACCTGGCTCGAGCGGGAAGCCGTTCGCCGCGGGCAGCACGTCGAGGCTCATCGTCTGGCCGACGTGACTGAGCACGACCGACGAGAAGCCGGGCAATCGCTCGAACGTCTGGTTCGGCGCCGGATCGTCGACGGCGGGCGCCTTCGGCGTCGGCGCGGCGAGCACAGCAGACGTGGACGGGACCGCGAGCAACGCGACGAGCACGGGCAGGAGGATCGCGCGAAGCCGGGTCATCAGAGCTCCTCCACGCCGAACGGCAGCCACTCGTTCACTGCGCCTTCGACGAGCGGCAGCGATGCCCCGCCGAGTCCGAGCGGCGTGCTCGACAGGCGGACATCGACATCGCGGCGCGACGGCGAGTCGCCGCCGAACTGCGGTGCGAGCACGGTTGTCATGCCGACCACGGCGATGCGACCGTCGTCGTCGGCGGTCGCGACATACACGCGGTAGGGATCGTAGCGGCAGTCGAGCCGCACGAGGTGACCACCATCGAGGTGCTCGTGCGCCTCGGCACGCAGATCCGCGATCACCTTCGTGAGGCCGGTCCGCGCCATGCCGAGTCGGTCGAGCCGCGACTTCGCAGCGATCGCCGCCTGCTCGATGAGCGGACCGGCGGCCTGGGACGACGTCGACTCGCACTCGGCACCGCGCAGCGCGGTCGCATAGCGCTGCACCTCCCCGACGAACGCGGACTGCACCCGCAGCGGATCGCCGTGCGCAGCGAGCTGCTCGGGCAACACTTCGAGAATGCCGACCGGCGAGCCGCTCGCGAGCCACAATAGAAGATGCAGCGCGTCCCACCCCGCGTGGTTCTCACCGGGGGCCACGCAGTCGCTGGTGCCGGCCTCGACGCAGTGTACGAACGACTCGGCCGCGCGACGGGGCGGCTCCTCGTCGGGCAGCGAGCTCTTCACGATGCGACCGCGATCGCAGCTCACTGCAGTCGCCATCAGCACCAGCAAAGTGACCGCGCACGCGCGTTGTCGAACGACAGGCAGCATGGAGCAGCAGCTTGGATATCAAACGAAGCGCGCGTGTACAATTTACTGTCAGGGGAAGCGGCCCGCTTCCCCCCTTCCATCGCTTCGCTGCGATTTCTTTGCTTTTCCTGCTTCGCGCGGGGGTGTCAGGCCGCGCGACGGTGGTGGGTCGCGGCACCCGGCAGTACGAGGGTCGAGTCGCCGAACTCGTGGATCGTCAGGCCCGTGGCGACGGCGAGCTCGTGCGCTCGTGCGAGTAGGTCGGGCGGTGCGAACGCGCCGAGCAACGCGTGGTGACTGGTGCCGGGCTCGTGGACGCCGGCGAGCACCGCGTCGACGACCGCGCGGCGGGTGCTCGGGCCGAGGATGATCGTCGCGACACCGCGACCCGCGACGCAACGGCCTGTGTGCATGCTCGCGCTCGCCTCGAGCGCACGCACGACAGAGGTGCCGACCGCGACGACGCGACCGCCGGTCGCCTTCGCGCGCGCGATCGCGTTCACGGTCTCCGCCGGGATTTCGTAGCGCTCGGGCAGCGGCAGCGCGGCGTCGATGTGCGCGTCGCCGGTCGCCGAGAGCCCTGCCGCATGCGTGAGCGCCACGACCTTCACCCCGCGACGGCGCAGTGCGACGAGCGTGTCGATGCCGATCGGTCGACCCGCGGACGGCATCTCGACCGCCCACGGCCGCCCCGCGTAGCGCGTCTGCACCTCGCTCGGCAACACGTCGCGCTGCATGTACGCGTACTGGATCGGTCGACCGACGCGGAAGATCGTCGACCACGCCGCGGCGAGGTCGGTCGGGAATCGCAGCGCGACGTGGCGCGACGACAGCGGATAGATGCCGGCGATCTCGACCACCGTGCCGTCATCGAGGACGAGCGCGTCGCCGATCGCGACCTCCGGCGGAGCCTCGCGACGATCCGTGTCGGTGCGCCAGTCGCCAGCGCCGAGCAGCACCGCCGGCCATAGCTCGTGCTCCGGCGGACCTGCAAGGCGGACTTCGACCTCGTGGCCTGCGATGCGTCCCCGCAGCGATGCGGGGATCGTCGCGGCATCGTTGACGACGACGACGTCACCTGGGCCGAGCAGATCGGGCAGCGTGCCGATCGTCGCCTCGAACACCGTGTCGCCGAGCGGATCGATGACCTGCATGCGTTGGGCTGTGCCGCCGCGGCGGGGGATGGTTGCGATGTTCATGCGGCCTCCTCGACGTTCACGGCGACAACGCGAGCACCGCTCGGCACCGCGCCCATACGGACGAGCGCGACGATGCGCGCGGCGACGACGTTCGGATCGCCGAGCGTCGCCGGATCCGCATCCGGTACCGCATCGGCGTGCATCTTCGTCGCCATCTCGCCGGGATCGACCGCAATCACGCTGACGCCGGTGCCCGCGAGCTCGGCCGCCCAGATCCGCGACAGGTGATCGAGCGCGGCCTTCGACGCCCCGTACGCCCCCCACGTCGGGTAGGCCTCGACCGCAGCATCCGAGCTGATGTGCACGATCGTGCCGCGGCCGGCGAGCACCATCGAGCCGACGAGCGCGCGCGTCAGCGCGAACGGGCCGGTGACGTTGGTCGCGAGCGTCGCGGCGAATGCGTCCGGGTCTGTCTCCGCGAGCGAGACGAGCGGCACCGCGCCGAGCGTGCTCGCGTTGTGGATCACGAGCGTCGGCGCACCGACCAGCGCGTGCGTCTGCGCCGCGATGCGCAGCGCGGCGGCGGGATCGCCGACATCGTCGACGATCGTCGCGACCGTGCCCCCCTCGCGGCGAATCTCCGCAGCCGCGCGCTCGAGCACGCCCGCATCGCGCGCGACCATCGCGACCTTCGCACCGCATCGCGCGAGCGCCTGCGCGAGCGCGAATCCCAGTCCTCGGCTCGCGCCGGTGATCAGCGCGACATCTCGTTGGTTCGTCATCTCTCCTTGCTCCTTGGATGGAGCATTCGTCCACCACGGCGATGTCGCTGCTGGGCGGCCAATCCTTTGGCACGTGGCTCGCGCGTTGGCCGACGCCGTCGGTCGGCATCCGTTCAGCACTGCACGCGCGAGAGCGATCGACGTCGCCGAAAATTTGGGCCCTTGCTGCACCAACGGCGAGGGTGCACGCGTGGGAAGATCATCCGCTGCAGCGATCGAGCTCGTTCGTGACCCATCAGCCTCCGGGCCTGATTCGTCTGCACGGCCCTCCGGGCCTGCGTTCGTCCACTGGCGTAGCCCCGATGGCAAGGCCACGCTGCATCACGGCGACTGCCTCGAGGTGCTCGACACGCTACCCGCGGCGTCGATCGACATGATCTTCGCCGACCCGCCGTACTTTCTCTCGAACGGCGGATCGACGTGCAAATCCGGCAAGCGCGTGAGCGTCGACAAGGGCGCGTGGGATCGCAGTCTCGGCGTCGACGACAACCACGCGTTCAACCGATCGTGGCTAGAGGCGTGTCAGCGCGTGCTGACGCCGAACGGTTCGATCTGGGTGTCGGGCACGAGCCACGTCATCTACTCGGTCGGGTTCGCGATGCAGCAGCTCGGCTTCAAGATGCTCAACGAGATCACGTGGGAGAAGCCGAATCCTCCCCCGAACCTGTCGTGCCGCTACTTCACGCACAGCACCGAGACCGTGCTGTGGGCCGCGCGCGATCGGAAGAGCAAGCACCACTTCGACTACGCGGCGATGCGCGTCACGAACGGCGGCAAGCAGATGAAATCCGTCTGGCGGATGACGGCCCCAGGCAGATCCGAGAAATCGCACGGCAACCATCCGACCCAGAAGCCGCTCGAGCTGCTCTCGCGGATCGTCGAGGCGTCGTGTCCGACGGATGGTGTCGTGCTCGATCCTTTCAATGGATCGGGGACGACCGGCGTCGCCGCGATCGCGGCGGGCCGCTACTATGTCGGCATCGAGCGCGAGCTGCCGTATCTGGCGCTGACCCAGCGGCGGCTCGGCGCCACTGAGAGCCGGCTCAGCCTTCCATGATCTCGGCTTCTTTTTTCGAGATCGTCTCGTCGACGCTCTTGATCTCGGCGTCGGTCAGCTTCTGGATCTGCTCGAGCCCGCGCTTGAGGTCGTCCTCGGAGATCGAGCCGGCGTCCTCCGACTCCTTGAGAAAGTCGTTGGTCTCGCGGCGAACCTGACGGATCGCGATCCTCGCGTCCTCGCCCGCGTCACGGACCTGCTTCACGAGCGCCTTGCGCCGCTCCTCGGTGAGCGGCGGGATCGGCACGCGGATGACGACGCCGTCGTTGTTCGGGTTGAGCCCGAGCTGCGAGTTGTTGATCGCCTTTTCGATCGCCGCGATCGTCCCGCGATCGTAAGGCTTGACGACGAGTAGCCGCGCGTCGGCGACGCTGACCGTGGCGACCTGCTTGAGCGGCGACATCGTGCCGTAGCTGTCGACCTTGATCTCGTCGAGCAGCGCCGGATTCGCTCGGCCCGCGCGCACGCGCGACAGCTCGCGCCGCAGTCGCTCGATGGCCTTCTCCATGCCGTCCTTCGCCAGTTGCACTGCATCGTCGTTCATTCGTCGTCTCGCTTTCGTGCCTAGGGAGCTCGGTGGGGGAGCTCGGCTGGGCCCACGATGGTACCCAAAGACTCGCCGCAGACCAGCTTGCGGATGTTGCCGCCGCCGAGCATGTCGAAGACGACCACGGGCAGGCCGTGCTCGCGGCACAGCGCGATCGCGGCGCCGTCCATGACCTGGAGGCCGCGCGCGAGCACCTCGGTGTAGTCGACGCGATCGTACCGCTTCGCGTCCTTGTGCTTGGCCGGATCCTTGTCGTAGATGCCGTCGACCTTCGTCGCCTTGAGCAGCACCTCGGCGTGGACCTCGAGCGCGCGCAGGGCCGCGGCCGAGTCGGTCGTGAAGTAGGGATTGCCGGTACCCGCCGCGAACAGCACGACCTGCTTGTTCGCGAGGTGATGCACCGCGCGCCGCTGGATGTACGTCTCGCAGATGCCCTGCATCGGGATCGCCGACAGCACGCGCGCCGACTGGCCGCGACGCTCGAGCGCGTCCTGCATCGCGAGCGCGTTGATCACCGTCGCGAGCATGCCCATGTGATCCGCACCCGCGCGGTCCATACCGGTCGCTGCGACACTCACCCCGCGCAGGATGTTGCCACCACCGATCACGACGCCGACCTCGACGCCGAGCTTGCTCACCTCGCAGATCTCAGCAGCGATCGTACCGAGCACCTCGGGATCGATGCCGTAGGCCGAGCCCTGCAGGGCCTCGCCCGAGAGCTTGAGTAGGATCCTCTTGTAGCGGGTCGCTTCCGGCACAGCGCGGGAGCCTAACAAAAACGGCGGCCCCGATCACCGGAGCCGCCGTGAAGCAGTTGCAGTCGGCTCTCGCCTCAGCCCCCGGCCATGGCCGCGACTTCGGCGGCGAAGTTGTCGGCCTTCTTCTCGAGGCCCTCGCCGAGCTCGTAGCGCACGAAGCGACGGATCTGCACGTTCTCGCCGACCTTCGAGACGAGCTCCTTGAGCACGACCTCGATCGTCTTCTTGTCGTCCTTCACGAACGGCTGCTCGAGCAGCACGCGCTCGCTGTAGAGCTTGGTGACCTGACCTTCGACGATGCGGTCGAGGATCTTCTCCGGCTTACCGTCGGCGATCGCCTTCTCGCGCGCGATCGTCTTCTCCTTCTCGAGCAGGATCGGATCGAAATCCTCGCGACGCACGCACTCGGGGCTCATCGCCGCGATCTGCATTGCGACATCCTGCGCGAAGCCCTTGAAGTCGTCGGTCTTCGCGACGAAGTCGGTCTCGCAGTTCACCTCGAGCAACACGCCCACGCGAAAGTTCGAGTGGATGTAGCTGACGACGACGCCTTCGGAGGCGATGCGACCGGCCTTCTTCGCCGCGGCGGAGAGGCCCTTCTTGCGGAGATAGGCGACTGCCTTCTCCATGTCGCCGTCGGTTTCCTTGAGCGCGGTCTTGCAGTCCATGAGCCCGGCGCCCGTGGCGTCGCGGAGCTCTTTGACCATCTGTGCGGTGACTTCAGCCATGGTGTGCCTCGTTCTCTCTCGGGATCTGATGGGTTATTCGCGCACGGGCTCGGGCGCATCCTCTTCGACATCCGGCGTCGCGGCGGCCTCGGGGACCGGCAGCGGCCCGCGGCGCGACACGATCTCGACCTTCGGCCCGTCGCCGCCGGTCATGACGCGGATCGTCTCGGTGTTCTCGTCGTCGTGCGCGTGGGCGATCGCGCGGGCCTTGCCGATGCGGCCGCCCTCGACGCACGCCTCGGCGATCTTCGTGCAGAACAGCTTGATCGAACGGATCGCGTCGTCGTTGCCGGGGATCACGTACTGGATGAGGTTCGGATCGGCGTTGGTGTCGGCGACGGCGACGACCGGGATCTTGAGGCGGTTCGCCTCGGTCACCGCGATGTGCTCCTTCGCTGGATCGATCACGAAGATCGCGCCCGGGACCTTCGGCATGTCCTTGATGCCGCCGAGGTTGCGCTCTAGCTTCTGACGCAGGCGGTCCATCTGCAGGACCTCCTTCTTCGTCAGCTTGCCGAACGTGCCGTCCTCGGCCATGCGCTCGAGGCCGCGCAGCTTGTCGATCGACTGTTTGACCGTCTTCCAGTTGGTGAGCGTGCCGCCGAGCCAGCGCGATGCGACGTAGAACTGGCCGGCGCGCTGCGCCTCGCTGACCATCACGTCCTGCGCCTGCTTCTTCGTGCCGACGAAGAGCACCGGGCTGCCCTCGGCGGCGCACTGGCGGATGAACCCGTACGCGCGACGGAACAGCGCCGCGGTCTGCTGGAGATCGATGATGTGGACGCCGCCGCGCGCACCGTAGATGTACGGCGCCATGCGCGGGTTCCAGCGATCGGTGCGGTGGCCGAAGTGGACACCGGCCTCGAGCAGCTGCTTGATGGTGATGATGCGCTGCGCTTCTTCGAGCGCCGCTTGCGACGGTTCTTGCGTGGGTTCCATGTGCGATCCGGTGGCGTTGGGCCTCTGCCTCCGTCTTCGGGTGGCCCCCAAGACCGCGATGACTCGCGGCCCACGCCGGGGCGCCCTCGGGGGGCATGGGGAGTAGAGAGGAAGGCGGTGCCCGGACGACCCGGGTGCACTGCGGTGGCGGACTGGTAGCACGAGCCGGACGCGATCCGCCAGCCACCAGGCCCCGCCCGCCGGGACCCGGCCCAGGATGGCCCGGATGGCGGCCTAGGGGTCGCGGCGACCGTATGAGCATCCGGTCGTGGCGTCTGCCCTCGCGCGCTTTCCCTGGATCACCGCCGCGGTCTGCGTGCCGGCCGCGGTGCTGCTCGCGCTCGCGCAGGCCGGATGGACGCCGAACGGCCTCGCGTCAGCGACCACGATCGACCTCGGCGACGCGTTGCACGTCGTCGAGCTCGGCGGGCGCAGCACTGCGCTCGTCGGCGACGCGAACGAGCGCTGGCGCCTGCTCACAGCGCATTTCGTCCACACGTCGTGGATGCATCTGCTGTTCAACATCGCGTTCCTCTTCCCGGTCGGCGGCGCGCTCGAGCAGATCGTGCGGCGTCGCGACTACGCGGTGCTCGTGCTCGTCGCGATGATGGGCTCGGCGATGTGCAGCCTTGTGTTCACGCCGCAGGTGTCCGCGGGCGCTTCGGGGCTCGTGTTCGCGATCCTCGCGGCCGCGGTCATCACCGGAATCCGCCACCGCGAGCAACTCGGGCCCCACGTGCGTCATCACTTCGGCTGGTGGGTGCTGCCGTTCTTGCTCATCACACTCGTCGTCACGCTCGGCAATCCATCCGTCGATCACGCGAACCACATCGGTGGCTTGCTCGCAGGGATCGCCTACGCACCGTTCGTGCGACTGCGACTCCCTGCGGCCGTCGAGCGCAGCAGCGCCGCGAACGTCGGCGCGCTCGCGCTGTGTCTCGCCTGCTTCGTCGCCGCACCTGCGATCGCCCGCGGCGGCGCACCGACGCGCGTCGACATCGGTGATGGTTGGTCGGCGTCGTTGCCCGCCGCGTGGACCACACGCTTCGGCCCGACCGGCGAGCTCGAGTGGACCACCGCGGGTGGGCTCGTCGTGCTCACCGTCGGCGACACGCCCGCGTCACCTGAGGGTTGGCGCCGCTGGTATCTCGATCACCGCCTCACGCCGATGGGACCCGTCGGGCGCTGCGCCGAAGTACAGGAGATCGAGCCCGACGCGGCGATGCCGCTCCCCGAGGCCGCGATGCACCTGCGATTCTCGTTACGACGTGAGCAGACGCCCATGATCCGCGACGTGGTATTCCTGCCGCCACACGTGCCCGGCCGGCGAACGGTGGTCGTGAGCCTCGAGGTCCCGCGTGGATGGGACGAGCGCTACGACGAAACCCGACAGCTCGTGGTCGGGTCTCTGCGGGCGCCGCGACCGGGAGCCCGGGTAACTCGGGTCTCGACGGCTGCGATAGAGTAGCGCCGCCCCGCCCGCCCCATGCGTCCGATCTTCTCGTCCATGCTCGCCGTCCTGGCGGGCGCCCTGCTCGCACCGTCCTGCTACTCCGAGCGGGAACCGCCGCCGAACTTCCGCTACCGATGCGGCGGAGACGACGATTGCAAGAAGGGACAGTCGTGCATGGACGGTCTGTGCGAGACGCCGTGCACGATGGCGACGTTCGCCGACGACTGTCCGAACGGCGAGCTCGCGTGCTTGAACGGCGTCTGCTCGAGTGGCTGCGATCTCGCCAATGATTCGTGCCCGAGCCCGCAGGAGTGCATCGACCTCGGGCTCGATCTCGGCGGCGGCGGCGGCTTCCTCAGCAGTGGCGATCCCAACGCGATGATCGGGATCTGCATGCGGCCGTGCACCGACACGAGCTGCGGCGAGCTGTCGGTGTGCATCGAGGGCCTCTGCGTCCAGACGTGTGTGAGCGACGAGCAGTGCCCGACCAGCACGACGTGCCAGAGCAGCCTGTGCCTGCCGGACTTCGGGACGACGACCGACGACAGCGATTCGTTTACGACCGCGGAGTCGAGCTCGACCGACACGATCACGATCACCGACTCGGGCACCGACACCGGCATGGAATCGCTGTCGACGACCGTGAGCGAGACGGGCATGGACTCGGTGACCGCCGAGACGGGAGGCGCGACATGATCCGCACACTCGCGCTCACGACGGTTTGTGCGACGCTCGGCTGCGCGTTCACGCCGACGCCCGTGCGCCATGCACCGGATCCGGCGACGCTCTACGGCGCGAAAGCCCATCGCACCGCGTTCGAAGATCCGACCCAGTCTGCACCGGCGCCGCATCGCGCGACGGCAGGGCCCGCGCCGCGCGATCCGGGGCCGAACGAGAGCGACGGCGCGAAGGCCCAGCGCACGCGCACCGGGCTGTTCTGGGCCGGGATCGCGACGACGGCCGTCGGTGCCGCGATGCTCACGGCGTTCGGGATCGGCGGGCGCGTCACGCAGAGTCAGCTCTCGAAGGCGTACGACGACACCGACCTCACGTACGACCGCGAAGAGACGCTGCGCGATCGCGGCAAGGTGTTCAACGCGCTCGCGGGCGCGGGTGCGGGCATCGCATTAATCGGGCTCGCGACCGCAGCCGTCGTGTACGGCATCGACTACAGCCGTTGCGGCACGCTCGCAAAGCGGCGCAAGGACTGCAAGAACAAGAAGTAGCAGGGCGCGCGCACGCGGGATGACCGCGACATCGAGGCACCGTAGGATCCCGCGGTGACCCTGACGCCCGACGAGCTCGGCGCCGGCATACCGCCGCGGATCGTGATGGGCGGCGTGATGCTGCTCGCGGCGCTCGTGTATCTGCCGACGCTCGGGTTCGGGTTCGTCTACGACGATCACTGGACGCTGCTCGCGAACGGCTTCCTGCGCTGCCCCGAGGACCTCGGGCTGCTGCTCGATTCGCGTGCCCATGCGGCGCACGTACCCGACGCGTTCCGGCCGACTACGGTCGCGTTCGACATGCTCACGTATCAGCTGTTCGGCGCGCACGCGCACTGGCACCACGCGACGAGCATCGCGCTGCACGTCCTCGTCACCGCCATGCTCTGGCGATGGCTGGGCGCGCGCGGGATGCCGACGGTGACGGTCGCGATCGTCACCGCCGTGTTCGCGACCATGGCGATCCACGCGGAGGCAGTCGCGGTCGTGTCGTACCGCGAGGACTTGCTCGCTGCCGCGCTCGCGATCGCGGCGATGATCGGTGCGGACCGGATCGCCGACGGTGACGCGAGCGCGCGGCGAGTCATCGTCGTGGTGCTGCTCCAGGCGCTCGCGACCGGGGCCAAGACGAGCGCGGCGATCATTCCGGCGCTGTGGCTGGTGTCGCGCTCGTGCGGACCGTGGGCGCGTCGCCCGGGCCCGCGACCCCAGCTGCGGACCATGATCGCGGCGCTCGCCGTGCTCGCGGTCGGCACCGCGATCGCGATGGGTCACCAGATCGCGATCGTCGGCGCGGTGAGCCCGTACGACGAGCAGGTCGGCATCCATTCCGCGGCGTGGTCCAAGAGCGCGGTGCTCGCGAGCAGCGCGCAGATCCACGTCGGGTACGTGCAGCAGATGCTCGTGCCGCTCGGGCTCTCGCCGGAGTACGTCGACCGGCCGGGCTCGTGGGGCGACGGCGCGACCTTGCTGTGTGCCGGTGGTCTCGCGCTCGCGCTCGCCCACGCGATCGCGACCGCAGGCCGACGCTCGACCTGGACGTTCGTCGCGATCGGCGTCGCGATCGCATGGCTGCCGACCGCGAACCTCGTACCGATCCCGAACATGCGGGCCGATCGCTTCGCATATCTGCCGAGCATCGTCGCGAGCATCGGCATCGGTACCGTGCTCGTCGTCGCCGGCAGCTTGCTCGCGCAGCGGTCGGGTCGCAGATCACTTGCGCTCGCGCCGGCGCTCGCGTTCGTCGTGCTGCAAGGCGCGATCGCCCAGGCGATGGCGACGACCTACAAGACCGACGGTCGCGTCTGGGAGATGGCGCTGCGGCGCGCGCCGGACTCGGCTCGCGCTCATGCCTTGCGCGGCGAAATCGTGCTCGCGAACCTCCGCGGCGAGGAGGGAGCCGACGATCCAACGCTCCTCGCACGCACCCGCGCGCACTGCATCCGCGCCCTCGAGCTCGCACCGGACGACGCGCTGCCACACCTTTGTGCCGCGCGGCTCGCCGCCCACCTCGAGCAGTGGTCGCTCGCGCACCATCACTTCGAGGCCGCGCTCGTCCGCGCGCGGGCACGCGAGGACCGGATCCTCACCGCGCTCGCGAGCGTCACGCTCGATGTGCCCCAGCTGCCCTACCCCGAGCGGATCGCGAGGGTCGACGCGCTGCTCGAGCGCGCCCGACGCGAGTTTCCTTACGCGTCCGAGGTCGCGGCAGCGGCTGGAAGGCTCGAGCACCGCCTCGGACGCGCCGATCGGGCGTTCGAGCTGTACCGCCGTGCAAGGAAGCTCAGACCCGAGCGTTGGGACGTCGTGTTCTGGGGGCTGGAACTCGCGCTGGATCTCGGCGATTCTTCCGCGGCTTGGACGATCTGGCGAGGCGCGCGCGACCTGCTGCCCACCGCGACTGGGGCCGACCCCAAAACAGTCGACGCCATGCGACGCCGGGTGTACGACGGCTTGCGAACGTTGCCCGCTCGGCACCACGACTTACCCCTGACCGACCTCGCTCCGGAGAGCTCTTCTGATGATCCGTAAGTTCTGCGCCCTGCTCGTCTTCGTCGCACTGTCGATCGCAGTCGGTGGCATGGCCTGCGTGAACACCGTGCAAGATCTCGACACCGCCGACGAAACCGACGGGGCGACGTAAGTCCGTTCGTCTTTGTCCCCGATCTCGCGGCGCGATAGGAGCGAATCGATGGAAAGGGGGAGGCTCCGTGACGGCTTTGCCGGCGCGGAGGGGGAAGCGTTGCTTCCCCTGGAAGACTAATCGAATAGCTCAGGGGTGTGCAGCGGGACGTAGGCGCTGCGCTGCTCTGGATCGAGATGGCACTGCGCCGGGCATCCGCAGTGATCGAGGCGCAGCCCGACCGAGGTCGCTACGCGGCGCACGGCATGGCGTAGCGCGCCATCGGCCATCGGCGACAGATGCACGCCTGCGGCCGGCAGCGTCTCCGGATACGCGGGATCGATCCCGAATGCGCGGGCCATCGTCGCGACCTGCGGCCATGGCAGCACATCGGTCAACGCAGCGAGACGCGGCGGCATCAGCCGCCCGAGCACCGCATGCGCGTCGACGAGATCCGCGGCGACGATGTGGCGCATCAACGACTCGAGCATCCGATCGTCGGCGAGCGCCGGCATGAGCGGCCCTATCCACGCGGCGACCTCGAGATCACACGCTCGCAGGTGCTGCGCGTGCAGCAACAACGCAGCCGTCGACTCGGCACCCATGCTCAACAACGCCGTCTGCACCGCGGGCTGCGAGTGCGCGAGCTCGAGCAACACCGTCGCGCCGTGCCGTCGCGCGGCCGCGATCGTCGGCCGTGACAAGGCGACGGCCGTCCGCAAGAGCACCCGCCGACCCCGCCCGACGAGCCACGCCACCGTGGGCGCGACCCAATCCTGAGATCTCTCCGAAATTCTCAGGGCAACGACGTTGATGGGATCTCCCGTCGCCTCTCGCTCGGCCAACGCCGACGCCATCGCCAGCTCCGGCACTCCCGCGCCCTCGCGCGCCTCGCCCCCGAACACGACCGCCCGGCCGCTACAGGTGCGGAGCTCGCCCAGGACGTGGAACGCGGCACTCACAGAAGTACCTGTACATCTGTATAGCTCCAACCGCGCTGGGCGCAACCCCAGCGGCGCCGGCCCTTCCTTCAGTGTGTCGTGCCATTCGGGGTGGCGCCACCACCCGGTCCCTCGGTGATAACGAGGCCCTGCCCTGTCCAGTGTGGTACCAGGGACCCAGAAAGCGCCGAATGGCCGCGCCGCAGGATTTCAGCGAATCGATCGACCCGGAAGCGCTCAAGGTGGTTCGACGCCTGCTGACCGCCGGGCACGAGGCCTACCTCGTCGGGGGATGCGTGCGCGACCTCTACTTGGGGCGGCGTCCCAAGGACTTCGACATCGCGACCTCAGCGACGCCGGAGATCATCCGCCGGTTGTTCCGCAACAGCCGCGTGATCGGCCGCCGCTTCAAGCTCGCGCACGTGTTCTTCGGCTCGAAGATCATCGAGACGAGCACGTTCCGCAGCGCACCGCTCGCGAACGAGGACGACCCGCTCATCACCCACGACAATGAGTGGGGCAGCGTCGAGGACGACGCGCGGCGCCGCGACTTCACGATCAATGGCCTGTTCTTCGATGTCGAGACCGAGAAGATCGTCGACTTCGTCGATGGCATGACCGATCTCGATGCGCGACTGATCCGCACGATCGGCGATCCCGCGACGCGCTTCCGCGAAGATCCGGTTCGAATGATCCGCGCGGTGAAGTTCGCTGCTCGCCTCGACTTCCAATTCGAGGAGGCGACCTACGCCGCGCTGCTCGAGGTCGCCCCCGACATCGTCAAGTGCTCCAAGGCGCGCGTGCTCGAGGAGATCTACAAGCTCCTGCGTAGCGGCTCGGCGCGGCGCAGCTTCGAGCTGATGCTCGAGATCGGGATCTTCGAGCACGTGCTCGGGCCGTACATGCGGCTGTTCGGCGACGCCGTGACAGCGAAGCCCAACCTCGTCGCCGCGATGGCAACGGCCGCGGATCCGGCCGCGGATGCGCTCGAGCCCGCGACGCTGCTGTGGCGCCTGCTCGGCTCGCTCGATCGCTACGTGTCGCAGACCGACGAAGCAGTCATCAACGGCGTGCTGCAGGCGGTGATGTTCGCGCCGACGGTCGGGCGAGATCTCGCGGCGGGCAACCGTCAGAACCTCGACCGCACGATCGACAACCGCATGGGCGCCGTCGGTGCGGTGCTGGGCATCGCGCGACGTGATCGCGAGCTCGGTCGGCAGATCCTGATGGCGCACCAGCGGCTCATCGAGCCGAGCGGCAAGCGACGTCGCAGCGGCGGCGGCATGGCGTCGCGGCAGTACTTCCACGATGCGCTCGTGTTCCTCGCGCTGTGGGTCGATGCGATCGGCGACGGTCGTCACGAGCTCGCGCAGTGGCAACGCATGGCGCAGCAGTCGACGCACGGCGGCTCCGGACCCGCGCAGGGCTCAGGTGGACGCGGCGGCGGCGGTGCACCCCCGTCCGACGAGCCGACGACCGGCCGCAAGCGGCGGCGGCGCGGCGGCCGGGGCAAGCGACCGAACGACGAGCAGCAGGCCGAGGCCGATCCCGCGCCCGAGACCGGTCCCGAGGCGCACGCGGATCGCACGTGACGCGGACGCGTGGCAAGTCGCCGCGCGCCGCAGATGCGCGCGTACTCGAGCTCCAGCGCTTGCTCGACGCGGGCACGCGCGATCACTACGAGGACGCTGCGCTGTACGACTTCGAGTACAGCGATCGGGTCGAAGACATCCGCCACTATCGCGGCCTCGCCCTCGAGCTCGGCGACGAGCTCGATGTCCTCGAGCTCGGCGCCGGCACTGGTCGCATCACCGTTCCGCTCGCACGCGATCGCAACCGCGTCGTCGCGCTCGATCTGTGCAACTCGATGCTCGACCGGCTCGAGGCCGCGCTCACGCGCGTCGGCCTGCGCGATCGCGTGACGACGGTGCGCGCCGACATGCGCGTCATCCCGGCCGCCGACGCGAGCTTCGACCTCGTCATCGCGCCGTTCAACGCGTTGATGCATCTGTACGGATGGCGTGACCTGCTCGCGTGCTTCCGCGAGGCCGCGCGCGTGCTGCGACCTGGCGGCACGTTCGCGTTCGACGTGCAGATCCCCGACCTCGAGTGGTTGCGCTGGGATCCGGAGGTCCGCCACGCGGTGACGCGCTTCGTCCATCCGGTCACGCGCGAGAAGCTCGTGTACTCGACGAACCATCGCTACGACGCGGCGACCCAGGTCTGCCACATCCGCATCTACTACGACGATGCGCCGCCATCCGGTCGGCGCTTCGTTCCGCCGGCGGTGCCCCGCCGTGTCGTCCACCTCGCGCACCGCCAGATCTTTCCCGAAGAGATTCGTCAGATCGTCGCGAGCGCGGGACTCGAGCTCGTCACGCTCACCGGCGATTTCCGCGGGCGCCCGCTCGGCGACGCGGAAGACAGCCAGGTCGCGATCTGCGTCAAACCCGTCAAACCCCTCAAACCCCAGTGACGCGCGGCCCTGCGGCCGCCAATCCGCGAAGGTGGGAACTTGCCGGAGCGGCAGACCGTCTGCCACCCCAGTGAATCCGACGAGCGTGGTCGTCCCCGACCGTCCTGCTAGGCTGAGGTGGCGTGCCGATCCGTGAGCGACGTGGGCTCTCGCGCAGCACCGGTGCGGCGCGCGTCGCCGGTCTCGCGCTCGGCGTTGCGCTCGCGAGCACAGCCGTCGTGGTGCGGGCCGATCAGCTCGACGCCGAGGTGAGCGACGACGAGCGCGGGTACACGCCGGTGCAAGAGCTGTCGTACGAGGTCATCCTCGATCCCGGCGATGCGAGCAGTCACGCCGCGACGATGCGACTGCGCGTCGCGCTGCACAACGCGAGCGGCACTCCCCGCGACGCGGTGCACACGCTCGCGATCCCGAGCGGTGCGGAGCTCGTCGGCTTGTCGACGGCAAAGGACGGCGTGTGGACGCCGGGCGCGGTGACCACGGCGAGCGACCACGCCGGTCAGCGCGACGTCGGTACGGTGTGGGCGCGAACGGTCGACCAGACCCACGCGCGCGATCAACCTGCCGCCGAGATCATTGCGTTCGGCATCGCCGGCGAGTCGACGCTGCAGGTCGAGCTCGAGCTGCGCGTGTTCCCGACGCTGCGCAACGGCAGGTGGGAGCTCGACCTGCCATCGCATGGTCCCGCGAGCCCACAGCTCGCATCGGACCGGCGTGTGCTCGTGCCTGGGCTGGCGAAGGGCAAGCAGTTCTGGGTCGACGATCGCGGCAACGGCACCGAGCCCGCGGTGAGCACCGACGCGTTCGACACGGTGACGGTCGGGTGGCCTGCACGCGGCGGCGCGCCGGGCAACTTGCTCGTACGATACGACGTCGCGCCGGGACCGGCCGGGTTCGACGACGGTCGCTTCCGCGTCGTTCTTCGCGCGGGGACGACACCGGCGCCGACGCCCGATCACGTCGTGTTCGTCATCGATCGCTCGCGCAGCACGGCACCGCTGATGCACCGCGAGGCGAGTCGCGTCATCTCGGCGATGCTCGACGCGCTGCCGGCCGATGCGACGTTCGATGCGATCGGCTTCGCACGCACGTCGGCGCCGCTGTTCGATCCGACGGTCATGCGTCACCCCGTCCGTGACACGGCCGCGCGCGGCAAGCTCGTCGGTGTGCTCGACGCGAACATCCGCGAGCAGGGCACCGATGTGCCGGGGGCGCTCGAGCTCGCGGCGACGCGCGCGAAGCAGACGCGCGCGCATCGACCGATGATCGTCGTCGTCACCGACGGCATGCTACCGGCGAGCCTCGACACCTCCGCCGTGCGCACCGCGTACGACGCGGCGGTCGGCAAAGACCGCGGCGCGAGACGACCCGAGCTGCTGTTCGTCGTCGACGATCCATTGCTCGCGCAGGGCGGCCTGCCGGCGACGCATCCGGTCGCGACGATGGCGGCGACGCTCGGTGCTCGCATCAGCCTCGAGACGCTCGCCCAGGTCCCGGACGATGACGTGCTGCGCCTACTCGCCGCACCGCGCGTGCTCGGCTCGCTCGCGCTCGATCTGCCGAGCAACATGGTCTTCGACGATCCGTTGCCGACCGGCCTGGTGTCGGGCAATGCGATGGTGCTGCGCGGAAGCTACAGCGGCATCGCGGCGAAGCGGCTGACGGTGCGGGGCCGCGCGGCGGGTCGGCCGGTCGTGCGCAAGGTGAAGGCGAGCGTCGCACCGGCCCACGCCGAGGCGTTCGTCGCGACCAAGGCGGAGCTGCTCGCCGACGCGCAGGCCGAGGGCCTCGTGCGACCGACGTGGCTGCGACCGCGTCAGCGGCGGATGGCCCGCGAAGGCGTCGCGCAGGCCGGTCGCGGTCGCGAGGTGAAGGGCTTCCTCGACGAGAAGATCTTCCGCAACTACCTGACCACGCGCGTCATGCCCCGCGCACGTGTCTGCTACAACCGCGCGCTCGCACGCACGTCCGATCAAGGCGGCCGCGTGGTGCTCGAGATCGAGGTCGGCAAGGGCGAGGTGATGCGCGCGACGGTCCGCGACTCGACGCTCGTTCACGGCGACGATGCGCTCGTCGCTTGCCTCACCGAGGCCGCGTGGGCGCTCGACGTTCCGGCCGCAAAGATGGACGAGAAGGTCTACGTCGTGCGGTACCCGGTACGGCTCGTTGCACCGACCGAGCCCGGCGCGCGCGGCCACGTTGCAGCGATCGACAAGGACCTGCTCGAGATCCTGCTCGCGCAGCCGGTCGTGCCGACGGTGCAGCCGAAGACGCGCTGACGCTCACGTCGGGCGTTGCAGCCGCGGCGCCGTCAGCAAGAAAACCATGAGCACGACGAAGGCGCCGACGAGCATCGGCGCACCCGGTGCCACGTGCTCGAAGATGAGGCCGGCCGCCGCGGGTCCGAAGATCCGCGCGAGCGCCGAAGCCGACTGGATGAGCCCGAGGTTCAGGCCCTGATCCTCGGCGCTCGACATGCGGCTGCACATCGCGCTCGTCGTGGGACTGACGAGGCCATTGCCGACCGCGAGCACCGCCGCACCAACGACCATCGGCGGCACCGCGTAGGCGAGCCCGAGGATGCACAAGCCCGTCGCCTGGATCACGATGCCGATCGTCAGCGTCGCCTTCTCGCCGAACCTGCGGACCAGGCGACCGAGCAGCACCGCCTGCGAGAACGCGATCGACAGCCCGACCAGCGAGAAGACATAGCCGGTGTCGCGCGCGGTCCAGCCGAGCCGTGCCTCGGTGAGCAGGGCGAACGTCGCCTCCATCGCCGAGAACGCGATGAAGAAGCCGAAGCTGATGACCGTGAGCGCGCCCAGGGCCGTGCCGCGGACCTCTTTGAGCCGCGACAGCGCGAAGAACGGCGACATCGGCCGACCCGGACCCGCGCGCTGCGGGCCGCGACTCTCGGGCAGCCACATCCACGCCATCCCGAAGTTCAGCGCCGCGAGACCAGCCGCAAAGAAGAACGGCAGCTCCGGCATCGCCTCGGTCGACAACAGACCACCGACGGCCGGGCCGAACACGAAGCCCATGCCGATCGCGGAGCCCATCATGCCCATGTAGCGCGCGCGATCGGCCGGCGGCACGCGGTCGGCGATGTACGCATTCGCGGTCGACACGTTCGCGTTGCAGATGCCGCTGACGAGGCGCGCGAGGAACACCATCCACAGCGTCGCGGCGAAGCCGAGCACGAGCATCGACATGCACGAGCCGGCGATCGAAAACAGCATGATCGGGCGGCGACCGTGCACGTCGCTCATCCGACCGAGCACGGGCGACATCACGAACTGCGCGAACGAGAACGTGGTCGCGAGCAACGCGACGACCGTCGGCGATGCACCGTGCTGGGTCGCGTAGAACGGCAGCACGGGAATGACGATGCCGAAGCCGAACAGATCGAGGAACAGCGCGAGCCAGATCGTCGCGAACGCACCCATGCCGACAGGCGGCGCAGGAGTCGGTGGCTGGGCTCCATCGGCGGCGGGCGCAGGCGCATCGTCACCGCCGGTCTTCATCGTCGCTCGCGCATGGTATAGAGGTTCGCCGGGCCGTGTACACGTTCGAGATCGATCCCGACATCCGGCGGGCCGAGACACCGCCGGCAGCGCTCTACTGCGATCCCAATTGGTTCGACGCCGTCGTCGAGCGCGTGATGCTCCGCGCTTGGCACATGATCCCGCGCGAGATCGTGCCTGACCAGCCCTACGGCCAGTCACCGTGGGTGATGTTGCCCGGCTGCGTCGACGAGCCCCTGCTCATGACGCGCGACGACGGCGGCTCGTTGCATCTGGTGTCGAACGTCTGCACGCATCGCGGCAACCTCTTGGTCGATCGTGCGTGCAGCGGACGGCAGATCCGTTGCGGCTACCACGGCCGCCGCTTCGAGCTCGATGGTCGGATGATCTCGATGCCCGAGTTCGAGGGCGCGGTGGATTTCCCGCGCCCCGCGGATCACCTGCCTGCGGTCGCCCACGAGAGCTGGCACGCACTCACGTGGGCGTCGCTGCAGCCGCCCTTTGCCATCGACGAACTGCTCGCGCCGCTGCGAGAGCGGCTGTCGTTTCTGCCGCTCGATCGCATGGAGCTGTCGGTCGCGCGGAGTCGCGACTATCACATCGCCGCGAGCTGGGCGCTGTACTGCGACAACTACCTCGAGGGATTCCACATCCCGTACGTGCACCCGAGCCTCAATCGCGCGCTCGACTACGGCGAGTACTCGACCGAGCTGTTGCCGCACGGCGTGCTGCAGATCGGCGTCGCGAGCTCCAGCGACGACGCGTTCGACATCCCGAGCGGTCACGTCGATCACGGCAAGCGCATCGGCGGCTACTACTTCTTTCTTTTCCCCACCACGATGGTCAACGCGTATCCGTGGGGGCTGTCGATCAACGTGGTGCAGCCGCTCGGCCCGTCGTCGTGTCGCGTGCTGTACCAGACCTGGATCTGGGATGCGTCGCGGCTCGATCGGGGCGCCGGAGCCGGGCTCGATCAGGTCGAGCTCGAGGACGAGCAGATCGTCGAGCGGGTCGCGCGAGGCGTGCGGGCGAGGTTGTACGATCGCGGGCGGTACTCGCCTTCGCGCGAGACCGGTACGCACCACTTCCACCGCATGCTAGCGGCGATGCTGCGGTGAGTTTTTCAGGGGAAGCTACGCTCAGGTCTTCTTGCGTGGACGCGGCAGTCCGTACGCATCCAACCGTTTGATCAGCGTGCGCCTGGCGATGCCGAGCAGCTTCGCGGCCTCCGTCTGATTGCCGTGCACGCGATCGAGCGCCTCGATGATGCGGGTCCGTTCGGCCTCCTGGAAGTGCTCACGGACCTCGCGCAGCGGCGGTAGCGGCTCGGCGGGCGGTAGCGAGCCCTCGCGACTCGGCGTCGCGAACGTCGCGGTCAGCTTCTCCGCGGGCAGGTGTGCCGGCGTGATCTCGTCTCCGTCGCACAACAGCACCGCGCGCCGCATCACGTTGCGGAGCTCGCGGATGTTGCCCGGCCACGAATACGTGTGCATGAGCGCGAGCGCATCACGTCCGAGGATCGGCACCTCGGCACGGCTCGCATGGCGTGCCGCCTCGGCGACGAAGCGCTCGGCGAGCGGCTCGATCTCGGCCGGGCGGCGGCGCAACGGCGGCACCGAGAGCGTGATGCCGTCGAGGCGGAAGTACAGATCCTCGCGGAAGTCACCGGCCGCGATCTCGGCCTCGATGTCGCGATTGGTGATCGCGATGATGCGCAGGTCGAGCGACGGATCGTTCATGTCGAGCAGGCCGACGAGCCGCGCCTGCACCTCGAGTGGCAGCGCGCACACCTCGTCGAGCAGCACAGTACCGCCGCGACTCGCGACGAGCGCACCCTCGGTACCGTCGCCACCGAACAGCACGGTCGCGGCGCGATCGGCGGGCAGTGCGGCGCAGTCGATCCGTCGAAGCGGATGATCGGCACGCCCGCTGCGGCGATGGATCTCCTCGGCGAGCACCTCCTTGCCAACGCCGGTCTCGCCGAGCACCAGCACGTGGATCCGCGACGGCGCGATGCGCTCGGCGAGCCGATACAGCTCGCGCGTAATCGGATCCGCGATCACCGGACCGACGTCTTCCTCTTCATCGATCTCGCCGTCCGCCGCGCGCGAGGATGCACGCGTCACCAGCTCGTCGCAGGTCGTGCCGTCGATCGGATATGCGGCCGCCGCGACGCGCACCTTCACGCGATCGTCGGCGAGCCCGGCCGTCAGCCGCTTGACCACCACATCGGCCTGCGCCTCGTCGGCACCGATGATGAGCACCTGGTACTCGCCTGGGACATAGCGCGCGACGACGTCGAGATCGGGCAACAGCGCGACGAGCCGACGCTCGACGATCGGTGCGGACGACGGCGGCTGACAGATCACGTGCAGCAGCGCAAAGCTGGCCGGGTCCCGCGAGCACCGCCGACACTCTTCTTCGATGCGTGCCTCGAGGTAGTCGTAGTTCCACAGCCGGCGCGAGCCGGACGGGGCGGTGCGCTCGAGCACCATGAGCGTCGTCGAGCCGATGCGGATCGGATCTCCCGGCACCAGCGTCGTCACCGAGCGCGGCTCGAGTCGCCGATCACCGATCCAGCTCCCGTTGCTGCTGCCGAGATCCTCGAGCGAGAGGACCTCGCCGACGTGGAGCACGAGGTGGTGCCGCGAAATCTCCGGATCGTCGATCGGGACGAGGTTCTCGCTCGACCGACCGATCGTGAGCCGCCCAGTGTTCGCGAGCGGGTAGCTCGCATGGAAGCCCTCGCCGAGCACCTGCAGCGTGCGACGCCCACCACCGACCTTCGCGGCGTGGCTACGCCGTACCGTGGCTTCGGGCTGGTCGCCCTGCGAGTTGCTCGTCACCGCCAACGACGATAGCGCAACGCCAGCGCGGCCGTGCGCGGATCAACGCCGCTGCGTCGGCTTTGCCGGGCGCGGGCCCCGAGGCTTGCGCAGCGTACCGGCCTTCGATCGCAGCCGGTCGACGAGCTCGCGCCAGAACCTCGCGATGCGTCCCGCCCCTGCCGCCTTCGCCGCCTGCGCGGCCGCGGACGACGAGTGCACGAGTATGCCGGGTCGCGTCGGCATGTACGTGCCGAAGTTGCCGTATAAGCCCTTCAGATCGTTGACGAACGCGCTGATGCCGTCGGTCATCACGTCCCACGCCTGGCAGTAGCTGTCGCCCTTGTTGCGGATCATCGCCTTCGCGATGACCTTGATGATGTTCTTGTCGATGAGCTCGCCGTTGCCGTCGAGGTAGTGCTTGTAGCTGAAGAAGCGATCGGCGGGCGCGAGCACCGGCTGGTTGTGCTCGTCGACCTTCGGCGCACGCAGGCTCTGGATCACCGAGTACTCGTGCTCGATGTACGCCTCGACGGTGTTCTGGTTCGCGACGTCGCCATCGGTCGGGCCGTCGTACTCGATGAACTTGTAGAACGCGTCGTACAGCGTCTTCGGATTGCCGTGCGTGCCGGTGATCAAATAATAGAACAACGCGCCCAGCGAATAGATGTCGGCGGGCCGATCGACGCTCTTGATGATCTTCGCGCGCACGTTGTTCTCGGTCGGCTCGTCGAACGGCCGCGCGAGATACAGCCGCCGCTTCGACAGATCGGCACCGGCGACGGGATAGCGCCGGTTGCGATTGAACAGCTCGAACGTGTCGTTTTGCGTGATCGAGAGGTAGAAGTCCTCGAAGTACGTGACCTCTTTGCTGCCGGCCTGGACATTGACGAGCACCTCGAACGCGTTCGTCTCCTGCTCGGGCGCCTGGAAGAACAAGGTGCCGGGCACACCGTGCAGGCGCGTCACCGACAGGTCCTGCGCGTCGTCGCGGATCTTGCCGACGTTGAAGTCGGCGAGCCGCACGTCGAGCGTCGCGCCCTGCAGCTTCGGGTTCGGCAGGCGCAGCAGGATGTTGCCGGGCTTGATGTCGCGGTGGCAGACGTTGCAGGCGAGGTGCGCGTACTCGACGGCCGATGCGATCGGCATCAGGTACTCGAGCACGCGGAACAACCGGTCCCGCGGCGAGTAGGCGAGCAGCTCCTCGCGCTCGCCACCGCGCGAGCCTTTGAGCCGTTCCTCGAGCGACATGTCGCACAGCTCGAGGATCATGTAGTCGTTCTCGACCTTGTCGCGGATCGGCGGGGGCACGAAGTCGGGGTTGTCCGACTCGCCCGACGCGAACAAGGTCACGATGTTCGGGTGCCCCTGCACGCGCTCGAGCACTTCCTTCTCCATCTGGAAGCGCAGGCCGTCCTCGGGCGTGACACCCTTTTGCAGGATCTTGATCGCGATGTTGCGGCGAAATGCGGTCTTCGACTCGATCCACTGCTCTTCGCCGAGATACGCCTTGCCGGAGCGACCCGAGCCGAGCTCGACGGGGTTGCCCGCGTCGTCGCGCGTGAACGTGTACGCGCGCGACCGCACGATGTGGCTCTGCGCCAAGGGCTTCGGCGCCGACGCAGGCGAGTAGTTCGAGGGTGATGCCGCCATCGGCACCGCCATCTGGATCGGCGCCGCGTGCATCGCGACCGGACCGGACGGCTGCGGCACGATCGCGGTATCGCCGGGGTACGCGACCGCGGACGCGACCTCATGCATCGGTCGCGCCTCGGAGTGCGGTCGCTCGCGCACGCCGGATCGCTCGGGGGTGCGCGCGTCCGTCGTCGGTGCTGGCGCCAGAGAACCGTGCGGCGTCGACGTGCGAATGCCGGGCGGCGGTGGAATGGGGCGCGGCGGCTTGTTCACGCGTGGTCTCCCGGGGTGCGAAACAGCAGAATCGCCTCGCGCCCGGGACCGAGGTCCAACAGCGCGGACCAGCTCGCGAGCCGAGTGGGCACCGCGATCGCAGCACCTTGCAGCGCGAAGCAACGCGACCAGCCGTCGAAGCTACCGAGGTAAACGAGCACGATGTCCAACGGCTCGCGCGACGGCGCGATCAAGGTCACCTCGGTGTCCCGATCGATGTCGCAGCCGCTCGAGGCGCGACCGCCGTCACGCACGACGAAGCAATTGAGGCCCTTGATGTGCAGGTGCGCGCCGAGCTGTCGCGGCGACACGCGGAAGCGGGCTGCGCTCGCCACGACGCCGGCCTCGGCACCGAGGACGAGATCGACGGCGACCTCGACCGGTCGCACGCGCCGACCACCGACGACGAGATCGCCGCTGCGCAGGCTCTCGACCGTGAGCACCGGTGGCGCGTTCGCACCGACCTGCATCGACGGCGACGACGACGACGCGGGCGATACGGCGTGAACGCCGGGCGGGAACGGCGATGCGATGGCGCTGCTGCTCGGATGGGCGAACGTCGCGACCGACGCGTCGGGCTCCGCGGCGGGATCGGTCCGCGGCTCGGGAGTGCGCGCAGCGGGTGGCACGTACCGCTGTTGTCGCGTCGTGACGTTGCGCCACGAGCCGTGCACCCCCTCGCGCAACGCGTCGATGAACTGCTCGATCGTCTGCAATCGCTCGGTCGAGTCGGCCATACAGGCGGAGGTCAGCACCCGCTGCAGGTCGTCGTCGAGCCCGAGCTCGCCGAGCGCCTTTTGCACGTACGCGTCGCCGGTGCGCCGCATCTCGAAGAGCTGCAAGATGTCGTCGCCGGGATAGACCATCTTGCACGACAGCATGAAGGCAGCGGTCAACCCGATCGCAAACACGTCGGCCGAAGGTCCGACTGGATCGCCGCGGAGCTGCTCGGGCGCCGCCCACCCCAGCGAGTAGAGCCCGACCTTGTCCGCGCTGTTGAGGGTGTCGTCGGCGCGGTTGGGGAACGCCTCTGCGAGCGCCTTCGCGATGCTGAAGTCGGCGAGCTTCACGACGAGGGCCGGGCCCGCGCGCGAGAACAGGATGTTCGCGGGCTTGATGTCGCGATGGATGATGCCGGCCGAGTGGGCCTCGCGGAGCGCGCCTCCGATCGGCTCGAGGATCTCGAGCATCTCGTGTGGCGACAGCGGGCCGTGCTTGCGGACGAACTCCTTGAGCGTGCCGCCATCGGCGAGCTCGACGACGAAGAACGGCGTCTTGAGCTCGTCCTCGAGGTACCCGAAGTCGAAGATCCGGATCGTGTTGGGGTGGCGCAGTGCGGACAGCGCAAATGCTTCCTGCACGAAGTGCTCGTGGACCGTGCGATAGCCGGGACGCGACGGGTCGAGGCCGCAGAACACTTTCACGCACACAGGCCGGCGCAGGCGCTCGTCCTCGCCCCCGTACACGACGCTCATCCCGCCGCGCGCGATGCGTTCGCCGATGACGTAACGGTCCATGATCCGCTGGCCGACCAGGTCGGTCGACACCACCGCGCGGTCGGATCTGACGTCACCCAAGGGACGATCACGATCGCGGGATCCGCCGCGGTTTGTCAAACACGTGGCGGCCGAAAACCGGCGTGGTTTCTACGCTAAACCCGCAAAACCGCGCGATGGCGACCGCGATCCGACGAGGTCGCGGGGGGGCCACCCGGCGATGGGTCCCCCGTGCTTGCGCCCGGTGGTTTTCTCGGGGTTCGTCCCGTGGAACCCCGGAAAGTCCAGCGGGAGGCGGTGTCGGATGAAGGCACCCCCCCTACGCGCTCCGACGGCGCGTTCGCTCGGCGGGGTCGCCCAGGCCCCCATGCCGACGTCCGTCCTCGCCCCGGTTTCGTTCCCGCGTTCGTCCTTCACCCTCGCGCTCGGATGCGCGGCGCTGCTCGGCGCCTGTGGAGGTTCGGGAGGATCGGGACGCGACAGCGCAGCCGACGGCGCATCCGGGATCACCGGACTCACCGCGACCGCGACAGCGTCGGGCACCGGTGGTGACACCGACGGCATGAGCGAGACCAGTGGCGGCACCGTCGGCGACACCGCGGACGGCAGCGTCACCGCCGACGACGGTGACACCGCGGACGACGACGATGACGGCGGCACGAAGTTCGACATGCCACCGCAGCCCGACGTGAACCTCGCGTGCGGCGAAGGTGGCGGAGGCGGGGGCGCGGGCGCGGACTTCTCGTACATCTGGATCGCGAACAGCAACGAGAGCACCGTCTCGAAGATCAACACCGAGTCGCTGATCGAGGAGGGCCGCTACATCACGCGCCCCGACAGCAACGGCAACCCGTCGCGCACGTCGGTCAACCTCAACGGTGACGCCGTCATCGCGAACCGCTCGGGTGGCATCACGATGATCTTCGCCCGCGGCGCCGACTGCATGGGTCCGAACACCTCGACGGGCCCCGGCGACGTGAAGGCGTGGCCCGACGACTGCGTCGGCTGGCACACGCCGATGGCGTACGCGAGCCAGCGACCGGTCGCTTGGTCCAAGGGCACCTACAATGAGGCGACGTGCCGCTACGACGACGCGAAGGTGTGGACGTCGGGCGCGAACGGGACGATCGACGTGATGCTCGTCGACGGCGAGACCGGCGTCGTCGAGCAGACGATCGCGATCAACGGCGTCGCACCGAACTTCTACGGCATCTACGGCGGCGCGGTCGACTCGGGCGATCACTTCTGGGGCACGCAGCTCTCCGGCGGCCAGCTCGTGCGTGTCGACCGGCAGAACTTCATCGTGCAGACGTGGCAGACGCCTGCCGGCGGCTACGGCATGACCGTCGATCGCAACGATCGCATCTGGACGTGCTCGTCGCAGGTCGGGCGCTTCGACTACCCGACGCAGACCTGGCAGACCGCGCAGGCCGGCGGCGCAGGCGG
>Ga0105048_10002591_pt1 | contig 29407 bp, 29 predicted proteins | sample MAT05_FD_78382 | JGI IMG/M metagenome (GOLD analysis project Ga0105048, IMG submission 78382) | Freshwater microbial communities from Lake Fryxell liftoff mats and glacier meltwater in Antarctica - MAT-05 | ecosystem: Environmental > Aquatic > Freshwater > Ice > Liftoff microbial mat | place... | reverse complement strand
CACGCACCCGTGCCGCACGCCGCCGTGATCCCGCAGCCGCGCTCCCAGACCCAGAGCGTCACCTTGCCGTCCTCGACGCGCGCGAACTCGACGTTCGTGCCCTCGGGGAATATCGGGTCGCGCTCGAGCCCCGGTCCGAAGCGCCGCGCGAGCTCCTCGGGATCCTCGCCCGCCTCGACGAACGCGATCGCGTGGGGATTGCCCATCGACACGCGCGCGAACGATCGACCGTGGGCCCGGTCGGCGACGACGGACGAGTCGTACTGCGGCGCGCCCATGTCGACATCGACGTCCGCCGAGCTCACGCGATCGACGACGTGGCAGTGCCGCGGCCCCGCATCCGTGTCGACGAGCACCGACGTCGATGCGCCGTTGCGCGACAGCCACAGCGCGACGCAGCGCAGACCGTTGCCGCACATCTGCGGTCGCGATCCATCGGCGTTGATGACGAGCATCGTCGCGTCCGACGTCGCGCCGATGCCTGCACCGACGAGCAGCAGTCCGTCGGCGCCGACGCCGAAGCGGCGGTCGCACAGCCGCGGCGCGTCCGGTTGCAGCGTGGCGGCGAGCGCCTGCAGGTCACCGTGCCGCGCATCGATGACGAGGAAGTCGTTGCCGAGTCCCTCGGCCTTCACGAAGCGCAGACCACCTCCCGGTGGATCCCCACCGGACCACGCGAGCGCGACCGTCGAGGTCACTGCGCCGGCGCGTCCTCGGTCGGCGCGTCCTCGGCCGGCGCGTCCTCGGCCGGCGCGTCGGCGGCTGCTTCGCCTGCGCCCATCGCTGCGTCGTCACCCTCGTCCGGTGTCTCGGCGTCCTCGACGATCGTCGGCGTCGGCATGCCACCGGGCGGCGGCAGCACCAGCGGGTTCGGGCCGACCATTTCGTAATTCACGGTCTCGTCCTCGGCGACGACTTTGGTCTCGCCGTCCTTGTCGCCCGCCGACTTGAGGCGGTCCGAGCCGCTGTGGGCGCTCGCGTACGCGAGGTAGACCGCACACACCATGAAGCCGATCGCGAGGCCCTGGGTCAGCTTCGTCAGGAAATCCGCACCACCCGAGCCGCCGAAGACGCTCTGGCTCGAGCCGCCACCGAGCGCCGTGCCGAGACCGCCGCCGCGACCGGCCTGCAGCAGCACGACGAGGATGAGCACGACCGTGATGAGCGTGTAGATGATCTGGACGAAGAGGGTCATGGCACGGCCGGTGGCTGGCTGAGTACGAGCTTGGGAGCGGTGGCGGTGGCGCGGACGATGGCGAGCAGCGAGGGAGCCTCGAGCGAAGCCCCGCCGACGAGGAACCCGTCGATGTCGCCCGCGGCGACGAGCGCACCCGCGTTGTCGGGCTTGACGCTACCACCATAGAGAATCGATCTGTCGGCGCCGCCCGTCGGCCACCGCTCGGCGAGCCAGGCGCGGATGCAGCGGTGCATCGACGCGGCTTGCTCTGGGCTCGCCGTGCGCCCGGTGCCGATCGCCCACACCGGCTCGTACGCGAGGAGCAGGCGCGCGCCGAAGAGCTCATCCGGAAGATCCGAAAGTGCTGCGTAAAGCTGCGCAATGACGACGGATTCGTGCTTGCCCTCGTCGCGCGCTTCGAGCCGCTCGCCGACGCAGAGGATCGCGTGCAAGCCGGCCCCGAGCACGGCGTGCAGCTTGCGTCGCACCAGCGCGTCGGTGTCGCCGAAGTCGGCACGGCGCTCGGAGTGACCGACGATCGAGCCGACGCAGCCGGCCTGGGCGATCATCGCCGGCCCGACCTCACCGGTGTGCGCGCCCGAGTCCTGCGCGGCGCAGTCCTGGGCGAAGAGCCACAGATCGGTGACCGGTCGACACGCCGTGCGCGCGGTCGCGATCGACAGATACGCCGGCGCGATGCCGACGCTCACCTTGCGCACGCCGCCGGCTGCGGCCGGCACCCCGTCGGCGATCGTGCGCGCGCACGTCATCGCCGTCTCGGGCAGGTGGTTCTGCTTCCAGTTGCCGACGACCCACAACGCGCGCGCCATCACTCGTCCTCCGCGAGCAGGGCCGCGACGCCAGGCAGCACTTCGCCTTCGAGGAACTCGAGCGACGCGCCGCCGCCCGTCGACACATGGCCGATGCGATCCGCGATGCCGGCCTCGCTGATCGCCGCGACGCTGTCGCCACCGCCGACGACCGTGAACCCTGCACACTCCGCGAGTGCCTTGGCGACGACGAGCGTGCCATCAGCGAACGCGGGATTCTCGAACAGGCCCATCGGGCCGTTCCACAGCACCATCTTGGCGCGACGCACGATCGTCGCGATGCGCTCGGCGGTGTCGGGGCCGATGTCGAGCGCCATCGTACCGGCGCCGAGTCCCGTGCTCGCGCCGACGGTGCGCGCGGTCTTCGCTTCGATCCCGTCGCCGGTGCGCAGGTCGGTCGGCAGCACCACGGTCACGTCGCGGGCACGCGCCTTGTCGAGCACGATGCGGCAGTCGGCGTAGCGATCGCGCTCCTGCAGGCTGCCGCCGAGCTCCGCGCCGCCCGCAGCGAGGAAGGTGTTCGCCATGGCGCCGCCGATGACCAGCGCGTCGCCGGCACGCAACCGTTCGACCAGCGCCATCATCACGCTCAGCTTGTCGGAGACCTTCGCGCCGCCCACGATCGCGACGAACGGATGCTCGGGCGCATCGACGAGCCGCGACAGCGCCTTGATCTCCGCTTCGAGCAGCTCACCGGCACCACGTGCACGCACGAGTCGCGGCAGACCCACGACGGACGCGTGGGCGCGATGCGATGCGCCGAACGCATCGTTGACGTAGACATCGCACAGGCTCGCGAGTGCTTGCGAGAATTTGGCGTCATTTTTGGTCTCGCCCGGCTCGAAGCGGAGGTTCTGTAAAAGGACGATCTGTCTCGGACGCAGATCGGCGACGAGCTTCCTCGCGGCATCGCCCACGACCTCGTCCGCCGGCACGCGCACCTCGCACGAGAGGAGCTCCGCAAGTCGCCCTGCGACGGGCTCCATCGCGTACTTCGCCTCGAACCCACCCTTGGGCCGGCCGAGGTGCGACGCGATCACCATCTTCGCATCGCGCGAGATCAGGCTCTTCAGCGTCGGCAGCGACGCGACGATGCGCGTGTCGTCGCGCACCGTGCCGTCTTCGCCGAGCGGGACGTTGAAGTCGACGCGCACGAAGACGCGGCGGTTGTCGACGTCGAGGTCGCGATGGCTTGGGATGGTCGGGCGCGCCATGGCGGCGCCATCTCTAGCCGACGCCGCTACCGCGCGTCCACCTCGGTCGGGGCTCGATCACGCGCGGCTCGCTCGACCCTCACTGGGCGCCCTCATTGGGCCGGCAGCTGCTGCGCCAGGTCGTCGCTGACCAGCTGCAACAGCTCGCTCGACAGCGCCACGATCTGCTCGGGCGTGTACCCCTGGTGACGCATCTGTCGAAACAGCGAGCGGGCAAGGATCCCCAGGCCGCGTGCGTCGGGGCGGGCTTCGGGGTGCGTCTCGGTGCCGAGTTCCATCGCGTCGAAGGTTAGCAATGCATGTGCCGTGCGGCGGCGCCTTCGCCATGCACGGTCGAAATCGTCAGGAGTTGCAGAAGTTTTAGCGTGATTCGCGAAAGCGCTTTCGAGTGCTTGGTGTGCACCTGTCTGCACGTTGCCACTGCGCAGCGGCTTGCGCGAACCCGACCCGCGGCTGCGCACCCGGCCGAGAAATCCATCGGGGATCGGCGGTTGGCGGTCTCGGCTGGGCTGATAGACTGGGCCCGCTACCGCACGTGCTCGCCCGTTCGATTCCACTCCTGGCGTCCGTGCTGATCCTCTCGGGATGTCGCGGCTGGCAGGGCGACCGCTACCTCGAGCACAGGATGCCGGCCTCGCGTCGTGCCCGGGAGGCCTCGTTCGCCTTCGGCCTGCCGGACCCGGCGTGGCGTGCCCTGCGCAAGGCGGAGGATGTCCAGGTCGCCTGGATGAGCGACGAGCTCGCGGCCGTGATCGAGGTGCACGCCCAGTGCGACGAGCAGGGCGACAGCAGCCTCGAGCAGTTCACCGATCATCTGCGGATCGACTGGACCGGCTGGACCATCCTCGAGCAGAAGGCGATCACGCTCATCGGCCGCGCCGCGCTCTCGACGGTCGTGGAGGCCGAGCTCGACGGGGTCAAGATCCGCAACGAGTTCGTCGTGGTCAAAAAGAGCGGCTGCCTGTTCGACCTCCGCTACTCGGCGCCGCCCGATCGCTTCGATGCCGGCCGCCCCTCGTTCGCGCGCGTCGTCGCGGGCTTCCGTTTCCCGCTGGAGGGCCGGTGAAGGCGATCGCACGGCTCGGGCAGATCGTCCTGTCCGGCCTCGACTGGCTCGGCGGGGTCTCGGGCCTGCTGTTCAAGCTGGTCCGGGTCGGGATCAAGCGGCCGTGGGGCATCGACGACATCGCGGCGCAGATGATCCACCTCGGCGTGCGGTCGCTGCCCATCACCCTGTTCCTTTCGGTGTTCATCGGCATGGTCCTCGCGGTCCAGTTCGGCTCTGCGCTGACGGATTTCGGCGCGACGATGAAGCTCGGCGATGCGAGCTCGCTCGCGCTCGTCCGCGAGCTGGTCCCGACACTGCTCGCGCTCACGGTCGGCTCGAAGATGGCGGCCGGCATCGCCGCGGAGCTCGGCTCGATGAAGGTCACCGAGCAGATCGACGCGGTGGCTGCACTCGGCGCCGACCCGATCAAAAAGCTCGTGTGGCCGCGGGTCGTCGCAGCGACGTGGTCGCAGCCGCTGTTGGTGGTGCTCGGCAACGTCGTCGCGTTGCTCGGGGGCATGCTGATCGGCGAGTGGGTCTACGGCGTGCCCGCGGGCTACTTCTACGAGACGTACATCGAGGAGCTCTCGCCGACGGACTACCTGCAGAGCCTCGCGAAGGGCACCGCGTTCGGCCTGTTGGTCGGGCTCATCGGTTGTTACCAGGGCTTCAACACGAAGTTCGGTACCGAGGCCGTCGGCGTGTCGACCACCGAGACCGTCGTCGCGATCTCCGTCTGGGTGATCATCGCGGACTTCTTCATCACGATGGCGTTCTTCTGATGGCCCAGACGGTCCCAGCTTCGAGCCCCGTCATCGAGTTCATCGATGTCGGCAAGTCGTTCGGCGACAACACCGTCTACGACCACATGGATCTCAGCGTGATGCCCGGCGAGACGCTCACCATCATCGGCGGCAGCGGCCAGGGCAAGAGCGTGTGCCTCAAGATGATGATCGGCCTGCTTCGGGTCGACGCCGGCGCGGTGAAGGTGGCCGGCAAAGATGTCGCGAAGATGAACGCCGAAGGCCTGCGACAGGTGCGACGGCGGGTCGCATACGTGTTCCAGGGCGGGGCGTTGTTCGACTCCATGAGCGTGCTCGACAACCTCGGCTACGCACTTCGTGAGCACACGGACCAAGACGACGCCACGATCCTCGAGCGGGCGAAGGTCTGCCTCGACATGGTCGCGATGCCCGCCGAGTTGCTGCACATGATGCCGGCGAACCTGTCGGGAGGACAGCGCAAGCGCGTCGCGCTCGCGCGCTCGATCGCCATCGAGCCCGAGGTTATTCTCTACGACGAGCCGACCACAGGGCTCGATCCGCGCAATGTCACCCGCATCGGCGACATGATCAAGAAACTCCAAAAAGAGCTGCGCGTCACGAGCGTCGTCGTCACCCACGACATGCCGACCGCCCGCAAGGTGTCGGACCGCGTCGCAATGCTCTACGAGCGGCGATTCCCGTTCGTCGGCTCCGTCGAGCAGATGTGGCACAGCGAGCACCCCGAGGTGCGCGACTTCATCCACGGCACGCTGCGTCGACACGGCGCGGTCGTGAATGCGCCGACGATGGAGGCTCCCCATGGCGCGTAGGAACGAAGCGAAGACCCGGCTCGTCGTCGGCGCCTTCGTCATCGCGCTCGGCGTCGTGCTGTTCATCTCGCTCTTCATCATCGGCCAGAGCGAAGGCACCTGGGAGTCGAAGACGACCATCACGACCGACTTTCGCACGATCACCGGCCTGCGCCGCGGCAGCCCGGTGCAGCTCGCCGGCGTCGAGGTCGGGCGCGTGCAGTCGATCGACTTCGTGATGCGCAAGTACCAGTGCGACCCGCTGACCGAGGACGTCGGTCGTCACGGCGCGGGCCGAACCGACAACTGCGACGACTTCCTGTTCTGTGCGCCGTCCGGCATCTGCGCGGCGCTCGAGCCGTTCGCCGCGAAGGGCCTGCACGCACCGTGTCTGTCGTCGGAGGACTGCGGCGACGACGAGGTCTGCGTCACCGCCGACTTCCGCCGCAAGGGCCGGCGCGTCACGTGGTCCGGCACCGACGGCGTGTGCGCGCGCTACATCACCGAGCATCGCCGCGTGCAGGTCACGATGAGCGTGTTCGAGGACAAGCTCGAGCTCATCCGTACCGATTCGCGGGCAACGGTCGCGAGCAACGGCGTGCTCGGCGATCAGCTCATCAACATCACGCAGGGGACCCGCGAGGCGCTCGGCGAGGAGCGGCGCATCCAGTCGACGCCGTCGCTCATCGAGGACATCGACCTGTTCCGCGAGCGCTTCGAAGGCCTTACAGACAAGGTCGACTCGAGCTTGTCGGGCATCTCGACGCTGTTCTCCGAGCTCAACGACGAGCGCACGATCGGCGCGGTCAAGGGCATCGTCGAGAACGTCAACACGATCACGCGGCAGGTTGCCGACGGCGATGGTCTCATCGGCGCACTGTTCAACGACCAGGCGATGAAAGAAGACGTCGGCGTCACGCTGCGCAAGGTCAGGGATACCGCGGCGGGCCTCGACTCGTTCGTCACGCGCGCGAACTCGACGCTGCGCAAGGTCGAGCAGAACGTGCAGCCGCTCGTCGACGACGGCCGAAAGGTCGCGCAGGACATCCGCAAGCTGCTCGAGGACCTCGAAGATCCGAGCAACAAGAGCCTGGTCGCGAAGCTGTTGCGCGACAAGTCGGGCGACATGACGGCGGATCTCGAGAAGATCCTCGACGACGTCGAGAAGATCACCGGCAAGGTCGAGAAGATCGCCGCGAAGATCGAAAAGGGCGAGGGCACGCTGGGCAAGCTCATCAGCGACAGCAAGGTCCACGACGACCTCGTGAAGCTGTTCGATGATCTCGAGCGCAACGAGACGCTCAAGCGGCTCGTGCGCGGCGCGATGGAAGCCGACGACGCGAAGCGCGATCCGAGCGGTCCCGCCGGCCAGTGAGTGGGGTAGTGGGTCGGCCAGTGAGTGGGCCAGTGAGGGGCGAGCTCAGGCGGCGTTGCTGCGCTGGAGCTCGTCGACGAACGCGAGCACGCGGACCACGAGCTCGGGGCCGTACTCGGCCGGTAGCGCATGGCTGCCTTCGTCGATGACGAGCCACTGCGCCCCGGGGATCGCGAACGCGATGCGCCGCAGCGTGTCGACGGGGATGAACCGATCGAGCGCACCCGCGACGACGAGGGTCGGTACGTGGACGCGCGGCAAGAGATCGATCGCGGTGTGCCGCGTCGCGTCGCCGAGCATGTCGACGAACAGCTGCGGATTCATCGCCGCCATCTGCCCGAGGTAGAACTCGAGATCCGCCAGCTCGATGCGCATCGGGTTGAGCTGCGTGTGCAGACCGATGAGCGGCAGCCACCGCGACGGCAGCACGCGTCGCCACAGCCGCAGCGTGAGATCCGAGGCATGCCGCGTCGCAGCCTGCAAGAACGGCAACAGGTGCACGAACATGTCGGTGCCCTGGAACTGTCCGAGCGCCTTGCCGGCCGGACCTGCGATCGACACGAGACCCGCGACACGCGTGCGATGGCGGCGATACACCTCGAGCGCGACCTGGAACCCCATCGAGAATCCGAGACACGTCGCGCGTTCGATCTCGAGGGCATCGAGCACACTCGCGGCGTCGTCGGCGAGATCTGGCATCGACAACCGCCACGGCCGCGGTGGTTCCGGCGACTTGCCGTGCCCGCGGTAGTGCGTCTGCACGACGCACAGGTGCTCGGCGAGCGCAGGCGCCATGCGCCGGAACGCCCAGCCGCTGCACCCGATGCCGTCGAGGATCAGCACCGCGGGTGCCGACGGATCACCGAGTCGTCGCGCCCAGATCTGCGCGCCGTCGGGACGATCGACGAGGCACTCGAATGCGTCGTGTCGCGGCGCCGCGCCCGCCTCGCGCGAGTCACCCGAGTCCGGCACCGACGCGGACGTCACTCGTCGCGGCCGCGCTCGTCATCCGGCGCGTCGTCGGCGAGCTCGTTCACGCTCGGATACTTCATGATGTCTTTGCGGGCGATCTTCCACGCCTTCTGCACGATCCACGACAGCGACCGGTCCTGGCGGGCGGCCTCCTCCTGGATTTCCTTCAACATCTGTTCCGGGAAGTAGAGGCTTTGCTTGCGCTTGTCGGAACTGGCCATGGGTCGAACGCAGCCTTCTCGGTGCAAAAGAACGAGATGAGGGTAGGATACGGTGCGAAATCTTGTCAACGTGCGAGGCCGGATTTTTGCCGGGCCGTAGGTCGAGATCGCCTCCGCGAGGGCTCGGATGCCGCCGGACGCCCGCCGGGGACGGACGAGGACGACCCCAGGTGCGGGCCAAGGGCGGCCCGGCGCTCGACCGAACAACGTGTTCGCCGGTAATTTCGCCGACAGCGAGCGACATTGCCCAATCCATGAAAATCCGGCCGAATCCAGTTGTCGAGAGCGCCTGGTGATCCTATCTTTCGCGGTCCGCTCGCACCGGCTGCGGGCCCCAAGCCGCGAAAGAGACCCCAATGGCGCTCAACAAGTCGCAGATCGAAGACTTCCGGCTGCTCCTGCAAGAGAAGCGCAATCGCCTGCTGCACGAGGCCAGGCGCACGCTGGACCACGAGATGGTCATCGACTCCGACGAGCGGATGGACGAGGTCGACCAGGCATCCTCGGAGTACATGCAGGCGTTCTCGTTCCGCTTGCGCGGGCGTGAGCGATTCCTGATGGACAAGATCGAGCACGCGCTGCGCAAGATCGACGAGACGACGTTCGGGATCTGCGAGGAGTGCGAGGAGCCGATCTCGCTCAAGCGGCTGCAGGCACGCCCCGAAGCGCAGCTCTGCATCCAGTGCAAGGAAGCTCAGGAGAAGGAAGAGGCGGTCTACGCCGAGGAGTGAGCTGTCGCGCCACTGTGCCCGACCAAGTCGCGAAGCTTCGCGATCTGGTCGGGTCGACCGAGCGCGATGATCGTCTGCGCTGCGGCGATGCGCGTGTCGAGATCGGGGACGTACGCGACCTGACCGTCGGGCGAGCGGATCGCGAGCACCTCGACGCCCGCGGTCTCGCGCAGGTTCGCCTCGCGCAGCGTCTTGCCGACGAGGATCGCGTCGCCGCCGACCGTCGCCTCCTCGATGCGCAGGCGCGCTTCCTTGTCGCGCAGCATTTCGTCGAGGAATCGGACGACGTGCGGCCGCAGCAGCTCGGATGCGATGCGCATGCCGCCGATGAAGTTCGGCGCGACGACCGAGTCGGCGCCGGCGCGGCGTAGCTTCTCGGCCGCGGAGGGTGACACGGCCTTCACGACGATCCGCGCGCGCGGGTTGATCTGCCGCGCGGTGACGACGACGAACATGTTCGTCTTGTCGTCGTCGAGCGTCGCGACGACGCCCTTCGCCCGCCGCAGGCCGGCGCGCTCGAGCACATCGTCCTCGGTCGCGTCACCCGTGACCGCGAGCACGCCACGGCTGCGCAGCTCGTCGAGCACGGAATCGTTCGCATCGACCGCGACCACCGCCTCGCCGACCGCGACGAGCTCGTCGATCACATGGATGCCCGTGCGTCCGACGCCGCACACGATGTAGTGGTTCGAGATGTCGTGCATGCGTTTTTCCAGCTTTTGCCACCGACGGATGTCGGCGAAATCGGCCTCGACGAAGAAGCTGGTGATCGTCGAGACGACGTAGAGATCCGCCGCGACGCCGAAGACGAGCAGGACCTGCGTCCACTCGCGACCGCCCCGGATCGTGTTGAAGTCGAGGACCTCGCCGAATCCGACCGTCGTGATCGTGATGACCGTCATATACACGCAGTCGTTGAACGACCACGTGTCCGGACGTTGGATCCACCCGATGTACCAGTAGCCGACGGCCCCGACGCCGACGACGAGGACCAGCAGCAGGAGCGCCCAGATCACGCGCGAGCGGGCGGCCGCATACGCTCCGAACGGCGAGACGCGTGGTGGGGGAAGGCTCGACAAGACGCTCGCGGCCCGCGGATCCAGGGCGCGTCCGGCATGATAGCCCTGCGCCCTCGTGCGCTCCAAAAGCGTCGATTGCCGGCGCGGCGCCGGTGCGCTACATGGCGAACGCGACGTTGTCTCCGATCCTTTTCACTGTTCCCGGCGTGCAATGGGAGGTGTCGGCCTACGGCTTCTTCCTCGGGCTCGCGTTGGTTGCGGGCTGGCTGCTGTCGATCTCGCTCGCGGCGCGCGACCGTCTGCCCGCGGATCGGCTCGGCACCAGCTACGTCGTCGCGCTGGGCTTCGCGCTGGTCGGTGCCCGCGCGGCATGGCTCTTCGCAAACCCTGAGGGTTGGACGGGGTGGGGATCGCTGCTCACGCTCTCGCAGGGTGGGCTCAGCCCCGCCGCCGGTCTCGTCGTCGCGGTCCTCGTCACCATCGTGCACACGAACCGCATGCGTGTGCCCACGTGGCTGTGGTTCGATGCGGCCGCACCTGCGCTCGCGCTGGGCATCGCGCTCGAGCGAATGGGTGCGCTGTTCGCCGGCATCGGCTTTGGTCGCTATGCGCCGGATTTCTCCTTCGCGATCCGTTTCCCGATCGACTCGCCGGCGTTCGAGGCCCATCGGCGCCAGCTCGCGCAACTGCTGCCCGCGGGGTCGACCGAGTCGCTGCCGGTCTATCCGGCGCAGATCGTTGCGGTGGTCCTCGCGCTCGCCGGCCTGTGGCTCGCGATGCGGATGCGCACGCGGCGGAGGTTCGCGGGGCAGGTTGCGCTCGCGACGGTCGCGTGGCTGCTCGCCGCGCGCACGCTCGTCGAGGAGCCGCTGCGTGCCGATCGGGCGGAAGCGACGATCGGACCGCTGGCCCCGGGCCAGCTCGCGGCGGCGTTGTTGGTGCTCGCCCTGCTCGTGGTGCTGCGCGGAAGGTGGCTGCGGGCGCGTGCAGACAAGAAGGCTCCGAGACCCTGGGAGGGCGGACCCTGGAGTCCGCCGCCGCCACAAGCATGAGTGGCGCAGTGAGCGGGCAAGAGGTTCCGGTCGTGCTACTGCACGGCGCGCTGCGATCGTCATGGGGCCTCTTGCCGACCGCGGTGTTGCTGCGTCGCTACGGCCTGCGCGTCCGCGGCTTCGACTATCCGACGCGCAGAGGCACGCTCGAGCAGCACGCGGCGCGCCTCGAGCAGTTCGTGCACGCGTGGCTCGGCGCACCGCCGCAGGTGCTCGGCTTCGTCACGCACAGCATGGGCGCGCTCGTCGTGCGCGCGTACCTGGCCGCGCACGCCGACCTCCGTACGCGACATCGCGTCGTCATGCTCTCGCCGCCGAACCAGGGCTCGCAGCTCGCGGTGCGCCAACAAGACGGCGTCTTGTTCCGTTGGGTCTACGGCGACGCGGCGCGCGAGCTCGTGCCGCAGCGCGTGCGTGCGCTGCCGGCCGCGCCCGACAACGCGGATGTGCTGGTGCTCGCGGGTGGTCGCGGGGATCCGCGCGGGTACAACCCGCTGCTCGATGGCGACGACGACGGCGTCGTCGCGGTCGGCGAGATGGGCATGCCCGGCGTCGATCCGGTCGTGGTCGGAGGCCTGCATGCGACGATGCAGTGGCGCCCGGCCGTGCTCGCGCGGGCGGCCCGCTTCATCCTCGACGCCCAGTGAGCCCGTGAGCCCAGCGGCGCGCGGGCCGCCGAGCGGTTGCCCCTCGATGCGGGCGCCAGCGCCACCGGGGCTGCGATACGCCCTGGCAACGCCGCGACCGAAATACGTGATTGCCACAGGCATGCGGATTTGCGCACTCGGGCCGACTCGCGGTATGGGCGACGATCTTTGGCGGTCCGGCGCGCGGGTGGCTGCGCGGGATCCGGTCCGCCCGTTTCCCAGAGCTTGAAAGCGAGAGCGACCACCATGAAGCACTCCATTTTGATTTCCGTGTTGCCGCTGCTGTGTAGCTCGGCGCTGATCGTCGGCTGCCCGGGCACCGAGAGCGAGACCGGCGCCGACGGCGACACCGAGACCGAGTCCGACTCGGATGAAGAAGACTCCGACGAGGACTCCGACTCGGTCACGCTGAGCACGACCGACACGCTGACCACGACGGACTCGATGACGGATCCCGACACGACGGAGGATCCGACCGATCCGACGACCGAGACCGATCCGACTACGGAGACCGAGAGCGAGACCGATCCGAGCTCGGAGTCGACCGACCCGAGCGAGTCGGAGACGGATCCGAGCTCGTCGTCGACGGATCCCACCGGCGAGGAGACCGGTACCGAGACCGGCATCATCCCGATGGACAATTACAACACCTGCGAGGTGCCCGAGGACTGTGCGAAGGGCGAGGATTGCCTCGCCGTCGATGGCAACCCGGTATGCGGTGAGCTCGACTGCACGATGGACGCCGACTGCCCGATGCCGAACAGCGGCGACGCGCCGCCGGTGTGCCTCGAGATCTCGAAGGAAGGCGACACCGCGTGCGCACTCGACTGCAGTGCCGGCCAGGCGTGCCCGAGCGGCATGGAGTGTTTCGGTGAATTCGCGTGCGCGTGGGCGCCGGTCGCCCCGGGCGGCGGCATGTGTCCGGACGAGACCCTCGCCGGCGAGCCGCCGGTCTCGACCGCCGGCGACAACACCGGTCTGTTCGACGACGTCATCCCGAGCTGCGGCGACGGTGGCGGCGAAGAGGCGCTGATCGAGTTCACGGCGACCGACGCCGGCATCTACTTGTTCGACACGATCGGCTCCGACTTCGACACGGTGCTGCTCGTCCAGAGCTCGTGCGGTGGCGCCGAACTCGGCTGCGACGACGACATCTCGATGGGCAACACGGACTCGTTTGTCGCGCTGCAGCTCGACGCAGATCAGACGGTCATCGTCGGGGTCGACAGCTTCGAAGGTGAAGTCGGCGCGTACACGCTGAACGTCGAGTTCAACGCTGGTGAGGACGCCGGTTCGTGCTGCGATGTCTCGGACATGGGCGGTTGCGACGCCATGGAGATCGAGACCTGCGTCTGTGCGATCGACGACTTCTGCTGCGACGCAGAGTGGGACGCGACGTGCGTCGGCTTGGTCCCGCAGTGCTTCGGCCTTTGCAACTAGCTCGCCGCGCCGTGCAGGTCGCCTGACCTGCACGGCATCGATGTGACGACAGCGAGGGCCGCCCCGGCATGCCGCGGGCGGCCTTTGTCATGCGTGCAGGCGCGGCAGCGTGAACGAGCGCCGCGCTCGGCCCAGATGCGTCCGCCGTCGCGATCGACGACGCGCTGCGCTGCGCCTCAGCGCGGGCGCAGGAACGCCATACTCATGCTGAAGCCGGAGTCGTGCAGGAGGATCTGCGCGCCACGTCGCGATCGCAGGCCAACGCCGATCGGCGCCTGGAAGTTCGCGGTCGGCTCGTCGGGCGGCGGCGGCACGCGACAGATCGCGAGCACCGCGAGCTCCTCGTCCGCTGCGATCTCACAGAAAGCGAGCGCCTTGCGAACGTCGGCGATGGGATAGTCGGGCACGAACGCGAGCACGTCGATCACGACGAACGCGAGCTCTGGCAGCGTGGCCGCTTGCAACCAGCGGAACACCGAGCCTGGTCGGTGCTCGACGAGCACGAAATCTTTCGCGTCGGCGAACCCTGGAATCCCCAGGGGAAAGTGCATGAGCTGGTTCTCCGGCGCCTCGATGGTGCCGAAGCGCGTGGATTGGATGACTCGGCCGGCAGCCGTCGGGGCTTCTCGCGTGGTCATGGTCGTCGAATCGGCGGTGCGAACGCGCGGAAGGTAGCATCACAGACGGTGGGCCCGTAAGGCTCAGGCTTTGCCGCCGATGCGCATTTTTTCGCTCGGTGAACGCGCCAGTTCGACACGCCGACCCCATTCGCCCCGCGGGGGAACCGGGACCGAACACGCGTTGGGGGGCGGTGCCGCAGCGGTTCCGCGTTCGCGGGCTCGTGTCCGCCACCCCCGCGTACGGGTGTTCGTGGCACGCTCCGCCTTGTGCGGATTCGGCCGCTGCTCGCGCTCGCCATCGGTATCGGCGCCTGCGGGGGTGACCGAACACTCGCGCCGGACGTGGTCCGTCGTGCGGTGACGAGGGGCCCGTTCGTGCTGGTGCCGAGGGGCGGACTTGAACCGCCGACCTAGGGGTTATGAATCCCTCGCTCTAACCACCTGAGCTACCTCGGCAGTGGTGAGGTCCGGCGTTATGCGGCAGGGCGCCCCAACCGTCAAGTCCGTCGGCGCCCGGCGACGAACGCGTGGCTGCGAACGAGCAGGCAGGCCGTGATCAAACACATTCATCCGCGGCTTCGGCCCGAGCGGCTGCGCGTGCTAGACGAGCGCTGAGGTCCAAGCCATGTCCCGCGATGTCGTGATCGTCAGCGCCGCTCGAACGCCCATTGGTAGCTTCGGTGGAGGTCTCGCTTCGGTTCCCGCGCCACGGCTCGGCGCCGTCGCGATCAAGGCCGCCCTGGATCGTGCTCACATCGAGGGCGGCGACGTCGGCGAGGTCTTCATGGGCTGCGTTCTGCCGGCGGGTCAGGGGCAGGCGCCCGCGCGCCAGGCCTCGATCTACGCGGGCGTGCCGAACCACGTCGGTGCGGTCACCGTGAACAAGGTCTGCGGTTCCGGCCTGCGCGCCGTCATGATGGCCGCGAGTGCGATCAAGGCGGGCGACGCCGAGATCATCGTCGCCGGCGGCATGGAGAGCATGAGCAACGCGCCGTACTACCTGCCGCAGGCACGCACCGGCTACCGCATGGGCCACGGGCAGCTCGTCGACGGTATGATCTTCGACGGCCTGTGGGACCCGTACCAGGATCACCACATGGGCATCGCTGGCGAGCTGTGCGCGAGCGAGCGCAAGATCGATCGTGAGCGCCAAGATGCCTTCGCGACCGCGAGCTACCAGCGCGCGCAGACGGCCGTGCGCGAGGGACTGTTCGCCGCGGAGATTGCCGCGGTCGAGATCGCGGGTAAAAAGGGCGAGACGACGGTCTTCGCGGCGGACGAGGAGCCGTTTCGCGGCGCGGTCGACAAGCTCGCGGGCCTCCGTCCGGCGTTCAAGAAGGACGGCACGATCACCGCCGGCAACGCATCGACGATCAACGACGGCGCCGCGGCGACGGTCGTGATGAGCGCGGACGAGGCGAAGCGCCGCGGGCTGTCGCCGCTGGTCCGCATCGTCGGCTACGCGGGGGCTGCAGGCGCGCCGGAGTGGTTCACCACCGCGCCGGCGAAGGCGATGCAGAACCTGCTCGCGAAGACCGGGCACAAGGCCGCCGACGTCGACCTGTGGGAGATCAACGAGGCGTTCTCGGTGGTCGCGCTCGTCAATCAAGACGAGCTCGGCATCCCGGCGGATCGACTCAACGTGCGCGGCGGTGCGGTGGCGCTCGGGCACCCGATCGGGGCCTCGGGAGCACGTATCCTGACGACGCTGATCTACGCGCTGACGCAGATGAACAAGACCCGTGGCGTCGCCTCGCTGTGCATCGGCGGCGGCGAAGCGGTTGCGCTGATGGTGGAGGTGCTGTGATGGCGATCGACAAGGTCGGCGTTCTCGGTGCGGGGCAGATGGGCGGCGGCATCGCGCAGGTCGCCGCGACCAGGGGGCTCGGGGTGTTACTGGCCGACATCGATCGCGCGGCGGCCGAGGCCGGCAAGGTCAAGATCGGCAAGGCGCTCGGCCGGCTCGTCGAGAAGGGCAAGCTCGCCGCCGACGAGCGCGACGCTATCCTCGGGCGCATCGAGCCCGTCGATTCCGTCGCTGCGTTCGCGGCGGTCGACATCGCGATCGAGGCCGCGACCGAGAACATCGAGCTGAAGCAAAAGCTGATGATCGGCCTCGATGGCGCGTGCAAGCCGGGGGCGATCCTCGCGACCAACACGAGCTCGATCAGCATCACGTTGCTCGCGGCGCAGACCAAGCGACCCGAGCGCGTCATCGGCATGCACTTCATGAACCCGGTGCCGGTCATGGAGCTCGTCGAGGTCATCCGTGGCCTCGCGACGACCGACGCGACCTACGACGAGACGCTCGCGCTCGCGCAGGCGATGGGCAAGCTGACGGTCACGAGCAAGGACTGCCCCGGGTTCATCGTGAACCGCGTGCTCATCCCGTTCATCAACGAGGCCTGCTTCGCGCTGCAAGAGGGCCTCGGCACGGCGGCCGACATCGATCTCGGCGTGAAGAAGGGCCTGAATCACCCGATGGGTCCGCTCGAGCTCGCCGATCTCATCGGCCTCGATACGTGTCTCGCGATCGCCGACGTGCTGCACCAGCAGCTCGGCGACGACAAGTACCGCGCGGCGAACAACCTACGTATGCACGTCGCCGCCGGCTGGCTCGGGCGCAAGACCGGTCGCGGCTTCTACGAGTACGGGAGCAAGTGACGGTGAGCGAGTACGGCACGCTGCTCATCGAGGATCGCGGCGCCGTCCGCATCGTCACCATCAACCGACCGGCGGTGCTCAACGCGATCGACGCCCAGGTGATCGACGAGCTCGGTCGGGCACTCGACGAGGTCGCCGGCGCGAACGAGATCCGCGCGCTGATGCTGACCGGCGCCGGCAGCAAGGCGTTCGTCGCCGGGGCCGACATCGCGGCGATGGCCGAGATGAGTCCGGAACAAGCGTTTGCGTTCGCGAGCCGTGGCCATGCGCTTGGCGACAAGCTCGCAGCGCTGCCGATCCCGACGCTCGCGGCGGTGAACGGCTTTGCGCTCGGCGGCGGCTGCGAGCTCGCGCTCGCGTGCGACTTCATCTACGCGGCCGACCACGCGAAGCTCGGCCAGCCCGAGGTGAAGCTCGGCGTGATCCCGGGCTTCGGTGGTACGCAGCGCCTCGCGCGGCGCGTCGGTCTCGGTCGCGCGCTCGAGCTGTGCATGACCGGCGCCGTGATCGATGCGAACGAAGCCCTGCGCATCGGCTTGGCGAACCGCGTCGTCGCGCGCGACGAGCTGGCGGCGACGGCGATCGGCACGCTCGACACGATCACGCAGATGGGTCCGCTGGCGATCGCGCGCTGTAAGGCCGTGCTGCACGAGGGCGCGTCGCTGCCGCTCGCCGATGCCAATCGACTCGAGCGCGAGGCCTTCGCTGCGCTATTTGCCTCTGCCGATCAGAAAGAGGGCATGCAAGCGTTCTTGGCCAAGCGTCCGCCGAAGTTCACCGGACGCTGAATCGCGGGATGCCGGCGGGTGGCCCGCCACGGCCGGACGCGGTACGCTCCGACGCGGCGATGGACCTCACGCTCTCCGACGAACACGAGGCGCTCGTGCGAATGGTGCACGAGTTCGCGATCCGCGAGGTTGCCCCCGCGGCGGCCGCGATCGACCGTGACGCCCGCTTCCCGGCCGAACTCGTCGCGCGCATGGCCGAGCTCGGCCTGATGGGCATCGAGGTCCCCGTCGAGTACGGCGGTAGCGGGCTCGACACGATCGCCTACGTGCTCGCGATGGAGGAGGTCTCCGCCGCGTGCGCGTCGACCGGCGTGATCATGAGCGTGAACAACTCGCTCGTGTGCGATCCGCTCGCGAAGTTCGCGACCGAGGAGCAAAAGCAGCGCTGGCTCGTGCCGCTCGCCTCGGGCGCCAAGCTCGGCTGCTTCATGCTCTCGGAGCCCGAGGCCGGCTCCGACGCCGCCGCGCAGCGCACCGTCGCGATCCCGGACGGCGACGGCTACGTAATCGACGGCATCAAGAACTGGATCACCAACGGGCCCCAGGCCGACTACGGAATCCTGTTCACGATGACCGATCGCGCGGCCGGGCATCGGGGGATCACGGCATTCGTGATCGACATGAACGCGCCCGGGGTCCGACGTGGGCACAAGGACGACAAGCTCGGCATCCGCGGCAGCCACTCGTCGCAGGTGTTCTTCGACGAGCATCGCGTGCCTGCGGAGCAGATGCTCGGCAAGGTCGGCGAGGGCTTCAAGGTCGCGATGTCGACACTCGACTGCGGCCGTATCGGCATCGCGGCACAAGCACTCGGCATCGCGCGCGCATCGTTCGAGACCGCGGCCGCCTACGCGTGCGTGCGCAAGACTTTCGGCAAGCGCGTCATCGATCACCAGGCGATGGGGTTCATGCTCGCGGACATGGAGACCGAGCTCGAGGCGGCGCGATTGCTGACGCTTCGCGCCGCTGCGTCGAAGATGGCCGGCCGGCGCCATACGGCGGAATCGTCGATGGCGAAGCTGTACGCGTCCGAGACCGCGAACCGCCTCGCGAAATCCGCGATTCAGATCCACGGCGGCAACGGCTACGTCACCGAGTTCCCCGTCGAACGCTTCTACCGCGACGCGAAGATCACTGAGATCTACGAGGGCACCAGCGAGATCCAGCGGTTGGTCATCGCGGCCGATCTGCTCCGGGCCTGACCACCGCACCAAGGAAAAACCCCATGACTCGTCTCACCACGATCGCGTTCCTGCTCGGGACCACCTCGCTCGGCATCGTCGGGTGCAAGAAAAAAGACACCGACAACCCCGACGTCGCCAGCACCTACCGCGAGGGCAACAAGTACGACGACGACATCGTCACGGGCACCTACCGCGACGACCACGCCGATCAGGGCAAGGGCATCCATCCCAACACCCTGCGCTCGATCGAGGACACGATCCACGGCAGCTATCACAAGGACTTCCAGCGCTGCCTCGAAGACGAGATGGCGATCGAGGACACTCGATTCCTTCGCAGCGTGTTCACGGTCGAATTCAAGATCGACACGACCGGCAAGTCGGGCAGCGCGAAGATCCTCAACATCTGGCTGAAGAAGCAGAACGCCAAGGGCACCAACATCGGCGATCTCGCACCCGACAACCTGTCGACCTGCATCTCGACCTCGATCAACGAGTGGGTCTTCGATCCGCCGCCGGAGGTCGATCACGTGCACACCTACAAGGGCCAGCTCGGCGAGGCGTTCTAGCGCCGGGACTGCCCTGCATGTTCGACCTCGTTCCCGACGCGATTGAGCTCGAGGTGCTGACGCTCGCGCGGCGCATCGCGGCCGACGTGATCGAGCCGCGCGCGGCCGAGCTCGACCGCCGCGGTGGCTTTCCCGCTCAGACGCTGCTCGCGCTGTCGCGGTCGGGGCTCATGGGCGTGAACATCCCGCGTGAGCTCGGTGGGCTCGCGGCCGGTGCCGTTGCGTACAGCCTCGCCGTCACTGCGCTCGCGCACGCGTGTGCCTCGACGACGGTCGCGATGTGCGTGAACAACATGGTCGGCGAGGTGGTGACGATGTTCGGCACGCCCGAGCAACGGACGGAGCACGTGCCAAAGCTGTGCAACGGGGAGCACGTCGTCGGTGCATTCGCGCTGTCAGAGGCCGGTGCGGGCAGTGATGCTGCCGGCATGCGCACGCGTGCGCGCCGAACCGAGCGCGGCTGGGTGATCGAGGGCAGCAAGCTGTGGATCACCAGCGGCAGCCATGCGGGTCTGTTCGTGGTGTGGGCGAAGACGAGCGACGAGCCGGGCACGCGCGGCATATCGACGTTCCTCGTGCCGGGTGAGACCCCCGGGCTCGTGCGCGGCAAGCCGGAGCACAAGCTGGGCCTGTGCGGCAGCACGACGTGTGCGATCGAATTCAACGCCTGCGAGGTCGGCCCCGAGGCGCTGCTCGACGAGGTCGGCCGTGGGTTCCGCATCGCGATGATGGCGCTCGACGGCGGACGGATCGGCATCGCGTCGCAGGCGGTCGGTATCGGTCGGGCGGCGATCGAGGCGGCGGCTGCCTGGGCTCACGAGAAGTACGGCGCGAGCGTGCCGCAATCGGTCGCGTTCGCGATCGCGGACAGCGGCACCGAGCTCGATGCGGCGATGCTGCTGACGCTGCGCGCCGCATGGCTCAAGCGTGGCGGCCTCCCGTTCTCGCACCAGGCGAGCATGGCGAAACTAATGGCGAGCGAGCGCGCGTTCGCGGCGTGCAACCGCGTGCTCGCGGTGATGGGCGCCGACGGCCAGGACGTCGAGCGCCCGGTCGAGCGGTTCTTCCGCGACGTTCGCGTGACGATGATCTACGAGGGCACGAGCGAGGTGCAGCGGATCGTCATCGCGCGGGACATCGCGCGTCGCTTCGACGATGCGCGTGGTGAGGCCGGCCGATGACGTCGCCCGCGGACGTCGAGGCGCTGCTCGGAGCGGTGCGCCCGATTGCCGCCCGCGAGATCGCACCGGCGGCGGCACGTTGGGACAGCAGCGGCGAGCTCGAGCCGGACGTCGCGTCGCGGCTCGCCCAGTGGGGGCTGTTCGGCGTCAGCGTGGCGGAGCAAGCGGGTGGCGTTGGTGCGGGGATGCTCGGTGCGGCCGCGGTCGTCGAGGAAATCGCGTCGCACAGCGGTGCGCTCGCGATGCGCCTCGCGCTGCACGAGGCGGTCGCGATCGGCTTCGCGCTCGAGACGAGCGACACTGCGATGCTCGGGCGCCTCATCGGCGCGACGGCGTTCGTCGGTGCGATCGGGGTCGGCCGGGGCCTGCAGGTCGCGCGCAGCGACACGCGGACGCGCGTCCACGGCGACGTCAGGATGGTGCCCGGCGACGGTGCGCTCGTCGCCTTCGCCCGTGACGCGACCGGCATGGTCGTCGGCATGGTCGACGGCGATCACATCGGTACCCGCCGCCATCGGGCCGCGTCCGGTCTGCGCGCGCTCGGCTGGAGCGACGTGACCGTCGATGCGACGTTCGAGCGGGCAGGGGACGATGCGCTCGCGACAAGGCTCGCCGCGCGGCTGTCGGTCCTCGTCGCTGCGACCGCGTGCGGGCTCGCGCGCGCCGCGATCGGTCAGGCCGCTGGGTACGCGCTCGTACGCGAGCAGTTCGGCCAGCCGATCGCCCAGTTCCAGGCGATCCAGTGGAAGCTCGCGAACGCGGCGACCGAGCGCGCCGCCGCGTGGCACCTCGCGATCGATGCCGCGTCGCGGATCGATCGCGCCGCCACGGGTGCGACCCAGGCGGCCGCGCGCGCCCAGCTCGCGGCCGTCCGCGCGAGTGTCGTCGCGTGCTCCGATGCACTGCAGATCCACGGCGGCAACGGCTACACCCGCGAGTTTCCTGTCGAGCGGCTGCTGCGCGACGCGCGGGCGTGCGGGGCGATCGATCGCGACGACGACGACCTGCGCACCGACGTCGCTGCCTCGATCGCGCAGCGCTTCGCCTGATCGCGCAGCGCTGCGCCTGATCGCGCAGCGCTGCGCCTGATCGCGCAGCGGAGGCGAACGAAGGGGCATGTCGGCGTCTGCCGGCATGCCCCTCGAACGCCGAGACGAACGAACCGAGCCGGACGATTCAGCGGGAGACGAGCGCGTAGCTGGAGAAGTAGAGGACGGAAGCGGTGATGATCTCGGCGTCGGTGTCGACCTCGCGGTCGGCCATCGCCTGCCAGCGGTCGGCCTTCTCGGTGACGAGCACGAGGTCGCTCATCTCGAGGCCGGTGAGCTCGGCCGCACGCTCCTCGCCGTCGGCGGCGAGGTCGTAGGTGAGCGTCGCGGGGAACAGCAGCGAGACGCCGGCGGGCTCGATCGCGTAGACCGTGCCCACCACGCCCGCCGGCGCGTCGTCCACGACCTCGATCGTGATCTCGACTTCGCTCGAGAGCGCGCCCTGGGGGATCTCGAGGGTCACACGACCGTCGTCCGATACGACGGTGCCGCCACGGGATCCGACCGTCTCGCCCTGCTGGTCGCAGCCGGCAAGAAAGCAGAGGGTGAGCACCGCGGACAGGGTCTTCGCCATCGCCATGCCTGACGAGAATGCAGCCGGCGTACCGAACTCCGAATCGCGTAAATCATCGAAAGTACAGCAAGTGGACACAACAGTCGCCACGGCGAGCCTCATGGCCGGCAGTGGCGAGCCTCGTAGCCGCCTGCGTGCGGCGCTCACAAATCGCGCGACCCCGCGGTCGCCTCACTCGAGGCCGAGATCCGCGACGTCGTCCTCGTCGAGCCCGAAGAAGTGGCCGAGCTCGTGGAGCACGGTGACCTGCACCTGCTCGGCGAGCTCGTCGTCGTCCGTCGCGATCGCGAGCAGGTTCGCGTAGAAAAGCACGATGCGCGTCGGTCGGTGCTCCGTGTGGCCTGCGCGTCGCGCGTAGTCGGTCGGTCCTTCGAACAGGCCGAGCGCCCGTGGATCGAAGCACTCGCGGATGAGGTCGACGCTCGGTCGCGCCTCGAGCACGACGGGCACGTGCTCGACGCGCTCCGCGAGGTGGGCCGGCAAGCTCTCGAGCGTGCGGCGGGCGTGATCCTCGATGAACGCGAGATCGTCCGGGGTGCCGATCCCCGCACGCCGGTCCGCGCGGGTATCGAGCGCGTGCACGCGCAGATCGTGCTCGATCATCTCCGCGACCTCGCCGCGATCCTCGAGGATCCGCGCGAGCATGTGGCGCGCATCCGCGTGATCTGGATCGTCGTCGACCGCTGCGCGCAGGTGCGACTCGGCCGCCGCCATCTCGTCGGCGACCATCGCGAGCTCCGCTTGCAGGACCCGCGTGGCCGCGGCATCGGGCGCGAGCGCGACCGCCTCCGCGATCGTGGCGCGCGCCCGCGGCATGTCGTCCTTCGCCAGCAGATCCAGCGCTTCGTCGACGAGATGCGCGAGCACCTCGGCCTCGGCCGCGGACAAACGCTTGCGCTGTGAGGCCACCGATGCCCGTGAGCATCGCCCGTCGCAGCCGTTCCGCCCAGGCGGAATTCGCCGTATACCCACCCCGCCGCATGGCTGAACTGGTCGAGATCCGCATTCGAACGCTCGCGACCGGCGGTGAAGCCGTCGGTCATCCCGTCACTGCTGCGTCGAGCGAAGGCCCCGCGACTTGGTTCCTGGCGGACGCGCTGCCCGGTGAGCTGGTCCGCGCGCACGCCGTGAAGACCGCGCGCAAGCACGTCGTCGGGGCCATCGACGCGGTGCTCGAGCCGAGCTCGGATCGCGTCGTGCCGCCGTGCCCGCTCGCGGGCGTCTGCGGCGGCTGCGACTGGCAGCACATCGCTCCGGCGGCGCAGCCAGGGCTCGGGCTCACCATGGTCGCCGACGCGCTCCGTCAGCTCGGCGTCGTGCCGGTGCTCGGCGAAGCCCCGGGGATCGGCGACGGCCTCGGCTATCGCCGGCGCGCGCGGCTGCACTACCGCAAGGACGGCGACGGGCTCGTGCTCGGGTTCATGCGCAAGCGCAGCGATGAAGTCATCGACACGCCGGCGTGTCCGGTGCTCGTCGCGCCGCTGCGCCACGCGCTCGGCCGCCTGCGCCGTGCAGCGGCCGTGCTGCCGAACGAGGGTGAGGCGCACGTGCTCACCGACGGCAAGCACGTAGCGATCGGTCTGCCGGGCGTGCGGCCCGGCAAGGCGATGACGGAGGCGCTCGAGGAGTGCCTCGATCGCGTGCTCGTCGGCTTCGAGATCCGCGGCGGTCGCTCGCGGCAGCGCATTGGGACGCCGTTGCTCGAGATCGATGGCGGCGGCGGTCTGCCGCCCATGATCGCCTCGCCGTTCGTCTTCACGCAGGCACGCTCCGACGTGAACCGGGCGCTGTTGCGGCACGTGCTCGCGCGCGCGAAGCCCCACGGCAAGCGCGTGCTCGAGCTGTACGCGGGCGCCGGCAACTTCACCCGCGCGCTCGCTCGCGTCGCGAGTCGCGTGTGGACTTGCGACGACGATCGCGAGTCGGTGGGGCTATTGCGCAAGCTCGCGGAGGAGCACGGCTTGCCGATCAATGCGAAGCACGGCGACGTCGCAGCGCTCGTGCCCCGCATCGCTGCCGGGCCGACGCGCTACGAGGTGGTGGTGGCCGATCCGCCGCGTGCGGGCCTCGGCCGCGACGCCGCCCGTGCGCTCGCGATCGTCGCGACCGAGCGCATCGTCATCGTCGGCTGCGACCCCGCAACGCTCGCCCGCGACCTGGCAGTGCTGGTCGCACACGGCTGGGCGATCGAGGAGGTCGCGGTGTTCGACATGATGCCGATGACGGCGCAGGTCGAGTGCGTCGCGACGCTGCGCCCGAAGAGGTCGGGCGCGTGAGCGCCGACGGGGCGCTCGCGCAGATCAAGTCCGGCACGCTCGCACCGGTCTACGTGCTGTATGGCCCGGAGCACGGGCTGATGCGCGTGTGGATCGAGGCGATTCGTGCCGCCGCGGTCGACGAGAGCTTCGCCGCGTTCAACCATGAGCGGTTCGCCGGTCGCGAGCTCGAGACCCCGACCAAGGTGATCGACGCGTGCATGCAGGTGCCGGTGATGGCGAAGCTGCGGCTCGTCGAGCTCGACGAGCCGGAGGTGATCGGCAAGGGCCGCGGCCCGGCGAATCCGAAGCTGCTCGATCGGCTCGTGGAGTACATCGCCGCGCCGAACTCGAGCACGGTGCTGCTCGTCACCTCGAGCGGCATCGATGCGCGCTCGCGGCTCGTCACCGCGGCAAAGAAGACCGGTGTCGTCGAGAAGTTCGAAGGGCTGCGCCGCAACGACGAAGCGGTGTCGTTCGTCATTGCGCACGCGCGCGAGCAGGGCGTCGCGCTCGAGCCCGCGGCAGCCAACACGCTCGTCGAGCGCATCGGCACGTCGCCGTCGGCGCTCGCGAGTGGGCTCGAGCAGGCGTCGCTGTACGCGGGTGTCTCCGTGCGTGTCACGGCGGCGCACGTCGCCGCTGTGGTCACCGACGCGCGCGAGGCGGTCGTGTTCGATCTGACGGACGCGGTCGGCATGGGCCGGCACGAGCGTGCGGTCGCCGTCGCGCGGAGGATCTTCGCCGACGGCGACAACGAGACCGGCGAAGCGATGCGGCTGGTCGGCCTGCTGGCCCGTCAGCTCCGGCTGCTGATGCTGGCGCAGGGCGGCGGGATGCGGGCCGCCGACGTCGCATCGCGCGGCGGGATGCCGCCGTTTCTCGCGCAGAAGGTGGTCGAGCAGGCGCGGCAGTTCAGCAGCGCGCGACTACACCGTGCCTTCGCAGCGCTCGTGCGACTCGACGGTGATCTCAAAGGCGGATCGCACGTGACGCAGAAAGCTCCGGCGATCGCGATCGAACGCTGGATCCTCGATGCGTGCGACGTGCTCGTCGCCGTCGCGCCGCGCTGAGGCGGGGCCGGAGATCAGGCGGCCTTGCCAGCCACCGCACGCGTCAGGCGCGAGACATAACGCGACGCGGTGTTGCGATGGATGACGCCCTTGCTCGCGGCCTTCGTGATCGCCGTGACGGCGGCAGGCAGTGCGCCCTTCGCCGCATCGGCATCGCCAGTATCCAGCGCACGACGGACGCGCTTGATGTACGTGCGCATCGACGACAGGTGCGTCAGGTTCCGCGCGCGGCGCTTGATTCGCTGACGATTACGCTTCTCTGCTTGCTTGTGATTGGCCACGGCGGAAACTCTGGAACGGGGGGACTTTAGCGTCAGAGGGCCTGCGCTTGTCAAGCCGCCCGGCGCGGTCCAGGCTTGCCAGCGCGTGAACCGGAGCATCGGTGGATTTCGCGGCCACTTGGCGCTGGCCGTGATGGGTCAGGCCCTCGTCCTGGGCTGTGTGTTCACGCCGCCGCCAGCTTTGCCCGAGGAGCTGGCCGCACAAAAGGCCGAGGAGCAGGCCCGGATCGAGCGCCTCCGTGCGGGCAAGGCCGAGCGTCCCGCGGGCGAGGCGGGCGCGGCCGAGGATGGCCCGCGCTTCGTCGCCGGCGACGAGCCCGAGCTAGGGATGAACGAGGAAGAAGTCCGTGAGTACGCGACCGCGCAAGGCGATCCCGAGGGCGGCGACTTCAGCCTCGAGGAAGCGCTCACCGGCATGACCGGGTCCGGCAAGCTGTGGACGCGCATCGTGATGGCCGACGGCGGCGTGATGGAGTGCGAACTGTTGTCCGACGCCGCGCCGCGCACCGTCGCGAACTTCGTCGGCCTCGCGCGCGGCAAGCGAGCGGCGCGCGACGCCGAGGGCACGTGGGCAGCGAAGCCCTACTTCGATGGCACCGAGTTCCATCGCGTGATCGAAGGCTTCATGATCCAAGGCGGTGATCCGACCGGCACCGGCACCGGCGACGCCGGCTACGTGCTGTCCGATGAATTCGGCCAAGGGCTCTTCCACGATCACCCCGGCATGCTCAGCATGGCGAACCGCGGGCCGACCACCGGCTCGGCGCAGTTCTTCGTCACGCTGGCCCCGACGCCGCACCTCGACGGCAAGCACGCGATCTTTGGGCGTTGCACCGATGCGTCGGTGACCATCGCCGAGAAGATCGCGGCGACCGGCGGCGCGGGTGATCGGCCGACGACGCCGCAGAAGATCGAGCGCGTCGAGATCCTCTATCGCTGACGCGCGACGGCCCGCGCTTCGCGACGCAGGCGACTTGGCGCGCGCTTGGTCGCGCCACGCTTCGCCTTGTCCGGCTTGGGCTGCTTCGGCTTGCGCACGCGCTCCGGCGGCGCCTTGCCCGGGCCGCGATCGATGCGTCCGCCGAACAGCGATACGTAGCGCCGACCCTCCTCGACGCCAGCGCCGAAGATCCCGAGCAGCGCACGCCAGTGGAAGTCGCCCTCGTGCGCGCCGCGGCCGCGTGTCCACCAGCCGAGGCCGGGGCCGATGACCTTCGTGTCGATGCGCGGGCCCGCGACGCGCAAGAACGCGCCGGGCACGAGTTGCACCGTCTTGCCGTTCCTGCGGATGTCCCACCACGCGAACGCGCCGAACGTGCCCTGGTTCTCGCCGCGCTCGATATGCCACACGAGCGGGAACTGCACGATGTCGAGGTTCTCGCCACGGCGTCGCTGCACGTACAGCGCGGGGCCGATCGCGGTCCACGTCTGATCGGCGCCCCAATTGTCGTCGCGCAGGAACAACGGCGCGACCCAGGTGAGCCGCCGCTGCGCGAACGCGTGGCTGTGGAAGAACACCGGCGGCAGCACGGCCGTCGCGACCTTGTGCTGCTGGCGCACCTGCCATACGACGAGTCCCGCCTCGAAGAAGCGCCGATCCTCGCGGTGCCGCGCGATGAACAGCGGCGGTATGGCAAGGGTGAGGCTGCGATCCTCGAGCCGATGCGCGCGGCGGAAGTAGAGCGGGAAGATCATCAGCCGGCGATGCGTGTTCGTCGTGCGCATCGCGACCGACCCCGCATACCAGCCGAGATTTTTGCCGGGGCGGTTGTTCAGGCCGAACAGCGGCGTGTAGAGCTTCACACCGCCGGGATCGCGGTCGTAGACGTACAGCAACGAGCCGTGCGTGACCCGGCCCTTGCCGTCCTTGCCGTAGAGGAAGAGCGGAATGCTGCCCCATAGCGTGTACGCGCACGCCGGGTCGTCGTCGACGAGGTAGCCGCACTTGCGATGGCGGAAGAGCAGCGGCACGACGCCGGTGAACCGCGAGTTCTTCTGCACGCGGAACACGTCGACGAAGCCCGGCGGCGCGATCGAGAACCGCGTGAAGTTGTACAGGCGCTTGCCGCCGAACACGAACGGGAACACGCCCCAGGTGCGGCGGCCGTTCGCGCGGCGGCGATCGAACCACAGCGGCGCCGCGACGGTCGTGTGCTCGCCGGTCTTCTTGTTGCGGACGTGGACGATCGTAGGCAGCGAGATCAACCGGCGATCCTTCTCGCTGTCCATCCACCACGCGAGCGGCACGATGCCGGTGTTGAGCGACTTGCGACTCAAGCGATGGAAGAACGGCCCGCCGATCACGGTGTGCGTGTGGCGGTTGCGATCGCGCGACCAGAAAAAGCCGATTCCCGCGTCGACGTCGACGCCCGCTGGCTGGCGCTGGCGGAAGTAGAGCGGGACGACCGCGAGGTTTTTGCGCCCGCGCTCACCCCGGATCTCCCGCCGCCAGATGAGCGGCGACCACATGTCGAGGTCGTCCTTCGCCGAGCGATGGCGGATCACGAACGGGATGACGCTGACGCTGCGCACGGGACCGTCCACGGTCTGCTCGGTCGCCGTCCACACGAGCGGCGCGACGCCGGTGACGGTGCGCGTCGGCGTCTGTCGACGGATGTACGGACCCCACACGTGCGTGCGCGTCGTCGCGGTCCGGTACATGCCGCCGATGAGCGAGATCTGCAGGGTCGTCTCGCCGCGCTTGCGTCGGTAGTAGAGCGGCAACACGGCAGTGTGGTGCTCCTGGCCGCCTTCGCGGATCGCGTCCCACACCAGGCCGAACGCGCCGAGCGTGCGCTGGCCGGGCGCGGAGTGCTGCACGAACAACGGTGAAAGCGTGAGGTGCTGCTTGGTCGCGACGTTCTTGACGTCGGCGAACAACAGAAACGGCGCGATGCCATAGCGATACCTGCTGCCGGTGCCCCAGAACACGAGCGGCGCGAGGCCGCCGTCGTAGTCGTCGCCCTTGCGATGGTGATAAAACGGCGCGATGACGAGCGTGCGTCGGCGCGCCTCGGCATCGTGCGCGTGCCAGACGAGCGGCGTGAACACCTGCCAGCGGGTGTTGCCGCGGCGACCGGCGAAGATCGTCGCGAGCGGCACGCCGGCCTGCATGCCGTCCTTGCGGCGGTTGTAAAAGCCGAGGGGACCGAGCACGACCGTGCGCCGCGGGTCGTCACCGCCGGGCCGGTTCACGTGCCAGAACGCGCCCAGCACACCCTGCATCGACGTGCCGTCGTCGCGCTTGCCGATCCATGTCAGCACCGGTGGGATGAACGCGGCGTAGCCCTTCTCCGTGCGCCGACCGCCGCCGAGCAGCGTCCACACGCCCGTGCGCGTCGGGGTCTTGCGCGAGAAGCCGAACGGCACGAACACGCGCACCTTCGCCTGGTTGGCCTTGTCGTGGAAGCCGAACCAAAGCGGCGCGACGAACGTGTTGTGCTGCCGCGGATCGTCGTAGACGCCGACGAGACCCGCGAGCAGGAACTTGCTGCCGCGCAACTCGTTCGTGGTGCGCCACACCAGCGGCGTTGCGGCGAAGACCGACTTGTCGCGATCGCGATGGCCGAACGTCAGCGCGATCGGCACGCTCCACGCCGAGCGACCGCGCGCGCGGTCGGTTCGGCGCAGCCACGCGAGCGTCCACAGCTCCTTGCGATTGCCGAATTCGCTCGAGTGCCACAGCGCGAATGGCGTTGCGGCGACCCAGCGCTTGCCCTTGATCGTGTTCTCGCCCGCCATGTACGCGAACGCGAAGTCGAAGCGCTTCGTGCCCTTGCGGAAGCGATAGAACAGGGGCGCGGCGACGAACCATCCGCGATCGTTGTCGGCGTTGGTGTCGGTGCGATTCTTGTGCCCGTACCAGAACAGGAT
>Ga0105048_10002589_pt1 | contig 29416 bp, 24 predicted proteins | sample MAT05_FD_78382 | JGI IMG/M metagenome (GOLD analysis project Ga0105048, IMG submission 78382) | Freshwater microbial communities from Lake Fryxell liftoff mats and glacier meltwater in Antarctica - MAT-05 | ecosystem: Environmental > Aquatic > Freshwater > Ice > Liftoff microbial mat | place... | reverse complement strand
TGCGCGTAGTGGCGGTTGGCCGACTCGTACTCGACGTGCGACACGGCGATCGTGACCGTCTTCGTCGCGTCGCGGACCGTTCCGCCCCTGGCGATGTCCGCGTAGCTGATGGCCTTCGCGAGGCCCTTCTTCGACTGGACCTTCACGAGGGCCGCCGTCAGCGTCGTCTTGCCGTGGTCGATGTGACCGATCGTGCCGACGTTGACGTGGGGCTTCGTGCGGGAAAATTTCTCCTTGGCCATCGAGCTCTCTCCTGACGGTATGCGACTTGCGCCGTTCTCGACTTCTTCTCGTTCGCGCTACGTGGAGCCCACCATCGGATTCGAACCGACGACCTCTTCCTTACCAAGGAAGTGCTCTACCGACTGAGCTAGGTGGGCGAGGTACTGCTGCGGCTGCTGCCTGCGTTCAGACCGCGCTGGAGCACGGCCTTGTACTGCAAACCGGACTGACGAGGCAATCCAAGTTTGTAGTACCACCCGGACCCATCAGGCAATCCGGACTTGTTGTGCATTGGGATTTCAGAAGCTGGGGCTGCGAAATCCCACTGAATCGAGCGGGCGACCGGGTTCGAACCGGCGACGTTCAGCTTGGAAGGCTGACGCTCTACCAACTGAGCTACGCCCGCGATGTGCGACGCTGGCCGCTGGCAGGGCCCCGGATTTCTCCGGGACCCAGTGGAGGGTGATGGATTCGAACCATCGAAGGCAATGCCGGCAGATTTACAGTCTGCTCCCTTTGGCCGCTCGGGCAACCCTCCGTACGTGTCGCTGCTTCTATCCGCTCCCGAGCGGGGGCGGTACTGAACAGTTTCCTGTTTTGTCCCTGCCTCCGTTCTCCTGCCGTCAGGAGGCGTAGGCGGCGTCTCGTTCACCTGCAACCAGGAGGCGGGCTGGGGCACCGCCGACCTACTCGAAAGCTGACGAGGGGACTTGAACCCCTAACCCCCTGCTTACAAGGCAGGTGCTCTACCGATTGAGCCACGCCAGCGGTACCTCGTTCGTCGAGCAGACCCCGGTGCTCGTTTGACTGCAGATTGAGAAGGTTCGCTTCTCTCCCGGAAGACAGACGAGTCCCGAAAGGGGAGCAGGCTCTTAGCCCCTAGCAAGAACAGTGTCAAGCGGTCCGATCGGGCCCCGTTCGATTTGTCGGCGGGGCCGTTCGAGCCCCTCCTGACGGGGCTGCCAGGCCTTCGGAAGACCAGAGCGACATCTTCCTACCCTGCCCCCTTGCGCGCGTCGATCGGATCTTGCGATCCTGCGCCGCTCGCACTGGGCGACACTGCCGTGAAGGCACGGACGTCATGGAGCGCAGCGCCGGAATTTCGCCTCGGCGTTACCGGCGCCGAATGTGTCGACACCGTGGAAATGGCGGCGCCGACAGCTACGGGGTAGAGGTTCGATCGCATGGAATGTCCTGCCTGTCACTCGCCGAACATCGACGGAGCCCGCTTCTGCGCGAAGTGCGGCGCTCTCCTTCCGGCCCCAGCGGAGGAGGCGGATCCGCTGATCGGCACCGTCGTTGGTGGGCGGTACCGCATCACCGGCATCCTCGGCGAAGGCGGCATGGGCCGCGTTTACACCGGGGATCAGCAGATGGGGACGTCGGTCCGCAAGGTCGCAGTGAAGACGCTGCTCTCGCAGTACGCGAAGGATCCGCAGGTGCTCGCGCGCTTCATGCGCGAGTGCGGCACGGTGAGCGAGCTCGAGCACCCCAACACGATCAAGGTCTACGACTTCGGACAGACCAACACCGGCGAGCTCTACATCGCGATGGAGCTGCTCTCCGGTCAGGCACTGGAGACGGCGCTCGAGAGGGGCGCGCTGCAGCCGGATCGCGTCGATCACATCGTCGGTCAGATCTGCGGCTCGCTCCAGGAGGCGCACGACAAGGGCATCGTCCACCGGGATCTCAAGCCCGCCAACATTTACTTGACGACGCGCGCGGGCGAAGAGGACTGCGTCAAGGTGCTCGATTTCGGCATCGCCAAGCGCGATGAGAAGCACACGAAGCAGGAGCAAAAGCTGACGCAGCAGGGCACGGTGCTGGGGACGCCGCCCTACATGAGCCCGGAGCAGTTCAAGGGCGGGGAGCTCGACGCGCGCAGCGACATCTACTCGCTCGGCGTGATGACGTACGAGATGCTGACGGGGCGGCTGCCCTTCGACGCCGACACGCCGTGGGCGTGGGCGACGCAGCACATGACGGCGCAACCGTTCCCCTTCGAGGCGATCCCGATGGGGGGTCAGGTGCCGCCGAAGATGAAGGCCGCGGTGATGCGCGCGCTGTCGAAGGACAAGACGCAGCGGCAGCAGACGGTGCGCGAGTACTTCGACGACTTCACGGCAGGTGGGCAGCGCCTCTCGGCGATCGGGATGGCGCCGCGGACCAGCATGCCCGACGGCGCGACGCCGAGTGGCACGGCGATGATGCAGGCACGGCCTTCGGGCGGCTCGCAGACGCAGGTGGGCGAGCCGCTGTTCATGGGCGCGCAGCAGCCCGCCGGGCGCACGATGATGGACTCCGGGAACTCTTCGAATCCTGGCTACGCGCCTGCTCCGCAAGGTTACCCGTCGAGCCCCGCGATGCCCGCGCAACCGCCGGTACCGACCGGGAGCGGACAGGCTTACCCCGCGCCCGTCAGCGCGCCGGACAAGAAGGGTGGCAACACCGGGGTGATCATCGGCGTGGGCGCTCTGCTCGCGGTGGTCGGGTTGATCGTCGTGGTCGTCCTCGTCAAGAAGGGCGGCCGCGCGGGCGCCGAGGGCGCTGACGCGGGGATGATCGCGTTGCCCGGGAGCGGTACGGCGGTCGTCGCCCTCGACGGTCCTCCTGACGGCGGCGCGGCCGAGCCGGGCTCGACGGACGCGGGGACCAAGACCGGCGGCGTCGTCATGACCGGAGGCGTCGGCACGGGTGCGCCGAAGGTGCCCGCAATCGATCCCAAGGCTGACGCAGCGTGCGGGCGCGCCGCGGGTCTAGCAGCAGGCGACAACGTCAGCCTGGCGGTGAATGCCTTCCGCACCTGCGACGGGCCCGGCAAGGTCGCGGCGCGTGTGGCGATCGATAAGGCAGCGCAACGCGCGGCCTCAAAAGGCTGCCCTGGGTTGCACGACGCCCAGGCGGCGGCGAGCATCGGCGCGGCGAGCGCGCTCAACCAGCTCAAAGCGAAAAAGTGCAAATAGACCGACGGCCCTGAACGACGCGTTCGTCAAGAATGTAGGTCGGATTTCTTTTAGTCGATCCGTGCCCTGGACAGGAGCACAGCGCTGCTTGACGGCGGATTTGGGCCGGTGCTAGATCCTCTTCGCACCGACGGGGCCCTCCCCGCGCCCGCACTTGCGCCGATCGGCATTGCTCACAAAGTTCTCAGGGGCTCGAGACTGTCACCCGTCTCATCCGTGTCCTTGCCGCGCGCTGCTTCGCTTCGTCACCCGGGGGAGAAGGTCGTTCAAAGAGGAATGGGCAGTAGAAGGCGAATGGCCACACGGTTGCCGTGGCCGGAGATCTGTCGCTCGGAGCAGTATCGCGGTCGGTGGGTTGCTCTCGACAACGTCCGCTACGATCCCGCGACGTCGCAGCCGATCGAGGGCGAGGTTGTGGACGCAGACGAAGACCTGGGAGACTTATGCACGCGCATGCGTGAAGCCGACCGGACGTCCTGCGCGATCCTGCACTGCGAGGAAGAGGCGGGCGCACCGATGAGTGTCAGGCGGCCGATTCAAGGTCCGCGACCCATGCACCACTAGAGTTGAAGGAGCGGGGTCGGGGGGCGGTCACTATCGGTCGTCCCCGGCAACGCGCCGTGCGACCAAACCCTTCCCTTCAAAATCGATTCGATCGGCGCTCATCGCGAATGCAGCGGAGCCGGCTCGGCCTGGGCTCGTCGTCAGCGGAGGACGGGCTTCAGCAGCGTCTTGCCGTCTTTGATGATGACGTCGTAATCGATCGATCTTGCCGGGTGCGAGGCCTTGAGCCGGCTGGCCTGGGCGCGAAGCGTCTCCGCCAGCTTCTCGTACGTCACACCGGCCGTCGACTCGTTTGCCGAGCGCTTGGCCTCCACGTATTTCGCGTAGATCTGCCGTAGACGCTGGTCCGGAAGCGCGCCGTCCGTCACGGCTGCGGGGGCGCGAGCTGCCGGCGCCAACGGAGCAGGCATCGCGACGGAAGGAACAGGCGCTGCGCGCGGCGGCGCCGTGGGCGGGGAGAGCGGGCGAGGCGCCGGCGGGACCGAGGCGCGCGGCGGCGGAACGACCGGCGGAGGCAGCGGCCTGCGCGGAGGAGCGGCCGTGGGCGGCACCTCGAACGGGAGATCCAGCGATCCAAAGCTTGGCGAGGGGGCGCGCGGAGAGGAGGGCGCCGGCGCTTGCGGCGCCAATGGCGCGGGCGTTCGCGGCGAGAACGGCACGGGTGTTCGCGGACCGCTGGCATCCGACGGCGTCGGCACGCGCATCGCTGACGCGCTCGGCGTCACCGTCGTAGCCGCCGGGCGCACGCCGGTAGCGCCTGGAATCGCCGCGCCGCCGAGGGGCGCCGAGGTCACGCCCGGCTTGCGCAGCGGGGCGCCGCGCGGAGCGCCGGCGGACTCGTCGAAGTCGAGATCGAGCGCGCCAAACCCGGGCGACTCGGGGCGCACCCCCGAGCGCGCGTTCGGGGTCGATGCAGCCCGCGGCGGCAGCGTCGGGGGATCCTCGTCGTCATCATCGACCGTGGCCGCGGGGACCTTCATCGCTGCGGCGAGCTCGGCGAGGCGGCGCTTCACCCCCGTCTGCGCCTCGGTGGAGCGCACCGCGCTCGCGGGATCACCCGGGCCCTTGCCGCTCCAGCGCAGACCGCCGAACTGCGTCTTGCGCTCCGACGATCCCGGATCGCCCGAGGAGATCGGCGCGTGCGTCACCGCGCTCGGCTGGGCGTTGTCGTCGTCATCGACCAGCAGATCGCTGTCGGAGAGCTCGAGCTCGTCGTCCTCGCCGCGACGCTTGCGGAGCGCGAGCGTCTGCGCCTCCGCCAGCGCGGAGTACTGCTTTTGCCTCTTTTTCCCGAGGATCGTCAGCGCTTCCTTCTCGCCGAAGCGCGCGGCGGCGCGCAGCACGTCGCGGCGATAGGTGCCGTTCTCGATCTCCCGGGTCACGCGCGCCCAGTGCTGCTGCATCGTGTTGTAACGCTGCACCAGCATCTGGAACTTGAAGCGCTGAGCCGTGTTGCGGACCTGCTCCTTGCGGAGGATCTGGATCTTTCGCTCCGCGTCGCGCCGCGGGATCGCAGGCTCCATCTTCTCGATGCCGAGAAAATATTGCTCGTAGAGCGCCCGGAGGCGGTCGATGCGCGTCTCCAAGTCGTCGAGCTCTCGTTCGATCTCGGCCGTGTCCATCAGCTCACAGCGGCGTGACCTTGACGTTGTCGAAGCACACGGGCGCGTCCCAGTTGTTGAAGCCGACGTGCTCGTGGCCCGGGCCGACGAGCGGCGCGGGATCGGTGAAATCGAAGTACTCGGCGCCGTTCACGGACCAGCTGATCGTCTTCCCGTCGGAGCGCTCGATCTTGAAGTGATACGGCTGCCCCACGGAGACGGGGCGGGCCCGCTCGTCGTCGCTGTTCTTGTCGATGTCGATCTCGAGCCGGTCGTCTCCATGCTCGTCGAGGCGGGCGAGCACCTGCTTGGTGTTCTTCCAGCCGCCGAGGATCGTCAGGTAGCTCGTGGCGTTGGTGTAGCTCGTCGACGTGGCGCCGGTGACGCCGTCGCCCCAGAGCTCGGCCTTGAGATCGCCCTCGGCCGACTCCGCGTACGCCTCGAACTCGATCCTCGCGTTCACCGGCACCTTGCGGAGAAGCCAGATGCCCTTGTTGCGCGCGCCGCGGGCGCAGAGCTTACCGCCCTGGATCTTCCAGGCGGGGCCGAGGGCGCTCCAGTCGGCGCCGAGCTCGGCTCGATCGAAGGCGTCCTCGAACGGCGCGGTGATCGCCGGCCTTAGCACCGTCGGCGCCTTCACCGGGTTGACGACGCGCGCGGCCTGCGTCGCAGACGGCTTGGGTGCCGCCGCGGGATTGGACGACGTCGCCGGACCTTCGGGCACGCAGGACGCGAGGGCGCCGAGGATCACGAAGAGAACAGGACCATGGTGATGACGCTCGCTCGTCCGGAACGAGCCGCGCTGAGAGAACCCGACCACGGTGCCATCCTAGCAGTCGGCCGTCCCCGGTACGAGAGCGCCGTTTGGTGCCTCGGGGATTCCGCGGGGTGCTTGCCCGAGCCCGAGCGCAAGCGTAAGGAGGACGCCCGCCATGCACCCGATCCTCTTCAAAATCCCTCTCCCCAAGTACGCCCTGCCGTGGATGTGGCTGCTCCTCGCCATCGCCGGCCTCTCGCTCGCCTTCGCGCTGGCGTCTCTTGCCCGCAAGAACCGGGAAGGCGCGGGGATCGCTGGGCTGGTCGCCGTCGTCGCGGCCGGCGTCGGCTTCTATCTCAAGGGGCAGACCTGGGACATGGGGCCCGTCCCCATCTACAGCTACGGCGTCATGCTCGGGCTCTCGCTCGTGGTCGGGTGGTACTTGACGCTGGGCCTCGCCGAGCGCGACGGGCTCCCGAAGGAGACGATGGCCAACTGCTACGTCGTCACCGCGATCGCCGCCGTCGTCGGATCGCGCGTCCTTTACATCCTCACGAACCTCAACGAGTTCGACAGCCTGGCCTCGCTCTTCGCCATGCGCCGCGGCGGGCTCGTCGCGTACGGCGGGTTCATCGGCGGCCTCCTGGGCTCGTACGTCTTCCTTCGCCGCGCCAAGATCCCGCTGCTTCCGTGGGCCGACGTCGCGGTCCCCAGCCTCGCCTCGGGGCTGATGATCACCCGCATCGGTTGCTACCTCTTCGGCTGCGACTTCGGCCAGCCCCTGAAGGAGAACGCGCCTGCGTTCCTCAAGAAGCTCGGCAGCTTCCCCCACTGGCCCGAGGGCACGCTCGATCATGGCAGCGGCTCACCCGCGTGGGCGCAGCACCTTCACGAGAACAAGATCGGCCAGGACTCCGCCTACTCCCTCCCGGTGCACCCGACGCAGCTCTACGAGTCGCTCGTCGGCCTCTCGCTGCTCGGCCTGCTCCTCTTCGCGCGCGGCAAGCAGAAGTTCCGCGGGCAGATCTTCTTCCTCTTCGTCTTCGCGTACGGCGTCTGCCGCTACCTACTCGAGGTCATTCGTGACGACGCCGAGCGCGGCTCGATCCCGCCGTCGCTGCCCGAGCACATCCTCGTCCCGCTCGGGTACGCCATCCTCGCGGTGGGCTTCGCCGTCGGCTTCTCGCACCTGATCAAGAACATCACCACGCGCCGCGTCGCGCAGGTGATCGCCTTCATCCCTTCGGTCCTGCTGTTCCTCGTGCTCAAGCCCGAAGCGTTCGAGACCAACATGCAGTTCTCGACGTCGCAGTTCATCGCCATCACCACCGGCTTCGCGGCGTCGGTCGCGTTCGCGGTGTTCTACAAGGCCGCGCTCACGCACCCGGAGTCCGCGATGGCGCTCCGCCTCCCCGTCCCTGCCGGCGCGCCGACGTCCACTCTCGCTGACGAGGAGGACGACGAGGACGACGAGGACGACGAAGACGAGAAGGCCGCAGCCGCCGCAGCAGCAGCCGCCAAGAAGAAGGCGGTCGCCAAGAAGACCGTCGCCAAGAAGACCGTCGCCAAGAAGGCCGTGAAGACCGTCGCCAAGGACGAGGACGACGACGCGCCCGACAGCGACGAGGCCGCTCCGACCTCGGCTCGCCCCGTCGCCGAGAAGAAGCCCGCCGCGGTCGACGACGAGGAGACCTGATCGATGGACCTCGCGTTCGGTGAGAGCGGCTTGCTGCCCGCGGTCGTGCAGGACCGTCTCACCGGGCAGGTGCGCATGGTGGGCTACATGAACCGCGAGTCGCTCGCGGCCACCCTGCGCACCGGGCGCGCGACGTTCTTCAGCCGATCGCGCAACGAGCTCTGGGAGAAGGGGCAGAGCTCCGGCAACACGCTCCGCGTCGTCTCTCTCCACGCCGACTGCGACGCCGACACGATCCTCGTGCTCGCCGAGCCGACCGGGCCGACGTGCCACACCGGGACGCCGAGCTGCTTCTTCCGCAGCGTCGGCGCGGACGGCGCGCTCACCGACGACGCCCGCGACACGACCACGTTCCTCGAAGAGCTCGAGCGCGAGATCGACGCGCGTAAACAGAGCGTCGGCTCGAAGAGCTACACGCGCTACCTCCTCGACGGCGGCGCCGAGCGCATCGGCGCGAAGCTCCGCGAAGAGGCCGACGAGCTCGCCCGAGCGATCGAGGGCGAGAGCGCCGAGCGCGTCGCGAGCGAGGCGGCGGACGTGCTCTACCACGCGATGGTAGGCCTCGCGTCGCGCGGCGTCGCCTTGCGCGACGTCATCGCCGAGCTGGCCGCGCGATCGGGGACGAGCGGGCACGAAGAGAAAGCGCGTCGATGATGCTGGAGCGGCGAGGCCGTGCGCTCCCGCTCGCCGCGCTCTGCTTCGCCGCTTGCGCCGCCTCGCCGCCTCCCCCGCCCGCCTTGACGGCGAGCGCGCCGACGTCGCCGCCCGCCGCCTCCGCGGAGCCCGCGCCGACGTCGACGCCTTCTGCCGACGCCCAGGCCAAGTCCGACCTCGTCCCTCAGCCCAAAGACACGTCCCCGGAGCCCGGCTCGGCGCGACCTGGAGGACCACGCCTCACCAGCCAGGGGTACGTCACCTGGGTTTATGGCAGCCCCAGGGCCGATGAGCACCAGTTCCTCGGGTACATTCGTTACGGCACCTCGGTCACCCTGCTTTCTGCGAAAACCGTTCCTGGCCAGAATTGCCCGGGCGGCTTCTACGCGGTCGCGCCACGCGGCTTCGTTTGCCGCGATCGCACTGTCACCCTCGATCCGACGCCCGCGTTCCTCGCCCAGGTTGACGCCACCGCGCCATCGTCCGGCCCCTTCCCGTATCGTTATGCCCTCTCCAACGGGACGCCGATGTACAACCGCGTGCCCACGCCGGCCGAGGCGCGGCGCCGCGAGAACCCTTTTGGGCCGGCTGGCAAGTGGCACTCTCTCCATCGCTCGCTCGCCGCCCACGAGGATCTCGCCGCCGCCGACCTCATCGCGAGCTCCGACGCGATCCCCTCTTTCCTCGACCGCGGCGGCCTCGCCGCGGAGGGGCGGATTGGCCTCGAGCGACAGGTGATCCCGCTGGGATCGATGCTCTCGTTCACCCGCGCTTTCACCGCGGAGGGGCGCACCTGGCTCCTCTCAGCCGATCAGACCGTGGTCCCCGCCGACCGCGTTCGTGCCTTCCGACCGAGCGCCTTTCACGGCGTCCGCCTCGACGGCGACGAGCGCCTCCCGCTCGCGTGGATCCGCGGCAAAGCCCGCTCCAGGGTGCGCCGCAACGCCGCTGGTACGCTGGAGAAGACCGCGGACTCCTTTCCTCTTCGAAGCCATGTCGGCCTCACCGGCGTCCGCGTCACCGAGAGCGGGACTCGCTACCTCGAGACGCGTGAGCGCGACGCCGAAGGCCAGGTGCTCTATCTCGCCGAGGCCGACGCCACGATCGTCGAGCTCCCCGAAAAGCTCCCTCTGGCGCTCCGCCCCGGGAGAAAGACGATCCTGGTCCGCATCACGCAAGGCACCCTCGTCGCCTATGAAGGCCTGACGCCCGTCTTCACGACGCTGATCTCTCCAGGTGCGGGCGGGGTTCCCGTCAAAGGGCAGGACCCTGTGCATGCCAGCACTACCCCGCTCGGCACGTACACGATCACGTTCAAGGACCGCGCCGCGACCATGTCTCCCGAGAAGGGGGACAACCGCAGCTTCTGGATCGCGGACGTCCCCCACACCCAGTACTTCAATCCTCCCTTTGCCCTCCACGCCAGCTACTGGCACGAGCGCTTCGGAGAGCCGACGAGCGCTGGGTGTGTCAACCTCTCTCCCCTCGACGCTCAGGCGATGTTCGACTGGAGCGATCCGCCGGTGCCCGCCGAGTGGCAGGGCGCCACCGGGGCCGGGGCACCCATGAACGGGCCGACGACCACCGTCGTCGTCATGCGTTGACGATCGTCATACTTCGTTGACGATCGACCTCACGGCTTTGGCGCGGCGACTCGCGGCGACTTGACCGCGTAAACGCCCTTACCCGTCGCCACCGTGTCCGCGGGCGCGCTCCGGTGGAACAGCCGCACGTCGGCCACCCCCACGCTCCGGCCGACTCGCACGATCGTCCCCTCGGCGACCAGCGCCTCCAGCTTCCCCGGGCGGAGATAGTCCACGCGCAGATCGATCGTCGACAGCCGGTGGTTCATGTCGTCGAGCGTGCTCCAGATCGCCATCCCCCCGGCGACGTCGGCGAGCATGCTCATCACGCCGCCGTGCAGCGCCGGCTTCATCGGATCGCCCACGAGCTCCTCGCGGTACGGGATCTCGATTTCCACACGCCCCACGGAGAGGCTCGACGCGCGCACCCCGAGAAACTTGTTGAAGGGGATGTACTCCTCGATCACGTGCCGCAGAACCGCGAGATCCATGCGGCGCACGATGCCGGAGAACGGCCTCCGTAGCCAGCGCTGCCGGGCGACCTCGGCCACGGCGCTCGCAACTACGGGCCGAGCATGCTAGACGGGCGCCGCCATATGTCGCGCCAAGATCTCCGTAACATCGCCATCGTCGCCCACGTCGACCATGGCAAGACCACGCTCGTCGACTTCATCCTCCGCCAGACCGGCTCCTTTCGAGACAACGAGGTCGTCGCCGAGCGGGTGATGGACTCGAACGATCTCGAAAAAGAGCGCGGCATCACCATCCTCGCGAAGAACACGAGCGTCCGGTACAAGGGCGTCAAAATCAACATCGTCGACACCCCCGGCCACTCCGATTTCGGCGGCGAAGTCGAGCGCACGCTGATGATGGCCGACGGTGCCCTCCTCCTCGTCGACGCCGCCGAGGGCCCGCTCCCGCAGACGCGCTTCGTCCTCTCGAAGTGCCTCGAGCGCGGCTTCCCGATCATCGTCGTCGTCAACAAGATCGACCGCGGCGACGCCCGCCCGCACGAGGTCCTCTCCGAGGTGTTCGACCTCTTCTGTGACCTCGAAGCCGGCGACAAGCAGATGGATTTCGCCACCGTCTACGCCGTCGCCAAGCACGGCCTCGCCAAGCGAGAGCTGGAGGACGAGGCGAAGGATCTGACGCCGCTCCTCGACACCATCCTCGAGAGGATCCCCGGCCCCTCCGGCGACGCCGATGGCCCGCTCCAGATGATCGTCTGCAACACCACGCACGACGACTACGTCGGCCGCCTCGCGGTCGGGCGCATCGTGCGCGGCACGCTCCGCTCCGCGAAGGAGCTCCTGATCCTCGGCGAGAAGTCCAACACCAAGGGCTACGTCAAGAAGCTCTTCATCTACGAAGGCCTCAAGCGCGTCGCCGTCGAGTCCGCCTCCGCGGGCGAGGTCGTCGCCGTCGCCGGCATCGACGACGTGACGATCGGGGACACCATCTGCGACCTCGAGCACCCCGAGGCCCTGGCCCGCATCGTCGTCGAAGAGCCGACGATCAAGATGAAGTTCGGCGTCAACACCTCGACCTTCGCCGGCAAGGCCAAGTCGTCGAAGTTCCTCACCAGCCGCCACTTGAAGGACCGGCTCGAGAAGGAAACGCTGAAGAACCTCGCCATCCGCGTCGAGCCGACCGAGTCCCCGGAGACCTTCGTCGTCCTCGGCCGCGGCGAGCTCCAGCTCGCGATCCTCGTCGAGACGATGCGCCGCGAGGGCTACGAAATGCAGCTCTCGAACCCCGAGGTCATCACCAAGGAGATCGACGGCCAGACGATGGAGCCGGTCGAGCTCGTCGTCGTCGACGTGCCCGACACCTTCGTCGGCATCGTCACCGAGCGCCTCAGCACCCGCCGCGGCCGCATGGTGAAGATGACGAACCCCGGCTTCGGCCGCGCCCGCCTCGAGTTCCGCGTGCCCTCACGCGGCCTCATCGGCTTCCGCGGTGAGTTCCTCACCGCGACCCGCGGCACCGGCCTCCTGAACACGATGTTCGACGGCTGGACGGAGTGGGGCGGGCCGATGATGCGCAGGCTCACGGGCGCCCTCGTCTCGGACCGCGTCGGCGTGTCGACGCCGTACGCGATGCACCACCTCCAGCCCCGCGGGCAGTTCTTCCTCGTCCCCGGGACCGAGGTCTACGAGGGGATGATCGTCGGCGAGCACAACAAGAACAACGACGCCGACATCAACATCGTCCGCGAGAAGAAGCTCTCCAACGTGCGCAACCACGGCAAGGACGAGAACGTCATGCTCGCGAGCCCGCGCATCCTGACGATCGAAACGGCGATGGAGTGGATCGACAACGACGAGCTGGTCGAGGTCACCCCCGACGCCGTGCGCGTTCGCAAGAAGGTGCTGGCGATCAACCGCCGTGAGCGCCGCGAAGACGCGATCGCCGAGGCTCAAGAGGTCGAGTAGACGACCGGGCGCGGTAGCCGCGGCGACCCTCCTCGCCGCGGCGCCTCGACCTCGACCAACATTGATAGGGTCGAGGACGCCTGCCGAAATTTCTCGTGTTATACACCGCTCGCGCCAAATTTTTGACGGGAGACGGTATGGAGCGGGCAGTAAGAGTCTTCACCGAGCATTTCGCGGACTACGTCCGGCAATCGGCCGATCGCGTCGTCGCCCGGGGGATCTCGGTGTATGCGAACATGCCGCGATCGCTCCTGGAGACTGTCATTGGTCGGGCCTTCGCCACCATAAAAACCGACGTCGAACACCAGACTTGCTCGGCCTATCCCGAGTATCTGCGTCAAGTCGGTCTGCTGCGCGCGCAGAACGGTACCCCGATCCGAGAGATCATCAGCGGCCTGGATGAGGGCTTCCAGGTGGTCGCGGATGATTTCGCGCAGGTCTTTGCGGACGACCTCGCCGCGAGGTTGTGGTGGGCGACGCGTCGCAGCGAGCTCAGCTACGCCGGCGCGATCGCGGTGACGGACGCCTTCTACACGACCCGTGAGGCGATCATCACCGAGCAGAACCGCTTGATCCTGCGGATCGCGGCGCCGATCGTCCCGATCTACGAAGGCGTGCTGTTGATGCCGCTGGTCGGCACCATCACCGCGGAGCGGGCGGCGCACATCATCGAGTCGTTGCTCGATGCCATCGCGCGGCAGCGCTCCCATGCGGTGATCCTCGACGTGACCGGGATGCACGTGGAGGGCGAGAACACCCTCGATCATCTGCTCCGCGCGGCGCGCTCGGCGCGGCTGCTCGGCGCGCGCGTGATCCTGGTGGGCATCAGCGTGGAGAGCGCGATGACCTTCACCAAGGCCGGCGCCGACCTCCACGGCATCCCTGTCCTCGGTGACCTGAAAAGCGGAGTGGAGTACGCACTCCGGCTGCTCGGGCGTGCAATAACGAAAATATCGTAGCCTCGAGCTCGAGCGCCCTAGCCAATCGCTACTGGGAGCGATTTCAGGGCGCGAAACGAGAGGTTCTGGTGCCACTCGAGGGCCCCGTCCTCTCGATCGAGCTGCAGAGAGCCGAAGCGCCGGAGCGCTGATCCGATGGCGACTTGCCCCTCGGTCCGGGCCAGCGCCGCGCCGATGCAGTAGTGAGCGCCCTGGCTGAAGGCGAGGTGCTTGTTTTCCTTGCGGCCGAGGTCCAGCCGATCAGGGTCGGGGAAGACCGAGGGATCGTGGTTGGCGGATCCGAGCACCAGCGCGATGACCTCGCCCTTGCCGATCCGCGCGCCGTCGATCTCCAGGTCTTCGCGCGCGATCCGACCCACCATCTGGAGCGGGCTCTCGTGGCGGAGGATCTCTTCCACGGCCGCGGGGAGGAGCGACGGATCGCCGCGGAGGCGCCGCATCTCCTCGGGCGCGCGGAGCAAGGAGAGGAGGCCATTGGCGATCAGGTTCGTCGTCGTCTCGTGGCCTGCCGCGAGCAAGAAGACAGCGTTGGCGAGGAGCTCGTCCTCGGTGAGCTGGTCCCCCTTCTCCTCGACGCGGGCGAGCTCGCTCATCAGGTTGTCTTCAGGGCTCTTCCGGAGGCGGGCGACGGTGGCGCGAAGGTACTCGACGAGCTCGAAGGTGCTCGCCTTGATCTCGAGGAGCCGCTCCATCGGGCGCGCGGGGTTGCCGACGAGCTCCGCGATATCGGTCGACCACATCTTGAACTGGTCGCGATCCCCCGGCGAAACGCCGAGCATTTCCGCGATGACGATGGCTGGCAGCGGATAGGCAAAGTCGCGGACCAGGTCGAGACGCCCCGCGGGCCGGGCCGGGGCGAGCAGCTCGTCGCAGACCTCCTGGATGTGGCCGCGGAGAGCCGTGATGGCCGCCGGCGAGAAGGCTTTGTGCACGAGGCCGCGGATGCGCGTGTGATCGGGCGGATCGAGGAAGTTCATCTGCTGCCGCATCATCGCGTAGACAGGCTCCATGACCGAGAGGCCCATGGCGCTGAGCTTCGCTGTCGGCGGGATGCGCGCGACGGAGATGCCGGGGTGGCTCGTCGCGGCGGCGACGTCAGCGTAGCGCGTGATGAACCAGCGCCTGGCGCGGTCGTCCCAGTAGACCGGCCGCTCGGCGCGGAGCCGGGCGTACGTGGGGTACGGGTTGGCGTAGAACTCGGGGTCGAACAGGTTGATGTTGCTCATCGCTGCCTCGCGCCTCCCGACGCCATGACAGCACGAACGCGGGGAGGTTGTCGCGGCGGCCTGCTGCGCGCCTCGCCGTCGAGCGTAAGCGGCTCGACCTTGACGAGGCGCGCGAGGACGCGGTCGTCGAAAGCGCTCGTCAATGCCCCACGAAGCGCAGGAAGGTCCGGTGCGTGCGCCCGGACCAGTACGTGTTCGTCTTCCAGTTGGCCTTGTCCACGCCGGTCGAGGTCTGCGACCCGATGAACGTGCCCGTCTGAGGATCGAGGACGATGGCGATGTGGCCCGGCCAGTGGACGAGGTCGCCCGCCTCGGGGCTGTCGACTCGGTAGAACGAGCGCGAGCTCATGAACTCGTCCGCGGTGATGTACTTGAACCCAGGGGCATCCGAGCCCTGGAGCACTGCGGTGACGAAGTGGGAGCAGTCAACCGAAGAGTGGCTCACGTGCCCGTGGGAAATCATCCAGCTCTCGGCGGCGGACGCGATCAGCTTGCCCATCATGTTCTCCTTGGTAAGTTGCCAACGATCGAGGGGACGCTAACACTGTCGCGAGTCGCCCGGAAGCACCGCGCTGCGCCTTCTTTCTGCGCCCACACGAGAGCACCCGACCCCCGAACGCCGCCGTCCCCTGCACTCTGGACGAACCGGGCCGTATCAGTGGATTCTTCTGGAGGCATAGCGCGGCAGGAGGATGGCTGCCGGAGCGCCCGTGGGTCCGAGCAAGTCCGCCCTTCGCTCCTCTCTGTGGTCCACCGAGCTCATGAGTGTTGGGAAAAAATCGAATAAATAAGTCTGCACAATCGCTACTTTGGGCTCAAATACGCGCTTGACGCTACCGCGATCGCTGGCATGCTCGAGGCGCTCGAAACAGGCAATGGAGGAGTCATGCGCAGGATCGGTATCTTGATGCCTTTGCTCGGAGCGGCGGCGCTCTCGGCGATCGGTTGCGGCGGAGCGAACGTGGTGAAGGTGAACGCGGCCAAGGTCGACATGGCGTGCAAGCGCGTCTACTTCACGTCCACCATCAAGCAAGGTGACAGCTACGCCGAGGGAGTTCCGACGCTGGTCGCGACCGGACCCGACGCGGGCGTCATCCCCATCGGGACCACGCCGCAGCTCGATGTCACGAAGCCGGTGCTCGTCACCCTGAAGGTCGAGAAGGCGGAGTCGGACTGCGCGCGCTTTCCCAAGGGGAGCGCCTGGAAGTTCGACGGGGTCTTGCCCGCGGCCACGGCGAGCGCGGGGGGAGAGCACGCCTATGCGCTCGAGTTCGACCAGTTCGTAGCGCAGTAGCACCTTCAATCGACGCGGCGCCCACGCGACCGCGTCGACGCTCCCCTCCCCCCACCTCAGCGCCTGTTCAACAGGCGCTCAGGGAGCAGTGAGGTAGAAGACGCCCACGTACGAAGGCGAATTCACATTCACCGACTTCCCTGTCGGCGTGAGCGCCCCTGTCGCGGCGTCGATCCGGAACGTGACCACGTTCCCCGATCCCTGATTCGCCACCAGCAGAAACTCCCCCGACGCTTCCACCTGGAAATGCCGCGGCGTCTGCCCCATCGTCGCCTGGTTCCCGACGAGCGTGAGCTTGCCGTCCCCCGCGACGCTGAAGATGGCGATGCTGTCGTGACCGCGGTTGGACCCGTAAACGAACTTCCCCGAGGGCGCCACCTGCACCTCGGCGCCGCTGTTGTTCCCCGGGAAGTCGGCTGGCAGCGTCGACAGCGTCTGGATCTTGGCGAGCTTGCCGGCCCCGGCGTCGTACGACAGCGCGGTCATCGTGCTGTCGAGCTCGTTGATCAAGTAGGCGTAGGGCGCCGTCGGGCTGAAATCCAGATGACGAGGGCCGGCGCCTTGCGCCACATCCACCTTGCTCGCCCCGGTGAGCTTCCCCGTCGTCGCGTTGAAGGCGTACCGTGTCACGGTGTCCAGCCCCTTGTTCGGCACGAACGCGAAGGCGTTCGAGGGCGAGGTGATCAGCTGGTGCGGGTTGGCGTTCCCGCCCCCGTGATCGTGCACGTCAATCGCCGAGCCGAGCACCCCGCCGGCGTCGATCGGCAGCACGGCGACCGTCCCGCCGCCGTAGTTGGCGACGAAGGCGAAGGCGCCTGTCTTGTCGGTCGAGACGTGCGCCGGCCCGTCGCCCTGCGAGCTCACCCGGCTCAGGAAGGTGAGCGCGCCAGTCTTTGGATCGATGTGGAACGAGGCGACAGAGCCCTTGTTGCCGCCGTCTTCGTTGACGGCAAACAGGGTATGATGGGCCGGATCCACCGCGAGAAAGCTGGGGTTCGTGCCCGCGTCCACGGGAGAGCCCACCGGGTCGAGAGCCCCGGAGGCCGCGTCGAGGTGGAAGACGTGAATCTGGTTACCATAGCCGCCCACGTAGACGAAGGGCTCGCCCTTGGTCACGCCGCCGGTACTGCTGCTCGCGCTCGCCGTGGTGGACGCGCCGCCGGTGCCAGATGCCCCGCCCGTTCCGCTCATTCCGCCCACTCCGGAGCTGCTCGCTCCGCCGCTCCCCATCGTGCCGGCGCTGCCCCCGGCGCCCGCCGTGCCTCCACCGCCGCACGCGGAGACGGCGGCGAGGCAGAGGCCGGCCATCGAGATCTTACCGAGGGAGCTGTTCATCGAGCGACGATATCCGATCGAGCGCAGGAATTACAAGCTACAGCCGATTCGGTCCTTGTCGATGGCGATCTCGTCGATCCACACGTCGAAGTGATCGGGCGTCGGGCTCTGCTGGTACATCCACCAGCCGACCCAGACCGAGTCGAACTTGGGGAGGTTGTACTCCACGTTCGCGTTGGCCCCGTGCTTGACCTTGGGGAAGGTGTAGAGCGACAGGTGCTCGGTGCCGTCCCAGAAAAAGCGGGTCTCGTTCGTATCACCCTTGTAGAGCCACTCGACGCACATCCACTGCTTCTCCGGGATCTCCTTGGCCGTGGCCTTGGTGGGGTCCGCGTCAATGTTGGTCCAGTCTCCGCTGGGTCCGCCGTCGGTCCCGACTCCGAATTTCCGGTACTGGCCACCTTCGCGCACCCTGGAAGAGTCGCCCGTTCCAGCGCCCTCGATGATCGTGAAGTGGGCGTAGTCCGGCGTCACCGGGAGCGCGTCGATGTAGAAGAACATCCGACCCCAGAAGGTGTTGTTGACGGCCGGGAACGTCTTCTTCTCCTTGATGAACGAGAGCCCGTTGGCGACGGTGTGGAAATGGGCCGACTTCGTGCCGCGCATGGCTTTGCCCGCGTCGATGACAGGCGCGTTCCCACCGACCTCCCAGATCGTCTTGTCGAGCGTGCCACTCTCGAAGTCCTCGCAGAGCTGCGCGTTGAGCTTGGCGCAGCGCGTGGCGCCGCCAAACTCGCTCGGGGTGGTGGAGTAGTAGCCGCGCACCTGGGTGGGATCGCCCCCGGTGCCGCTGGTGCCTGTCGACGCGGCGGTCGCCCCGCCGGCCCCCGTGGTGCTGGCCTCCCCGCCGGAGCCCCCGGCCCCGGTGGCGGTCGAGGCTGAGCTCCCGCCGCCCTGGCCGCTGGTGGACGAGGTCGGCGAGTCAGTGCCGCACCCCAGGAGCGCGGAGCCGACCAGCACGAGAGTCAGAAGAGCAGCTTCGTTCCGCATTGATTTTCCTTTTCGCGAGGGTCGTCCAGGCGGGGCGACCCTATCAGCTCCAGGGCAACACTGGATCTCGAATCGCCCGCGCCGGCGCGATCATTCATTGATAGTGGATTAATGAACTACAGCGATCGACGATAGCGCACCGCCGGGAGCGACGCGGGCCCGACCGCTTCGTTGCGGGTCCCGCCGTCGACGGCGTAGCCACACTGCTCGTAGAAGCGCCGCGCGCGCGTGTTGCCGGCGAGCACCCAGATGGTCGCCGCCTTGTTCCCGCGATCGCAGAGGTCGTCTTCGGCCGTGCGGAGCAGCTCTCCGCCGAGCCCCCGGCCCCAGGCGGTCGGCGCCATGTAGATCGCGTAGACCTCGCCCACCGCGCCGCGACGATCGTCGGCGTCCCGCGTCGGCCCCGCGCTGACGAAACCCAGGATCCGCCCGTCGACGAGGGTGACCCACGCGCGCGATCCCCTCGCCTCCCCGTCCGCGAGGATGCGCGCCCAGCTCGCCGTTCGAGAGCTCACCGAGAGCTCGTTGAGGACCGAGATCGGGATGAGGCCGAGATAGGCGGCTTGCCAACTGTCGACATGGACAGCCGCCATCGCGGGCGCGTCGACCGGGCGGGCTCGGCGGATGATCATCGGCGCGCTACTCGACGGGGAGCTCCACGTCGATGCCGATGACCTTCATCAGGCGGAGGGCGTTGGCCGTCGTCACCACGCCGGGCTTGAGCAGGTAATCGAAGGTCATCTTCCCGTCCTCGACCAGCTCTTCGAGGTGGACGTTGACCACCTTGCCGCCGCTCTCGGCCTCGAGGTCGGCGAGGCCGAGATCATGAGACGAGACAGCGCCGACCGCGCCGTGGGCGAGCAGGTGCTTGACGATGGCCTTGGCGCCAATCTGGCGCTCGCGCGAGTTGGTACCGTGGAGGACCTCGTCGAGCAGGAAGAGCACCTTCTCTCCGGCGTTGACGGCGTCGACCACCGACTTCAAGCGGGCGAGCTCGGCGTAGAAATGGGACACGCCCTCTTCGAGAGAGTCCTTGATTCGCATGCTGGTGCGCACCGAGCAGGCGGCCATGGAGAGGCGCTTGGCGCACACCGGCGCTCCCGCGAGGGCGAGGACGGCGCTCACGCCCATCGATCGCAGGAGGGTACTTTTCCCCGACATGTTCGAGCCGGTGATCAGGAGAGCGCAGCCGGCAGAGCCCACGTCGACGTCGTTCTCGACGCGGCGATTGGCCACGATCAGCGGGTGGCCGAGGGCCTCGGCCTTGAAGTGGACGGCGCCGGCAGAGACCTCGGGGAAGGCGAAGCTCGGGTGCTCGTCGGCGAAGGCGCCGAGGCTCGCCAGCGCCTCGACTTCAGCGAGGGTGTCGAGCCAGGCGCGCATGTGCGCGGTCGCGCCGTAGCGCTGACGCCAGCCCGAGAGGGCGCGGGCGCAGAACACGTCCCAGAGCAAGAAGAGGTTGGCGAAGACGTGAATGAGGCCGCTGTGGCGGACCTCGGCGAAGCTCACGATCCGGAGGAGCGAGGCGACCGCGCTCGAGGCGTCAGCGCCGGAAGCGCCGGTGAGCCGGGCGCGGAGGGCGACGAGGCGCGGTGAGGTGAAGGTCTGTCCCTCGATCCGACGCAGGAGAGGCACATAGCGGCCAAAGGGCGACTCCTGCGAGGCGACGACGGAGAGGATAGGCTCGATCGACGAGCGGAGGACGCCAAGCATGATGATCTGCGCGACGAGCGACAAGGCCCAGAGGTGGCGCGCCCAGCCGAGGTGATCGTCGCCGAGCACCTTCCCCGCGATGAACAGAGCGAGCGTGATCGACACCAGCGCGGCGCTCACGGCGACGAGGGCGGGTGAGAGCGGAGGCGGCACCGACACCTTCCCTCCCGGGTCTTGATCGGCGATCACGTGCTCGATCCGCGGCGCGAGTCCGGCCTTGCGCGCGCCCACGACGACGCGTACGCGCCCTTCGGCCCAGTCGAGCAGGGGCTCGGCGTCACGGCCCTTGGCGCCCGACTCGGCTCCATCGATCGCCAGCTCTTCGCGGAAGCGGCGTTTCCCCGCGAGCTCACGCACGGCCTCCTGGCGCGCGGCGACATCTTCCGCCGAGGCGGGCTCGGAGAGCCAGGTAGCCAATCGACGCTCGCCCGCCCCCGTCTCCGCGGTGGAGACGAGCTGGAAGAGCGAAGAGGGACCGAAGATGTCGAGATCCCCGAGGTAAGGATGCCCGGGGACGAGGAAGCGATCTCCCCGCTCGGGGAAGGCGGCGATGTCGCCCGCGATCCGCTTCAAGCCGCGCTCGAGCAGGACCACGCGGAGATCGAGCGCGGCGATCTTCGTCACCAGCTGCGCATGGAGGACGACGAGGACGACGAACGCCGCCGCAGAGAAGCCCACCGCGATCCACGCGAGCGGCGGGAGCGGGCGGCTGATGCGGACGACCGCGATCCCTGCCGCGGCCAGGAACGTGATGCCGCGAAGGGTGGAGATCCGCGACGAGCGCTGCTCGAGGACGTGGAGCTGCGCCCGGAGCGCGGCGAGGCGCTCGGCGTAATGAGCTGCGGCGGTTTTATCGGGGGGAATGATGCGGGCAGCTAAGCGGGCGCGGCGCGGGCCGTCAAGCATGCCCGCCGGTGCGCGTGGGATTGTCGCGCTCGCCCCGCCGGTCTAAGCGCCCTGGTCATGCGCCGCCTCCTCGTTCCGATCTTCGCTCTCGTCACGGCGGCCTGCACAGGGCCGGTCATGCCGCCTCCGAACGTGGCGCCGCAGCCTCTGCCGGCGAAGCCGGAGCCGATCGTGGCGCCGCCCGTCGCCGGGCCCGAGGCGCTCGGGCTGGAGGGCACGGTGCGCGAAGAGTGGCTGCCCTTGCTCAAGGCACCGGTGCTCGATCCGGCGAAGACGCAGCTCACCGCGGCGCCTCCTGGGCTCGCTCCGTTGCCTTCGAGCTGCGACGCGTTCGTCAGCCGCAAGGGCGCGGGGCCGGCGCCGTCGTGCGCCGACAAGGCCTCGGCGCTGGCGGCGCTCGACGGCGCGATGAGCGAGGGCGACGCCGCGAAGCGCGACGCGCGCCTGCTCGATCTCGAGGCCTGCGCGGGGCTGCCCGCCGGGGTCGCCCGAGCGCTCCGCGCCGAGCTCGCGCCGATCGAGTGCGGTGAAGCGATCGTGGCCAAGGTGCTCACCGCGCCGCCGGCTGGGATTGACGGGAACGTCCACCACGCCCTGCTCGGACTCTCGATCTCCTCGCGCCTCGCGCGCGCCGCGCAGAGCCCGCCGGTGCTCGCCCCGCCCTACACGAGGCCGCGCGTCCTCGAGTTCACCAACGGCCCGATGAAGACCTGGTTCTCGGAGCAGGCGATCGCGATTGAATCCACCTCGCTGACCGCGAAAGAGCTCTCCTATTACGGCAAGGCCATCACCGCGATCGAGGCTGGGACCGCGGAGATGCGCCTGGTGGAGAGCGTCCGCAACGCTCCTTTGCCGGTGGAGCTGGCCAAGGACGCCGACCTCAAGAATCAATATTACGCCACGCTCGATCAGGCCCTCGATCCGCGGAAGGATCGCGGGCGCGACGCGGCCCTCGTCGGCCTGCGGGAGATGGCGCTGGTCGGGGCGATCCACGACGCGCGCGTCGACAAGGCCCGCGTGCTCCTGGCGCGCCTCTACGGGGGCCGGCGCATCGACGCGCTCGACGGGCTGCTGCTCCCGGCGCTTCCGCCGGCTTCGCCCGCGAACGCCGAAGAGCGCCTCGCCGGGAAGCTCCCGACGTTCTACGCGGGCCTCCTGCTCGAGCCGGCGGCCGCGAGCCGCGCGGGGACGACGCGCATGCTGCTCGAGCGCGGCGTCCCGCTCACGCACCGCAACGCGCTCAAGACCGCGACGCTGACGCCCGAGGCGCGCGGCCTCTTCGCGCGGGCGCGGCTCGAGCTCGGCCGCCTCTACTGGCGCGCGGTGGACTTCGATCAAGCCGCGCAGCTCGCCGCGACGTGGCCCGCGGGCGCGGCCCGACCCGACGACGCGACCTTCACGCTCGCGCTCGCGATCGCGCTGCGCAACGGGCCGGACGACGCGGCGGACATGATGCGCCAGGCGCCGCTCCAGCTCACGTCGATCGGCAAGGTCAAGGGGCTCGACTTCGTCTCGCTGCAGGCCGGCGCGGGGCAAGGCGCGGCGTTCGCGGCTTACGACGCGGCGCTGATCCACCAGCTCGCGGCCCCCGAAGGATCGAACGCGGCCTACTGGAAGGACGTCGCCGATCGCTTCCGCCGCGCCGCCTCGATGCTCACCGATCCGGCGCGCAAGGCCGAGGCCGAGGAGCGCGCGAAGTCGGCCGGCGAGCTCGCCGCGGCGGTGAAGTAGCCGCGGAAGAGCTCGCGAGCGCGTGCGGCAGATCCTCCACATCGACATGGACGCGTTCTACGCGTCCGTGGAAGAGCTCGACGATCCGTCGCTGCGCGGGGTCCCCCTGATCGTCGGCGGCCCCTCGAAGCGCAGCGTGGTCTGCGCGGCGTCCTACGCGGTGCGCCCCTTCGGCGTGCGCTCGGCGATGCCGATGGCCGACGCCATTCGCCGCTGCCCGACGGCTATCGTCGTGGCCCCGCGCCACGCCCGCTACGCCGAGGTCAGCGCCGACGTCTTCGCGATCTTCCATCGGTTCACGCCGCTCGTCGAAGGGTTGAGCCTCGACGAGGCCTTCCTCGACGTGACTGGGAGCGCCTCGCTCTTCGGCGACGGCCCGACGATCGCCCGTAAAATCAAGGGTGCGATCCGCGACGAGCTCGGCCTCGTCGCCTCGGCGGGCGTGGCCTCGTGCAAGTTCGCCGCGAAGATCGCCAGCGATCTCGAGAAGCCCGACGGCCTGGTGGTGATCCCCGAAGGCGGCCTCCCCGCCTTCCTCGCCCCGCTCCCGATCGAGCGCATGTGGGGCATCGGCCCGAAGGCCGCCGAGCGCCTCCGCCCCGCCGGAATGACGACGTTCCGCGACCTCGCTGCGGCCTCGCTCGAGGACCTCGAAGCGCTCCTCGGGCGCGCGGGCGCGGTCCACGTGCAGACCCTCGCCCGCGGGATCGACGATCGCCCCGTCGTCCCCGGCCGCGAGGCGATCTCGATCGGCGCCGAGGAGACATTCGAAACCGATCTCGCCTCTCGCCGCGCGATGGAGCTGCGCCTCCTCGATCTCGCCGGCCGCGTGGCCAAGCGCCTGCACAAGGCCGGATTCGAAGCCTCGGGCGTGACCCTCAAGGTGAAGTACGCCGACTTCACGCTCAAATCGCGGAGCGTGACGCTGCCCGCGCCGATCGCCGATACGATGGGCCTCTTCAACGCGGCGAAGACGATGCTCGATCGCGTCCCACAGGGACGCGTGCGCCTGCTGGGGATCTCGGCAGGGGCGCTATCACCCGTCACCGGCGCGAAGACCGTCACCCTCGACCTCTTCCCCGACGCCGCGCCGGAGCGGAGGCGCCGGCTCGAAGAGGTGGTGTTGAAGGTGGGCGATCGCTTCGGCGATCAGGGCCTGCGCCGAGCGTCGTTGATGGAAGAAGGCGAGCCTCCGCGCGGACGCCGTCCCCAGCGTTGACGGCTCAAGCCACCGGCTTACGCGCGGACACCAGGCGCGACGGGATCACGAAGAGGAAGCTCGGCCCGCTCCGGGTGACGTCGACGAGGCCCGCGTCGCGCAGGGCGCCTTCGTACTCCGCCGTGTGGCGGATATCGATGATCCGGACGCGCCCGCCGGGCTTGAGCACCCTTGCTATCTCCAGGATGGCGTCGCGCCGCCCCTTCGCGTCGTGGAGAGTGTGAATGGCCCAGCTCGAGACGACGACGTCGAAGCGCTTGGCTGGGAAAGGCAGCTTGCGCATATCGCCAGTGGTGAGCTCGATTCGCTCTTCCACGCCCTCGCTCCGAGCGTTCTCGCGCGTGGTCTCGGGCGTGTTGCCGTAGTTTCCCTGTTTTTGCCAGAGATCGACGCCAAAGGCCTTTCCCCTGGTGAGCAGGCGCGCGGCGCCGAGGAGGAGGAGGCCGCGGCCACAGCCGACGTCGAGCACCTGCTCGTCCCCGCGGAGCGCGAGGCTAGCGAGGAGGCGATCGCGGAGGCGGAGCTTGCCGACGCGGCTGCCCCACACCATCACCGTCGCGGCGATGGAGCACCAGATGGCCGTCGTGCGCCCCATGCTCGCGACGCTCCGTGCCAGTTCGCGGTTGGAGACGAGGAACGGGGCGATCACCGCGAAGAGCATCCCCACCACGGCGATGATCACGAAGCGGAGGACGACGCCGGGCGCGTCGACGCCGTAATCTGCCTTGGCGGCCTTTGCGTTGCTCACGGCGGGCTCTTTACACCAGCGCCCTTCCGGCGGGGCCCGCTCCCCGCCCGTGGCGCCGGTTTGTTTCCAGTGTGGCGGCGCGCGTCGGTTCACCGCCCGGCGCGGCGGATCGCTTGAACGGAGCACGATCCTCGCGTACGGATGGAACGATCATGCACCTTCTCTGGACCCTGCTCATCGGCTTCTTCGTCGGCCTGCTCGCGCGCTTCCTGCACCCGGGCGACGACAAAATGGGGTTCTTCATGACCGCGTTCCTCGGCATCGGCGGCTCGTTCGCCGCCACCTACGGCGGCCACGCGCTGGGCATCTACCGCCCCGGCCAGACGGCAGGCTTTCTCGGCGCCGTCATCGGTGCGCTCGTGCTCCTTCTAGCGGTCGGGGTGATCCGCAGGATGGTCCGGTAGGCGACCGCATCACGGGCCTCGCTACGAGGCATTTGACACGAGCGAAAGTTCTAACACTTCCTATGCCCAAGTTGCCGTGGGCGGCTACACTCCCTCACTATGTCGCACGCTGAATGGACACTCACGGCGCAGGATTTCTGGGGTCTTCGGACCATCAAGTGGAGCCCGAGCGGTGTGTGTCTGCTCTCGGGTCCTAACGGGGCGGGCAAGTCGTCGATCCTGGACGCGCTGAAGTTTCTGCAAATTGCTGCGATCAGAGGGATCTCAGAGGCGGTGAGGATCGTCGGGGGCGGCGCCGTGCTGCAGCGTCTGGGCGCCGCACTCAATACCCCGGTGCGCGTGGGGCTTTCCCTTGGGGACCTGATCTGGGAAATTCAGCTTCCGGTAGAAGGGGGGAGCATCCACCCGAACCACGGGGAAGTAATCAAGCAAGGCAGCAATGTTCTCGCCCGGCGCGCGATGTACTCCACCGACGTTTTCCTTGGCGGCGAGCAGAGGAGCGCCGACGAACGGAGCATCCTCCAGATGCTCTGGGACGTGCAGCGCCCGCCGGAGCTTTTGCCAATGATCGAGCTGACTCGCGGGATTCGCGTCTACAGCAGCTACTGGCTGAACCAGATCCGCGATCCTCAAAAGAGTATGGACATCGATGCTTATCTCCATCCCACCGGCAAGAACGTATGGAACGTGCTCCGCAACTGGAAAGCCGCGCCGAGGAAGTTCAACGATCAGTTTCGCTGGGTCTTGAACGCGCTGCAAGGGGCATTTCCTGATCTCGTGCTCGATCTGGAGTTCGATCTTGTGGGCACGGCAGTCGTCGGACGCTTTTATCCGCCGAACGCCCCCACCGCGGAGGACAGCCTGCCGCTAGGCGCCGCGGCGGACGGCTTGCTCGTCGGGATCCTCCACCTCACGGCCGTCGCCGGCGCCAAGGATGGCGGGATCCTCGCTTTCGACGAGATGGAGAATCAGCTCCACCCGCATGCAATACGAGTCATCCTCAAGGCTATGCGCGAGCGGGCCGAGGAGCGAGATTTGACCATCTTGCTCACAACCCATTCGCCGGTCGTGATGAACGCTTTCAAGGGGCACGAGGACCAATTTTACGTGCTCGAGACAGGCCAGGAGGTTCTGCCCATCCCGCTCGACAAAGCGAGAGATCCGGACTGGCTCGCCCACTTCTCGCTCGGCGACCTGTACGATCGGGAGGGCTTCTCGGCGCCGAAGCTCCCCGCACTTCCCAGCGCGGCGGAATGAGCGATGCGCGTCGCTATCCTGCCAACGGGGCGGATGGAGCTCCTCGGGGTACCTCCCGCCCTCCACGCCCTCTTTCCTACCCACGACTTTCATAGCATTTCCAAGCTGCCAAGGGACGAGGAGCCTTTCGACAGCTTCACGTCGTCAGACAAGCCCCTCACGCTGAACAAACCGAATGGGAACGTCGACAAAATCGTCGAACAAATGGCAGCAGAGCTCGTCCCAGGGCGTGATGGGCTCGCGCCGGATCTTCTGATTGTGCTCGAGGACCTGGAGCCTCCGAACATGCACCAACCGGCGGTCGTAGTGCAATTGTTCCGGGATGCGATAGCAAGGCATGTGGAGAAGCTCCAACAAAGCAACCTGAGGCTCGCGGACAGAGTCGAAGAGGCGCTCCGTTCGAAGGCGTCTTTCCACCTCGCGGTGCCGATGATCGAAGCTTGGCTCTTTGCCGATCCAAACGGCCCCAGGAACGCGGGCGTGCCCGCGGAGAGGTTGCCACCGAACTGGGAGAGCGCGCACGACCCGGAGGCGTTTCTCACCCGAGATCCGGTCTATCTCTCCGACGACTGCAGCGCCTGCACGGCATGGCATACGCTGACGTCGCGCAAAAAGAAAGACCACTCCCCCGGGTGGCTCAAGCAGAGTCCAAACGTTCACCCCAAGGCGTTCCTCGCCTGGCTGTGCCGCAACCCAGTGGAGAAGAATTGCAGTCGGTACCGTGAGACCCACGAAGGCGCAGCCGCGCTTCAGGCGCTGGACTTTCCAGCAGCGCTTCGCTCCCCTGATCACTGCACGTACCTACGCGCGCTGGTGGACGACCTCGCAGACGGACTCGGCGAGAAGCTCTCGTTCCCTCTCGATGGCTACGTGGCTCCGATCACGAGCCATCGGGAGCGGCGCGCATCGCCCATGCTGCGGAACATTTGAGGATAGCGCTGCCTACGGCGACACAGCGCGGGTGATCACCAGCGCTTCGGCCTTGCCCGCGCCGAGGCGGAGCTCATACCCGCCCTGGATCGGGGCGCTGCCCGCGCACAGTCGATCGCCGGCGACGTCGGCCGATCGAGTGATCGTCCCGTCGGTCCCCGGCGCGGTGAGGCGGAGATCGACGCCGCTCCCGCCGCCGTCGAGCGCGACGATCACCTCGACGCACGAGCCGGCGGGGACGACGAACGGGAACGTCTTGAGCTGGGCGGGATCGAGCGCAACCAGCGTCGCTGAGGCCGCCGCACCGGCATCGGCGACGTCGCCGCCGGCGCTCATCCGCTCGAGGAGGCGCGCGGTCGCGATCGGGTGCGCGACGAGGAGCGGCGAGGCCGCGCGGTCCTTGCGCAGCTCGACGGCGAAGGGGCCCGGGCTCTCTCTCGCCTCGAGATCGAGGCGCGCCGGGCCGCCCTTGCCGCAGGCGAAGATCGTCGCCCCGGCGCCGCCGCGCGTGTCGGCGATCATTGCCCCTTTGTCATCCCAGAGCGTCGCGGCGACGTCGGCGAGCGGGCGACCCGCGACCACGTCGAGGCGCGCGCACCCGGCCGGTAAATCGACCGCGACCGTGGTGCGCGAGCCGACGCGCGCGGCGCCGGTCGCGACGCTCTGCGGGGCCGCGTAGCCCTTCGCCGCGAGGGCGACTTCGAGCGCGCGCCGAGCCGCGTCGAGCTCGATCGATTGCGTGACGTGAACGAGGCGCGCGCTCGCGCTGATCTCGGGCGCGGCGAACGCGCTGGAGCGGCCGAGGGTGATCGCCGCGAGGCCCTGCGATCCGCGCGGGCGCACGGCGATGGTGATCGCCGCGGCGGTGGCCGAGCAGAGCACCAGGGATCGATCGCGCCCGTGATCACGCCCGCGCGCGAGGATGCGCGCCGTCGCGTCCTCGGCGACGAGATCGAACGCGGCGACCTCTTCGCTCGGCGTGGCGAGCACGTCGAGGCAGCGGTTGGCGTCGATCGTGGCGGAGATCCGCGTCGGCGCGCGGGGGCTGAGCGGGACGACGACGCGGCGGACATCGTCCCAGCGCGCGCCGATGCCGAGGCGATGCGCGCGGATGCGCCCTTCGAGGCCAGGCCACGCGTCGAGGCGCCCGCTGTCCTCGCCGGGCCGGCCGTGCGTACCGACGGCCCTGGCGACGGCGCCCTCCGCGGCGCGCGGCACGCTCTGCACGCCGATCGCGAGGAGGCCCGCGCCCGCCATCACGCGCGCGACCACGTAGAGCCGGCGCGGATGCGGCGGGCAAACGAGCACGGCCGCCTCGACCTCCGGCGACTCGTCGGTCGCGAAGGCGCTGCCGTCATCGTCATACGCGAAGAGATCAACGTCGACGATCGTGGGCGAGGCGTGGGTGAACGCGAGGAGGCACTCGTTCTCGGGGATGGCGACGAAGGCCCCGAGGCGATCCCCTTCGGAGGCGACGTCCGCGCCGAGGATCTGGAGCGGCCCCGCGCCTGCGGCAGAGGCGATCGCGGCTTGCGGAGCGAGCCAGGGGCGTGCGTCGAGGCGATCGGGGAGGACGCGGAGCGCGACGACCGGCGCGGGGCCTGCGGCCGGCGTGGGGTGCGAGGGAGGCGCGGCGCTGCAGGCCGAGAGGGCGGCGAGGAGGAGCGCGGAGGCGACGCGGCGCGGGGGTGCGGGGGGCACGGCGGCGGAGGATAGCCGGAGGCGCGGCGAATCGCTCCACCACCAAGGCGATTTGCAACGAGCTGGACGCTCGGGGTTTCCGGCCGATGCGGTCGGTGTTCATTGCCTCCCTCGGGATGCGCCGCGTCAGCACGACGTGGCGATGTGCGAGCTGGCGCTACTGGGCCGCGGCGACGGCCGACGGGCCGGCCGCGCCGTGGATCCTGCCTACGTCGGCAAGCCGCGCGTCGATGCTACCTGCCGCGGTGAACGCGTACGGATCGGCCGTGGACAGGGCCGAGTGACCGATGAGCCAATAATACAACTGTATTGCATTTGGATTGTGGATACAGTAGTGGGTCCTTGTGATCAGTCCTCGCAGAAATGATCCGGCGCGCGTCGCACACCTGGTTGCCATCAAGAGCTGGGCGCGGGCAGTGTCCGGGGTGGATGAGTCCACCACCGTGATGGTGACGGAGCTCGCCTGCTCCGAGCCGGGGTGTCCGCCTCTGGAAACTGTGATTGCGATTTTCCGCGGCAAAGAAGCTC
>Ga0105048_10002587_pt1 | contig 29423 bp, 34 predicted proteins | sample MAT05_FD_78382 | JGI IMG/M metagenome (GOLD analysis project Ga0105048, IMG submission 78382) | Freshwater microbial communities from Lake Fryxell liftoff mats and glacier meltwater in Antarctica - MAT-05 | ecosystem: Environmental > Aquatic > Freshwater > Ice > Liftoff microbial mat | place... | reverse complement strand
GACACAGAGAATACCGAGGTATGAAATCCGTTCTGCTTTTCCTCTGTGGACTCTGTGTCTGGGCTCCGGCTTGGCTCTGTGGCTAATCCGAAAAATGAGGAGATGCAGTATACTAGTGTAACGTTTCCATGAACCTAGAAAACGCAGCTGGAACCGCTAGTTTTCGCTCATCGGCGCTCATTCAATATTTTCCGCAAAGTGATCGATTCACTTGAGGGCTGAAAACGATTTTCGTTAGCACTCGTACAACTTCCGTCATGAGCGTTCATGAGCGGTTAAGTAATTCCGGGATTTAGGATGAAAGGTGCACGTTGTCATACCAAGGTCGATGGCGTGGTCGAGCCTGCCGATCCATGGCCCATCGACATCGCGCGCAGCCTTGGTCCTCTCCGCGCCAGACGCTCTTCGGCAAGATGGCCCCGCACGTTCTTGCGCGGCATCCGGGTGAAGAGCTGGCAGGAACTGCCTACACACGCATCCTCCAAGGTATGGCCGAGATCAATGCGGCGCCCGTGGTGCACCGCTAGAGCAATTTTGTGGCGTTGGACAGCGCCCCCTGAGTATTCCACCTTCCGTGCGAACGCTATACTCGTTGCGGTTGCCCGGTGCCGACACTGATGTCCTTGTGGCCACCGGTGGTGGAGATTGAAGTGCGTTTGTCCGGGACGGCACGATCCTTTGCGGCCCCTGCCCGCGATCAGCAACAAAGACGACCTTACGCCACTGCTGCCGAGCAACTGGCAACCTCAGCAAATCCCGGTCACAGGCCGAGGAGTCGTTTGATCTTATTTTTCACCTTATGCGTAAAGGAGGCAGGGGCATTGTTCTTGTTGTTATAAGCCGAGAGTTTTTCTCGGTTCAGGCGAAGGATTTCTTTGGCCTCGTCCCGATCTTTGGCTGTGTGTGCATGTGCTATCTCGATAAGAGTGGTCGCTTGTGGCGCTTGGCTTGCTTGGTTAATATAGGCGCCATGCCATGCTAGGATGAAATTCATGTTGCGCTTTTCTAGCTGCGCATGGCGCGAATCGGGGTTGGTTCGCGTGGTTCCCCATTCTACATCGGATTGATATTTTATTGAGAAAACAGCGTTGCGATATCCGGCCTTTAGGCAGCGCAGTGAATATTCAATATCGTCGCACATGAAGGGCGCGAGGCGCTCATCTAGCATTCCGATCTTGCGGATCACATCGCAGGGGATGCAGACAGGGCTTTTGATGACGATCGCGCGATAGGCGAGCTGCCCCGGGAGAAGGACTGTGGCGTCGGGCTGGCCGTGACCGTAGGCATTCTCGATATAATCTTTAAATGGATATACGCCCCACATCTTTGCTTGAGCTTGGAGATTGGCTCCGTGGCGAAAGGAGACAAAGCCGAGTTGAGGGCCTTCCTGTTGATAAAGTTGAGTGATCTTTTGCTCAAATAGCGGGTCTTGCAGTAGTACGTCGTCTTGCAGTATGATATTATATCCTGCGCCAGACTGATCGGCTGCTTTTAAGCCAGCGTTGATGGACAGTATCTCATGTACGTCGGGGGTGTATACTTTAGTGAGGGAGACTTGTGGGGTTTCCTTGTGCCATTGGTCGATGATGGCCTCTGTGCGGTCAGTACAGCCATCAAGGACAGGATAGATATGACTGTTTTCGCCGCAGGCGGAGAGTAAGTTGCTGAGTACGTCTCTCATCAGCGACTCTTTATTGTGAATGGTGATGATGTAGTTGAATCGCGGGAGAGATGGCATGATTAGAATGAGTTTAGCCTTATGTTTTGGCTTACAGCGTCACAATGATGGGAAACGTAGATTGTGTTATTCGTTTTCTCGATTCGCAGTCCGTGATGGACAACGCGCAGGCCTCTTTCCTTTGGTAGCGAAAGTTGTTTAGACTACGCCCTAGGCTTGGTTGGTTTTATTTGCTTTTTAAAATATCGTCCAGGTCGAGCCCGGTGATTTTCTGGATGCCAGCGATCAAGCGCCAGAGGATCAGCATGAGCATGATCGTCGCGGGCACCGCGGTCACGAGGAGGCCGAGCGAATTCATTTTTCCCAGTTCGGCGTTGAGCTCCGCCGTGCCTGCTTCGCTGTGGATGAGCCAGCGGGCCACCACGAAATTGAGCACGCCGCTCGCGAGAAATGTCGCGGCGAGCGCGTAGCTGGCCAGCACCAACAGGCGGTCGAAGGCCGGGTGAGCGTTGCGCTCGGCCAGCGCCGCGTTGATGCGGGGGAGGTCGATGACTTTTTCGTTGAAGAGCAGTTCACGCACGAGCGGCTGTTTTGTTTTTTGCGACAACACCACTGCGATGCCGATGATCGTGGGCATCGAGGCTTCTTTGACGGCGAACCAAAAGGCGCCGACATGGAGCAAGCCCAGCCCGCCGGTCAGCAGCACGCTCGTGAAGCCGATGATCGAAATAAAGTTCATCTTCCCGCGCGTTGCAAAATCCCAGACCCCGTAGCACACCGGAAACAAGAGCGCCACGATCAGTCCCCAGAGTGGGCCGAGATAATTTGGTGTGCTGAGCTTCGTCAAAATCAACGTCGGCAGCGCGATGTTGAAGAGAAGGTTTAGGAGGACGCTTTCGTGTTTCACCGGCTTGGGACTGGGCATACGCAGCTCTTTGAACAGGGAAGCGGCGCCCGTCGGAAGAACAAACTGACGCGATTTACTGTTTCCCTGTTTGCCACAATTTGTCTTCCTAGCGGCATGATCCTCCTCGGCGTCAATATCGACCACTGCGCCACCCTGCGTCAGGCGCGCTATCGGCAGGCCCCCGTGACCATCGGCGGTCCGATCGAACCTGATCCCATCACGCTTGCCGTGCTCTCCGAACGCGCCGGCGCAGATGGCATCACCGTGCATCTGCGCGAAGACCGTCGCCACATCCAGGACCGCGACGTGGCCCGCTTGCGCGAGACGATTTCCACCCGGCTCAATCTCGAAATGGCCTGCACGCCCGCGATGATCGAGTACGCGCTCAAGTTGAAACCCGATTCCGTTTGCCTCGTGCCGGAGAACCGCCAGGAAGTCACCACCGAGGGCGGCCTCGACATCGTGCGCAACCGCGACCGCGTAAAAACCTGCATCGACACGATGAAGGCCGTGGGCATCAAAACCAGTCTCTTCATCGACCCCGACGCGCAACAAATCGAACTCTGCGCTGAGCTCGGCGCGCCTTGGGTCGAACTGCACACCGGCGCCTACGCGAACGCCTACCACACCGCCGCCCGCGCCAAGGAGTTCGAACGTCTCCGCGTCGGCGCCGTCCTCGCCCACGAAAACGGCCTCGTCGTCAACGCCGGCCACGGCATCAGCTACGTCAACATCGACGAAGTCCGAACCATTCCGCACCTCCACGAGCTCAATATCGGCCACAGCATCCTAAGCCGCGCGCTCTTCACCGGCATCGAGGAAGCCGTGCGCGAAATGAAAACGCGCATGAACGCATGACCGCCATCGGAAATGCAGCCAACGTCTGCGCCTGTCATGTAGGCGGTGAGCTTGCTCACGCCACCCTTGGCGCCCGCAAGCGGGCAGTTTATATTGATTTGCTCTCTGTGACCCTACCTTCGACGGCAGTTTAAAATGAACCTCTCGCTCCCACCAGGTGGCCAACTCGTCGGACTCGGTGCCGACATCGTCGACGTCGAGCGCATCCGCGGCGTTTTCGAGCGCCAGGGCGACCGCTTCCTCGACCGCGTGTTCACCGAGGAAGAGCGTGCCTATTGTTTCGGCATGAAGGAACCGCACAAACACCTCGCCGCCCGCTTCGCCGCCAAAGAAGCCGTGTCAAAAGCCTTCACCACCGGCATCGGTGCGGAGATCGGCTGGAAATCGGTTTCGGTCTACCATGGCGAACGCAAAGAACCGCTCGTGCGGCTCGACGCAAAAGGTAACGCCCTGCTCGCCCACGTTGGCGCGACGCATGTGCTGCTCACGCTCTCGCACACCGACACCGCCGCGATGGCCGTCGCCGCGCTCGTGAAGGCCTGATCCATGATTTCTGAACACCGAACCAGTCCCTGTAGGCCGCCCGCTTGCGGGCGCGGTTTGCGACGCGGGCAAGCCCGCCGTCATGAACGGAAATTCTTGCGCCCGCCCGCCGCCACTTCCCTCTCTCCATGACCACCGACCCCAAGCCACCTCGCGAAACGCTTTCTAAGACGCCCTCGTGGATCATGGTCGGCTTCATCATCGGCGTCATCTTTGCTTACGGCGTGCAGCGCGAAGGCACCCGCCGCAATTCCCCTAAACCTGTGCCGCCGCCGACGGCCGCTCCGGTGGCTGCGCCCGCGAAGACCGAGCCCCTGCGGTCCGACGCCGCGCTTAAAAACCGCGCCAGCCTCAGCGCTATCGAAAACATTTTCACCCAATACGAGAGCCAGGCGGTGTGGCACAATGACCTCAGCGAAGTCGCGCTCTGGAACGCCGAGACGGGCAAGTATGCGGAATGTTTAGAAGTGATGCGCAGCGGCGAATATTACTACGTCCGCACGATCCCACGCCTCACGCGGGCCGTGATACGCCAGACCACCGACCCGGCCGCGCCGCTCCTGTTCACCGAACCAATCGACGTGCAATTAAAGCGCTTGAAGGAAAATTCTTCCGTCTGGTTCCCGCCCTCAACCGAACCGTAGAAAGAAAGGAACCGCTGATGCACGCAGATGAACACAGATACAAACGGCTTTCATCCGCTGTCCCCATCCGTGTTCAACTGCGTGCATCTGCGGTTAATCGTTCGAAATTCCTTTCCTCATGATCACCCCGCCCAGTCATCCCGCGCTGACCCTCGAAGACGCGAAACGCTTCGAAGACGGACTCTTTGGCGGCGACGAAGCGAAGGAATGGCCTGCGATGCAACGCGCCGGCCTCGCGGTGGGCGAAGCGGTGCTGAACGATTTTTGCGAGCTCTGTCCTTTCCCTGCGACTGCGCGCCTCTTGGTCCTCGTCGGCAAAGGCCACAACGGTGGCGACGCCCTGCTCGCGGCGCAGACGATTTTGTCGCGTTGCCCCGAGGCCACGGCCGATGTCTGGCTGCTCTTTGGCGAACGGCCGTTGCGTCCACTCGCCGCGCGCGCTTACCGCGAACTCGTTCAAGCAACGCCAGGCCGGGTGCGGCTAGTCTCTCGCGCCACTGAGCTGGCGAAGCGTTACGACGTTTCACTCGACGGTGTATTCGGTTTTCAATTTCGTCCGCCGCTTACGCCGGAGTTGGCCGCGACTTTTGCCCAGCTCAACGCACATCCGATCCGCTTCCGCGCCGCCGTCGATTTGCCCAGCGGCTTTGGTGCTGGCGGGGCGTTGCGCGCCGATTTTACCTATGCGACCGGCAGCGTGAAAACGCCCGTGCTCGACGAGGCCAACCAGTCGCTGGTCGGTCGCCTGCGTTATCTCGACCTCGGTTTTTTTGAGCAAGGGACCGGGGAGCGCACGCGTCCCGCGTGCGGGTTTGGGCGTCCCGCCCAAACCACCTTGCCGCACTGTCCTCGGCGAGACGCCGAGAACCACACGCGGGGTCGCGTGTGCTCCCCGGACCAGGCTGCGACGTCTTTTGCGAAAGCTGCGGAACTTGCTCCGCAAAGTTTTTTGGGCTTTGACCGCATTCTCACGCCAGCCGTGCTCGCGCCGTTGCGCACGTTGCGACCGGCGTTGTCCGACAAACGCACCTACGGACACGCTTTTATTTTGGGCGGCTCGCGCAGTTATCCTGGCGCACCGTTGATGAGCGTGCTGGCGGCGCTGCGCTGTGGCGCGGGGCTGGTCACCGCGTTTGTACCGGAGTCGCTCGCGGCGGCCTACGCGGCGCGCGTGCCCGAGGCGATGTGGGTCGGCTGGCCGGAAACACCGGCGGGCGGCCTCGCGCTCGAAGGCCTGCATCTGCTCCGCGAACGGCTCGCCCGTGCGAGTTGTTTGTTGCTCGGGCCGGGTTGCTCAAACGAACCTGAGACGTTGGCGCTGCTGGCCGATATCGCCAAACTGGCGGCCGTGCCGCTCGTGCTCGATGCCGACGCGCTCCAGCCCGAGGTCCTGCGCGCTGGTTCGGCCCCGCGCATCCTGACGCCGCATGCGGGCGAGTTCGCCCGGATTGCCGGTGGCAAGGCGTTGTTGGATTTTGCGCGTGAGACGCCTGCGGTGACGGTGCTCAAAGGTCCGCTCACCCGCATCAGCGACGGCGCTGCCGTTTATCACAGTTGCCATGGCGGCCCGGTCCTCGCGCGCGGCGGCAGCGGCGATGTGCTGGCGGGCTTGATCGCCGGTCTGCTCGCGCAGGCACCGACCGCGCTCTTGATGGCGGCATGTCGCGGCGTGGTGTGGCAGGGCAGGGCGGCGGATTTGCTGGCTCGCGCGCACGGTCAGGTCGCGGTGCAAACGACGCAGCAGCTCGATTTTCTCGCGACGGCATTACGGGAGGAGTCCACATGACCAACGAAACGTTAACCGAGCAGCAGGCATTTTTGATTCTCAACGCGCTGCCCAACATCGGGCCGATCACGCTTAACCGCCTGCTCGAATCGCTCGGCGGCGATCCGCGTGCGATCTTCGCTTCTTCCGCGCGGCAGTTGGAGGCAGTGAAAGGAGTGGGCCCGGTGATCAGCAGCACAGTTGCCAACTGGCGCGAGCATTTCGAGCTCGCTCGCGAGGAGGAACGCATGGCGAAGGGCGGAGCGACGTTTATCACGCCGCGCGACGCGAGTTACCCGAAACTGTTGAAAGAGATCAACGACCCGCCGATCGGGCTGTACCGGAAAGGCCACTACACCTTCGAACAACCCTGCATCGCCATCGTCGGGAGTCGGCGCACGACCTTGTACGGACAGAGCGTGGCGAAGAAATTTGGCGCGGAGCTGGCTCGGCTCGGGTTTTGCGTGGTGAGCGGACTGGCGCGTGGCATCGACACCGCGGCGCACGAAGGCGCGCTTTCCGTCGGCGGCAAGACGGCCGCGGTGCTGGGCAGTGGCATCGACATCATTTATCCGGCGGAAAACTTGAATCTCTACCGGCAGATCGAGGAGCAGGGCGCGATTGTCTCTGAGTTCCCGTTCGGTCGCCGGGCGGACCGGCAGTCGTTCCCCATGCGCAACCGCGTGGTGGCCGGCATGTGCGAAGCGGTGGTGGTGGTGGAATCCGACGTGAGCGGTGGCTCGATGATCACCGCGCGATTTGCGGGCGAGCAGGGCCGGTTGATTTTTGCCGTACCTGGACGCATCGACCAAGCGACGAGCCAGGGGTGTCATCAACTGATTCGCGACGGCGCGACGCTGCTCACGAGTGTCGATGATATTTTATCCGAGTTAAACTACCTCGACGGCCTTCGCCCGCAGCCGATCCCGGCGAAAGACGGCGAAACCCAAGCGCCGATTCCCGTTGGCCTCAGCGAGGTGGAAACCGCTGTTTACGAAGCCTTCCGTGGTGGCGCGATGCTCACGCTCGATGCCTTGATGGCGCAGACAGGGAAAGCGGCGGCGGAGTTGTCGTCCACGCTGATGATGCTGGAGCTCAAGCGCCTGATCGCCAAACGCGCCGACGGCACCTTCGAGGCGCGGTGAGCGTTAAAGGCAATTTTTTTAACCGCTCATGAACGCTCAATGGCTCTAATGGCGGAAGCTGTGCCGCGCATATTCGCGTTGTCCGCCTTTGGCTGCACTGTGCTGACGGATTTATCAATGATCCAAAGGATTTGAATAAGCCCAGAAGACGCAGTTGTGTAATTTATTGCGCAAGGTTATGGCTCACGAATCGCGAGCTTGGGAAACCAACGGCGGAAGTCGGAGGCGTTCCTCGTGACGAGGCCGTTGCGATTGAGCGCAAATCCTCCGATCAAAATATCGGCTATGGGAGGTTTGGGGATTTTTTCCGTTCGCCTCGCCTTGATGTAGGTATTCCAAGCTCGATGCGCGGCTTCAGTATCGGCAAAAGTCCAAGCCTCGGAATGGCAGATTCCGGACTGATCCAAGAATCGCTTTTGTTCGATCAGATCGCCCTCAAACGCTGCTGAGAGCTCCACGAGGGTGACTGCGGAAACAGCAAGTCCATCGGGGAGTAATTTTTGTAGGAGTTTGGCCGATGCCAGCCCAAACTGAGGATCGTTTTCGAAGACATCGAGAATCACGCAGGTATCGACGATCCACGTCATGTCTCTTTTTCTCCTTCACGGAGTTCATTTATCCAGTCGCCTGTGCGGCGAGCAGGGCCAGCACGTAGCTTCCTAGCGTAGCCCAGCATCGCCATGGGGCCTGGTGGGGTAGCGCTCTCCGCGATCACCCGGAACTCATGGTCGGATACGCGTGCGAACTTCAGGCGTTGGCCCGGCAAGAGGTTCATAGCCTTGCGGAGCGCGGCAGGCACGGAAATTTGGCCTCTTTCGGTCAGCGTAGCCTCATTCATGAGAATAACGTTATCATGCAGTTTCATCATGTTAAGCACGGCGCTCCAGTATACTGCATCTTCGCATTTTTCGGATTAGCCACAGAGCCAAGCCGGAGCCCAGACACAGAGTCCACAGAGGAAAAGCAAAACGGATTTCATACCTCGGTGTTCTCTGTGTCGGAGCTCGGTGTTCTCTGTGACAAAAAAATCATCGAGGGGACGGCTAAGGCGTCGCGAAGTTTCTCGTGTTACTGCATACTGGTGTTAAAAGCAGTTTTAACCGCTCATGAACGCTAAATGGCGCTAATGGAATGCCTTCACTGAATAGATCGCGTGAGTACGCGATCAAGGCTTGGTCTGGATGCAGCTCATGACATTCGCGCCGATTAACTTTGTGCTCGCGGGCACGCTAAAGGCTTCGGCGTAGGCCGCCCGCTCGCGGGCGCGCTTCAGGCTTGGGTGTAGGCCGCCCGCTCGCGGGCGTGCTGCGGGCTTCGGTGTAGGCCGCCCGCTCGCGGGCGCGTTTCAGGCTTCGGTGTAGGCCGCCCGCTCGCGGGCGCGTTTCAGGCTTCGGCGTAGGCCGCCCGCTCGCGGGCGCGCTTCAGGCGAAGCGTGAGCGAGCTCACGGCCTACGGCTGAGGCGGTTTCGTTGGCTTTGCCTAAGCGCCACAGGACGAAAAGCTTTGGACTCGGAAATAACGTGAAATTTCGCCTTAGCTCGCTGAGGAGGAAACCTCAGTAGGTGCCTGTTAGTGAAGGGATTTTACGCGTTCTTGACAGCCTTTTGCCTTGTTTGTTGAAGGCTTGTTGCCGATACTTTGCGGACTGCTCGCTCTTGAGCGCTCATATTATAAACGTACGTTAGATCTAATTACTCCTATGAAAATGCAACGTTCCACCAAGGGCTTTACCCTTGTCGAAATCATGATCGTCGTGGTCATCATCGGCCTCCTCGCCGCCATGGCCATCCCCGCCTTCCAAAAGGTGCGTCGTGCAAGTGTTAAATCCACCATGGTTAATGATGGTAAACAGATATCTTCTGCTGCAAATCAGTATTTTATGGAAAATAGCTGTACTAGTGTTGATTCATCCCGACTAGTTAATACATTAACTACTTCTGAGATGGGTTATCTTAAGGGACTCAGCAAAGGTGTTGGTGGTTTATCAGGTACAGTTCAACAGGCTGGAACATTTTCAATGTCTCATGCTCAGTTTGGTACAATTCAATTTGAAGTTGATACAGCAAAGTCAATGGCTGAAACAGTTAATTGAGTGTTTTGCTTGATAAAGCGCAAGCGCCGCACATTTATGTGCGGCGTTTTTTTTGATTATAACAATAATCTTGGAGCTAAGGTTAGTATGTTACAGATTTAAATGCAATATTATGCTTATTTTTCCAACATGGTCGCGTTTAATGCTGCGTGAAAAACTATCGATTGTAGCGTTAATCGCGACGCTATATGTAATCGTAGTAATGTTTTCCTATGCATTGGATGCATCAAGTATCACAATAATCGTTCGGGATTATGGATTACCTTCTTTGTGGGTAATCTTCTTTATTACCATCCACGCACTAATCATTTCGATAAAAATCCCACCGGCTACTGTTTGGAAGAAAAAAGCGCCACTTTTGGGGATTTGGCTGTTGTGTGCCATTTTTTCAATTACTTCATTTCCAAAGGGGTATCGCACATTAATGGATGAAGTTGTTCTCGCAGGGACTTCGAGGGCTATTCATGAGGAGCGGCAAATTATAAATCCGACTTATTTAGAGTATACGGAAAATGTTCATAAGCTTAGTGGCGGTTATGTTGATAAAAGACCGTATCTCTTTGCGACACTTGTGTCTTTTTTTCATGATTTATTTGGGTATTCATCTACAAATTTGTTTTACACAAACATGCTTCTTGGCTGCGGAGCGTTGGGGTTGGTTTTCTATGTTGGTGCGAAGGTGTCAGGTTGGTGGTGGGGGGGGCTCATAGCACTGCTCGCCCTTGCGAGCCTTCCCGTTTTTTGTCAGCAAGTCTCAGGCGGAGGAATTGATATTTTGAATTTATTTATGTTGTTGGCCCTGTTTATTTGCTGCCATCATTATACAGAAAATCCAAGTACGGATAGTTTACATCTTATGTTAGGAGTTTCAGCATTGTTGGGGTATTCAAGATATGAGTCTCTTGTTTATTGGCTATTCACTGCTCTATGTCTACTTTTCGTTTATATCACTCGGAAGCGGTTTTATTTTGATTGGCGAACACCTATTCTTGCTTTTGCCCTTGTTCCGTTATTTGGAATACATTATCTGACTTTTTCAAGGTTGGATGTTGCTGTGCAAACTGAGACAGTAAAAGCTGGTGCAGCTTTTTCATTGGCTTATGTCTTTGATAATTTGATACATTCGCTTAATTTTTTCTTAAATACGGAGCATATGGCCACAAATTCCCCGTTTATATTTATAGTAGGCATGTGTGCATTTTTGTTGTTAGTTGTTTCGGGACTTCGATTGTATAAAAATTTTTATAATACTTCAGTTAATGTATGCTTTTGGTTTTTTTCGTTATGTTCTATTTTAAGTTTTTTTTTATTAATGAGTTATTGTTGGGGGGCTTTGGATACTACTATATGTAACCGTCTAAGTTTGCCTGTGTATTTATATTTTATAATATGCATAGCGAAGGCGGTTGGTGGAAGACGGTTTCTTGCTTTGTTTCTATGTGTGATGTTGCTTTTTTCGGCATATTGGTCGATACCTCCTATTGCAGCAAAAAATTATGCTGCTAGTCAATACAGCATATATAGGGAACTTGCTTTGTATAAAGGACTAGTTTGTGAGCAGCCTGATAAAAGTTATATGGTTATCCATGATTTATCGAACTTCTGGCTTACTGAAGATGTTTATTGTGTTCATCCCAAAGCAATTAATTCTAATCCATCGTTTCTTATTAGCATGCTTGAGTCTGCTCATTTTCGAAGGGTATATTTAGTTCAGCGATTAAATTACGACAAGAAGAGTCAGCGATACATGATAGTTTTGGATCATAAGGTTGATTTGCCATTAAGTCTTAAGATGTTAAGTGAAGATTCAGTAAATGACCAGTATAGGATTAGAATTTCATTAGTTGATAGGGAATCACTCGAAAAATTGAGAAGTAACGTATTGGTTACTGAATCTCCTTCGTCGATTACATCGCTTAAAGTAATTCGATAATGATCCTTAATTAATAGTAGTTGGTGGTGTTTATTGTTTTTATGAAAAATTTATTTCCCTTGTCTGGTTGGGAATATTTTGACTGGGTGGCGGCTCATCGTGGTAAGCGGCATGTGTTGAGGCAGGCATTTCATCGCCAGCTATTGGAAGCGCATCGACACAGGATTCCTGGAGGCGCGCATGTGTTGGAATGGGGTTGCGGTTCGGGCGAAGTGCTGAGCGGTTTGAAACCGACTCGGGGGTTGGGGCTTGATTTTAGTGCTGGCATGATCGCGAAAGCGCGAGAATTGCATCCGGGGTCGGCTTTGGAGTATCGGGTCGCTGATGTGGAGAAAGAGGTCGTTGATGAGCCGTACGACTACATTGTGATGAATTACTTGATCGGATATCTGCCGGACGTGCAGGCTGCGCTGGCGAATCTTGCGCCTTCAGCCCGCCCGCGCACGCGGTTGGTGTTGACCTCGCTCAATCATCTTTGGCAGGGGCCGTTAATTTGGGCGCAATGGCTTGGTTGGGTTACCCCGCAGCCTCCCAGTAACTGGCTGACGACGGATGATCTCGTGAACTTATTGGAGTTGGCTGGCTGGGAGGTTATTGAAAAAACTACCGAACAGCTTTGCCCTATTCACATCCCGTTTATTGCACCGTTCGTAAATCGGGTGGTTGCGCGGCTGCCGTTTTTCAAACATTTGGGAGTGACCCTGATGTTGACGGCACGCCCGAGGCAGCAGGCGCGACTGGAAAATAACACGACATGTTCAGTGATCGTCCCGGCACGAAATGAGGCGGGGAATATTCGCCCGGCGCTGGAACGTATTCCTGTGATGGGCTCTTCGACCGAGGTGATTTTTGTCGAGGGCAACAGCACCGATGACACCTGGGCGACGATTGAACGAGAACTTGCGGCGTATCGTGGACCGCTGAAAGTTCGTGCCATCAAGCAGCCGGGCAAAGGTAAGTGGGATGCTGTGCGCGCTGGATTTGCCGTGGCGACGGGAGAGGTGTTGGTGATTCAGGATGCCGACCTGACGGCTCCGCCAGAGGACTTGCCGAAGTTTTTTGCTGCGATCTGCGATGGCTCAGCGGAATTCGCAAATGGAAGCCGCCTTGTTTATCCGATGGAAAAGCAAGCGATGCAGTTCTTGAATTTTTTCGGGAATAAATTCTTCGCTCTGAGTCTGAGTTATGTTTTAGGACAGCCGATCAAGGACAGTCTCTGTGGCACGAAGATGCTGCTGAAATCCGACTACGATCGAATTATGGAACGAATCAAGCCGCTCGGTGATTTTGATCCGTTCGGTGATTTTAATCTTTTGTTTGGCGCATCGCTCTTGAACCTGCGCATCCGCGACATCCCAGTGCGGTACAAAGATCGCACGTATGGGCAGACAAATATCTCCCGCTTTAAGCATGGCTGGTTGTTACTGAAAATGACGCTCTTTGGGCTTTTTCGGCTGAAGTGGCGATAGGTCGTATCGAAACATCGATGCCGCTGTTGACCCACCCGTGCAGAGGTATAAATCGTCAGGAACGTTGATCGACCGCATCCCCAATTTCATCGCTCGGTTGCGTGCATCGGGTGCGGCGCGGGATTTTGGGTGGCTGGCGGTGGATCGCGGTATTAGAATGGTCTTTGCCGTAGTCGTGGGCTTGTGGGTGGCGCGGTATTTGGGGCCTGAGGCATTTGGCCGGCTTAACTATGCACTTGCGGTGGTCGCTATGCTGGAATTTGGGTGAAAATAGAATTTTCAATCATTTTATTTCGTGAAATTTATTTTTGGAAAAGGCTGAAATGCATTTTTAAAAATAAATAGCTACTTATTTTCAATTGTCTGAAAAACATAAAGCTCCATTAAATTTACCTGCCATCGACAGCAATGGACTTATTATCGATGCGCATAGCCCGCGATTTGATGTGATTAAACAGGGAAGTGTTGGGATGCTTGGCAGTATGGCCTGGCTCGGACTTGAGCGAACGATTCGTTTGATTATAGGCCTGCTTGTAGGGTCATTGGTCGCACGGCATCTTGGACCTGAAGAATTTGGTAATTTACAAGTTGCCCTTACATGGACAGCGCTCGCTGCCGTATTTTCAAACTTCGGTTTAGATACCATTCTTCAGCGTGAGTTTGCTGTTTCTTCAACTTCGCGAACAAGCCGGATTTTTAATACTTCGCTGGGGTTACGACTCATGGGTGCAATGCTTGGGTTTTGTATTGTTCTGCTCAGCGCGTTTTTGCATGAGAGTGGTCCATCTCGTGCAGTTCTGGCGGTTGCAGCTTTTACCGTATTCCAGCCCGTTGGTGCTATTATGGAATTGTGGCTTCAGTCTAGGGGATTGAATCGCATATCGACCTGCACGCAGATCAGTGTTCTGGCTGTGGGCAGCGGACTTCGTATATTGATGGTATATGCGGGAGCTGGTGTATTTGCGTTTGGTGCTATTTGTGCAATTGAGTCAATGGTTTTTGTAACGGTATATTTTTTTATAAGTGTTAAGTTTGGTTTTCGTTTTTCTACGGGGTATATTTCGAAGGCCGAGCTTAAGTCTTTATTGAGTGATGGGATTCCATTATTAGTATCTATTCTCGCTGCTGCGTTTTACCAGAAACTAGACCTTTTGGTCGTTTCTCGTTATTGTAGCCCGCAGCAGACAGGGCTCTATGGTGTGGCTTTTAGGTTGTGCGAGGTAGCCTATGTTTTGCCGATAGTTTTGGCCACGGTGACAGTACCGCGATTAGCTCGTGCGTATGCCGCAGGGCCTGAGCTGTTTCGTCGTGGCTACGAGGCGTGTTTAGCCGTCTCAGTGGGGGTGGGGGTTGTGCTCACGGGCGTGGTTGTTTTATTTGCACCGTTAATTGTGCAGTGCCTTTTTGGTATGGGTTACGCTGAGGCCGTAAGCTTATTTCAGATACGCGGGGTTGCGCTTTTTTTCTTATGCCTTGAGATTGGCCGATCGATGCGGTTAATTCAGGAGGGTAAGACGTACTTTGTCATGATAGCCCACATACTTGGAGCTATAGTCATGCTTATAACTTGTCCGGTTTTTGTTAAAATTTTTGGAGTGGCGGGCGGTGGCTACTCTTTTGTACTGACAATGTCAGTGCCTGGCTGGTTTGCAGCCTTACTTTATCGTGAAACACGTTGCGATGCGATGCGGATTGCTATTCTCAGTGTACGCCCTGACCTTTGGCTGAAATCAGCTAAATTTCTATCGCAAGGGCATTTGGATCGTATGTATGCAAAAAATAGCGGTGGAACCAACATATGAAATGTCCATCTGGTCAAAACTGAAATGTTACCATTTCTAGTATATGAATAATACCGTGCATTCTGAGAGGTGGGATGATTATTTTAAATTTCGCAATGTTTCAAAAGAGCGTTACAAAGATCACCGGTTGCCGCGCTACATAGAGCATAATTTACCCGATGATAAACGGGCTCGTATCGTTGATCTGGGGTGTGGGTTTGGGCAGAACCTTAGCCGGATCAAAGCACTCGGATATGTGAATTGCATTGGAATAGAGCCATCGAAAGATGCGGCCGTATATGCTGCCGCTTCGGGGCTTGAGATCGCCCATGAGACAATAGAACAATATGCGGATAAAAATTTGCAGAATGCTGATTTTGTGCTGATGACGCATGTCCTGGAGCATCTGCCACGTGAAAACATTATCCCGACCTTGCGCTCTATCCGGGATTCCATACTTGCCTCCGGAGGGCGTTTTCTCATTGCCGTTCCAAATGCTTCGTCAGTCACCCATTGCTACTGGCGTTACGAGGACTGGACGCATACATGCCTATTTACATCGGGCAGTCTTTCCTATGTCTTGATGTCCGCGGGTTTTGATCAAATCAAAATCATTGATCCAAATTGTATGCTCGAAACACGCCTATTTTTCAGACCATTTCGTTGGATAGCTTTGTGGTGTTACAAACAATGGCTAAAATGCCTGTGCAGGGTAACGTCTTCAAGTTTCCATAAAGGGAGCGCGATGGTGTTTTCCTTTGAGGTGAAAGCATTGGTCAGAAAATAAATATGAGCGGCTCGCGAATCCCTGTGCCTGCATTTTTACGTCGCTTGCTTGTTGCATGGTCTTGTGGCGTGATTAATGCCCCTTTAATACGTAGTAGGTATTCCGTGGCAGTCGTCAAATTGGATAGACTAGGTGATTTTATCTTGGCCGTGGCAACAATACGAAGAATAGCTGAACGTTTTGGTGAGAAAAACTGCCTGTTGGTTGTTTCTTCTATTGCTGAAGAGATTGCTGCCCAAGAATTTCCATTTGCAACACGGGTTGTGCTTCCCTGCTCTATATTGCATCTGCGCACAGCAAAGATCGCACGCCATTTTAAGCGAATATTTGCTGATGTATATGTTGAAACGGTGGTTTGCTTGCGTCATCAGCGCTGGGATTACGATGAAATCGTTTTGTCTTGGTTGCACTGCGGACAATGCATTCGGACAGTAAATAATTTTACCCGTAAGATTGAGCCATCATTACGTTATTATGATTATGATGGCGCAGGAGCTTTTGCTGAAAAGGTTCGCGTTTTTACCGAGGAGACTGATGGGATGTTTCTCTGCAAGGAGCTCGAACGAAATCGCCAAGTGCTTTGCCGACTTCTTGGCCGTGAAGTAGAGGACCGCGAAGTGTTGCCCACTTTTCCTCCTTTACCTATTGTTTCAGGTAATATCGTTGTTTCCCCACTTGGTAGTGAATCAATTCGTAATTTCCCCGGTGAGCTTTTGATTCTGACGATTCAGCAAGCCATGCAGCTACTTGAACGGCCTGTTATGTTAATTGGCCAAGATCGACAGCGGGGGCAGTTGGAGGCAATTGCAGCTAAATTAAAGGATGGGGGGATCGATGTTTCTATTCAAACCGGAATGTCCTTGTCGGAATATCTTAAGATCGTTGGATCAGCACCTATTGTTATTACGACTGAAACAGCAACTGCGCATATAGCAGTAGCCTATGACAGGCCAACACTCGTTGTCATCGGTGGTGGTCATTATGGAGAGTTTGCGCCTTGGCAGCGATCTCGACGTCAGCGGTGGCTAATTCACCATTTAGACTGTGAGGGATGTAATTGGCATTGTCGGTATCCAACTCCAGAATGCCTCACTAAGATTAGACCAGAAGAAATAATTAAGGCAGTAGAGAGTGTTTTGGCAGAAACCTGATGTTGCTTGTGTTATCTTACCTATCTAAGGCTAAAGAGTGTAGACGATGAAAATCCGGGTCATTATTCCGACATTAGGGCGCTCACCTTGGCTGGTGGAGGCGTTGGGGTCCACCGTTCTCAATGTAGGCATGGTTGAAAAAATGATTGTGGCACCGGAAGAGGAGGTTGCATCGCTGATGCAAACGTGCGCCGATGCGCTGATCCTATCGCAGTCTGGCAAGGGGCTATATGCTGCACTTAATACCGGGTTTCGCGAGCCAGGTGGCTGGGCGGTCGGAACTTGGCTCAATGACGATGATCGGCTGGTCCCCGAGGGTTTCGCCACAGCGATTGCTTTGTTGCAAAGCCAGCCACAGCTTGCAGCGGTGTACGGTCGTGTGTCGTTGATCAATGCTGGTGGTCACTATCTGGCTGAAATTCCAAGCGCGCGTTTTGATGATGATCTTGGTCCTTTGTTGGCGTCGGGGCTGGTGCCGTTGGCGCAACCGGGGACAGTGTTTCGACGTGATGTTTTTGAGCAGCTGGGCGGTTTTGATGAATCACTGAAGGCGGCGGGTGACTTGTCTTTTTTTCAGCGGGCGTTGGCCGCTGGTTTTAAGTTCGGCTTTATTGATGCCCATGTGGCGGAGTTTCGCGTGCATAAGGGTCAGATTTCTCAGCAGGTAGAAACGCGCCTTCGGGAAACAGCAGCGGTTATGACTGCAGCTCGTGAGGTGCTGGGTTGGTCACGGATAGCGGGTGCGGCTCGCTGGCGTTTTCGGTGGAGTAATCTCAGTGTCTATGCCGACCGTGTCCGGCGGCATGGATTTGTTTCGATGGAACAGTTGATGTCCTGCGAATAGTGATCCGCTATGCCAAAACGCGTCCTTTTTGTATCAAACATTCCGTGGGACTTTGTCTGGCAACGACACCAGACGCTCGCGACGCTCTTTGCCCAAGAATATGAAGTCGGCTTTCTGGAGTTGCCGGGATTGCGCAAAGTAGGCTGGCGAGATGCTGGCCGTATTTTGCAAAGGGCGCGGGTGCTTTCGCGTCGCAAGCTGGACGCTTCTTCATTTTCATCGAAGGTTCTCTTGCTGCGTCCTTGGGTTTTGCCGGCTACCAATTCGCTCTTCTGTGCTTGGAATCGTATCGTGTTGAGGTGTGCATTAAAGAATTGGCGCAGTGGGGTGGATTTGCTGGTGAACTATTCTCCTTCGCCAACGGCGCTTGTCGCTGCGGACTTAGTTCCTCATGCGAAACTAGTCTATGACTGTACGGATAATTGGTCGGCAGTGCCCGGGTTGCCGATAAGTTTTTTGAAGGCTGAATGCGAGTGGCTACGTCGTGCTGACTTGACGCTGGTGCCGAGCCGGACGCTGGAAGCGAGGCATCGTTTACATGCACGACACTTGGAGCGATTGCCGCACGGTGTCCTTGCGGAGCGTTTTGAGGCCGTGGCGAAGCGGGTGCCGCCAGACCAGCCCGTCACGTTGTTATATTACGGTCATTTACACCGCCAGCATCTTGACTTCGAAGTTTTGGCTGAACTCGCACACCTTCGACCGGCATGGCGAATTGTGTTAGTGGGGCCAGTGAAGACGCCCGGTGTATTTCCATCCAACGTCGAATTGGTGGGGCAACAACCGCATGAAGCACTTGCTGTTTGGTTAGGTCGGGCGCATGTGCTATTGCTTCCCTATGCATTAAACGCCTACACGGAAGCGGTGTTGCCTGCCAAAATCTATGAGTGTCTTGCCACGGGGAGGCCTATTGTGGCAGCACCACTGCCGGAATTAATTGCAGATTTTTCCGAGTACATGCATTTTGCTCGCACAGCGGCCGAATATGTCGTGGCGGTCGAGGCTGTGCTGCGTGAGGATACTTTAGATGTTCGAATTCGGCGCATGGAACTGGCTCGTCGGAATAGCTGGGCGGCTCGTTATGAAACGCTTGCAGCTCGGTTGAACCAAATATCGTAGTTGGCTTTAACGGTGCTCCCATGAATCCAATTTTTTCCGTCATCATTGTCGCTTGGCGGTCGCGTGATGAGATTGAGGCGTGTGTGCGGTCGATTCCGCGGGTGCTGGTGGTGGGCGGGCAGGCGGGGGCGGTTGAAGTGATTGTGGTGGATAATTCTCAGAATAGCGATGGCACGCGGGATTGGTTGGCGAAGGAGGCATCGCATGTCCGCTATGTCATGCCGTCGGAGAATTTGGGTTTTGGGCGTGGCAATAATTTCGGGTTTCGTGAGAGCACAGGCGAGTGCGTGTTATTTTTGAATCCTGACACGGTTTGTAATGTGGGCGCGCTGGCGCATTGTTTGGCACGGGTGCAGGCGGAAAAGGAAATTGGGCTGATTTCACCGAAATTGGTGTTGGCGGATGGCTCGATGGATTTGGCGTGTCGGCGGTCGATACCTTCTTTGTGGGATGGGTTTTGCCGGGCGACCGGGTTGGCGGCCAAGTTCCCAAAAGTGAAAGCGTTTGCGGGCTACAACCTCACCCATTTGCCGGAGGCAGGAACCTATCCGGTCGGGGCGATCAATGGGGCTTTTATGCTGGCGCGGCGCGAGGTGTTGGTTCGGGTGGCCGAACCGCGGCCCGATGCTGTTTTTGATGAAAGGTTTTTTATGTACGGAGATGACCTCGATCTCTGCATCCGTGTCGCCCGGGCGGGTTATCAGATTGTATATGACGGCCGTGTACAGATCACGCATTTGAAGGGGCAGAGCGTGGCGAAGGATTATACGCGGATGTCGACGGCGATTTTTGACGCTAATCGCGATGTGTACTTGAAGCACTTTAATCCGAGCGGATCGCGGCTGGTACGCTGGAAATACGGGGTGGCTTTTGGCCTGTGGCGGAGCGTGGCGTTACTTCGGGCGAAGCTTCGTGGCCATCGCCGGGTGAGGCCGGTGTGATATTCAACGGATTTCCATCAGATCCAATATGACGGGGCCGGGGAGGGCGGAGCGGAGGGGGAAGAGGCCGCTGGCGTAGGCGAGGGGGAAGTTGTCGAGGCGGCGGGGGGCGAGGTCTTCGTAGCCGGGGCCATCGAGGTTCGAGTTCATGATGGAATAATGGCCGCGCGTTATTTTCTGGTCGACGACGCCGCTGCCGTTGGGCGCGGGGCTGCGCAGGATTTGGCTGATGTCCGTTGGTTTGGTGGCGAGGCGGGCGAGCGCGCCGACGATGGCGGTGTCGCTGGGTGGTTTGGGCGGTGAGCGTAGCATGGACTCGGCGTGCTGCGGTTCGCGGAGGGCGGCCGCGAGGAGTTCCCACGGCGCGGCGGTCTTGGGGTTGGGGTGCTGGGCTGCGGTGGTCGCTGTGGGGAGGCTTTCGAAGAAGTCACTTTGCCAAGGGGCTGCGCCGGTGAGTTCGCTGGCGTCGGGGGCGGGGCCGCCGAACCACCAGCGGGCGAAGGCGGCGGCGTAGCGGAGGTGCGGTTTGCGCCAAGCGGGTGTTTCGGCGTGCTGGAGTGCGAGCGCGTAGTCTTGGAAGAGCTGAGTGTTGACTCCGGGGCGGAGGGAGCGAAAGGGCTCTTGTTGCCAATAGGGGGAGGCGAGGAAGAGCGGATTGACGAGGCATTCGAGGGCGAGTTCGCGTGTGGTGCCGGGCTGGTCGTTTTGTGCGAGACGGGCGAGCGCGAGGCCGAAGTGCAGGGTGTCACGGTCGGGCAACAGGGCGAGCGCGGCATGGAAGTGGGTTTCGGCTTGGGCCGGGTTTTCGCTCAACGCCAACCAGCCGAGCGCGGCTTGGACGGGTTCTTGCGCGGGATCGAGGGTGAGCGAGTGGGTGAGTTCTTCGCGGGCTCGGTGGCGCAGTGTTGTCGCCATGGTGGCGTCGGTGGTGGTTTCGGCGAGGCGGGCTTGGCGTAGGGCGAGTTGATTGAGGTAGTAGGGGTTGCGCGGGGCGAGTTCGGTCGCACGTTGGAGGTAGGCGAGGGTTTCGTCAGGTACGTCGGTTTCCCAGGCGTTCCAGTAGGCTTGGCGTGCGCGCCAAGCGGGAACGAGGATGACGAGTGAGAGCGCGGTGGCGGTTAGGAGGGCGAGGCCGGTCCAGCGTGGGGCATGACTCGACGTTGCCAAGGGCGGCTCAGCAGGAGGCTTCGCCCTACCTCGGGCTGTTGGGGCGGGCGCTGCGAGCACGAGGCCAGCGTAGAGGCTGAGTACGCCGATAAAGCCGAGGACGTTGAGCTGGTAGTCGGTGACGAACATCACGGCGTAGCCAAGGAGCGCGGCGGCACTGGCGAGGGCGAAGGAGCGGAGGTGGCTGGGCGGGGACTTGAGCCAGCGCAGGGCGGAGCGGAGTAGGACGGCGGCGAGCGTCAGGGCGCAGAGCACACCGAGGAGGCCGTGGTCGACCCAGAGTTGCAGCGGGCCGTTGTGGAGTTGAAAGGAGGTTTCCACGCCGCCGACGAGCCGGGCGCGGACTTCGGGATAAACGAAAGGTGTCATGCCCGGGCCATGGCCGAGCCAGGGGCGTTGTTGGGCGAGGAGCCAGCCGCCTTGCAGCATGGCGATGCGTTGCACGTCGCCTTCGTTGGGTTGCAACACGCCGGACGGCGAGACGAGGACGTTGCGCAGGCGGGGGTTGGAGCTGAGCAGAGCCGCGGTGAGGACGCAGCCAGCGAGGGCGATGAGGCCGGCTTTTTTACGCGAGAGTTTATTTATGAAAATGGCGGCACTGTAGGCGGCGGCCAGCATGAGCAAAAGGCCGAGCGTGGCTCCACGGCTGGAGGCGGAGAAAAACAGAATGACGCAGGCGACGCTGCTCAAGAGCCAGACGGCGCGCCAGCGTCCGCGTTCGGTCCAGTGTAGGGTAACGAACCAGGGTAAAGCGATAAGGGCGAAGCCGCCGGTGTAGTTCCAGTGGCCGAAGGGGTGTTGATTGCGCCAGGAAAAGAGGAAGCGCAGGCCTTGAGTGAACGTGTCTTGGCGAAGCGCGTTAGGGCCGGCGTCTTGGAGCCAGTAGAGCAGGCCGGCGAGCGTCGGAAGAAAAAGGAGGAGCCCGATGATGCGGGGCAGCGGCGTGAGTCGCTCGGCTTCAGAGGCGGTGGTGAGGTCGGACGTTTTGAGGGCGACCCAACCGCACCAGGCCAATCCACTCCATAGAAACAAGGCGGCTTCCAGGCTGAAGGCTGGGTGTCGGCTGAAGATTACGCTCATGCCGATGGCGAGTGCGAGGGCGACAAGGGAGAGCAGCCGACGGGGCGCGACGGTGGAGCTTTGGGCGAGCTTCGTGCCGAGGAGGATGAGCGGGGCGAGGAGGAGCAGTTGCCCGTAGAAAGGCCAGGGCCAGGCGAAGAAACGCGTGGAGGCGTTGGGCAGGACGGAGAGCAGCGTGAAGAGCAGCAGGGCGGCGATGATGCCGCCGTTGACCAACAGGCGGCGGAGTGAGGGGCTGATCATGGGAAGCACGCAGGGGCGGAAGGGCGTGGCGCACTATTCGTTATTTTCCCAGCGGGCGAAGGTGAGGAGGAGGATTTGGGCGTCGAGCCAGAGGGACCAGTTTTCGATGTAATAGATGTCGTGCTGGATTCGTTTCGCGAGGTCGCTGTCGCCGCGCAGGCGGTTGACTTGCGCCCAGCCGGTCATGCCGGGTTTCACGAGGTGTCGTGGCAGGTAGTGCGGGATGACGGTGGCGAGTTGGTCGACGTGGTAAGGGCGTTCGGGGCGCGGGCCGATGAGGCTCATGTCGCCGCGGAGGATGTTCCAAAACTGCGGGAGTTCGTCGATGTTCCAGTGGCGGATAAAGGCGCCGATGCGGAGCAGGCGGGTGTCGTGGGAGCGGGTGCTGACGGCGTCGCGGTCGTGGGCGTCGGCGTCGGGCGCCATGCTGCGGAGTTTGTAGAGGGTAAAGGACGCGTGGCCCGCGCCGATGCGTGCTTGTTTAAAAAATACGGGACCGTGGGGGGATTCGCGTTTGATCAGCGCGGCGACGAGGGCGATGAGCGGGGCGGAGAGGAGAAGGCCGAGGAGCGCGCCGGCGATGTCGATGAGGCGTTTGAGAATGCGGTTGAGGAGGAGGGTGATCGGCAGGTTTTCAACACCGAGCACGGGGAGGCGGCCGATGGTTTGCAGGCGGAGTCCGCTGAGGAAAATCTGGAAAGAGGAAGGGATGACCTTGAGTTCGACGTAGGCGCGTTCGCAGAGGTAGGCGAGTTGTTGGAGTTCGGCGCGCGGCAGGTCGAGGCGCACGGCGATGAGGACGTCGATCGACTCGCGGGTGAGGAGGGTGCCGAGTTCTTCGTAACGGCCGACGATGCCGGCGGGTGCGGGGTCGCCGGGAAGCGGGACGATGCCGATGATGCGGTAGGGATGGGAGGGCAAGCTGCCGACTTCGAGGATGAGTTGGCGGGCTTCATCGTTCCATCCGAGGATGAGGGTGCGCTGTTGCACGCGTTCGCGCAGGCCGGGGCGGTTGACGAAGCCGTAGAAGGCACTGCGCCAAACAAACATGAAGGCGAGCGTGGTCAGATAGGCGATGGTGACGAACAGGCGGGAAATCGGCGGTTCGAATTTCAACACGAGCGAGAGCCCGAGGTAAGCACCGAACCAGACGGTCGTGCCTTTGAGGATGATGCCCATGCTCTGGTATTTTCGCAGGAGCAGTTTTTCGTCGTAGAGGTTGAAGTGGGTGTAGGCGACGAGCAGAAAGCCCACGCCGAGGAGGATGAGCGGCAGGTAGGCGGAGAAACGGGCGTCGGGAACGTCGATGCCGAGATGGCCCAGCGCGGTGGCGTAGCGGAGGAGGTAGCCGGTGCAGAGGCCGGCCAAGGCTGCGAACGCATCGCCGATCAGCAGGGTCAGGGGTAGGGTGATTTTGCGGAGGCGATTGGAGGGGCGCATCGGGTCAATGGCATGACAGTGCAGACGCGGGGCGGCGGCAAGCGGAGATCGGTGGACGGAGGTTGGATGGCGGAGGTCGGAGATCGGAAGTCGGATGGCGGCAGTCGAGGGCGTGCTCAACCTTGACGGTGGCGGGGCGGGGGGGCGGGAGGCATGGCGGGGCGATGACTGAAAATTCACTTCCTTCGGTGCAAAAGGCTCAGGCTCAAAAAAAGGCTTTGCTGGTCAAGCGGCGCTTGTCGCTTTGGCTATGGTTGTGGTCTTGGGCGTTTTGCTTCGCCAGATGAGTCTGGCCGAGGAGATCGCGCTTGGCCGCGATGTGGTGCCGCTGGTTTCAGAATGGGTAAAACGGGCGGGCCGATCTTGTTTTTTTGCAGCGACGACGTTGCTATTGGCGGTGTGCGGGCGATTTCAGCCCAGATTCTTTAGGTGCTTTATGACCTCTCCATGTGTGCCTACGATGTCGGCAATCAATGAATCCCCTTGGCGAACAAAAACGATGCGCAAGGAGAGGGTTGCCCTCACTTCGTAGAGGGGGGCTTTCAAAACTCGAACACTTTTCCCTCCGTGGGCGTGCGGATGCCCAAAAGTGGAAAGCCGACCGCTCAATGCAACGTCAACAGCGGCGCGATCAGGTGCGCTTAGTTTTTTTACGCCCGCTAGAAAGCGTTTTGTGAGTTGCAGGCGCATTGGAAAACATTCCGGGTTTGTACTCAGTGAGAGCGCCGCCTGCGACCTCGCGAACAATTCGTGAGGTGGCTTCGGTGGCTTCGGCGGAGCTCAATCCGTATTCTGTTTCTGCATAGTCGGCGGCGGTGATAGCGACGGGGCGGAAAGCAATCACCTGATTACCAATGATGACGCCTATTTCCTCGCCGGACGCGGCTTTTTTGAGCCAACCGCCAAGATTCTGGCGGGCGGCGGTTACTGTAAGCGTCTGCATAATGTCTCTAAAGCGTCTCTAATTTGTCGAAAAGTCAATCCATCTCCCCCCGGTTTAGCAGGTAGCCAGTCGTGTCAGGTTTAACTTCGATGCAGGGGCCTGTGGCCGGGAGCGCGGTTGGTTTTGCCGCAACTCTTGACGGTGGCGGGGCGGGGGCGGCATGGTGGGGCGATGGCTGAAAATTTTTCTCCGGCTCAGAAAAAGGCTCTGTTGATCAAGCTGGCATGCGTCGGCTTGGCGATGGGGGTGTCGGTGCTCGTGTTACTGCGGCACATGGGCGTGTCGGAGGTGATCGCGTTGGGACGTGGGGCGATCGAAAAAATCAAGGAGTGGTCGCACACGGTCGGGCCTCTGCCGTTTTTCACGGCGATGGCGCTGCTGCCGGCAGCGGGTTTTCCGGTGATGGTGTTTTCGCTTTCGGCGGGCGTGTTGTTTGCCCCTCAGATCGGGTTGGGCTGGGTGATCGTGGGTGTGCTGGTGAGTCTGGGCGTGAATCTCGCGCTGACGTATTGGCTGGCTCGTTACGCGTTGCGGCCGCTGCTCGAGGGGCTGATCCGCAAGTTCGGCTACGGGCTGCCGCAGGTGGCGAAGGAGGATCACCTGAGCCTCGCGTTGCTTTGCCGCATCACGCCGGGGCCGCCGTTTTTTGTGCAGAATTATCTGCTGGGTCTGGCGGAGGTGCCGTTTTTCACGTACATGTGGGTGTCGTGGCTGATCTCGGCGTTGTACTCGGTGGCGATGGTGGTGTTCGGTGATTCGTTGATGCAGGGCAGCGGCAAGGTCGTATTTTTTGCGGTGAGTGTTTTTGTGGCGATCGCCGTTGGCCTCAAGTGGCTGGGTCGGCGTTTTAAGCAGAAGAAGGCGGCTGAGGCGAAGGTTGAAATCCTGTGATCCCGTGATTGGAACTACGAAGAAACGAAGAAGGCCAAGGTCGATCTTGCGGAGGCCGCAGGCATGGCTTTGCGGCGGGGTGGGGGCGCTGAAAGGCGTTGCCGAGGATTTTTCGCACGTAGCATCCCACTCTTCTCTATCTCTCATTGTTTCGGATTATTTACAGAGCCAAACCGGAGCCCAGACACAGAGTCCACAGAGGAAAAGCAGAACGAATTTCATAGCTCTGTGCCCTCTGTATCGGAGCGCTGTGTTCTCTGTAATAAAAAACTTATCGTGGAAAATGATAAGGCGTCCCGAAACTTCTCGTGTTACTGCATCCTCCATTCTTTTGGAGAAAGGTGGCCTAGTATACTGCATCTCCGTATTTTTCGGATTAGCCACAGAGCCAATCCGGAGCCCAGACACAGAGTCCACAGAGGAAAAGCAGGACGGATTTCATACCTCGGTGTTCTCTGTGTCGGAGCTCTGCGTTCTCTGTGATAAAAAAATCATCGAGGGGACTGCTAAGGCGTCCCGAAGCTTTTCGTGTTACTGTATACTAGGTTGGCGAGGTCGGGGGAGCACACGCGTCTCGCGGGTGGTTCTCGGCGTCGCGCCGAGAATCATTCGGAATGAGCGGAAGGGCTTGGGCGAGACGCCCAAACCTACACGCGGGACGCGTGTGCTCCCCGGACCATTTAAGGCAGCGATGAAATTTTTCCCGGGTTGGGCGTGGCGACTTTATCGGTTTTGTGTCTTTTGCCATGTTGCGGTTAAAATTGGGGTGCGTCGTTTATGATGAAAGAGAATGAAGCGGGTTCTGGTGGTGTGGAGCAGGAGTGCGCGTTGAGCGTGAGTGACTTCACGCGTTGCGTGAAGGAGCTGCTGGAGGGTTCGCTGCGGCCGTGCTGGGTGCGCGGGGAAATCTCGAACCTGCGTCAACAGGCAAGCGGGCATGTTTATTTTTCGTTGAAGGATGCGGGGGCACAGGTGTCGGCGGTGATGTTTCGCGCGGATGCGGCGCGGCAGCGGGTGGCTTGGCGCGATGGCTTGCAGGTGGTGGTGTACGGCGAGGTGAGTGTCTACGAGGCGCGCGGGCAGTATCAGCTGATTGTGCGCGTGTTGGTGGAGGACGGGCAGGGGCGGTTGCAACAGGAGTTTGAGGCGTTGAAACGGAGGTTGGCGGAGGAAGGTCTGTTTGCGCCGGAGCGGAAAGTGGCGGTGCCTCCGATGCCGGTGACGGTGGGCTTTATCACGTCGCCCACGGGCGCGGCGGTGCAGGATTTTATTCGCATTCTGACGCGGCGCGGCTGGCGGGGCCGGTTGGTTGTGCTGCCGGCGAAGGTGCAGGGCGCGGGCGCGGCGGAGGAGATGGTGGAGCAGTTGCGGCTGGCGGCGGCGTTGGGGATTTTTGATTTATTGGTGATCGGGCGCGGTGGCGGGAGTTTGGAGGATTTGTGGGCGTTTAACGAGGAGCTGCTGGTGCGCGCGGTGGTGGCTTGTGGCGTGCCGATTATTTCGGCCGTGGGGCATGAGATTGATTTTACGTTGAGTGATTTTGCGGCGGATGTGCGGGCGGAAACGCCGAGCGCGGCGGCGGAGTTGATTTCGAGCCAGTTTATTTCGTGTGTGGAGCGGATCGGACGCGCGGCGGAGGCGTCGGAGCGCGCGGTGCTGCGTCGCTTGGAAAATGCACGGGCCGGGTTGGCGCTCGCGAAGAGTCGTTTGCGGCTGCTGTCGCCGACGGCTCGGATCGAGCGCGGGCAGTTGCGCTTGGATGATGTTGCCAACCGGCTCGCGGCGGCGCTGGGCCACGCGGTGCAGCAGTCGCGGCATCGGCTGGCGCAGACTTCGGTGAGGCTGGCGCAGCGTTCGCCGGAAACGCGCGTGCAACAGGAGTCGCACCGGCTGCTGGCACTTTGGAAACGGCTGCAATCGGTGAGTCCTGAGGTGGTGCTGAAACGGGGCTTTGTGATGATGCGCGATGAGCAAGGGAAGCCAGTCACGCGTCGGGCCAACGTGAAGGCGGGGCAGCGGTTGCGCGCGCAGTTCGGCGACGGCGAGGTGGATCTCACGGCGAAGGAGTGAGGGCGGGGCGGAGGGAATCTTTCGCAGTGGGTGGAATAAAACGCGGGGCGGGGTACTCTTATGGAGACGATGAAAACGAAGCGTCTTTATTTTTTCCTGACGGTTTTTGCCGCTGTGATGGCGGCGGTTGTCCGAGCTGAAGTTGATATGAAATCCCAAAATGAAACCTCTTCCTCCGCACCGGTGGCGTGCAAAATCGATGGCGGCAAATCGGCGTGCGGTCTGCCCTCGCAGGCGGTGATCGACCGGGCGTCTAACAAGGTGAAGCGCACGGACGCTGAGTGGCGTAAGCTGCTGTCGCCAATTCAGTACCGTGTTGCGCGCGAGCAGGGGACGGAACCGCCGTTTCAGAATGCGTATTGGAATTTACATGACGATGGCGTCTATTTCTCGGTGTGCAGTGAGACGCCGCTGTTTGACAGCAGGGACAAGTTTGACTCGGGTACGGGCTGGCCGAGTTTTACGCGGCCGATTGAAAAGGCTTTTGTGGTCGAAGTGCATGATGTGAGCCACGGCATGACCCGGGTAGAGGTGAATGGCGCGGTGGACGGGGCTCATCTCGGGCACGTGTTCGAGGACGGACCGGCGCCGACGGGGCTGCGTTATTGCATCAATTCGGCGTCGCTGCGTTTCATGGCGCGTAAGGATTACGAGCAGTGGCTAGTCGGCCACGCGGGCGGAACGAGCGCAGGAAAGTAATTATCCTAAAAACCGCAATTGAACTACCAAGAATAGAAGAAACAAAGGAAGCACAGGAAGTTATGTGAAGGGATCGTTTCACTTGAGGGATGAGATTGAGCCCAAGAGCTCTCCGTAACAAATTGATTGCCTTTCGCTTCTTTGCTTCTTTGCAGTTCAAATCCAGCTGCGGGATTGAGAATTATAGTGTTGATGGGGCGTTGTTTTGCGTTGGAATTGAAGGGGTTCCCCGTCTCACGGGGTTATGCAGGGGGGCCGTGTCAGTTCTATGAGATCATCTCTTTTCCTTTTCAGTTCTCTCGTCTTTCTTTTTCCGGCGTTCGCCGCTGAACCTTCAGTGGTACCGGAGCGGGAGCGGTATTTTAAAATCATTAGGACGGAAGAGCCTCAGTATCCGCTATCGCTTCAGATACAAGGGGTTAAAGATGGCTCGGTGCGGGCGATTTTGCATGTGGATGCACAAGGGAAACTGGTGGACTACCTGATCGTAGCTTATTCACGAAAAGCGTTTGCGGATGAGGCGGTGAGGGCGCTTCAGCATTGGGAATTTGAGCCGGAGCGAGTGCATGGCAAGCCAATCGATACCGTCATCGATGTGGGTTTTGAATTTGAGCTGTCGGGCTTGATCGTGGTGCAGGGCAGCGCGGGTGACGCGGCTTTGGTGGATGCCAAGGTTAATGGGGGGGACGAGTATGCGGTCTGCAGTTTGAAGCATCTCGATTGTATCCCTACGCCCTTATCCGTCGTGTCGCCGGTGTATCCAAAGGAGTGGGCTGACAGGGGCATCACTGGCAGGGCGGTGGTGGATTTTTATATTGATGAAACCGGTCGTGTGCGGATGGCGGCGGCGTTGTCATGGACGCACGAAATCTTGTCGGTCGCGGCGGTGGAGGCGGTGAAAAACTGGCGATTTTCTCCGCCCACTCGCCAGGCGAGGCCGGTCCTGGTGCATGTTCGGCAGACGTTTGAGTTTCGCAAAGAGCGGGTCATCGTTAATTGACCTGTCGGGCCGGTTCGCACTGCGGGCGTAGAGGAGGCGTGATTTTTGCTGCGAACGACGAGCACCATGTACCACCAGTAATTTCGTATTGTATTTATTTAGCCCGAGGTTATTTCTTGGGCATGGCCAACCGATATAAAGTCACGCTGACAAAGACAGAACGCGAGCAACTGACCGAACTGACTCGCAGCGGCAAATCCACGGCGGCTAAGTTTATTCATGCGCGTGCCTTG
>Ga0105048_10002585_pt1 | contig 29425 bp, 24 predicted proteins | sample MAT05_FD_78382 | JGI IMG/M metagenome (GOLD analysis project Ga0105048, IMG submission 78382) | Freshwater microbial communities from Lake Fryxell liftoff mats and glacier meltwater in Antarctica - MAT-05 | ecosystem: Environmental > Aquatic > Freshwater > Ice > Liftoff microbial mat | place... | reverse complement strand
TTCTCAATAATGCCATAGATCATGCTCCATAATGAACATATCATTTTTGATGCGCTCACTTTCTAGCAATCCATCGATTCCAAGAGCGTAATCAGATACTTGGCGGTTAAATACATTGTCTTCCTTGACAATGTAACCCTGAAACATACGCATTTGGAACATTTGGTCGAATGTCGGCTGCTGCGAATTATTGTGTGCATTAAACACATCATAATTGTTAAATAGATAGCGACATTCCGGATAATAAAGCCAAAAAAGTTCAACTTGACCTTTTAACTCACTTGACCCTTCAACATATTTGTTAATCACAGGTGCAATACCTATGATTCTCACATAACGCTCAGAACGCTGCTTGTCAAAAATCCAGTCTTCCTTGATTTTATAAGCCATCACATCCGAGGATTTTAATGGCTCAATAACCTCTTTCGGCTCTAATTCTTGCGTAATCGGATTCTCCACATATTTGGTCTTCGTTGGATTCATCATCGATTCCAAAGAATCTTGTGAAAGAGCATAATGAAACTCATCATCATCCTGAGCAGGACCTAAACCATAAGCTGTGATAGAACCTTCTTCAAGCAATCCAATGCGGATCACGTCAAAAAGACTTTTACGGGCTTCTGTGGCGTCAACTGGCAAATAGAGTGGTTGATTAATTTTCTGACGAAGATCAATCACTTCCCACATACGTCTACTCCACATGACGTCCGCCTCGCGGAGGTTTGGATAAGGAATGACTTTTCGGGTTGGATTGTGCTCGCGCACATAGGCTCCATCCAATACCGTTTGCACTTGTGCAAACGAACTGACTGAAACCATCATGGCTAGCAGCAAACTATTGAAACGATTTCTTGCATTCATGATTTTTAAGTTTTTAAACGAGTTTCAAAGTAAGTGGTGGCAATTGTCTGTCTTTACCATCAGGCATTTTCACTTTGATTTGTTCGATAAAGATCTTATCCCCTTTTTTAGCCTTTTTAATTGCCGCGCTGGCATCAGGATTAATTGATGCACCGTTGCATTGATACTCCTTCAACGAGCCTCCACTAACAATACTAATCATCCAAGATTTCATCTCAGGTTTCACAGGGAAGTCGAAGTTTTCCATAACCGCACCCAACCCTACTGCCGCGCTGGCATCGCTCTGTGTGATACTGCTATCGTAAGGACGTTTTCCGTTGAATGAAGGAACCGGATCAGGAATCGGTTTAATACGGAATTTCTTATCCCCCATTTTGGTTTCTTTACCATTGATTGTTGCTGAAACTGAAATAATAGCTTCAGGTCCTGGACCTGGAGTAACTGTATATTCTTCTTTACTGTCCGGACCGCTCATGGTTGCTCCCGAAATAGACGTTCTGATTGCAGCTTTATCTACACCCGGAACAGAAATTTCAACTGGATTAGGCAATCCACGATAGAATACATTCATTTGAGTTGGAGATACCACAAGAGCCGGAGCCCCCACGGTGATTGGCGTTATATAATAGTTGATAAACTCTTCTTTACCGTTTTTCAAAAAGGATATTTGTCCCTTAAATCCATGACTACCCAACGCAAGATTTCCTGTGTTTACTTTAAAGATACATTTTCCGTCGGGACCTGATGGAATTCCCTCACCAGATGCGCCCGAACCTACTTGAGTTTCTGTAGGTCGCTCACCTGTGTATGTACCACCGGGATAAATCTTCGTGGTGCTGCTCTTGTTATAAGCAGCAAGGAAGATCTCCGCCTGAAATTCATCTCCTTGTAACAAATAAGATTGCAGCGGTACGGCTGCATAAGTTACATCCGTGAACTTCAAGTCAGTAGCATTGATGCTACCCTGTAACCAAGAAAGCACTTGGGCTTGGGTATTCATAACACCTGTCTGAAGCATAGACATAGTTGCAATACAAGCAGCGAGCGGTGTATCATGAAAGCGATTTACCTCCCAAGGCTCTGACTTTTGGTCAAGGTCCACTTCTTCTATAAAATGGAATGCACTATCAATGCTCGTGACGATATCAGGAGAAAGAACTACCTCTAGACCATCCACATTTATAACTTTGACGTTGCGCATAAACTGGGCGTAATCCTCCAACTTCTTCTTCAATTCATTACCAGACCAGGCATCAGTTTTTGGTTCATGAGGCTTGGAGCCGATTAGAAGCGATGTAGCGTTGGTGTTTTCGTCAGGTTTGGTAACAAGCTCTTTTCCTTTCGCCGAAAGCATATCCAACGCTTTGCCGTTTTCCATGAATTCTTCGAATCCGGTGCCTGTATTATTACTCTTCATGGATGAGGCCATTGTGCGGGCCTTGATCTCCTCCATGTAACTCACCATTTCCAACGTTTTTTGGACTACCTCAACTGCTCTTTGTTGGAAAGGCACTGCTTTGGCCGCGTCTTCCGATTTTGGAGAGTTTAGCGCGGCTAAAGACGATTGAGCTTTGCTGTTCAGGATTTCAGAAGTTTTGATCTGAGATCTATTAATTTGCAAGAACGCATTTAATACGTCCTTCGAAATGTTCATTGCAAGAAGCGCGGTGAGTACTAAGTACATCATACCGATCATCTTCTGTCTGGGGGTTTCCTTGCCGCCTGCCATTTTTTGTTGTGGTTTTTTAAAAGGTTAATGCTGATTTGAACTCTTGAGAGTGCTGTAGCAAAAAACTTTCTTATTGGCGGGCCGTGCCCATTGCGTTAAGCATATTTGAATAAACATTATTCAGCGTCTTGAGATTACGCGACAACTCAGCGATATTTTCTTTGTATGCTTTGGTATCTTCAACCGAATCTGCAAGGTTTTTAACCAATGCATTCATATCTCCGTACATCAATCTGGTTTTCTCAAGCTCCGTGAGTTGTAGTTCATACATACCGTTGAGTGAGCTCAGATTTTCCGACATCTTCTGAAGTTGAACACCTGCTGTAGCGCCATCTTTAGCATGATCAGTTATACCCGTGAGAGTTTCAGAAACTGCTGCATACGTATCAGCAAGCGTTGAAACTTTTGCTGATGCTCCATTTAATGCTGATGCATAATTTGAAGAAGCAGTAGCAGATTCAGAGATGTCTGATAAATTTTTTGCCTGACTGCTAAAAGTGCGCATACCATCTCCGAGACTTGCGATAAGTTCAGGTTCGATTTTAGCTTCCTGCAGCATATTATCAAGCTGTTGTGACAAGGCACCGCCTCCACCACCTCCGATTTGTGCCTTTTTGCCTTTGTTCTGCTCTTTCAATGAATGTTTTGCATCCTCAGGTAAAGCTAATTCAGGGTAAACAAGTGACCAATCCACCTCTTCGTGTAATGGTTCAAATGCAGAAAAGAAGAAAATCACAGCTTCTGTCGAAAGTCCGATGACAAGAAGTAGAGATGCAAATGGCCAGTGCTGAATTTTGAACATCGCACCTATGATTACAACGGCAGCTCCAATTCCATAGAGCTTTGCCATAAAATTTTTCCAGGCTTTACTTCCAGGTTTCATAAATTCTAATTGTTTATTTGGTTTGTATTGGTTAAAAAACTTGCGGTTTTCCTTGGTTATTGATTAAAATCTTCAGGTGCTACGTTTTTACCGCGACCCAAATAGCTCATTACACATCTAAAACCGATGTATGACTTCGCGGTATCCTGATATTCATACGATCTAGTTCCGGTTTGAATAAAATACCCGATGTCTTTCCAGGATCCACCGCGTATCACTTTGCGTTTCGCGCTTGGTGGTTCATCCACTTGAGCACGGTATTCATATTCAGAACTCATATCGTGAGTAAACTCATAAACTGACTCGTCATATGCAGTGTTAGTCCACTCAGCAACGTTACCAGACATACACCACAATCCATAATCGTTTGGAGAGTATGATGATACAGGAACTGTATAACATCCATTGTCTTCTACATAGTCACCCCGCATAGGTTTAAAGTTAGCCAACGGGCATCCGAGGTTATTACGGATGTAAGGACCACCCCAAGGATATGGGGCAAGTTCAAGACCTCCGCGAGAAGCATATTCCCACTCAGCCTCTGAGGGCAACCTGAATCTCTGAACAAAAGTTTCTCCCAAATTATGTTTGAACTCGTTCAGGATTTGTGTTCTCCAAGCACAAAATGCTTGGCACTGTCCCCAACTTACTCCAACTACAGGGTAATCATCATACGCAGGATGCCAAAAATAATTTTCTGTAAGTGGCTCATTAAATCCGTAGGTGAAATCATGTACCCAGCACAAGGTATCGGGGTAAACATTAATAAATTCCTCGATAATAAATTGCGATCTATCGCCGTGGCCTCTAATGGAGTGTAATTGGTTTAGGGAGTTTACTTCGCCATACTCCTCTTCTTTAGTAGCTTTTACGGCAGCACTTTTATAGTCAATCCACCAATAGTGGTAACGCAATTTGCGGCTGTCAATTTGTTGACGATCATAGAACTTCTCAGCACCTTTGAGATAGAACTCAGGGAAAATATTTTCATAGAAATACTCGTCCTCTTTATCGATTTCGGTTTCCCAGTCTAGGATGTAACCTTTTTCAACAAATTCATCCCATTCGCGGCCGTCATCGCGTTCGGCAACTTTAAAGCCTTCAACATCAGCATTGGCCAAAACGTCTCTCATAAGCGAGTCGCGGACGTAGTCCACGAACTGACGATACTCGTTGTTCGAGATTTCGGTGTGATCAATGTAAAAAGCCGGAATTGTAACTGTCTTAGAGCGAGCATTAAGCGCGTACGGAACATCCTGGTCACTCGGTCCCATAGTAAATGAGCCAAAATGAATGTAGTTCATACCGTACGGATTAATTTGGTCCCATTCTTCCCTAGGGTAAGAACCGACCAACTCACCACTTGCACCTCCAATGCAACTGGACAATCCGACTACAACGATTAGATAAAAGAACGATTTTTTCATGATTTCCTTTTTTCTAGTAAACTAAACTTGATTGCAGTTAGGGTAGTTTGTACTAAAAATTTTTCACTTGCGGTTTATTCTAAAAGTAGGTTAACGCAACTATAACTCTCCGGGTTACGATTTATTTTATAAGAAACGCGGATTGTGATGTTTTGCTTTAATCGGGATTTGTGTAATGCCGAAACAATACGTTACAAAAATCTCGTGTGACCCTGCTGAGTAGTTACGAATTTCTGATGTTGTTACATCATAGGAGTAACCTAATCTGATGCCATGATTGAAGATACTCGTTTTGGTTTGGTTAGAAGCAAACTGGTACATAAATCCGGCATAAGGCGCAATTGCATCTCCGGGACGGAAAGCAAGACCACCCCACAACATTTTATTCCACAATACATCTGCATTGATATCAAACTGAGTGGCATTGAGGTCAGTTTTGAGCAGCGCATTAGGACGGAGAACCAAATCTCCTGAGCCTAAAGCATATTCATAGCCACCCATTACGTAAACGTGGCGGGCAACACTCATATTTAAGTCTTCTAAATCTCCGCCGGTCAAGTGAGTTGCAGAAAGTCCAATATAATATTTGTTTGGCTGGTATAGAACTCCTCCAAGATTCAAATCAAAGACTGAACTCGAGGTTTCATTATAAGAAATCGCAGCATCAACGGGCTCAATTGGATTCCAATTGCCTCCTAATTTACTTGCGATAAATCCTAGTGACATACCACCTGAGATATAATTATTATTGCCAAGGGCATGGTGATAAGCACCGGCCAACCTCAACATATTATTTTGTTGTTGACCAAGCACCTCAGTGATAAAAGTAGCTCCCAAACCAATATTTTGTTTAGTTCCGTACATTCCATGGTAATTGAACAAATACGTTTTTGGATCGCGGTCGAATCCATCCCATTGATCCCTGTGAAATGCTGTGATGCAGTGCATTCGATCAATACCGGCGATGGCAGGATTCACCGACAAGCGGTCGAATTGCCACATGGTGAATTGGGGATCTTGTTGTGCTTGAGTAAGTAGGCTAATTGTAGCTAATGCCATGACGAGTAAACTCTTCTTCATACGCAGATTTTCTGTGTGGTTTTAAGCAATTTTGGTTGTAGGCTATGATGCTGTAAAGTTGCTAAAGTAGAAACTTTTTCAACATTGCAAAAAAAATTTCGACGAGATTCTTGGATGGGCGAGATTCAGCACCCGTCAAATCTGCTTAAAACCTCAGTAATTACGTGGCTTTCACCGTTTTTTAAACTAATTTCTGATATGTTCTCCACCAGCGATCAGGCATCTCCTCGTTGCTTGCTTGGAGGTATTCTTCATAGGTGCATGGTACAATGTGGTGGCGTTCATACTTCTCTTGCTGTCCTGCAGGGTATGGAACATCCATCCACCAGCGATCGCTTTTGTTGCTTTTGTAAAATACCAACTCATGATGCTGGTCTGATAAGGGCACAATGTACTTGTCATATTCGGAATAATCTCCAATGGGATAATCCTGCTTGCGCTGAGAAAAGCCTTCTACAAAACACCACATCATTTGAGCGATAAGCATCGCAGATTGTTCTGCCCTATCAAAAAGCGGGTTGTATTCATAGATACCGAATGATGTGAGTTTATCGCTCATCCCGGCATATCTACAGAGCTGAGCGGCTTCTTCTCCATAAAACCCATTAGGTCCGGCATGTGCACTTCCAGGAGACTCACTCATTCGGATAGCACTTATATCAAAAGATAATATATCGGCATTTCGTATGATAGGCTCTGTGCGCTGAGGTGCCGGCTGCATCTCCCCAAGTCTGAAAGAATCAAAATACATGTTGTTCATCAATTCCAAAAGTTCCGGCTCGACCATGTATCGCTGATGGCCAATGTTGCCGAAATTGAAGAGATAATTCGGTTTGTGAAGAATTACTTTATTTAAAAAGCCTTTCGATGTAAGATCATTTTCTGTTTTACCAAGATCTAGTCTGTAATCAATTGTTACCAAATTAACTGTTTGCTCCATGCACTCGTATGCTAAATAATTGGCATACGTAAGATCTTGAGAGCCCCCCAAAATTAGTGGAATAATCTGTTTCTTCAAAAGAAACTGGCATGTTTCGTTGAGTGCAAAATAGGTATCGCTGATTTCATTGCCGGGCTCAATATTACCAAGATCAATTATGTCAACAGGATGGTCGCATTGAAAAAGACGATAGAATTGTTTTCTAATAACGTCAGGTCCTTTGTCGCAGCCGGCATTTTCACCTGCATTTCGATCTTCACAGACACCGATAATTGCTATTTTTTTTCCATTTATCTCATCTGTGTCACCTGTAAAAAAAGTAATTTTTTTGCCTAATTGTGACGTATGCAGCTCTGTTGTCTGCTTTTGCCAATAACTGCCCGGTTTAAAAAAGACTGAAATATCCATGCAACGAAAATGCTGAACTGAAGGCAGCATTTTCATCGCGATGAATTAAGTTGTTGAAATACGAATGTTCATTTTCGACTTCACGAATTTTAATTGAGTTATTTTTTCTTAGTTGCGCTCTTCTTTGCGACTGTTTTTTTGGGAGCTCCTTTCTTAGCTGCTGCTTTTTTAAGAGGCACTTTTTCTTTTGAAACCGGGGCTTTTTTACCAAATTTTCCGCGCTTTACGCTTGGATTTTCCTCTGCTTTTTTGATAAGTTCGAGAACTTCGTCCAAGCTCAATGTGGCTGCATCCGTTCCTTTTGGAATTTTGACATTTTCTTTACCACTTTTAATATATGGACCAAATCTACCATTGAGAACTTGAATATCTGGATATTCGTCAAAGGCTGTGATCAATCTCAAACTTTCGGCAAGTGCTTTTTCTCGAATTACTTCAACGGCTCTTTCAAATGTAATTGTATATGGGTCATCCCCACTTTTGGGTTTGATGCTTGCAAACGTGCTACCATGTTTTACATAAGGTCCAAATCTACCAATAGCAGTGCTGACTGACTTTCCTTCGTATTCGCCAAGTGTTCTTGGGAGTTCAAATAATTTGAGAGCCTCTTCAAGACTAATATTTCCGATAGACTGCTCGCTTCTTAGAGAGGCAAACTTTTTGTCTTCATCATCACTAGCTCCAATCTGAACCATGGGACCAAATCTACCGATGCGCGCGATGATTGGTTTACCTGATGCGGGGTCCGTTCCAAGTTCTCGCTCACCGGTTGCTCGTTGAGCAGTTTCAAGAGTGCGTTCAACACTAGTATGAAAAGGTTTGTAGAAACTTTTCATCATCTCTTGCCACTCCATCTTACCCTCGGCAATGGTGTCAAACTCTTCTTCTACCTTGGCGGTAAATTGATAATCGAGAATTGTTGGGAAATTTTCCACCAAAAAATCTGTAACGACGATACCAATATCTGTAGGATATAACTTTCCTTTTTCAGCACCTGTTGTTTCTGTTTTAGTTTCAGCATGGATACGGTTGCTTTTGAGAGTGACAACTTCATATTTCCTCTCTGTACCTTGGCGTTCTTCTTTAACGACATATTCTCTTTTTTGTACGGTGGAGATTGTTGGAGCGTAAGTAGATGGGCGGCCAATTCCGAGTTCTTCTAATTTTTTCACCAATGCTGCCTCAGAATAACGCGGTGGTTTTTGAGTATATCTTTGTGTTGCGGTCATCTCTGAGAGATTTAACTCTTGACCAACTTTTAAAGGAGGCAACATACCGCTAGCTGAATCATCACTTTCCTCATCATCGGTGCTTTCCATATATACTTTGAGAAACCCTTCAAACTTGATTACCTCTCCTTTTGCAACAAGCACATCTTTGATAGGCTGAGATGCACCTTGAGGAGTTATACTTACAGTTGCAGTAGTTTTTTCCAATTCTGCATCTGCCATTTGTGAGGCAATGGTTCTTTTCCAAATTAATTCGTATAGACGAATTTCATTGCGCTCTCCGTCTACTTCGCGAGCAGCCATCTCTGTTGGACGTATAGCTTCGTGAGCCTCTTGCGCACCTTTTGATTTTCCGGTATATTGTCTTGGCTTGGAATATTGACTTCCGAACGATGAATTTATTTCATTTTTACAAGCATCCATCGCAAACTCGGAGAGATTTACGCTGTCAGTTCTCATATAAGTAATCTTTCCACTTTCGTACAAACGTTGAGCGACTGTCATCGTTTGAGCAACGCTAAATCCAAGTTTGCGACTTGCTTCTTGTTGGAGTGTTGATGTTGTAAAAGGTGCGGCGGCGGTGCGTTTCGCTGGTTTCGTTTCTATATCTCCAATGCGGAAATTAGCACCATTTGACTGTTGCAAGAATTGATTGGCTTCACTACTTTCTACTATTTTGCGGGATAAATCAGCTTTTAAAGCTGCGTTGTTTTCAAGGCCAAAAATTCCTCGCACATTATAAAATGAACTCACACTAAACTTCTCAATTTCTCTCTCGCGCTCTACCAAAATTCTAACCGCTACAGACTGCACACGACCTGCACTCAATGATGGTCTAACTTTTTTCCACAAAACAGGAGAAAGTTCAAAACCAACCAATCTATCCAATACACGTCTCGCTTGTTGGGCATTAACAAGATCCAAATCAATATAACGAGGATTTTTTATTGCCTCTTGGATCGCCTTTTTGGTAATCTCATGGAAAACAATACGTTTTGTGGTTTTAACATCTAGATTTAAAGCTTCCGCAAGGTGCCAAGAAATGGCCTCCCCTTCGCGATCCTCATCCGTTGCTAACCAAACCGTTTCGGATTTTTGAGCCAGTTTGCGCAGTTCGCTGACCACCGCTTTTTTGTCTTCTGTTACTTCATAAACCGGAACAAAACCATCCTTTATATTGATGGCGACATCGGATTTTGGCAAATCGCGCACGTGACCATAACTTGATTTTACAATATAATCGCTTCCGAGATAGCCTTCTATTGTTTTGGCTTTTGCCGGTGACTCAACTATTACAAGGTTCTTTGACATTTTTTTATATCCCCGCGTATTTCTGATAATTTAATTTTCATATAACCCACAACGCATTTTACAGTGCTCAAAGGTCATAATTTTTATTCTAATGAAAATTGAGTTGTGTATCATTTTTAGATGACCTTAACCGTATCTTCAAGTCGGGCAAATGTATATGTATTTAAAAAATGCAGAAGTGTCGATATTAAAATCGAATCTAAAACTCTAAATAACAGCTATATAAAAAGATTCACCTTTTACTTATTTATTAATCTTGGTATCACTTGACACGTTAAATCAATACCAAACTGGGGCTTGGTTTGAAACCAACACGGAATATATTTTAGGTTTTCATTACTTTTGTCCTCCCATTTTACTAACCGTTTTCAAAACAGCCATACACTGTGGAAGAAAAAATTATTGACGAAAACCGTCAAGGCGAGTATTTCTTAACTAATACTCCAGTTAATCCAACAAAAAGACCCAAAAAGCTCCTTCTTGAGAGTTATGGTTGCCAAATGAACTTTTCTGACAGTGAAATCGTTGCGAGCATACTTGCGCAAGAAGGATTTAGCACAACCAAAGATCCTGAAGAGGCAGATTTAGTTTTGCTCAACACATGTGCTATCCGTGATAATGCTGAAGTGCGTATTCGGGGCCGACTTAATTATTTGCGCAGCGTAAAAAAACGTAATCCTGGAATGACAATCGGAGTGCTTGGCTGCATGGCTGAGCGTCTCAAAGAAAAACTCCTTGATCAAGAAAAGCTTGTCGATCTTGTTGTTGGACCCGATGCTTACAGAGATCTCCCCAACCTTATAGAACAAGTTGAAACAGGACAAAAGGGTGTAAACGTTCTACTTAGTCGTGAGGAGACATATGCTGATATTACTCCGGTTAGACTAAACAGCAATGGAATTACAGCCTATATTTCCATAATGCGCGGATGCGACAATATGTGTTCGTTTTGTGTGGTTCCATTTACAAGAGGGCGCGAGAGAAGTCGTGACCCGGAAAGTATTGTCAACGAAGCTCAAGACCTTGCCTTGGACGGTTATAAAGAAGTAACACTTCTTGGACAAAATGTAGATTCCTATAAATGGAATATTACTGCCAAGGGAGAAGTAATTGATCCTTCAAAATCGACTACCAACTTTGCTCAACTTCTTGAGAAAGTAGCATTGATAAATCCAGCACTTCGAGTGCGCTTTTCTACCTCACATCCAAAAGACATGACGGATGAAGTGTTGCACATAATGGCCAAATATGAAAATATCTGTAAATATATTCATTTGCCCGTTCAAAGTGGACATAGCGATGTATTGAAACGAATGAATCGAGGATACACCAGAGAGTGGTATCTAGAGCGCATTGCAGCTATACGACGTATTATGCCGGATGCCGGAATCAGTACGGACATTATCACCGGATTTTGTGGTGAAACAGAAGAAGAACATCAAGCTACGATAAGTTTGATGAACGAAGTTTGTTACGACATGGCATACATGTTTAAATACAGCGAACGCCCAAAAACATTGGCTGAACGCAAATATAAAGACGATGTGCCTGAGGAAGTAAAATCGAATAGACTTACTGAGATTATCGCTTTGCAACAAGCCTCTAGTTTGTTGCGCTCAAAGGTTCATGTAGGTAAAATTCAACGAGTATTAATTGAAGGTGTATCTAAAAAATCTCATGATCATTTTTATGCCAGAAATTCTCAGAGTGCGGTTGTGATTATTCCAAAAGGAAATTTAAAAGAAGGAACATATGTCAATGTTAGAGTTACTGGATGCACTACAGTCACTCTGATGGGTGAGGTTGTGGAGGATGAAATAAACTAACCAAAGGCCATAATTAAAACCAGAGTAAATTAGCACACTACATACTTACTGACTATGGATATCAGAACAGTCAAACAGCGTTTTGAAATAATAGGAAACTCTCCAATGCTTAATCGGGCGTTGGACATAGCTATACAAGTTGCTGCCACCAATATGTCTGTGCTCATCAACGGAGAGAGCGGAACAGGCAAAGAAAACATTCCTAAAATAATTCACGCGTATAGTTCACGAAAACATGCGCCATATATAGCCGTTAACTGCGGTGCTATACCTGAGGGGACCATAGACAGTGAATTATTCGGTCACGAAAAAGGATCATTTACTGGTGCAACAGAAGCGCGCAAAGGTTACTTTGAAGAAGCTAATAACGGGACAATTTTTTTGGACGAAATAGCTGAACTTCCTTTGATGACTCAAGTTCGCCTTCTGCGTGTTCTTGAGACCGGAGAATACATCAAGGTAGGTTCGTCCAAAGTTCAAAAAACCAATGTTCGTGTGGTGGCAGCAACCAACGTGGATTTTAGCGAAGCCATTCGCAATGGTCGTTTCAGAGAAGATCTTTATTACCGATTAAATCAGGTGCCCGTGTATTTGCCACCCCTGCGCGAGCGGAAAGAGGACATACCATTACTTTTTGCAAAGTTCACAACCGATTTTGCTGACAAATATAGGATGCCAGTATTGAGTCTCACGAACGAAGCACAGGAGTTGCTCGTAAATTTTTCGTGGCCAGGCAATGTGCGTCAACTCAAAAATATAACTGAACAAATGAACGTTCTTGAGCAAGAAAGAATGATCAATGCAGATAAGCTGAGGTATTATTTACCTGTTGAGGGATTTGGTTCCAGCTCTCTTGTACTTGCAAGTAATAACTCTACAAATCCAAGTTTCAGTGAAAGAGAAATCCTGTATAAAGTTCTCTTCGATATGAAAAACGATTTGAATGATTTGAAAAAACTGGTACTGGGATTAATGCAAAACGGAAACTTGGAACAAACAGCAGAAAACAACGAGCTGATAAGAAAAGTATTTACATCGGAGGTGCAAGAATCCGCTGCGGTAAGCCCTGCGGCAACTAATGGAATGACCACACTTTCAGGTGGTTATTTACAGCTTGGAAACAAGCCAAGCAGTGTTGAACACGAAAAACATATTGATGTTGAAGAGTCGCTTTCGCTAACGAACTCCGAAAAAGAATTGATAATGAAAGCTCTAAAGAAACATCGAAACAAGCGCAAATTTGCTGCGCAGGAATTGGGGATTTCTGAGCGCACTTTGTACAGAAAAATTAAAGAATATGATTTGGGGAAATGAGATTTAAAAATTGATTTCGGAACTTTGGTCAGAAGACTTTTCAAAAAAATTAAAAAAAAAGTTTCTATCAGTAGTAATATAAAAATGCAAAAAGAAGTTATTACATATCTGATTAATTTATTGGAGAAACTTAAAAGAACCAACGACCACATTAAGCTTCATGACACCAATATTTCGAATGTAATGTTGGATTAATGCCAAGCAAAATCGAATGATACAATTTTTGATATAATGCAAGCTTTTTGTAATCCTGAAAAAAAAATCATGAGTTGGCGAATAAATTTATTTTTAATATTTTCATAAAATATCCAACGGCCTCGACTAACCAGATGATGAATAATAATGAAAATATTCCTAATTTATACCAAAAGCATTTGTTTATTGGTCCAATGGACTGATTAATAACACCGATTATACAAAATAAATAGTCCATTATCGCCAAAAGGTTATTTTGTTAGGATTTTTTATATCGGCATTTACCACTATAACTCATAAAATGGTTTGATCCATTTTGTAAGTAACATTGGTGAAAAATTATCAAATAGTTTTGGGCCATTTTATAATTACAATTTGTATAAACTGCTTTGGTAAAGCTTTACTTACATTCAAGTAGTTTAATAAAGCCAAGCCGATACTGGACCAAGTTGAATGTGTGTAAGGCCTTAGAAATGATGTATGTGTCAAATTGAATGTTTCGAATGAACATGGACTTAAAGATTATAAAAATATTTACACCCATTATTTTGACTTCTATTTTGATGTCAGGTTGTGGTATATATTCATTCACCGGTGGTCAATTTAGTGGCGCAAAAACATTTTCCGTATCTTACTTCAAACCACAAACGGCACTGGCAACTCCGGCTTATGCGCAGAAATTGACTGAGTCGCTGAAAGATTTATTGCTTGCACAAAGTCCGTTGAAGTTTGCTGAGGAAGATGGAGACTTACAATATGAAGGAAGTATTACAGGCTATGAAATAGCGCCGACTGCTGTAGAAGGCGGAGATGCAGAAACGGCATCATTGAATCGTTTGACCATCACTATCAAAGTGAAATACATCAATACTTTTGAGACTGATCTCGGGTTCGAAAAAAATTTTTCAAAATTTGCAGATTTCGATGCGAATCAAGATTTATTTAGTATAGAAGAAAGTTTATGGCAGTTGATAAATGACCAACTGAATGTGGAAGTGTATAATGCAAGTGTTGGAAACTGGTAAATTTGATATCTTGGATAAGAACAGCCTACATATCGTCCTAAAACAGCCTGAAAAGCTTGCGGCAATTAGCGCCGAAGAACTCGAGAAAATCTCTCAGAGATACCCGTATTTTAATACGGCCCAACTTATGCTTACCAAAGTTTATCAGCGCGACGATGATTACCGTTTTACGGATCAACTGCACCAAGCTGCTATATACTCGCCAGATAGAACGGTACTTTACAACTTGGTTCACAGTGCAAAACTTCAGAAAACAAATCAAGAAGAAGAGTCAACGGCAACTGGACGCACTCTCAATCCTCTCCAAGAATTACGGCATGAAATACACACTCTTGCTGTTATTGAGTCAATTTCGGTAGTTGAAACAAGCACTCCACAAGTGGAGCAACGATTGGAAGAGGATGACGATGTAGCCTTTATACTGGCAGGAAAGTCTACTCAAAACCAAGAATTTGTAACAACAAATGAGGATGTTACCGATGTTGAAATAGCGGATTTGGCGGAGCTAAATTCTTTACCCGAAAAGGAAACCTTAACCGATTTTACCAGCGAGGAATTGGAGGCACGGTCTTATATCGAACCGAATAAAACTCTTAAAAAATCGGCACCTCTAATATCCGCAGCGGATATGGAGCCGATGGAGAGAGAGATTTTATTGGAAGCAATAACTAGCAGTATTGAACTTGAAGTGAGCGGCAGTGCGTATGAACAGGTGGAAGAGGATGATATAATTGCCAAGCCTTCGACTACTACTGAGCTTTTAAAAGTAGAGGAGCATTACAATCAAGATGATTCGACTGAGCCATTATCAATGGCAGCATATTTGGCTAAACGAGCCAAAGAAATTCACTTTGGTGAGTCCAAGTTGGCAGAAAAAACTAACGAATCGGATTCTGCCTCACCAAAAAGGGAAGAAAAAATAGTTTCGGTGACTTCCGAAGGAGGTTCTGAGGAAAATATTTTTGAGGAAGAAGACCTACCTTTGGCAGATAATCGCCCTACCCTTTTGCATGGTCATAAACGGATGAATGTGAGTGGTGAACGCGAACATCAGCAGTCGTTAATTGACAAGTTTATAAAGACTGAACCCCGCATTACACCTGGAAAAGTCGCAGAATACAATTTACAAACAGTAGCACGTGAAAGTCTTGAGGAGGATTTCGAATTTGTGACCGAAACCATGGCCCGATTATTTGCTCAACAAGGCAAACCTGATAAGGCTCGGAAAGCTTTCAAAAAATTGATGGAGCAACATCCGGAAAAAAGTGTTTACTTTGCCGCCCAATTAAAAAATTTGGACCGAATTAAAAAACCATAGATTATGGCATCGTTTATTATCGTATTGACAGTAATAGTTGCAATCCTTCTTGGATTGGTTGTATTGGTTCAAAACCCGAAGGGTGGCGGCCTAGCTACAGGATTCCAAGGAGCAGCGCAAGTAGGTGGTGTGCAACGCACAGCCGACTTTCTGGAGAAGGCAACATGGTATCTTGCTATTGGCATGTTTATCTTATGCTTAGCGTCAGCACATTGGTACAGCACGCCAACATTTGGCGATGGTGAACCTATAGAGAGTACGGACGGTCCTGCCACAGGTGCTGGGGAAACAGAAGAAACCAACGGAACTGGCGGAGAGCAGCCTGCGGCACAATAGAAAATATTAGGTTATACAAACCGTAATTTGTTCAAAATGTCAGTGGAAATTTCGATTCCACTGACATTTTTTGTTTGTACCTGACAAATTTGGGATTCATGCCTTGATGGCACGGAAAATGACTAATGCGTAGCGCGGATGTTCAGTGCACTCCGAAATATTGTTTAACCAAATAAAATACCATAAAACATGTCAGAAAAATTCATTCCAATTGCAGGTACGAAAAATAGAGTTTTCGTGAAACCATCTGCAGCAGAGGACAAAACAGCTTCAGGACTTTTTATTCCTGATTCCGCAAAAGAAAAACCACTAGTAGGAACAGTAGTGGCGGTAAGTGAGTCAGACGAAGATGATAAAAAGCCGAAAATCAAAGAAGGCGATGTTGTTCTTTATGGCAAATACGCCGGAACTGAAGTTACAATTGACGGCACTGATCTTTTGATCATGAAAGAAACTGACATTTTTGGTAAAAAAATCTAACGCTTAAAAATCAATAATACATTACAGCTATGGCTAAAGAAATAACATTTGATACCACCGCACGCGAGAAGCTAAAAGCCGGTGTGGATGCAATGGCGAATGCCGTAAAAGTTACCCTCGGTCCAAAAGGCCGCAATGTGGTAATCGACAAAAAGTTTGGAGCTCCACAAATCACCAAAGATGGTGTGAGTGTTGCAAAAGAAATTGAACTGAAAGATCCTATAGAAAACATGGGAGCTCAAATGCTGAAAGAAGTTGCCAGCAAAACTGCAGATATCGCAGGTGATGGGACCACAACAGCTACTGTTCTTGCTCAAGCAATTGTAACCAGCGGTCTTAAAAACGTTGCCAGCGGAGCAAATCCAATGGATCTAAAACGCGGAATGGACAAAGCAGTTGAAGCAATTGTTGCAGAATTAAAAAACATTTCTCAGAAGGTTGGAAGCGACAATTCTAAAATCAAACAAGTAGCTTCTATTTCTGCCAACAACGATGAAACAATCGGAACGTTGATTGCAGATGCTATGGCCAAAGTTGGGACAGAAGGAGTTATCACAGTTGAAGAAGCAAAAGGTACTGAAACTGAAGTAAAAACAGTTGAAGGAATGCAATTCGACCGTGGATATTTGTCTCCTTATTTTGTTACCAATGCCGAGAACATGGAAACAGAATTAGAGAATCCATACATCCTGATTTACGATAAGAAAATAAGCAGCATGAAAGAATTGTTGCCTGTACTAGAGAAAACTGCACAGACTGGTCGTCCGCTGTTGATCATCGCTGAAGATGTAGATGGTGAAGCGCTTGCTACATTGGTAGTGAACAAAATTCGCGGAGCCCTCAAAGTAGCAGCAGTGAAAGCCCCTGGCTTTGGTGATCGCAGAAAAGCTATGCTTCAAGATATAGCGGTTCTTACCGGTGGTCAAGTAATCAGCGAAGAAACAGGGTTGAAACTTGAGAACGCTTCAATAGAAGACCTTGGACGCGCTGAAAAAATAACAGTCGACAAAGACAATACAATTGTAGTAAATGGATCTGGAAGTAAAGAAAACATCACTTCCCGTATCAGCGAAATTAAATCCCAGATAGAAAAAACTACTAGTGATTACGATCGCGAAAAATTGCAAGAGCGCCTTGCTAAATTGGCTGGCGGAGTTGCAGTATTGTACATTGGTGCAGCTACAGAAGTTGAGATGAAAGAGAAAAAAGACCGTGTTGACGATGCTTTACACGCTACACGCGCGGCTGTTGAAGAAGGAATAGTTCCGGGCGGTGGAGTAGCACTTATTCGTGCATCTAAAGCTCTTGAAAAATTAAAAGGAGCTAATGAAGATGAGCAGACAGGTATTGCAATCATCGCTCGTTCTATCGAAGAACCATTGCGTCAGATTGTTGCCAATGCAGGTGGCGAAGGTGCAGTAGTAGTAAATAAAGTACGTGAAGGCAAAGATGACTTCGGTTACAATGCACGCACTGAAGTTTACGAAAACCTAATTGCTGCAGGTGTAATCGATCCAACGAAAGTTGTTCGTGTTGCTCTTGAAAATGCCTCATCTATCGCAGGTATGTTGCTCACTACAGAGTGCGTGATCAGCGATATCAAAGAAGAAAACGGACCTGCAATGCCTCCAATGGGCGGCGGCATGGGTGGAATGATGTAAGACTAATTTACAGACTGAGTATTAAAAAACCCTGCGGAGAAATCTGTGGGGTTTTTTGATGGCCTACTATGATTTGGATTTATGTGATAGACCAATTCCGTTTCTCTGCGTTGTACTAAACATCAATCACACGGCATTTACCGCTGTAACTCATAAAATAGTTTGGTCCATTTTAAGAGTAACATCAATGTAAATAAAAGATTCAGTAAAAAAGAATTTAATGAATTTTTACTTTTAAAAAATAGTCAGCCCAAATTTTAGTTCTACTCCAGCAACCAGCTACAATTTTTTTATTAACCAAAACCAAAAACCAAGGGTAAAATTTCCTCTACTATTGGCTGCCTTACTTTGCACTAATATTTTTCAATTACAGGCTCCACAAATTGATCGCACTCTTCGATTTGACCAAAACAGTGATGTTGCCCAACCTGAGTTTCTTGAGAAACTAAAAATGTGGTTCGCATGTAATTATCATTATCGAAATGATCAATTAGAATTGCGCGGACATGCAGATTCAGACTCAGACAATGACTTTAACTTTAGCCTCTCCGAGAGGTGAAATAAACGTGTTATTTCCTTACTATTTGAAGGTGGATTTAAGAATATTACTTCCACTCCTTTAGGAGAGTCCACTCCGATTTGCAATACAGAGGATGAAGAATGTAAAACTAAAAATCGCAGAGTTGAAATAATATTATATAACACTTTTGATGAAAAATTTCTTAAGGAAAACAAGAAGAAACCTTCAAAAAGTGTTTTGATCAATACTATTTAAGGTGACGTTGTTGAGGCAAGCCAAGGCACTAAAGTCTATGTTCCTAAAACATCATTTGTAAAACCAGATAATACACCGATAAGTAGAACTGTAAGACTTGAAATACGCGAGTTCTATTCTACAATGAATTTTTACGAAAACAAACTAACCACAACTTGTAATAATAAAATACTTGAAAGCGGAGGCACAATTTACATACAAGCCTATGATGATGATGGAATAGTCAAAATTGCAAATGACAAAAGTTTATCGGTTGTATTTGAGACCCAACGACAGGGTTTACAAAATGAAATGGACATATATTTTGGTCACGTCATTAACAATTGGATTAATTGGATCAAAGTGGACGAAAAACAAAAATTCAAACAAGCCTAATCAAAAGTAAACTGCAGTTGAAGAAGTATTTTATTATGAATCGCTGCTTGTCGAGCTTATTAACCCCAGAAGAGAAACTTTGGTCGCGCTGGATACATTCCTTGGGACCATATGAATGAGAATGAGAGAATTCTAAGGTTAAGTTATTTTAATTATAGCGATTTCGAAAATACCGAATTATTCAATTCGCTCTCACCCATCAGTCAAGAAAAATTGAAACAAATGCGATCAAAAGCCATTGCCGATCAAAAAATAAGAAACGAAAAACTAGAAAGAGAAAAATTGGATTACAGAAATAAATTATTAAAAAACGAAACAAGTTTTAATGTTCAAGATATGTTAAGTGTAAATCAAATTGGTTGGATTAATTGTGACAGAATGCTAAAAAGCCATGAGAGACCAATTTCCAATAATGTAGAAGTGACGGGTAATGATTCCATAGGTGTCATTATGATATTGCCAACGTACACCTCCTGCCTAGCAGGAATCAAATTATCAACAACTCGTTTCTTATTCAATAATATTCCCCATAATGAAGAAATAATTTTGGTTTGCGATAGAAAAATAGACCCGAATACGTCAATATTTGAGTTAATCAAAACTAAAGCAATCGGTACTATTGTTTTGGAACCAAAAATAATAAGCAATTCCGAAAGAGACATTAGACTTAGTTTACTCCGCCTTAAATAAATAAAGAAACCATCAAATAGCTATATCCACTAGATGCTATGGCTATTCTTATTTTTGAAAAAGACCGTATAAAATCCGTGACACTAAGCTAAACACATCTGTTCCAATCCAATAAAATATTTAGAGATGATTATTCAAATTAATTTGACCTCCGCTTTTTTACAATCCCATAAAAATGTCTTCCACCAACTAATCGTTTCTACAATTGAAGATTGAATTCTTTATATTTGCGCACGACTCTTCACATGCCTATTTACTTTAAAATCACATTTTGGTTATTTTTAACCTTGCCTTTGGACACTTATTCTCAGGTTTATGCTCCATTACCTATTGTTATAAAAAATGTGGAGTTGGAAGCAAAAATTGAAAATCAATATCTAATTGAACTCGAAAAAATAAGCAGTCTTAACAAGGCACAAAAAAAAATAGTTACCGGCGCTTATTTGTCTCGAAAATAATTCATATCCGAGTTATTGTCTTTAGGCGATTTCATTTTCGAGGGTGACGTTTACAATAAAATTCAAGAAGTTTTCGCTCGTATATCCAAACAGAATCCGGAGGAAACAAAAAATGTGACCATTCTTCTTTCAAGATCAGCGGTGCCTAATGCTTTTAATACAGGCGATAATTTTATTGTAGTTAATCTTGGTTTGATTCTGCGATTGCAAAATGAAGATCAGCTTGCATTTATACTATGTCACGAATTATCACATCAACTCAAACAACATGGCAACAAACGTATTCAATTAAATGCAATTGATCAAACTGACGCTAATGCCATTGCCCAAAAGAAGAAAGAAGTAGCAAAAATCCTTCGTAGTGAATACAGGATTGCATCCAAAATGGATAGCTTATTCATACCCGGAATGATGAATAAAATGCAGCACAGTCGTATGATAGAATATGAGGCTGATTCAGTTGGACTATCCCTTTTAAAGCTTTCTGGCTATAATGTAGCACATAGTGCCACTTTGCTAAAAATTCTTGATAAATCGGATCGAGACATTTTCGATTATGATCCAAATCTTGAAGAGGTGCTTAATTACATTAATATTCCCTTTAATTTGGACTGGATTGAGTATGAAGAGGTGTCCTCCCTAGGATATTTCGAAAAGAAAAAAAGTGAGCTAGAAGACTCACTTAAAACCCATCCTGATTGCCCAAAAAGAATTCAACGCTTGCGATATTTGGATAGTTCTATTCCCGAAGTAGAAACCTGGGAAATTGACAAAATTGATGTCTCCTTCTTGCCATTAAAAAAAGAATCTGAGTTAGAAATTATTCAATCATTTCTTTACCTCGAAAACCTGGGCAGAGCTTTTTTTTATTGTATTTACCCATTACAAAAGAATCCGAATGATGCATACTTGAATGTAAGTATGGCGCGAATATTGGCTGAACTGGCCGTTGCTAAAAAAAACCGTACAATTGGAAAATACGTTTCAACAACGAACTATGATTACACCAATCACTACAACAAGACACTTAGGTTTTTATGGAACTCAAGCTCTGAAGATTGCATGAAATTATCAAACGAGTTTATAGCTAAATCTCAAGGTGCAAGTAAATCAGAATCGTATTGGGTTCATTCTATGATGAGTAATTATTACAATTCTGAAAAACCAAATTTTCTGCATAATTACAAATCTTTTTTAGAAAAATATCCGAATAGTCAAAGTAAGGGAAAACTTGAGATTTTAACTGAAAAAGTCAAATTATTAAATTAATAATTAACCAAAAACACCATTATGATCAAACAACTTTTAATTACATGCTCAGTATTCATGTCAGTATTGAGTTGCATGGCTCAGAGTATAGAGTACTCTAATGTCTATAGATTTCGTCCGAGAAACTCTGGGGCAATTATGGAGAACAATACAATTGCAGGCTATTATAATTTTCAAACATTGAAAAAAAAGACAAAAAGAATTATGGCTATCAAGTCAATTTTTATGATAATAATTTAACTTCTGCCAATAACTTTGAAGTTACTAAAAACAAAGATTCTCAAATGCTTGAGGCAGTGTACAATCAAAATGCTTTTGTGCTCATGTTTTATGCAAAAAAAACCATTGAACTTGAAAGCTATGATAGAACAGGGAAAAAATTAGGAACACATACCATTCTGAAAATTCCAAAAATGGAGGTAAACCGTATTAATGGTGCTAAACTGAATCCGGAAATTGATAATGTAACAGTTTATCCTTTAGGTACAGACGGCTTTGTACGTTCAACGTTTGTTAACAACGACAAAGATGGCTACGAGCTTCAGGCCTTCAACAATGATATGACTATAAAATGGGAAGTGGGTTCTGATGTAAATTCAGATTTGCTAGAATCTGGAGATATTATGTACACTAGCGAAAAATATGTGTGCTTGTCTGTTATACAAAAGAAAACAAAACTCACTAACAAGTTTGACACTGATTTTTTAATGATTGATGCGAAAACCGGATCTGTGTTATGCAGATTTCCAGTGAAAGATACAAACGACGGACAGCTTTCTCTATTAAATTGTTTTGTTGACGAGACCAACGGCCAAGCATATTTGACGGGAGAATATTACAAGCCTGGAGATAATGTTTTAAAGGATAAGAGTCTCGGCCTTTATATTAGAGAAATTGAATCAAATGGTTCTGATGTGAATTTCAAAAAATTTGCTTGGGCTCGTGAAATTGCGAAATTCAAACAGGAAGCCATGTCTGATGATGAAAAGGAGAAGGATAAAGGAACAAATCGAATTTGGTTCCATAAATTTATTAAAAGTGCTAACGGAAACATTTTCGCTATCGGTGAGCAATACAGGAAACAGGTAAGTGCTACAGGAGTTGCTCTTAATGTGCTCAGTGGCGGTGGCGGATCCGGAGCATCAAATATCGAAATAAAAGTCACCAATATGCTGGTGGTTGAATTTGATGCAAATCTTGAATTAACTGATTATAAAATCATTCCTAAAAAACCAACTCGAGTTATGTTACCTGAGGGTTACGGTGTAGTTTCTACACAATTAATTGCATCATATTTAGCCACTACCGGAAACTTTGATTATCAGTTTACAAGTCAAGATCCAAAAAAAGATTCTTACCAAATAATCTACACTGACGGCAACCGCAAGGAAGAAGGAAGTAAAGAAAAAGCAGATATTATGATAGGCGCTATTAAAATCAATAAAGGAGAAAAAGCAACCAGTCGTTTTCCTATCAATTCTGATGCAACGAGACTATGGTATAGCCCAGCTAAACCTGGTTATATTGTGGTAGGTGAATATTGGAAAAAAGAGAAAAAAGTTAAATTACACCTCGAGAAAATTTCTGACTAGTATTTAAGTAAAATCGGTAATACCGAAAGGACAGGTGCAACAGACCAATCGTCGTTTCTTTCGATTGAGATCGACATTTTTATTCCTAGGCATTAAATCAAAATAATCAAAACTTGTTTTTTTGACTAAATAATATTTCACTTTGGTATAATATCTCGAGCTGCATTGAGAATTGTTACAAATAAAAAAGGCTACTGGTTTGGTAGCCTTTTTTATTCCTAAAAATGTTATAATACCCTATCAACATTTGGATTCATTGCGTTTTAACATCCATTCCAAGGGCACTTAAACCACATATACAAAATAGGTAGTTCAATTTCGCCAGCACTCTCCGATGATAAAGTATTTCGGTATATGAAACTGATAACGCTAATTAAATCTGATGCATTTGTAAGGTATTCCGAACTCAAGAAATTTAGGGACAAGCAAGCGGCTTAAATAACTTCTGCTAATCAAGTTCATCTTGAATTAGCTTGCGTACGTTGTGCCTTTGGAAATCTCAAAAGAGTTGTCAATAGAATATACCAATACTTTTCTGAAAATTATTTACAAAATGATCTCGACGAGTTTATCTATAAATTAAACAGACGCATCTTGGAGAACCCGTTTCCAAACTTTTGAATGCATATTAGGTTGTGCCATGGGGGCAACCGGAGAGGATCCTTTTAATAAATGCCTTTGGAATAACTTGAAATTTTTGCGGAACTTACAATCAACTTGAGCTGAACTTGACAAGAAAGGAATTTTCATTATCAAAATCTATTGCTTGGACCGCAGCTTCTTCACAATCCCTGTGGTTGAGTATCCATTTACCAAATCAATAGTCAAAACAAGACCTCCAGTCGCAATAACCTCAGCAGAACCCACGATGTATTTTTTAGATGAAGGATCAGTCTCATTGGCATCGTAGTCACCACCTTTTACAAGTATGTCCGGTTTAATTTGAGTTATTAACTCTATGGGCGTTTCTCCGTTGAAAATGATAGTTGCATCGACACAGGAGAGTGAGCCGACGATGTAAGCTCGAGCAAACTCAGGATTGATGGGTCTTTCCGGACCTTTGTTTAGTTTTTTGACAGAAACATCGCTATTGATTGCAACCACAAGTTTATCTCCAAACTCATTTGCTTTCTGCAAATATTGAACATGACCGATATGTAAAATGTCGAATACGCCGTTGGTAAATACCACACGTTTGCCATCTGCCTTCCATTCGAAAACCAATAGTTCAAGTTGATTTATATCATGGCAATTGTTCACTGTTTTTTAAGTTTAAATACAGTCACCATTACAAACCCTATGGCTCCCATGCCCAGTTCCAGACTTGTTTTTCCTGCCCATGAAATAGCTGCAAAGGTCAAACCTATATCCGACTTCTGAGGATCGTCTGCATTGCCAAAACCCATTGCAACAAATGCAAGCATAATCATAAAATGATAAGCTCCCAATCCGCCTTGCGATGGAAATATCATTCCCAAACTTGCTGCCGATACAATTAACATAGCATCCGCTACACCAAGAGAACGCGTCTCGTCGAGCGCATTCATCATGCACAAAGTCATAATAATCCAAGTGACCCAAATACCCAAACTATATGCTGTGAACAAACCTTTTTGTTTGAGCGCAACAATGGTCTTGAGGCCACTTCCAATACCCTGAAAAAAATTGGCAACTTTCGCGACGAAAGTGATGTGTCTGAATTTTCTTAACAAATAAAGGAAAATAAATAGTCCAACTACTAGAAATATGAGAACTGCAATTAATACTTTTCCTTTTGTACCATCTACCCAACTAAACAACTGAAACAATGCTTCACGGTGCAAAAGCAATGTTAGCAAAATAACAGTCAGCAGTAATATCATATCCACTATGCGCTCCATTATGACCGTTCCAATTAATTTATCTACTGGCACCTTTTCTGCTCTATTTAAAAGTGTACATCGTGCTACCTCTCCACTTCTGGGAATGAGGTCGTTCATTAAATAACCAAAAGCCACAGAGTGCACGCAGGTCCATGTGTTGGCCTTATAACCCAATGGCTGTAGCATGGTATTCCATCTAAAACCTCGAAATGCAGTTGCCCAATAATTCAGAAACAGGGCGAGTATGATCCAAATCCAGTTAGCCCTCATCAATGTTGATTTCATAGCTTCGAAATCGACATCTTTATATGCCCACCACATTAGCGTCACACCAAATCCCAAAAACAAGGAATACTTCAGGGTTGTTTTGACTTGCTTATTCAAATTGCTATTGCTTATTTCAATCTATTAGTTGCAGTGTCGGGAAACACTATAGTAGGTTTATAGCCTGCAGCCTCCTCTCGAGTCATGTGTGCATAAGTGACCACTATTACTATATCTCCAAGCTCTACCAACCTAGCGGCTGGTCCATTGAGACAAACAACTCTACTTCCTCTTTCGCCTTTGATAATGTAGGTTTCTAGGCGGGCTCCATTCATACAATTCAGAACCTGCACCTTTTCACCTTCAATCATATCTGCAGCTTCCATCATATCCGGATCCAACGTAATGCTGCCGATATAATTCAAATTGGCCTCAGTGACCGTTACACGGTGAATTTTTGATTTGAGAACTTCTATTAACATGGCCGCAAAAGTAAGTAGTGTGGCCTGAAAATCCGGCACATCCTAAAATAGCTATTATGAGTTTAAAAAATCGAGAATTTAATTACTAATAGAATTATTAAACAGATACTTAACCCTGTGAATTTTTTGCTCATAAGGATAATTCTAGATTTGGTCTAAAACCACGTTTTGGATTTGAAACTATTTGTAATACCTGCGTACAAGAGGACTATGAATAGAATTTACCAGAATATCCGACTATCTGCCCTTTTGGTCGTAATACTACTGGCACATGGCTTCGCTGAAGCTCAATGTCCTGGAGTGTTCGATTTTGACGGGCAGGTCCAGGACAATCCGTACTGGTATTCATGCACTGGCAATAGCTATAGTTTCAACTTATCATCGCCAAATACGTGGGGTGATTACAGCATTGACTGGGGTGATGGTTCGCCTTTAGACACAGGAACTTCGTGGAGTCCGCCCACCTTTATAAATCACGTTTATTCCGCTGTAATTGACACCTTTAATGTTGTAATTACTGAAATTAATACGGGCTGTGTTGTAAACGGAGTTGTGGTAATGGAAAAAGCCACAAGTGCTTCTATTCAGATTCCAGTCGGAGGACTTACTCAAGCGTGTGCGCCCCAAATGATGGAATTTATCAACTCATCCACCAATGTTTCTGAGACGACGATATTTACGTGGGATTTCGGAGATGGATCTCCAATACTCACATTCGATCATACCAATTGGCTGCAAACCATACAACACATTTATGAGATAGGAACAGTGACTTGCGAAACGGTGGTCACTCTTACTGCGGAAAATTATTGTAATACCATCCAAGGAGGAAATTCAACTGCGACTTTTAATCCGATTAGAATCTGGGATCTTGATGACCCAAGTATTTCTGCTTCGGCGACTTTGCTTTGTTATCCGGATACTACCGTAACATTTACAAATACTACTTATCGCAATTGTCTTTTTCAGGGTAACATTTATCAGCGTTATGAATATTGGAATTTTGGAGACTATTGGAATTTAGGTTATGACAGTATCATAGATTGGACACCTTGGCCACCTACTTTTCCGCGTACCATGCATTATCCGGGTATCGGATCTTATACAGTTCAATTGCTTGACAGTAATTTTTGCGGTATTGCTCCGGCTAGTATTACTATCCAAATTGTGCCGCCTCCTGTAGCAGGACTTAGTGCAAATCCTGATAGCGTTTGTGTTGGACAGCCAATCACCTTTACGCAGCAGTCGACAGGTGGAATGAATTATTACAGATGGAATCTTGGCAATGGAACCGGATGGATTCCAACCGGTCCGGGAAATATTACATTTACTTATAATAATGCTGGAACCTATATGGTCGGCACTACCGTGGGAATAAGTGGGGCCACTGCCGGCTGCACAGATACAGCCTGGGTGCAAGTTGTAGTGCTGCCCAAACCAGTTGTGAATATTGTTGCAGATCAGCTAGTAGGATGCGGAAGTTTTCCAGTTCAATTTAACGGAACAGGAAGCAATATAAATTCTTGGCAATGGACTTTTGATGTACCACCAAGTAGCTTCTCCGGGCAAACGCCACCCACAATAATTTACAATACTCAGGGTAATCATCCTGTTACACTCAATGTTACAGGCAATAATGGATGCACCGCGGTTGATACAGAAACAGTTCGAGTTTACAACAACCCAATTGTTGATTTTGATGTAATAAGCTTGTGTGAAGGTGACACGGCATATTTTACAGACATGACCTTCGTTTCAGCAGGAGATAATATAATCTCGCACAATTGGGATTTTGGTGATGGAACTAATTCATCGCTAACAAATCCATCGCATTTATATACCACTACCGGAAGTTTTGACATTTCGTTGACCGTAACAACTACCCAATGTGCAGGCAGTTATAATCTCACTTTACCCGTTGTGGCTTCTCCTATAGCAGCTATTGGCCAAGACAATACAACAGGATGTTCTCCAGTCAATGTGCAATTCTCAAACACTACCACGGATGCCATCACATACTTTTGGGAATTTGGTGATGGGGCTATTTCGAGCGACATGGCTCCCTCGCACACATTTACAAATCCATTGAATAGTGACACTACTTATAATGTGAGTATGACCGCGACCAATGCATTTGGCTGCGGACAAACTGTACTAACCACAGTGACGGTTTTACCAAGATCTGTTGCTTCATTTATCGATAATACAGCGTTTCCTGGTTGCAGTCCATTCCAAGCAATATTCACTAACACCTCACAACATGCCGATAGTTACTTGTGGAATTTTGGCGAAGGCACAACATCAAATCTTGTTAATCCAACCCATACTTACATAAACAATACTTCGGTAATTGCCACCTACACAGTAACACTAATTGCTTATAACAACAATAGTTGTAATGACACAATTTCAAAAAATGTATTGGTCTATCCGATTGCAAATTTTGCATTTACAATTAACTCCGCATTAGGTTGCGCGCCTCTTACCGTAAGTATGCCATTTGTACCCGGAGCGCAAGGTTTTAATTGGAGTTTTGGAGATGGATCCACTTCTACGCTGCCAATTCCAACTCACACATATCAAAATAATTCCACAAGTGCAAACACGTATGAACTCACACTCATAGGCACATCAGCATTTGGATGTGTGGATACCAGCAGCGCCCAAATTACAGTAAATCCTTCGCCGCTTGCTCAATTTGACACCGATGTTATCAGTGGATGCAGTCCGCTAAATCTTCAAATAAACGATCTCTCAGTTAGCAATGGAGCCGGATATAATTGGAATTACGGTGATGGTAATACTTCATCAATAATAGGATCACACACTTATAATTTCATCAATACTACTAATACTGTTGTGTCAAGAAATATAACCCTTACACTATTAACAGCAGACGGATGTACGAGCACATTTAATAGACAAATTCAAATTTATCCACAAGTAGTTGCCTTATTTACTGATCCAGGTTCCTATTGTTCTCCTGCAACTATTGGCTTTGTAAATAATAGCACAAATGCCTTAACCTACAGTTGGAATTTTGGTAATGGAGTGCAATCGGTGATGACTAATCCCAGTGGAAACTTTGTGAACGTTTCTGACACAATTCAGACGCTAAACATTACACTCATGGCAACTTCAATTTATGGTTGTATTGACACGGTGAGCCATGATCTTATAGTTAACCCTACTCCAATTGCAGATTTTATCACTGACCTTGTTTCAGGTTGCAGTCCGCTTACTATTCAGATCACTAATAACTCATTGTATGGTGATGAGTATAATTGGAATTTTAATGATGGAGTTACCTCGGATACTACGGCTGTAACATTCGATCATACTTATGTCAATAACACATCGATGCCAATAGTGAGGCAACTTGTATTGACAATAACAACAGATGAAGGTTGTAGCTCTGGGCAGACTAGAAACATTACTATTTATCCACCATTAATTGCTGGCTTTGTCTCTCCAGGGTCGCATTGTTCGCCTGTCAATATTTCATTTGTAAATACCAGTATAAATGCAAACATATACGAATGGAATTTCGGAAACGGACAACAATCGAATCTCGCAAATCCTCTTGTTTCATTTACCAATATTGCGGACACTACCCTTATTCTTCCAATTACTTT